>Ga0207707_10000074_pt1 | contig 102367 bp, 88 predicted proteins | sample KBSC83BmetaG_FD_184336 | JGI IMG/M metagenome (GOLD analysis project Ga0207707, IMG submission 184336) | Corn rhizosphere microbial communities from Kellogg Biological Station, Michigan, USA - KBS C8-3B metaG (SPAdes) (version 2) | ecosystem: Host-associated > Plants > Roots > Rhizosphere ... | reverse complement strand
GGATAACACCGGCGGCATCACCAGCCACCAACCGCGGGAAGGTCCACAGAAAGCGCAACAGGCTGTAGAGCGATCGCCACGCGCAATTGCTAATACGTAGTCGCGTGGGGCCGAGTACGTAGTCGCACCGACGCGGCGACACCCCGCGACAGCGACCGTCATACGCATGACAACAACGACGGCCGCACTGGCCTCCACCACCGTCCAGCAGTCCGCTCTCGCCAGCCTTCGCCGCGTTGTCGCCGGCCCGGTCTTCACGCCGGACGACGTCGACTACGCGGCCGAGACCGCGTCGTGGAACCGGATCACGACGCACCGCCCGGACATCGTCGTCGGCGCCAAGTGCGCGGATGACGTCGCCGAAACCGTCCGCTTCGCCATCCGTCACGGCCTGTCCGTGTCGGTGCAGGCGACCGGGCACGGCGCGGCGTTCCCGGTCGAGGACGGCGTCCTCATCACGACCTCACGCATGCAGGACGTCACGGTCGACCCGCAGCGCCAGACGGCCCGCGTGGCCGCCGGCGCCAAGTGGGCGCGCGTCGTCGAGGCGGCCACGCCATACGGCCTCGCACCGCTGTCCGGCTCGACCACCGACGTCGGCGCGGTCGGCTACACCCTCGGCGGCGGCATGGGCCCGCTCGGGCGCAAGTACGGCTTCGCCGCCGACCGTGTCCGTTCCGTCGAGATCGTCACCGGCGACGGCAAGCTCCGCACCCTCACCGCCGACGATGACACAGGCCTCTTCTGGGGCATCCGGGGCGGCAAGGGCAACCTCGGCATCGTCACCGCGATCGAGATCGACCTGGTGCCGGTTGCGCGTCTGTATGGCGGCGCGATCTTCTTCGCCGCCGACGACGCAGCTCACGTCTTGCATGTATGGCGCGACTGGGTGCAGACCGTGCCGGACGAGATGACGTCTTCGGTCGCCCTGCTTCGCCTTCCGGACGTCGAGTTCGTCCCGCCGCCGCTGCGCAACAAGCTGACGCTGCACGTGCGCATCGCCTACCTCGGCGAGCCGTGCTGGGGCGAGAAGCTCGTCGCTCCGCTGCGTGCAGCCGCGACGCCGGTCATCGACATGGTCCGCGACATGCCGTTCACCGAGGTCGACTCGATCCACATGGACCCGCTCGACCCGATGCCGTCGTGGCACGAACACCGGTTGCTCAACGACTTCACCGCCGATGCAGTCGACGCGCTGTTGCGCGTGGCCGGCCCCGATGTCGACGTACCGCTGATCTTTGCCGAGATCCGGCACATGGGCGGAGCGCTCGGCCGACCCGGCACGGACCCCAACGCTGTTCCCGGCCGCAATGCTGCATTCAGCCTGTTCGTGCTCGGCCCGATGGCGCCAGGTCTCGAGAAGGCTGTTCCCGCCGCGTGCGATGCCGTTATCGACGCGCTCGAGCCGTGGCACACGAGTGGCAGGCTCATCAACTTCCTCGGCACGACGGACAACAGCACCGCGTCAGTCGCGGCCGCCTATCCCTCGGACGTTCTGGCCCGGCTGCAAGAGCTCAAGGACCGCTTCGACCCGCACGGCTTGTTCCGACACGGCCACACGCTGCGTACCGCGTCATAACTGCGTCATCACTCAAGGAGGACCGCAATGAACCCGCTGACCGAACAGCTCGCATCCGCTCGCATCCACGACCTGCAGATCGAGGCCTGCCGGTTCCGGCTCGCCCGTCTCGCCCGCAAGAACAGGAAGCACTCGCGATGAAGGCTTATGGAACCGACCGGATGGTCCCGCAGCAGCGGGCCGCGGTCCGCGGGGCGATCGACACCGTGATGACCACACTCTGGCCGCAGACCAGCAAGGTGGCGGAATGCCCGGCACAGGGTCTCGACACGCTCGAGGTAGTTCTCGTATGACGTTTATTCGGGGTCGTCGCCGAACAGAGTTCCGGCAGCGACCACGCCCATCTCGGGATGCGGCAACGCCGCCTTGGCCTCCTGCTGGCTGAGGCGGCGTCGCCGTGCCGGGACCAGCCATGCCGCGCATGCCGCGGCGGTCGCGCCAAGAGTCAGGAACAGAAAGCCACGGTTGTAGCCCGACGAGGTCGGAAGGCCGCCGGCCACTGCACTGCCGGCAACGAGCGTGCTCATCACCGCAGCGCCAACCGAACCGCCGATCGTGCGGATGTTGGCGTTCATGCCGCTCGCCACGCCGGTCTGCTCGACCGGCACCCCTTCGACGATCAGCGTCGACATGGCGGCGAACGCCAGCCCGAAGCTCGCACCCTGCAGCATCATCGCGACGATGACTTCCCAAACCGCATCACGCGCGAGCAGCAACACGATGAACGAAGCGACGGTGATGGCAGTCCCGACGACCAGCAGGCGCTTGCCGCCGTACCGCATCGTCAGCCGTCCGACCGACGTGCCGACCACGAACATCACGATGTTGGACGGCAGCAGGATGAGCCCCGACTCGACGATGCTCGCGCCGAACCCATAACCGGCGGACGTCGGCGTCTGCACGAACTGAGGGATGAAGGCGAACGTCGCATACATGCCGATGCCCATGAGCAGGGCGACCAGGTTGGTCGTCCAGACGATCGGCAGCCGCATCATTCGCATGTCGATCAGAGGTGAAGCGCTCCGACGTTCGACCCATATCCACGTGCCGGCGAGAAGGCCCGCAAGCACGAGAAGTCCGATGACTCGACCGGACGCCCAGCCCCACTCTGCGGCGTCACTGATGGGCAACAGCAGTGCGACCAGCCACGCCGACATCAGCACTGCGGCGAGCCAGTTGACCCGGCCAGGGACGCGCACCGGCGAGGCCGGCACGAACCGGTATGCCGCGATCCCGGCGGCGACCAGCACGATGGCAGGCAGCCAGAACAGCCAGTGATAGGAGAACACGCGTTCCACCGGGCCTGCGATCACCAGCCCGAAGCCGCCGCCGACCGCGGTCAGCGACGCGATCGAACCGACGGCCCCGGCAACGGCTTCCTCAGGAAACTCATCGCGGATGATTCCGAACGCGAGCGGCATCACGCCACCGCCGACGCCTTGGATCAGTCGACCGGCGATCATGAGCGTCATCGAGGTCGCGACGGCCGACAACACGCACCCGGCAACGAGGACACCGAGGGCGGCGACGAACATCTTCTGCTTGCCCCACATGTCGCCGAGCCGGCCGACGATGGGCGTGAAGATCGATGCTGATAACAGGTACGCCGTCAGCACCCACGTCACTGTGTTCTGGCTGGTGTGCAACCCCCGTTGAATCGAGGGCAGCACCGGAATGACCAGCGACTGCAACAACGCATAGGCCGAGACGGATGTCGCCAGAACCACAAAGGTCGCGCGATGAGAGCTGCGTGCTGGGTCAGGATGCACGAGTACGTACGGTAACGGTGCTGCCTCAGCGCGTGATGCGGATCGTGTGATCGCCACTCAGGTCGAGGTTCACGGTGAGTATTCCGTCGCGGGGCCGAACGACGGCAACGCGCTGACCGTTGTCGGTCACGTTCACCGCCGCACCGGTCCAGTCGCCGTGCAGCCGCAAGACCGCAGGTCCATCACCGGTCGCGGTGATCGTCAGCGGCGTACGTCCGGTCAAGTGCATGCGAGGCAAGTCGAAAGTGGCGGTGGCGACATTACGCAGTGTCACTGACATCGCGTTGCTCGTTGGTTCGGGCGGCGCCGGGTCGAGGGCGATGCCGTGAACGTGCCAGACGTCGTTCGTCGTCGTGCCGTCGTCGGAGCCACAGAGCGTGCTGCCCGCCGTGATGTTCTGCCCGACCGTCTCCACGATGCGTGGGTTGTAGCTGCGGCGCGCCACACCCAGTGTTGTTGCGTCAACCGTGGCGACCGCGTTGTCCCCGTAACCCGGGAAGTTGCCTCCAGCTGTGTGCCAGACCGAGCCCATTGCTCCGGGCCGAACCGTGACTCCGCTGATCCAGTACGCACGGTCGTGCCGAAGGTCCAGGCCTGCGGGTGTGGGCGTGGGGTCGTTGTTCGGGTCAAGGCCGAGCACCACGCGCGCGGGGTCACGAACAATCCGACGTTGCAGCAGGCTGTCGAGCAGACACTGCGACAGCGGCGCCACCGGATCGGCATGGCTGTGCGCGGCAATGGAGTAGGAGCGGTAGTCGACATCCCGGAGCTGATCAAGCTCCGCGATCGTGAGCGCCAGCACCGGTTGACTGGCGGCGGGATCGGCCATCCCGTTCTGGAAGTCGACAGGCAGGTTGACGAGGTTCTCCGGCAGGTGTGTGTCGTCATACGCCGACATCACGAGCAGGCCGCTGAACAGATCCGGATGCAGCTGGGCAAGCCGCGACGCGCCACCGCCACCCGTCGACACTCCACCGATCACGGTCCGGTCGGGGTCGGTCGCGAAAAGCCGCTGCGTGTCCGCGATCACGTCGAGGACGTCCTGCTCGCTCACGCCGTTGTAGCCATGGTCGTTCGCCGTCGTCGTCTCGCGGCCATAAGGGAACGCCGTGACCGAGTCCCCGATGCTCATCGGTCCCTGCGGCGCGAACGTTCCGTTGTCCAAGTGGTCCTGACCGCCGCCGTGCAACCAGACAAGCAAGGGCAGGCCGGCGCGTGGTCGCGCGGGCAGTTGCACGAGGTATGGCTGGTAGGGGCCGGCCCACAAGCCGCCGGCCGCCGTCCCGTCGACGATTCCCTCAGGCAGAACGACATGGGACCGGTAGAGCATGACGTGGTAACCGGCGGCGTCCAGCGATGGCACGGAGGTCACACCGGCGCGCATCGCGGCGAGATCGATGTCGTCGACCGCATCGGACGAAGGCAGATGACCGCTGAGCACATCCGCCTGGCGGACGTCCTGCCATTCACCACCCGTCGCGTGGCCTTGTCCGCTCGCCGCCACTTCTTCGGCTGACCCGAGCATGCCTCCGCTGGTCGTTGGCTCCTCGGCATGCACGAAGGCAAGGTCGTAAATCGGTCCGTTGCCGGACTGCCAGCTGGCGGACGCCCGACGCAACCCGAGCACCGCCACGGCATGCACGTGGTCGCCGAGGTTGAGCGCGGCGGTGTCGACGGTCGTGGTGATCGTGTTGGCGTCGGTGTCGATGCGCACGGAAGGCTGTGCAACGGTGTGCCAGCCGCCGTTCGACCAGGTGCTCAGCTGACCACCGTCGCTGGATGCGGTCACGAAAGCGTCCAGGCCCAGCGCGCCCTGGTTGTGCCACGCGCCTCCTGGGACGCTCGCGGCGCCAGTGCCGGTGTCGCCGTCGACGTCGAGTCCGATCCCCAGCAGCGGTTCGTCCGGCTTCGTCAGCGTTTCCAGGACGGCGCGGAAGATGAGCGCTCCGTCATTCGCGAACGACGCCTGCAGCTGAACGAGGTCGGCGGCGTTGGACTGATCGGATGCGTCTGGGTATGACGCGGCGCCGGCCGTTCCGCTCGAGGTGTTAGGCCCGTGGTCGTCGTAGGCGTAGTCGGTCCAGACGAACGTGCCGGCGTGATAGCTGGTCGTGCCACAGGCGAGCGGCCCGACGGTCGCTTCCGCCGTGGCACGGTGGCCCGGACCAGCAACGGTTTGCTGGACGGTCAGCAGCAGGCCCGCACCGGCGGTCGCCGCAAGTAGCGCACGCGTGCGCACGTCAACCGGCCGCGTATGGCTGCGAGCTGTACCGGAAGCAGCTGCAGCTCGTCGCGTAGGCGACGTTGCGGATCGTGGAAACGCCATCGTGGTGATTGGCGTCGAGATGCACGGAGAACGTCAGCGCCGGCACGTAGGCGTTGCCGAGGCTGTTGATGGCAGTGAGCAACGTCGCGCCGGTGAGCCGGCCGGTCACCTTGGAGGCAGCGAGGCGCAGCGGGAAGAGGTCATCGCATTGGCCGAGGGCAACAAGCTCGGCTCCGGGCGAACTGAGTCCCTGCGACTGCCCGCCGCTTCGCATCAGGTGCACGCAAAGCTTCTTCGTCGGGGTGCCTACGTTGTCGCCGTATTGCGCCGCGGGCAGATCAAGAGCTGGAATCCAACCGATGCCGACCGAGTCAGTGAGCTGGCTGTTGGCGTTGCCGCCGAGCAGGTCGGCGAGATGGCTGCCCGAGGACTGCGACGTCAACCCGTATCGCGGGCGGTAATCCTGGCTCGCTGCCTGCTGCATGAAGAGGAACGCAAGAAGGCCATTGAGGTCGAGAAAGAGCACGCGGTTGACGCCGTCACTGCGGAACTTCAGTACGGCGCTGCTCGCGGCCGTGGCGATGGCCGAGGTGTCCGACGTCTGGGTGGCGAACGGTGCTTCCTGAATGTCCGAGCCCGAGATCGTGCCGCCATACCGCTGCACCGCCGCCGCCAGCACATGCGCGGCGTGATCATGGGACGGCGTGTTGTAGGTGAAGATGCCGATCTTGGGTTTGATGCCGCCCGTAGCCGGCGCGAAATAGTCCTGGTTGTGCAGCGCAGTCGCCAGCGCAGCTGCCTGCCGGTCGAGGTTGAGGTTGCCCGGCTCGAAATGCCACGGGAGCCGCTGGAACTCCGCACCGGCCGAGATGCTCTCCAGTGTCATGAATGTCGGCACGCCGTGCTGCTGCATGCAGTTGAGGAACGTGTCGGTCACCTCGAAGGACGACATCGCCGCGAAGACGTGGTTGTCCTGGGTGAACCGCGTGCACGCGGCCTGCTCTTGACTGGCAATCGTCTGGCTGGATGTATCGGACTCGCCGTAATAGATCGGCTTGATCTGATGCCCGCCGATGCCACCGTGCGCGTTGAGGTAGTTGACGAGAACCTTCCACTGGGCTTCCTCATCACCGGAGGTGACCCCGACCGCCCCGAGGGCAGCGGCGGCTTCCTGACGACCGGTCGTGTAGATGAAGCCGACCTCGATGCTTCCACCTGCGGGCACCGCAGGTGGCGCGGTCGACCCCTGGCCCGTCGCCGATCCGCCGCCCGCCGCAGACTGCTGTCCCCCGCCGGATCCGGTGGGGGCGGCGCCACCGACGGCCGTCGTACCGCCGCTGGTTCCGGTTGCTGAGCCCGAACCGCTGGACCCGGGAGCGCTCAACCCGTCGCCGGAGCCAGCCGCGCTGCCCAACGTGCCGACGCCCACGCCGTTGTCGGCGGGCGTCCCTTGCACGGCGAGCGGAACCGTCGTCCCGCAACCTGCGAGAAGCCCCGCAACAAGCAACATGCCTAGTTGTCGCTTCATGAGACCGGTCGCAATCCGCTCGTGTAGGTGATGCACCCGCAGCGCTGCTGATAGCCGAGGGTGCGGTACTCCGACGCACCCGTGTGGCGGCCGTTGGCGAAGTTGATCGCGAACGTCAACACCGGTGTGAAGTTGCGCACCCGCGCATAGGCTGCGTAGAAGCTCGCCGGGGTCAGGGCGCCCGTCGCCTTCGAGGCGATGGCGACGAACTCCCACGTGGCTTCGCAGTATGGCGTGGCGGTGATGCTGTTCTGGCGGTTTCTGTTGTCTTCGCCGGCGGCGCGGATCACGGCGAAGCACTTCTTCTCACGCGCCGTCGTTGGGTACTGCGACGCGGGGACGTTGGACAGGGGCAGCGACCCGGCGCCCGTGACGTGCTGCACCTGCGCAGGCGGCGCCGCCTGGCCGACGAACCACGGAGCGGTGGAGTCACCAAGGACGTAGTCCGGTCGGTACCCCTGCTGCTCGGCCGCTTCCATAAACAAGATCTCGATGATGCCGCTGGGTGCGATGTACATCACCGTCTTGACGCCATCCGCCCGGAACCGAAGCACCGCGCTGTTGACGTCTGCCTGGGTCGCGACGCCGAACGTCTCGTAGGGAATGCCCCACGCTTTCAGTGTCGGCGCAACCGTCGCGTTGAGGACGCGGTCGTAGATCGGATCGCCCGATGTCTCATCGATGACAACACCCAGCTTGTTGGCCGGTATGACGTGGCCGGACGCATGCCCGGTCTGCAGGACCAGTGCTTCCTCGGTGTTGAGGGTGAGCAGCGATGCGGAGTAGAGAAATAGTGGATACTGCTGGTAGAGGGTGTCGTCACCTGAACCGAACGACGCATTGATGACCGGGACGTTGTGTCGTGTGGCACACGCGACGTAGGTCGCGGCGATATTGACGACAGTGATGATGAAGCTGACCTTGTCGTCCTCGGTCATCTTTGTGCAGTCCGCCTCGCGACCGCTGTCCTTGGTCGCGGCGTTCCAATCGCCGAAGAACGGCTGGATCTTTCGCCCGTTGATGCCGCCGTGCTTGTTGATGTCGTTGACGATGCCGTTGATTTCGGCATGACCGTTGCCGAAGTTGACCGGGGTCCCCAAACCGGAGGCGACGAGCTGGTTGCCGCCTTGGATGGTCTCGAAGCCGACCCGGATGGGACCGGTGCCGCCGGCGGTTGACCGTGCGGCCCCACCCGGCCCTGCCGTCGCCGTCGATCCGCCTGGCGCGGCTCCTGCGGCCACAGCGTCGTTGGCGGTCGTACCGGAGGCAGTGTTAGCACTCGTCGTACCAATAGCGCCGGCCGTGCCTGCTCCGGTGCTCGGTCCCGTGAGACCGCCGGACGCACCGGCCCCCACGGTTCCTGATGCCGCGGCACTCAGGCCCGACGAGTCGGTCCCGACTCCACCAATGGCTACCTGCGTACGTTGGACTGTCGACCCGCATGCCGAAAGCGTGAGTACGCCTGCGGCAATGAACCCCGTGATGGCGACCTTCATGCAGCAATGGCCTCGCGAATCTCTGGAGCGAACAAGACCGTGACGTGATTGCCGGGAAGGCGGCGTACGGAAAGCAACGGTTGGCGCTCGAGCCACGGCGCCACGGCGCGGTCGGAGATGAACGGCTTCTGCCCTTCCCACTTCTGGTTCTCGGCGAGGAAGACCGCAGCCGGCACCGTGAGAGCGTCGAGGGCGGCGCCGAGGTCAGGACCGAAGAACACGTCCGCGGCATCCGCCACCGCATGGTCGACGTCGATGCGCGGACGCAGCTTGTCGTCCGGACCGGTGAGCTCGCCCCGCAACATCTCCAGCAGGACAGGCCGCAGCTCCGGTTGGCTCGCCACCATCCGGTCGAACTTTCCCTTGCGAGCGAACGACTCCACGTCCGGCCAGTCGTGGTTTGCGCTGCTCAGCTGGCGGCGGAACATCATCCGCACGACCGCCGGTCGCATGACCCACGGGAAAGCGGGTGGGATGCCGCCGTCAATCAGCACCAGACGAGCCACGCGCTTGGGTGCTTCCTGGGCCACGACCGGTGCAAGGTAGGCACCCATCGAGTGGCCGACGACGACGACGCCCTGGAGATCGAGCTCGTCGAGCAACGCCGCGACATCGCGGGCGTGGGTGCGAAGGCCGGCAGTGCCGGCCAGGTGCTGCGAGCCGCCGCGACCGCGCAGGTCCGGCCCGACGAAGTTCGCGTCGGGCAGCGACTCGGCCACCGGTGCCCAGACCGCGGCAGTGCTGCTCAGTCCCGGCAGTCCGACGACGGCCTGCCCGGTCCCCGGCCAGATCGTGGTGTGGAGGCCGGCGACCGTGCGCCGCTCGACATTGCGGACGGTCACGATGACCCCCTGCACAGCAGTTGGGCGACGAGTGCCTGCGTCGGGTCCGACAAGTCGAGACCGGACACCTCCTGCGCGCGCCGCAGCCGATAACGCAACGAGTTCGGGTGCAGTGACAGGAGCCGCGCAGTATCTGCGGTGTCACAACGCTGCGCCAGCCACGCGCCGACCGTGGCGACCGGGTCCGAACGCTGCCGCTGATCGTGCTCGACGAGGCGAGACAGCGGATGGTCCGTCGTGAGGTACGCCGGCAAGACATTCCTCAGCCGGGTGGCAACGAGCTCGCCCCATACGTCGTCGACGCACAGCACGCGACAACCTCGGCGGGCGGCGAGGTCAGCGGCATCCGCCGCATCCCGCGCGGCCGCGGCGAGGTCCACATCGGGAGTGAGCGCGGCGCTGATCCCGACGTGCACGGTCGGTTGCACTCGGGTCGCAACCGTCGCGACCTGCTTGGCGGTGCGCAGGCCCTTGTCCTCACCTGCGCGACGCGGAACGTTGCGTACAAGGACGTTGAGACATCCGCCGCGTATGACGGAGAGCGCTTGCCGTTCGTCACGCAGCGCCGTGACCAGTATCGGCAGGTGACCTGGCTCGCCTGGCCGCACGACGACCAGCCGCGCGCCGGCCAGCGGCATACCTAATCGTGTGACGTCAATGTCGTCTGCACCGTCGAGCAACCGCAGGAAGGCTGCTGCTTCCGGTGACAGCGCGGCGTCGACGAACTCGTCGAGCAAGCGCTCGAGCCCGGCAAGTGCGGGATTGGCGAGAGCCGCTTGCTGCAACGCACGGCGAGCGACCGCTACGGCGTCGTCTGCATCGACCGTGCTCTCGTGATCGGCATCAAGCGCGGACACTTGCGACTCAGACATCGCCCAACACCTTCGTCGGGTTGAAGATGCCGAGCGGGTCGAACGTGGCCTTCAGCGATCGCTGCAAGGCAAGGTTTTCCGGTTGCAGCTCTTGGAACAGGCCCTCTCGCTTGAGCAGGCCGACGCCGTGCTCGGCGGTCACCGTGCCGCCGAGGCCAAGCGCGGCACTGATGAGGTCGTCGAACGCTGCCTGCGCGGCGATGCGCGCAGGGTCATCGTCAGGTGGCGCGAGCAACAGTGGGTGCAGGTTGCCGTCACCTGCGTGCGCGATCGTGATGATGCGCACGCCGTGGCGCTGCGCGATGTCACCGATCGCGGCGAGCATGTCGGGCACTCGTGAGCGCGGCACGCAGACGTCCTCGGTCAACACCGCGCCGAGCCGCTCGAGCGCCGGGTAGGCGAGCCGACGAGCCTCGAACAAGGCCTCGGCTTCGGCGTCGTCGGTGGAGCGTGTCGCCCAGAGCGCACCGGCGCTCTCGAAGGCCGCACGGATCGCCTCAGCAACGAGGTCGCCCGCCGACCCGGCGGTGTCCTCCCGCGCGAGCAGCAGCACCTCGGCGTCGGCTTCCAGGCCCAGGTGCTTCCACTCCTCGACGGCCTGAAGGCAAGCGCGGTCGAGCAGCTCGAGCGCGGAGGGAATGAGCCCGCGTCGGGTGACCTCGGCGACGGCGTGACCGGCGCTCACCAAGGTGGGGAAGGCACCGACGATCGTGCGCGGTGTGCCGACGGGCGCGGGCCGCAGTCGCAGCGTGACCTCGGTGACGACCCCGAGCGTTCCCTCCGACCCGACCATGAGGGCCGCCATGTCATAACCCGCGACGCCTTTCGTCGTACGACGTCCGAGGGTGACCGCACTGCCATATCCGGCCGCGCCGCCCAGCACGGCGCGCATCCCGAGGACGTAGTCGCGGGTGACGCCATACTTCAGGCAGCACAGTCCGCCGGCGTTGGTCGCAACGTTCCCACCCAGGGTCGACCAGGGCGCGCTCGCGGGGTCAGGCGGATACCAGAGGCCGTGTTCGGCGACGGCTGCCTTGAGGTCGTTGTTCACGACGCCGGGCTGGACGACGGCCACGAGGTTGTCGACGTCGATCTCCACGATGCGCTGCATCCGGGTCATGTCGAGCACGACGCAGCCGTCCACGGCGTTGGCGCCGCCGGACAGGCCGGTGCCGGCGCCGCGCGGGACGACGGGCACCCGCAGGTCTGCGCAGATCGCAACGACCTGGCGGACCTCGTCCTCGGTGCGGGCACGGACCGCGGCCGTGGCCGCGCCGACGTGCGCCCACTCGGCCTCATCGTGCGACAGGCTCGCGAGGACGTCGGTGTCGACGACGAGGCGGTCGGTGGGCAGTACGCGCGACAGCGCTTCGACGACGGTGCCCGCTTCGGTCATCGTCACCATGCCGGAAATGTAGGGGTCATATCGGGAGCCGAACAACGGAGGAATTACCCAGTCCCGCAGCGAATGCATGTGGAGATGCTCCACGGGGAGGAGATATGACCGCCGAGACCTCCGAGGCCTGGGTCGGATTGCTGCTGCGCGCTCAGCAGCAGGAGCACCAGCGCCGGCTGGCCGAGCTAGCCGCGCTGAACGACCTCGGCGTCCGGCTCACCGCGATGCGCGACCTGGATGCGCTGCTCCAGGAAGTCGTTACGCAGGCGCGGCGGCTGCTCGACGTGGACGTCACCTACTTGGCGATGGTGGAGCCGGACCGGGCGCTGACGATCTTGGTCACCGACGGGTCGCTCGGTCCGCATCTGCGCGGCGTCAGGTTCGAGCCGCACACCGGGCTGGCCGGGCAGGTCGTGGACACCGGCGAGCCCGTCTCTTCCCAGGACTACGTCGCCGATCCGGCGCTCAGCCACAACGCACGCCTCGACGAGATCGCGGTCGAAGAGCGGCTGCGCACGATCACCGGCGTACCGCTGCGACTGCGCGGTGAGGTGATCGGTGTCCTCATGACGGCTCAGCGCGCGGTCCAGCCGCCGAGCCCGAGCGAGATGTCCCTGCTGTCGTCACTGGCGTCACTGGCAGCGGTCGCGATCGAGAACGCCCGACTGTTCGCACAGCACGAGGAGGCGATGACCGCATTGGCGGCGGTCAACGACGAGCTGCGGCGTACCGCCGACTCCGTCAACCGCGCCGTCACCCTGCACGAACAGCTCATGGAGATCGCGCTCCGCGGCGGCGGTGTCGCCCAAGTCGTGGCGGCGCTCTCCGACGTCGTCGACGGCGATGTGGTGTTTGTAGATGCGGGCGATCGTGTCGTCGCTGCGGCGCGCGATGGCGCGTCGATCGCGACGCCGGTCGTCGACGGTGTCACGACGACCACGGTGCGCGTGACCGGTGGTGACAGCTACTACGGCGAACTTCAGGTGCACGCCAACGAGCACGTCGACGATGGCGGTTTGCGCCTGCTCGAGCGCTCCGCCATGACGCTCGCGCTCATCGAAGCCGTCGACAGTCAGGTTGCAGAAGCTGAACGCCGGTCTACTGATGAGTTCCTCGAGCGCCTGGTCAGCCGGCGGCTCGTCGCCGACGACGCAACTCGACGACAGGCGATGAGCGTCGGCCTCGATCTGAGTCGCGAACACCTCGTTCTCGTGACGCAGCAGGATGAAGCAGATGCGGAGCAGGTACGACGCTGGGCGCGCGCGATCGCGACCACTCACGGCGGCGTTGTCGGATCGGTAATCGGCCTGGTGGTTGCGATCGTCGCGGCCGACGTCGAGGCACTGCGCGCGTCGGAGTCGCCGGGTGAAGCGGTTGGTATGGCGGGACCGGCAAGCGGCCTGACCGACCTAGCCACCGCGTTCGACGACGCGCGGGGCTGCCTGCGCGCCTTGCAGGCACTCGGCCATCGCGACCGAGTCGCCGCTGCCGAGGACCTCGGGCCGTTCCGCTATCTGTTGAGCAGCGCGGGGCGTGCAGACGCGCAACGCTTTGTCGAGCTGACCATCGGGCCATTACTCGAGCACGATGCGCGTCGCGGCACGTCAATGGTCGAGACGCTGCGGTGTTATCTCGCCAACGGACAACGCCACGCCGACACCGCACGCGTGCTGGGCATCCACCCCAACACCCTCTACCAACGGTTGTCGCGCCTCGACGCCATCCTCGGTAAAGGCTGGCTGCACGACTCCCGCCGCGTCGACATCGAACTGGCCCTACGCATCCAGTCCATCTCCGGTTGAGTGCGACGTTGACCTCGATTTAGGGCGACCAAAACGAGCGTGAAGGTCGCACTCAACACGGGTTTTAGGCCTGTTGTAGCGAGGCCATGTGCTGCTGGATCGCTGTCATCGTCGCCTCGAGCTGGTCTTTCGGGCTGAACTGGACGAACTCGGAGCCGGCTTCGGCCGTCGGCACATGGCCGGGGGTCATGTAGAACGCGTCGCCCGGCCCATAGGTCTCTTCGCGGTCGCCATAGTCGACGGTGAGTGAGCCGCTCAGGACGTAGCCCCAGTGCGGGCATTGGCACTGGCCGTTCGGCAGCCCTGCGAGCGCGTCCTTGAGCGAGTGCGTCTCCCGGATGCTGACGAAGTTCACGGTGATGTCGTCGAGATGCGCGGTCCGGTCAACGGCGAGTCCGAAGTCCTGTGTTTCCGCGGTGTTCTTGTTCGTGAAGCCCATGGTGTCCTCCCCTGCTTCGTGACTGATGTCGCGAACGCTAGGAGTGGTAGTCCAACTCGCGCATGAGGCAATTGCCCCATCTATTCGGGGTCGGCTATTTCAGGGGCGGCTATTCGGCCTCTGCGGCGGCGTAGGTCTGCTCGGGCAATAGCCCGTGCTGCATCGCGAACAGGCTCGCGGTGACCCGGCTGGTGGCGCCGACCTTCGTATAGATGTGCTCGATGTGGTTGCGGGCCGTCTTCGGCGAGATGACGAGCTGCTCGCTGATCTGCCGACTCGACAAGCCGCGTGCAAGGAGCCGAAGTACGTCGACTTCGCGGGACGTGAGACCGGCCGGATAGTCGCGCCGTCGAACTTCGGCGTGACCCGCCGCGGCCAGGACGGCTTCGACCGCGTCACCGTCGAGTCGGCCGGCGGCGACCTCGGCCCGCAGCTGGCGCGCGGCGTCGTCAGTCGGCCGCGCCGCGCGGTGCGGTCGGGGCTCGATCATCGACTGGTAGACGTCGGCAGCGGCAAGGACACGCGCCGGCGTGGTGATCGCAGCGGCCTTGAGACCGTGCGGATAACCGGAGCCATCAAGTCGCTCGCGTAACTGCACAGCGACGGCTCCCAACGGCGCAAGCCAGTCGGACTGACGAAGCATGCGGTCGGTGAGATACGGGTGCAGCCGCACCCGCTCCCACTCACCTGCGGCGAGCGGACCGCGCTTGTCCCAGATCGCATTGGACACACCCAGTCTGCCGAAGCCGTGCACGAGTGCGGCTTCCCGGGTCAGCGCGCGATCCGCGACGTCGAGGTTGAGTCGTTGCGCCGCGCCGGCAGAGAGGTCGGCCACCGCACGGGCGTGACCCAACGTGTATGGCGACTTGAGGTCGATGAAGTCCGCAACGCCGGTCAAGGCAAGGTCGGCCTGTTCACGCGTCAGCGTCACACGCAACGACGGCTCCGCCTCGATGACGGTGTCCCATGTCTCGGTGCCATCAAGATCGCCGAGAATCTCGTCGGCATGGTCGACGAGGGCCGACGCCATCGTGGGATCGAACTGGGTGCCGGCGCGTTCCTTGGCCAGCTGCTTCGCGGCATCCATCCCCCCAACGCGATGGAAGACTTCGACGAACTCCGCGAGCTGTGCCAGCCGTGACTCGAGCGGGACCTGTTCACCTTTCAGATCTCCCGGCCAACCCCGGCCGTCCCAGCGCTCGTATGCCGCTCCAACCGCGTCCTGCACTCGCAGTGGAAGCCCGAGATCTCGGGCGAGTGATCGCGCGAGTTGCGAGTGACGGAGGATCATGCCGTCGACTTCGCGATGGCCGTAGAGAAAGAACTCGACGCCGATGCGGATGCGGTGCAGCGGCTGGTTCCCCGCGCCGAGCATCCGCATGCCGGAAAGCGCGGCCGCGATGCTGCGCATGTCGTACTCGTACTTATCTGACTTCACGGCAATGTCGTCGCCGAACCACTTCGCCTGCTCGTGCGCGTCCGTGTGACACCCGACGTCGACGAGCAGGGCCGAGTAGTAGGTCGTCGACCGCAGCTCTTCGTCGAGGCCGAGAACCTCGGCCAGGCGCAACGCGATGAGGCATTGCCGGAGCACGTGCTCCATCGGCTGGCTGAAGCCGAGGTCGATGCCGAGGGACAGCGCGGCCAGCAGCTCAGCGAGCCGCAGCCGCGGCTGTGCCGTCGTACGGCCATCGACGACGGTCAACCTGTCCGACATCGCCCCTCCCCATAGTTGAGTCTCGCACTCAACAGGGGATCGAGAGCGAAAATGTGCCGCGGAGATCGACGACCGCGTTTGTCGGCGTACGCGCGTAGCGCAGCACCACCCCACCGCACGCGGGACATCTGGCCACCGAGCCGGGACCGGCGGCGTAGACCCGGAGCTCCGCGACGCTGGAACGCTGACGACATCCGACACACACCGTCGAGGCGCCCGTGATGTCGAGGGCAAACATCTCAGCGAGCGGACCGGCGATGGAATTGCCGTCGGTGTAGGCAAGATCAGTCATCTCATACTCCGCTCGGTCCGAACCGTTCGGTGCGAATGTTCATGGCGTCATAGCCGAGGTCGATCAACAGCCCCGACACCGCTTCGACGAAGCCAGTCGGTCCGCAGACATAGATCCGCGGCTGGGGCCGCACCATCAGCGGAAGATCGAGCCGCGTGAGCCGAGCCGGCGGCCGGACGAATCCCGTTGGCGCCGCCCGGGTGTAGATCAGCGTGATGTCGTCTTCCCGGCTGAGCTCGTCGCGATACAAGACGTCAGCCGGTGTGCGCGCCGAGTACAACAGCCGGAACGGCGCATCCGACCCGGCGTATCGCCGGGCGCGCACCATCGACATGAGCGGTACGACGCCGGATCCGCCTCCGATCAGCAGGACCCGCTGGGTGTCGTCGGGATTCCAGACGAACCAGCCACCAACCGGGCCGCGCAGCTCGATCGGATCGCCGATCTTGTAGTCCTGCACGAGAAACGACGACACCTCGCCGTCCGGCAACAGCTGCACCGTCAGCTCAATGGTCTCGCCGTCCGCTGCCGAGGCAATCGAATAGCTGCGCTGTGTCGAGTAGCCATCTTCCGCGGTGAGCCGCACATCGACGTGCTGGCCGGGAAGGTGACCCGGCCAGCCGTCGACCTGCAACACCAGCGTTCGTGCGGTTGCTGTCTCTTCGCGGGCGTCGGCAAGGTGCGCGACCCGCCACGGCAACGGTTTGGCTCGCACGCGCGGCACAGGCGCCACCGCCTAGTCGCCCGAGTAGCGCTGCTCGCGCCATGGGTCGCCGTACTCGTGATAGCCGAGCGTCTCCCAGAACCCGAGCTCCTCGGTATGCAGCAACTGCATGCCGCGCACCCACTTCGCGGACTTCCACAAATAGAGATGCGGTACTAGCAGCCGCGCGGGACCGCCATGTTCCGGCTCGAGGTCGTCACCGTCGTAGCGAAACGCGATCCATGCCTTGCCGTCTTGCAGATCCTCCAGCGGCAGGTTCGTCGTGTAGCCGCCATAGGAATGCACCAGTGCGTAGTCGGCAGTCGTCTCGACATCAGCCAACAGCGTGTCGAGTGAGACACCTTCCCAGCGCGTGTTGAACTTTGACCATTTCGTCACGCAGTGGAGGTCGACGACCGGCGTTTCAGCGGGCAGCGCGCGCATACCCGACCAGGACCACTCGTGCTTCTCGCCCGTCTCCGCGGTGATCGTGAACGACCAGTCATTGGTGGTCACTCGCGGGGTAGGGCCGGCCGACAAGACCGGGAAGTCGTCGACGAGATATTGCCCGGGTGGCAGTCGATCCGACATCTCTCGCCGCCGACCGCGGAAGCCAGGCGTGACAATCGCCATGGCTGCACTCTTCGCCCGGCGGCACGCCTTGTCCAGCGTTGGCTAGTCGATTCGACGGTGGGCACGACCGCCGAAGTGCATATATGTCGGGCGCCCGCCCTCTTCGTCCGGATTGAAGAACACCGCCAGCAGATCGCTGTCGCTGATGGGCAGCTTGAGCATGAACGAGTCGTCGCGCGCGACTGGCACCAACGGCAGGTCGATCATCGGCGGCAGGCCCTGCATCTCCGCGGCCGCATGCACCGCGTTGATCGACGCGACAAGTGTCGACGACTCGCTCTCGGCAATCTCGAACCGGACGCCCTCCCGGTCGTAGGTCCCGACATACCGACTCGGTTCGGACACCGCTCTCGACGGCAACGGTTCCGGGTCGGGTCGCGGACCGACACCGAGGCGCTCACCGAACAGCCAGGTGGCCAGCTCGCGATACATCGACAGCGCGCTCTCGACGTTGGTCTGCAAGCAGAAGCCGAACCGATGCTCGGGCGCGATCCGCATGAACGCGTTCTGCCCGAGCGAGTTGCCGTCGTGGCCGATGACCGTGACGTCACCCCAGTGATCGAGGATCCAGCCGAGCCCCCAACCGTCACCGAGCACCGTGTCGTCGACGAGACCGATCTGGCGTTCCTGCATTGCCGCCACGCTTTCGGCGGACAGCAGCCGTTTCCCGTCGGCCGCGACGCCGCCGTCGAGGTGAAGAAGCGCGAAACGGATGACATCGCCCGCACTAGCGACAACCGAGGCACCCATCGGCCCGCACGAGCGGAACAGCCCCCACTGCGGACTCACGATGTATGACGCGGGGTCCTCGGGGTTGGGAACGTGACCAACGGACAGCGGATGCGGGATGGCTTCCTCGGCGAACGCGACCGTGTGCTGCAGGCCGAGCGGCGCGAACAGCCGCTCGCGCAACGCGTTCTCGTAGACCGTCTCGCCCGCGACCTCGATGAGCCGGCCGAGGATCGAGTAGCCGCTGTTGCTGTAGCTCCAGATCTTGCCGGGCGCACAGATCTGCGGCAGGTCCGCGATCTGCTCGAGGTATTTGGGAAGCGCGTCATCGCCGCGGCCGGTGTCGAGGAAGACGTCGCCGTCGAAACCGCTCGTATGCGTGAGCAGGTCGCGCACGGTGACCGAGTCGCGGGCCGCCCGGTCGCGGACCTCGAAGTCGGGCAGGTAGGTCCGCACCGGCGTGTCGAGGTCGAGCTTGCCCTCGTCGGCGAGCATCAGAACGAGCGTCGCCGTGTAGACCTTGCCGATCGAACCGGGCAGGAAGAGCGCATCGGTGCTCACCGGGCAGTTCGTGCGCAGGCTGAGCACCCCGGCCGCGACCTCGGTCATCGTGTCGCCATCGAGCACTGTCAGCTGGGCACCGGGGACGTTGTGCGCATCGATGAGCTCGGTGAGCTTCTTCTCGAGTTCGGCGGAAGTGAAGGACACGGCTCCTCCTGAGCGCTAACCTACAGTGTAGGTAACTGTGCACCTACACTGTAGGTCTGTCAAGCGACAGGTCACCGGCGAACGGAGAGCGATGCCCGTCCTGACGCGCGAGGGGATACTTCGCACGGCGATCGCGATCGCCGACCGCGAAGGCCCGGACGCCGTCACGTTGCGCCGGATCGCCGCCGAGCTCGACGTCCACGTCACGTCGCTGTACAACCACGTCCCGACGCGCGAGGCAGTCACCGACGGCATCGTCGAGGTGCTGCTGGACGACGCGAAACTGCCGACGGAGGCGGTGGGCTGGGAGACCTGGGTACGCCGATTCTTCGCGGCCATCACGACGATCGCGGCCACCCATCCCGGCGCGTTCCACGCGTTGCAACATCGACCCGTCCAAGGCGCGCGTGCGACGGCGTCGTTCGAAGTTGCGCTCGCCGCATTCACTCAGGCGGGGTTCTCCCCCGCTGATGCTTATGCGGCCGTCAAGACGATCTCGCTACAGGCGCTAATGATCGGCGTGGAGCGCAGCATGGTCGCCCGCGGCAACCTGCCGGAGACCGACATCGAATCATTGCCCCCCGAGTCGTTCCCGCTGGTGAGAGCCGTGGCCGCCGACTTCGACTACGAGGATGCCTGGGCGTTCAGCGTCGAGACCGTGATTGCCGGGCTACGTACGCAATTGCGCCGGCGGAAGAGTGGCATAGCCTCGACGTAGCTGTTGCCCAGAGTGGGGGTGCGCCATGACTGCGATCGACCCAGCCGCAATCCCGGCGTTCCCTCCACTGACGTCGGGGCAACTCCAGGTGCTCGCGCAGTACGGCGTTAGGGCAACCGTGTCCGCCGGCGACGTGCTCTACAACGCCGGGGACGCCGACTACGACTTCATCGTCGTTGAGTCGGGTGAGGTCGAGGTCGTCCGGCCCGCGATGCCCGGCGCGCCCGAGGCGCCGATCGCGTCGTGGGGCGCCGGCTTCTTCCTCGGTGAGCTCAACCTCCTCACCGGACAGTCGGCGCTCGCGACCTCCCGGGTAACAGCATCAGGAGTCGTCTACCGGATCAAGCGGCCGGATTTTCGCCGACTCATGGCCGAGGAAGCCGACCTCGCGGACTTCATCCTCCGCGTGCTGCTCGCACGGCGGCAGTCGTTGTTGCACAACGAAGGCGCACTCGCCCTGCGGATCATCGGTAGTGAGATGTCGGCCGCGACGCACGCCCTGCGGACGTGGGCTTCGCGACAGCAGCTGCCGCACACCTGGATCGACTATGACGATCCCGCCGGGCAGCGTTTGGCCTGCGCCGCCGGAGTCGGCGCGGACCAGCTTCCCGTAGCGATCACCGCGACGGCGATTCTTCGCAACGCCACGCCAGGCGCGGTCGCCGATCATCTGGGTCTGGCCATGCGGGCGGGCGTCGACCACGACTATGACGTCGTCGTGATCGGCGCCGGACCAGCCGGTCTCGCCGCAGCTGTGTATGGCGCATCCGAAGGTCTGCACACCATCCTGCTTGACTCGTTGGCGGTTGGCGGGCAGGCGGCAGCAAGCTCGCGTATCGAGAACTACCTCGGTTTCCCTTCCGGGCTGAGCGGTGTCGAGCTCACGTCGCGGGCGCTCGTTCAAGCCAACAAGTTCGGTGCGGAGATCTCCAGTCCGTGCGAGGTCGAGTCGCTCGACTGCCACGACGGTCACTTGCACGTCCATCTGTCCAACGGTGAGGACGTGCATGCACGGGCCGTCGTCGTCGCGACGGGGGCTCGCTATCGCAAGCTGCCGCTGGACGGCTGGGCGACATACGAGGGCGCGGGCATTTACTACGCCGCAACGGAGATCGAGGCGCGTGCATGCGCGAGTGGACCGGTCACGGTGGTGGGCGGTGCCAACTCAGCGGGTCAAGCCGCGATGTTCCTCGCCAACTCGGGCAGTGAGGTGTGTCTCGTTGTCCGCGGCCACGATCTGGGCGCGGGCATGTCCCGATACCTGGTTGATCGAGTGGTCGCGCACCCGAAGATCGCGGTGCACACGAACACTCAGGTCACCGGGCTGCATGGCGACACAGCCTTGGCGGGCATCACCATCACCGCCGGTGATGGCCTGCAGGCGGAGAAGCCGTGCCGCGGACTGTTCTGCTTCATCGGCGCCCAGCCCGCCACCGACTGGTTGAAGGGACTGGCGACAGACGACGACGGGTTCATCGTCACCGACCGCGACATTCCCGACGGGGAGCACGGTCCCACCTGGGAGTTGTTAGGTCGCGTGCCGTTGCCGTTCGAGACGAGCGTGCCCGCCGTCTTCGCCGTCGGCGACGTGCGGTCCGGGTCGATGAAGCGCGTTGCCGCCGCTGTCGGCGAGGGAGCGAGTGCGATCCGCTCCGTCCACATGGCCTTGGCACCCGTCGACTAGCGCTGTCGATTTTCCCTACGGCTGTTCGTCGTACCAGCAGGAGAACCGCTGGCCAGGGAGGGACGACGATGGCGGACGACACAAGGGTCTGGTCAATGATCCACACCGAACGAGCTGCGGTGGCGGGCGCGTTCATGAAGGGGATGGCGAGCAACGCGACCACGACGAACAAGCCACCCGCGCCTGCTGTCGCCATGCTCGGCGAGATCGTCGTACGTGCGGCGCCGTCGTTGTTGCTCGCCATGACCGGCGGTCGCGCCGGTCTGGACAGCCTGTCCGGCGACGGTGTCGCCGTGATGCGCGACCGGATGAGCTGAATGGCGCCTCGACCTCAATACGTAGCGCGGCGGTGCTGACTACGTAGTCGCACCGACGCGCGGAGTGCCCGTCAGACGGGACCGTCAGAGCCGACAAGCTCACCGACGGCCCCGGAGGACCGACATGACCCGCCCCCGACTCACGCGCTCCCAACTGACCCTGAGCATCGTCTGCGCCGCGACCGCGATGCTCATGCTCGACATCGCCGTGGTCAACACGGCAGTGCCTCGCATCGCTCGTGACCTGAATGCCGGTTTCGAGAGCATTCAGTGGATCGTCGACGCCTACACGGTCGCGCTCGCCGCCACGGTGCTGACCGCCGGCTCCATCGCCGACCGGATCGGCCGCCGCCGCAGCTTCGGCTTTGGGCTGGCGCTGTTCACGCTCATGTCGATCGCGTGCGGCGCTGCGCCATCGATCGCCACCCTCGACGCGTTCCGCGCCCTTCAGGGCGTCGGCGCCGCGGTCATGTTCGCCACCTCGATGGCGTTGATCCGTGACGCATATCCCGAGCCCGCAACCCGTGGTGGCGCGTTCGCGGCGTACGGCGCCACCATCGGCGCATCCTTCGCCGTCGGCCCGCTGGTCGGTGGAGCGCTCACCGACTGGCTCGACTGGCGCGCGATCTTCTTCCTCAACGTGCCGATCGGGCTCGCGTCGCTGGCCGTCATACGACGCATCCACGACGGTCGCGAGCGGCAGAGCCGGCCGATCGACTGGGTCGGGCAGACGCTGCTCGTCATCGGCCTCGTCGCCCTCGTCGCCGCCCTGCTTCGCGGCAACTCGCAAGGCTGGTCGAGCACGGAGATCGAGGCGCTGCTCGCCGTCGCCAGTGTCGCTTTGGTTTCTTTCGTCATCTCGCAGTTCCAGAGCCGCGCGCCGATGCTGCCGCCGGCGTTGTTCCGCAACCCGTCATTCACCGGCGCGCAGATTGCCGCGTTCGCAATCTCCGCATCGTTCTTCGCGCAGTTCGTCTATGCGTCGCTCTATCTGCAGAACATCCTGGGCCTGTCGCCGATCAAGACCGGTCTCGTGTTCATGCCAGGCACCGTCGTGCTGCTGCTCGTCTCGGGTATGACGGCACAGCTGCAGGCAAAGGTCTCGGCACGCATGCTCATCACCGTCGGCCTCGCCGGCGTCGCCATCGGACTCGCGTCGATGCTCGTCATGACGGCGCATTCGTCGTGGTGGGTGCTGGAGCCCGGATTCATCATCGCGTCGATCGGCACTGGCTTGTTCAACCCGGCAGTGAGCACCGTCGTGCTGCGCGAGTCGGACGCTGACAACGCCAGCCTGGCCGCGGGTGTGCACGACACCTTCCGGCAAGGCGGGATTGCGCTCGGTGTTGCGGTGCTCGGGTCGCTGGTGCCGGCGGCAGGAGCGCTGGGTTCCGGCGATGGCACTGCGTTCGTCGACGGTCTGCGTCACGCCACGGTTGTCGCGGCGGTGCTGAGCGCCGTCGGTGCAGTCGCCTCGGCATACCTCATCGACCGCAACCACCGCCAGGCCGAGGTTCCGATCGAACTGGCCGAGCCTGCGATGGCCGCCTAGCCCGGCCGAACGTTGAACCCCGAATCGGACATGGCACGCTCACGCTGTCCGATTCGGGGTTCAAAGTACGTGAGGTCGAGCGACGCCATGACCACATTCACCACCATCACCTATGACGTCCGCGACGCGACGGCATACCTGACGCTGAACCGACCAGAGCGGCTCAACGCGATCGACGACATGATGCCCGGCGAGATCCGTGCCGCGGTCGAGCAGGCGAATGCAGACGACGAGGTGCGGGTCCTCGTCATACAAGGTGCTGGACGGGCGTTCTGTGCGGGCTATGACCTGAAGGAGTTCGCCGAAGGCGGCGTCAACGACCGCTGGCGGCAGACGCAACCCTGGGATCCGATCCGCGACTACCGCGAGATGCGTCAGAACACCGACGACTTCTTCACGTTGTGGCGGTCATTGAAGCCGACGATCGCGAAAGTGCAGGGTTATGCCGTCGCCGGCGGCAGCGACATCGCCTTGTCGTGCGACCTCGTCGTCATGGCCAACGACGCGAAGATCGGCTATCCGCCGGCGCGCGTCTGGGGCTGCCCTACGACGGCGATGTGGGTTTATCGACTCGGCGCCGAACGCGCGAAGCGCATGCTGCTCACCGGCGACACGATCGACGGCGTGACGGCAGCCGCCTGGGGGCTCGTCGTCGAGTCAGTGCCGGCCGACGAGCTGGACGCCGCCGTCGAACACCTCGCCGATCGCATCGCCGGCGTACCGACCAACCAGCTCGTCATGCAGAAGCTGATGATCAACCAGGCACTCGACAACATGGGCCTGCAGGGCACGCAGTTGCTCGCCACGTTGTTCGACGGCATCACTCGGCACTCGCCGGAAGGCATGTGGTTCAAACAGCTCGCGGAGCGCGAAGGCTTCCACGCCGCCGTCGAATGGCGCGACTCCGGCCGACCCATCCCCAACGGCGGCCGGTAGCCGAGTCGCTACGGTTTGCCCATGTCCTTGTGGAGCGAGTCCGTCGAACGAGTGATCCCGGCACCACCGGAGCAGATCTGGGCGCTCGTCGCCGACCCGCGACGGCACAAGGACATCAGCGGCAACGACACGGTCCGCGACGCCTACGACGTCCCGCAACAGCTCTCACTAGGCGAGACGTTCGGCATGAACATGGAGTTCGGCGGGTCCTACACGATGGTGTCGACCGTCATCGAGTACGACGAGCCGCGCCGCATCGCCTGGCAGAGCCGACCGCCGGGCGACCTGGCCAAGTGGCGCCGGCTGTTCGGCGGCCGGATCTGGCGCTACGAGCTGGAGCCGGTTGACGGCGGCACGTTGGTCCGCGAGACCTGGGACGTCAGCCAGGAGGGCAAGCTCGGCAGCCGCTGGCTGGTCCGGCTGTACGGCTCGCAGACCCGCAAGAACATGGAGGCAACCCTCGACCGCATCGAAGCAATTGCGCGTGACGGTCGCTAGAACGACCGCATTGCGCAATTGCCGGACGCTGGTGCGCGCTATTCGGCGTTGAGCATCGCGCTGAGATCGCTGTCCTCGATCACGTCGTCCCGGCGCGTGCGACCGGGATATGGCATGACCGCAACAAGCGCGGTGCACAGCGCCCACGCATATGCCGTGATCGCGACGATCAGCAAGCCCGTGCCGTAGTGATAACCGAGCGGCCGCGCCGCCTGCGACAAGGTCGACGAGGCGAGTTGCGTCTCGGGATTGCTGCCGAGCCACAAGGACGCGAACAGCGGCCCGACGACGAGCCACATGCCGCCGAGCAACGCAAGCAGCGCGCCGAAACGGGCGGCCGCCCGCGGCGCTGCGACGAGAAGCAACAGCCCGCCGAGCACGACGGCAGCGCCGGGTGCCGCGTGCAGCTCCCAGCGCGTTGTCGTCCAGTCCCACGCTGCCGCGCTGTCCATGCGGAACCCGATGCGCGGGCCGACGTAGGCGACGATCCCTCCCCACGCACCGAGAATGACGAGAAGGAAGCCCATCAGGCGGGTGGTGACCGTACGCATGGCTAACACCTCCGTGGCACACAAAGCGCCTTCTTGCCTAGAGGCTTACCCTGCGACGCTCAGACCAAAGCGCCAGACGCGCCATCTGTCACAGCAGCTACGCGGCGGTGAGGGCGTCGGTGAGCAGCGTGACGAGGGCTTCGAGCTGGATGTCGACCGTCGAGACCTCTTCATCCGACCCGTCGAGCGCGCGCGCCGCAAGCCCGGCCTTCTCCCCGATGAGCTCCGCGACACGGGCGTCGATCGTCTGCGCGGCAATGATCCGCCATGCGGTCACCGGCTGGTCCTGGCCGATGCGGTGCACGCGGTCGATCGCCTGCGTCTGCTCTGCCGCGGTCCACGACAGCTCAGCGAGCACAACGTTGGAAGAGACCTGCAGATTGATGCCGACGCCACCAGCTGTCAGCGACACGACAATCACGTGCACGTTGGGATCGTTGACGAACGAGTCGATCGCCTTGTTGCGGGCACGTGTCGACTGGTCACCACGGATCGACGAATAGCCGATCCCCCGCTTGTCGAACACTGCTGACGCCGTATCCATGACATCGATGTGCTTCGCGAAGAACACGACCTTGCCGGCGTTACGCGACAGCTGTGCGGTGTAGTCCGCGGCCAGCTCGGCCTTCGCCTGACCGATGCGCCGCATCATCGCGAAGACGTTCTCACCGCTGGCGTTGTCATCGTCGTTGTCGCGCAGTTCACGCGCACACACCGAACGCACGATGGACATGTCGATGCCGACGATGTCGTTCGCGTCCTTACGCGCAGCCACAGCGCTTTCGTAACGCTTCACCAAGCGCTTGACGAGTCGCTGCTCCGCATCGCGGATCGACTTGGCGAGCGCACCATCGAGCTCCACCGGCATGTCCGCGATCCGTCGAGCCGGGATGTCCTTGGCGACCTCTTCCTTACGCCGCCGGACGATGCCCATGTCGATGACGGACTGCCGGGCGGCCGGATAGAAGTCGGGATCGAGCGGCGTCATCGCGTTGTCTTCGAGCTTCGCCAAAAGGTCGCGCGACGGTTCCTTGTCTGAGACCCAGCCGAGGAACTCCCAGATCGCGAGGAAGTCTTCGATGTCGTTGATGAGCGGCGTGCCGGTCAGCGCCATCAACAGTGGCCGCATGGCCCACTGCCGGATCTTGCGCGACAGCTCGAGGACGTTCTGCGATCGCTGCGACGTCTTGTTCTTGATGAAGTGCGCCTCGTCGACGACCATCCCGCGGAAGCCGAAGCTGCTGAGCCAGCCGACGTGCCGGTCGAGGATGTCGTAGTTGACGATGACGATGTCGCAGAACGCGTCGACCGTCTCACCGTCCGAGTGGATGACCGTCGCACCGTGCTGCGGCGTCCACATCGCGGCCTCGCGAGACCAGCTGGTCTTGACGACGTTCGGTACGACGACCAGCAGCGGGTAGGCGTTCGCCGCCTGCGCAGCCAACAGCGCCTGAGCGGTCTTGCCGAGACCGGGTTCGTCGGCCAGCAGGAACGTGCGGTGACCCTCGCGCGCCGCTTCGACGACCTGCGCCTGGTGGGGCATGAGGTCGCGACCTGGCGCGATGTGTGCTTGGGCCGGGGCGGGCAACGTCATCGCCGACGTCACGCCGGGGTTGGCGGTCTCGAACGCGCGTAGCAGCGGGCTGAGCAGCTCCCAGTCGGCGAGCAACCGGGGGCGTTGCTGCGGCGAGGCAGCCGCCGCCGAATAGTCCGGCGCGAGGAACGGATTGGCCAGCTGGCGGGAGATGACCGACTGCGGAACGACCTGGCGCTCCTCCCGCTTGAACGGCGTCTCGACCGCCGGTGCCGGCTCGGCCTCGGCCACCTCCAGGCCGGCCTTGAGCCGCAGCTCACGCAAGGCGGTCTTGGTGCCGGGCAGCAATTCGGTGTCGTCCGTCAGCAACGTGAAGAGCGTCGGCTCCTTGGCTGACGTCCGGGCCAGGGCCGCAGCGAGACCGTCGAAGCGCTTGAGCATCGCGGCCCGCTGCACCTCGGGCATCCGCTCGGCCTTGGTCTGCGTGCGCAGCTCACGGATGAGGATCCCGATCGCCTGGAAGCGCGCCCGAGTGTCCGGCGTGACGCGGTGCCGCTGGACCTCGTTGTCGACGCGCGCGGCTGCCTGCGCGAGCACCGCGATCGGGCCCTGGTCCTGCAGCCGCGGCCGCTGGTTCGGCTGCCGCGACTGGCCGGTCGACTGCTCATAGCGGCGCGGCTCGGCCGCGCGCAAAGGCCGGGACTGGCCCGACGACTGCTGGCGCGACGACTGCTGCGACGTGGGCTGGTCAGACTGGCCCTCGTGCCCAGGCGCGGGTACGCCGCCACGCGTACGACGGCGCTGCCGTGGTGGCACTCACCCTCCTCGAACGTCACCCGGGCTCGCGGCGGTTGCACCGGCGGGTCGCCCCGCGACGAAAACGTCGCGGCGTCGTACCGCCGCCCCCGCAGGTCCGGACCCGGACCAGAGATAGATCCGCCTTCATGGCCCCGGTTGAACAAGTCGGAGCTGACGTCGCGATGCGCGGAGGGCGGACCCCTCAGGACGCCATCATCCTACGCCCGGCCGAGCCGGCGGCCGGGGCGAATCCCCGTAAAGTCTCCGACTTGGATGTCGGGGGCCGCCGTAGCGGCAGCTCCAGTCAGCGTCTAGCCGAGGATGCGCAACGCGATGTCGGCGTAGTCGTCGGCGAGCGTCTCGTGCTCTTCGGTTGCCGCCGGCGGGGTCCACTCGGCCATCCGGATGCCCATGTCCGCGATCGCCCGGGTCGCCCGCAGCGGGTTGGAAACGGTGAATGCGCAGAGACTCTGGCCACGCGCAATCACGTCGAGGAAGATCCGCCCGGCCTCGCCGCGCAGCGCAAGGACTTCGGCGAGCCGCGCCTCGTCGAGATGGCGAATCTCGACGCTGCTGACGCGCGCGAGCAGCGGCAATTGCAGGTGGGCGAGCACGTGCGCCCGGACGATCCCGCGCACCTGCCCACGCGGCTCGCTGCCCGAGTTGAGCAGCGCCGCTCGCATGCGCCCGAGGTATTCCTGCTGGCCGATCAGCGCCAGCTCGAACAGCAGTTGCTGCTTGTTCGCCACATGTGCGTAGAGCGATGGAGCCTTGATGCCGAGCACGTCGGCGAGATCCCGGACCGAAACGCCGTGGTAGCCGCGGGTACCGAACAGCTCGACGGCGGCCTCATAGAGCCGCCGCTTGGCGGGGGTGACGTCGAGTGTGCTCGGCAGGTGCGTCGGCGTCATGTCCACAACCGGCTGCACCGAACGAGTGTAAGGCTCGAGCCCTACTCGGCCCGAGGCTTTCACCACCTGCATTGACACCGGGGTTGGTCGGCTGGCACCGTTACTACCTAACGACCGTTAGGAGCCCCGGGATTCCTAGGCACAGAGATTCTCAAGGCGGCCTGCATGCCCTGCGCGAACAACGCCGGCGTCACCCTCTACTGGGACGAGAAAGGCGCCGGCACTGCGGTGCTGCTCGTGATGGGCGCTGCCTACAGCAGCCGCATGTGGTACCCGGTCATCGACACGTTGGCGGCACACCACCGGGTCATCTGGTTCGACAACCGCGGCATCGGCCAGAGCCCGGCATGCAAGACGGGAAGCATCCAGGACATGGCGGCGGATGCGGCCGCCGTACTGGACGCGGCCGGTGCGAACGACGCGCATATTTACGGGGTCTCGCTCGGCGGTGTCGTCGTGATCCAGTTCGCCCTGCAGAGCCCCGACCGAGTCAGGTCACTCATCCTCGGTTGCACCGGCATCCTGTCTGACGACAAGCCCCGGGCACCGAAGGCCGCCAACGTCATTGCTCGGATTCCGCAGCGCGTGCGCACATCACTCATGGCCAGCAGAACGCGCTGCGCGAATATTGCGTGACGAAGGAAGCGGTCGCGGCTATTGCGTTCCCGTCCCTCGTTCTGCACGGCACCGAAGACAAGGCTGTTCGCCCGGAGTGGGGCGCTGAACTCGCCGCGACGCTGCCGAACCGGAGCTCATCACCTATGACGGCGCCGCCCACAACTACCTCGTCGCCTATCCGGACAAGGCCAACAGCGACGTACTCGACTTCGTGGGCAAGGTGGACGCCGACCTCAAGGTCGTACAGCCTTCGGCGTAGCGACGCAGTTACAAGAGAGTGCGCTTTTGAGACGCTCCTCCAATGACAATCCCAGCTGAAACGCCGTCGTACCCGGTCCAGTTCTTCGTCGACTATCCGGACCGCTCACTCAACCGCTTGACGACGGCGTTTCGGATCATCGTCGCGATCCCGATGATCATTCTCGTCGAGAGTGTCTCCGGCGGCCGGTACGTGCCGTCGGATCACGGCGACGTGATCGTGTATGGCGCCGGCGGCATCCTGTTCTTCGCGCCGCTGCTGATGATTCTGTTCCGTCGCAAGTATCCGCGCTGGTGGTTCGACTGGAACCTCGAGCTCCAGCGCTTCAGCAATCGAGTGGTGGTGTACCTCGCGCTGATGGACGATCGATACCCCTCCACGGATGACCACCAGTCGGTGCACCTCGACTACCCCTATCCGGACGCCGCGCAAGACCTCAACCGCTGGCTGCCGCTCGTGAAGTGGTTCCTCGCAATCCCTCACTACGTGGTGCTGTTCTTTCTGGCGATCGCGACCGTTGTCGCCGTGGTGATCGCGTGGTTCGCCATCTTGTTCACCGGTCGCTACCCGCGTGGCATCTTCGATTTCGTCGAAGGCGTGTTTCGGTGGGGACAACGAGTGCTGGCATACGCGATCCTGCTTGTCACTGATGACTACCCGCCGTTCCGATTGGCTCCATGACGTCGACACCTGAAGTCGACCCGCAGCCCCTTGGCCCGGTTGCAACTGCCAGAGCAACCGGGCCGCTATCGGCGTCGCCATCGTTCCGATTGCTCTTCAGCGGGCAAGCCGCCTCGGTGTTTGGCGACCGTCTGGTCATGGTCGCGATGCCGTTCGCCGTACTCAGCATCCATGGCGCGGGTGCGGGTGACGTCGGGCTGGTGTTGGGCGCCGGCGCACTCTCGCTCGGAGCATTCGTTCTCGTGGGTGGCGTCTGGCTCTTGCTCACCGGACACGCCACTGTCCTCGCGCTGATCCTCGTCCAGCTCGGATATGGCGCAGCGGAGGCGTTCTTCCGTCCCGCGATGCTCGCGGTGTTGCCCGAAATGCTCGACACAGAGCAGCTCCAGCCGGCGAACGCGTTGTTGGCACTCTCGTCGAACGTCGCGATGATCGCGGGACCGGTGCTAGCCGGCGCACTTGTCGCGGGTATCGGGGCGGGTGGCGCACTCGCCGTTGACGCGGGCACCTTCATGGTCAGTGCCGTCACCCTCGCGGCCATGTCGATTCCTCGCCCAGCCATGCCCGGCGAGCGTCGTACGTTCGGCGTCGAACTGCGCGAAGGATGGAATGAAGTCCGGAGTCGCGGGTGGGTCTGGTCGACGATTCTGGCCTTCTCCGGCTATCACGCGTTGGTCCTGCCGGCGCTGTTCGTCCTGGGACCGATCGCGCGGCGGCGCGGCGGCGTGGGGCGCAATCTCCGCCGCATTCGGCGCCGGCGCGGTCGTCGGGTCAGTCGTGGCGTTGAAGTGGCGCCCACGACGCCCGGGTGTCGTCATAGCTATGTCGTTGTGCCTGGCGTCAACGCAGTCCGCGATTGTGACCACGACCTGGCCGACCTGGCTGGTCGCCGGGCTCGAAGCCGTCACCGGTGTCGTTGTGGCGATGACGTTCACGGTGTGGGAGACAGCACTCCAACGGCACATTCCGGGCACGGCTCAGGCTCGAGTGAGTTCGTTCGACTATCTCGGTTCGCTGACGTTGATGCCAGTTGGGTTCGCCGTGATCGGTCCGCTGAGCGACGTCATCGACGTACAAGCGCTCGGCGCCATTGCCACCGCAGCCAGCGCCGCAATTTGCCTCGCCATTCTGGCGAACCAATCACTTCGCCTGCTGAAGTGAATGCGCTGTTTGACGCCGCGGTTATTGGTCCGTGAAGACGGTCTTGTTCGGATCCCAGGGGCTGTTGCCCTGGCCGCGTTCGATGATGTCGACGTGCTGGCCGACGACATGGATGTATGCGTATCCGACGTTCTGATCGTTGGGAACCGTGCGCACCAGATGTGAAGCGTTCACCTTGACTTGCAGCAGGTAGTAGCCGTCGCCGTCACCAGTGAAGTCGACGTACTGACCCGGGCGCTGCCAGCGATACACGTCTCCCCAGCCGACGTTGAGCCCCAATGACGCCTCGCCCGGCGAGTAGCCGCAGTTCGCGGTGAAGGTCGTCGTCGATTCCTGGTTGAACGTGTGCCAATCGGCGAACAGCTCGTCAGCGGGGCACAGGCCGAGCTTCGTCCCGCTGCCCGCCGACGTCAGCGAGTGGTCCGCCGCGACGTGGTAGAGCTCGAACTTCAAGAACCCCAGATAGTGATAGTGCGCGTGGATCGGGTGGAACTGGAACTGCCCGGCCGGCCGCAGCGATGAGGTGCCGTCGCTGTAGTAGATGCGCTGGTACGCCGGTCCCGGGGTGAGCGTTGCCGTGTTGGCGTCCGCCGGGTCATAGTCGATCTCGAACGGCCCCGGCCCGGCATTGCGCGGACCGGTCGTGAATCGCAAACAGCGCGTCACATGATTGTTCGACGGCATCAGTGTTGGACCGATACCCATGATCTCGTCCGGCGTACACGACAGCGGGGCGAAACCTCCCGCCGACAAAGGCGGATTCAGCGAGTCCGGAGCCGCCGCATTCAGCGGGTTGGCGGGAGCAATAAAGGTGAACTCGTACGGCGGCGTCACTTGCAAGTTCGGCAGCAGCATTGTCTTGCTCTTGTCAGCGACTGATGCGGACTCAAGCTTCGCGCGCAGCCGGAAGGTCGAGTTGGTGACCATCTGCGGGACGACGCGCGCGGTCCACATCCCGGCCGTGGGGTGCAGGGCGTAGACCTCCATGTCGAACTGCGTCTGTCCGCTGTTCGAGGCACTGGCGACCTGGGTGCCACTCGGATCGAGCAGGTCGAGCTCGAACTCGTTGGCGCGGTCGGGGGTATCGATGGCGACGCGAAGCTGGTAGCCGCCCTGCGCGACCGACAGCGGGTAGTCAAAGCACTGCTCCACCTGACAGGCAGCGGCGCCGGGAAGATCGACGTCAGCCGACTCCACGTAGCCCCCCGCCCAGAACGCGGCCTGGCCGAGCGACAGACCAATGGGCGCACGCGCCTCCGCGAGATGGGTGGCAACTCCTGCGCCACCGACGGTGAGCAATAGCGAGGCGACCATCAGGAGCCTCAGCAGTTTCACGCGCACGGATCGTCCTTCCGAAGCCGGGATCCGTACGGTTTCGCGGCGATATTTCCGTTTGATCACATGGAGGAAAACCCGGCGTTGCTCATCGCTCCGTAACGCATCGGTCTGTCATAGCGGTTCAAGAGTTGCCATGAGCAGCGAGACGCGAGATGACGCAACCGGCCGACGTGTTCTTGTCGTCGAAGACTGCGACGACATTCGATGGTTGCTCGAGCTTTGGTTGACCGATGATCCGCGCTGCGCGCACGTCACGGAAGCCTCGAGCGCCGCGGACGCTCGCCGGATTGCAGCGCGTGGTGACGAGACCTTCGACGCCATCGTGCTCGACTACATGTTGGGCGACGGCACCGCGGCCGACTGCCTCCCGCACTTGCGCGCGGCATGGCCACACGCGCACATCCTGGTCTACACGGCGTCCATGAGCGTCGCCCGCGAAGCGGGTCTGTTCGCACTCGGCGCTGACAAGATCGTCGAGAAGGTCGCGGTCGTCGTTGAGGACGTCGTCGACCTCGTCCTCGAACCGGCGAGCAAGTCCGAGGCCGCGGCTTAGCAGCTCGCCGGCGTTGCGGTGAAGGTGCGGTTGCCGCGGTAGTCGCGCGCCCACGTCACGTGCGGATGTCCGCACCTGTCGACGACGATCGCCTGGAAGTCGCGCAGGCCCCAGTTCTGGCCGAGGTTGGAACCGACGTTGCCCATGTTGTCGATCGGACCGACGTGAACGGGTATGTCGCCGCCCAGCTGGCGCTGGGCGAACTGCGGGCGCTCCGCCAGTCCGTTCGTCGTGGCGGCGTACTCCTCGAACCAGCGCGCCTTCGCGTCGTTGAAGTCGCCGGCGGTGCTGGCATACCAGGACACGAAGACGTGTCCGACAGCTGAAACCGCGATGGCCGGGAAGACGTTGGACGAAATGCCGCGGTCGATGCGGACCGGTCGCGTCCAACTACCGGACTGGGTGGAGTGCAAGAAATAGAGGTGCGTGGCCGGGCTTGCACCGAGCCGCGCAGAAAGCACGACGTAGATCGTGCCGTCGCGGTCGATCGCAGTCGCCGGGAGCAGGTGGCCGATGCTGCCCGTGTCGACACCGAATGCGGTGGTCACGTCGAGCACCTGGGCGTTGGTCCACGTCTTGCCGCCGTCGCTGCTTGACGCCTCCCACAGCTGGCTGAGCGGAAACTCCGACGGGCCACTCGGGCCGACCGACTGCCGCAGCCCGGCCGCGCCGGCCGTTTCATAGAACAGATGCAGCTTCAAGTCATCGCGCGGATCGACGAGGGGCCGGCTGCCAAGTGTCAATGCAGCTTCGCTGTTGGCGCCACCAGTGACCGGGATCGGGCCGGTGAACGTCTTCGCGTGGTCGGTCGAGCGCCAGGCGATGATGTTGCCGCCGACTTCGCTGTTGAGCATGAGGACCGTGCTCGGATGATGCGGAAGCGCCACCAGCCACGGCCGGTCCGGCTGGTCTGTGCCGTGCGGTGGCGGAAAGCTCGACTCGGCCCAGTGCTTGCCGTCGCGCGACGCGTAGACGGTCACGCCGGTGCCGAGCGTCAAGGAATAGACGTATCCGTCGCTGTCGACGATTGCGTCGGAGTCACCACAGCCGATCGCGCTCGAACCGATCGGGAAGCCGGTCGACCAGGACCGGCCGTTGTCATTCGACAGCCAGAACGTGGATGGTCCGCCGGCGTTGGCGGTGCAGGCATTGGCGACGAGCACGTCATGCGGGCCGACCGCAATGCCTGGCTCGCTGTATGACGACGCCTTGTGCCGGTCGACCGGCAGCGTGGTGATTTGCCAGCCAGCCTGTCGGCTTACCGTGCCGGCTGCTCCGGCCGCTCCGGCGCACGCGCACGCTAACGCCGCGGCGGTCGCCGCCCAGATGCGCGTCGCGCGTCGCATTCAGACAAGTTCGCCGCGCGCGCCGCCATACCCTGCTCTACCAGGTGAGGCCGGTGGCGGCGGCGACGAAGGCGAGCCAGTCGGCGTCCTTGTCGGCGGTCGCGCCGATGCCGGCGGCGCCGTGACCCTGGTCGCCGTAGACGCGGAGCAGGATCGGCGCATCACCCTGTTGCGCCTGCTCGAGCAGCTCGACGAACACGCGCGATTGCCAGGCCGGGCAGCGCGGGTCGTTCGCGCCCGCCGTCACCAGGACGGCCGGGTATGACGCCGGCTTCACGTTGTGGACCGGGCTGATCGCTTCGAGCCATTTCGCCTCGACCGGGTCGAGGGGGTCGCCGTATTCGAGCCGGCCGATGGCGTAGGTCAACGGGTCGTTGGCCATGCCGAGCAGGTCGAGGACAGGCACGTCCGCGACGACCGCGGCCCACAGTTCGGGGCGTTGGGCAATCGCTGCTCCCGCCAGCAAGCCGCCGTTGCTCTCGCCCTTGGCAGCAAGCTGCGCCGCTGTCGTGACCCCGCTCTCGATGAGCTTTTCGGCGACGGCATAAAGGTCGTCGAACGTGTGCTGCTTCTGCTCGCGGTTGCCCTGCCGCCACCACTCGGCACCGAAGTCACTGCCGCCACGCAGGTGCGCAAGCACGAAAATGCCGCCCGCCTCGACCCAGGCCGCATATTCGGCCAGGTATGCCCGCAACAACGCCAGGTTGAAGCCGCCGTATCCGTGCAGCAACGTCGGCTGGGGGGCGGACACGTCGAGGTCGGCGCGATGCACGACGTGTGCCGGGATCTCGGTGCCGTCGGCGGAGAGACCGGTGATCGTCGTGACGGTCAGGCCCTCGAGCTGGACGGCGGGTGGCGTCACGATCTCGAGCCGGCGCTCGCTCACGACATACCGATAGACAGTCGGCGACGTGTCGAAGGTCGAGAACACGAACGAGATCTCGTCGTCACCGGTTTCGAACATCGCCAGCGACGGATGCGCCGCACCCATCGCGATGGTGCTGACGACACCATCGCCCGGCAGCGTCAGCTCGTCGACCAGTTCGCCGTTGAGATCGAGCAGTCGCACGCGAGAGGCCGCGTCCCGCAAGTAGCCGAGGACAATGACGTCGCCGACGATATCGACATACCGAAGAACATCGGCCGACTCCGCGACAAGTTCGGTCCAGGTCGACGTGTCGGCCGCGGTCGCAACCGGGATACGCACAAGCCGACCGCGCGGTGCGCCGTGGTCGACGATCGCGATGAGGTCATCGCCGACGAAGCGTCCCGTCGCCATGCCTTCAATGTCGCGAAGGAACGGCACGAACGCGCCGTCGCTCCAGATCCAGTCGAGCCGCGGTTCGGTGTTGCCACTCGCGAGGACAACGTGACGACCGTCGGCCGAGACGACCGGATGCGGGAACACCACGCCATCTGGCTGCGCGACTTCGTCGCCTGCCGGCCGGCCAAGGAGATGGCGGTATGTCGGCATGCGGAACTCGCCGCCGACCACCTCACGGCCCGCACACCAGAAGCCAGAACTGTCCGGCAGCCACGACACCGGGAAGTTGAGGTTCCACGGCACCTGCTCCGGCAACACATCGCCGGTTGCAACGTCGAGCAGCGAGGCCTCGTAGACCTCGGTGCCGGCTGCCGTCACGGCGTACGCGAGCAGTGACCCGTCCGGGGACGGCACGAACCAGCCGAGCGCGGTCGGCACGCCGCGCTTCGCCGACAGCTCGTTGGGGTCGACGAGCACACGCGGCTCGCCCGCGGGCGCATCGCGTACGACGAGGACCGGGTGTTCGGCCTTCGGTTCGAGAACAACCGTCTGGAACCAGCGCTCGCCGCGTCGGATCACTGGCGACCGACGCGTGTCGACCAGATGACGACCGATGCGCTCTGCCAGCGTCGTCCGGCCGGGCAGCGCGGCCAAGTACGCGGCTGCAGCAGCGTCGCGCTCGCCTTGCCAGGCGAGGCTCTCGGGGTTGTCAGTGCGTAGGTCCATGTCGGTCATCCGCTCGTTAGGTGGACGGCGCTCACGTACTGGTAGCAGCCGCAGTTCTGTTCGTAGGCAATGTCGCGATAGCCAGCGGCACCGTCTGAGTGGCGGCTCATGTCACTCCGGAAGGTGTCGGGCGGTGGAAACGATGCACGGACGAGCGGCCGGGCTTGCCCGAGCAACTCACTCGTCACGGCCTTGGCCCGGTCGGCGGCGAACTTCAGATAAAGCAGAACGCTGCACAAGTTCAGCTGCAGACCCTTAGTGGTCGCCGACGAACTTCCCTGCCCAGCCTTCTTGTAGATGTTGAAGCACAACGTCTCGTTGGCGTTGACCGGGCCGGGGTGCGTGCCGCGTCCGATGTCGAGGTACGGCGACCAGCCGATGCCGCGCGAGTTCGCAAGCTGATCCTTCGGCGCCGCGGTCTCCATGAGTGCGCCTGGTCCGAATGCGGAGTACATCGCGTATGCCGGGTGGTACCCCTGCGATGCCGCGGCTTCCATGATGAACAGCGGACTCGCGAGGACCGGGATGATGCGATCGACACCCGCGGCGCGGAACTGCAGTGAGACGTTGCTCGTTTGCGCGACGCCATTTGCGTCGTTGGTGACGTACTCCTCCTTGGCGATCTTCAACCCGTGCGCAGCGAGCGCCTGCGCGAGACTCTGGTCGACCAGTCGTCGGTTGTCCGGGTTGTCGTATCCATAGGCACCGACCTTCGATGTCTTGGTCAGCCACCCTGTGCGCCACAACGCATCGACGAGCTCTCGCAGCATCCGACCCGGTGCGAAGTCTCCCGGTGCGGCGAAGATGTTTGAGTACTTTTGCTGCTCCCAGTCGGCGAGGTTAGACAGATCGTCGATGACGGACGTGCTGGCCTTTGCGAAGCAGTCCATCGTGCCGGGGAGGAGATTGAGGTAGGTGACGACGAACTGCACCTTGTTGTCCTGCGTCAGCTGCGCGCATGCGGCTTGCTGAGCGAGTTGCGGGTTCTGCTCCGTCTGCTGGGCGGTGATTCCCGCGAAATACAGGACGATTTTGTGCCCGGCCGCGCCACCGTGGGCGTTCATCCAGTTCGCGACAGCTTTGGCTTGCGCCTCCGTGTCACCGGTTTCGAGCCCGTTGATGCCAAGCGCGGCGCCGGCCGCACTTGCGTCCTTGAGGTACATGACGCCGACGCGAACCGGCGCGTTGGACGGCAAGGCGCTGCCTGAGGCTGCGTTGGGCGCAGCCACTGCCGAGCCCCGCGTGCCGGACCCGGCGACCGCGCCTGGGGAACTGCCTGGCTTCAGCACAGCCTGGCCGCCCGAGGAGGGCACGCTCAGGTCCCCTGTTGTCGTACCGCCGACGCCGGTTCTAGGTGCCGCACCGGCGCCAGGTTGCGTGAGGGCCAACTCGTCCGACTGCTGGGGCGCACCGCCGGCGCCTAGTTGGACCGTCGACCCGCAGGCGGTTAAGGCGGCTGCAGCAACAGCGGCAGCGAGCCAGCGCCTCACTGCGCCGCTTTCCGACGCCGAGCCGGTTTCGGCGCGCTGGCCATCGCGGTAGCCCGGCGCTCAAGGTCGCCGGCGACGGCGCCGTACACCTCGGCCATCATCCGCAGGCTCTGCGTTCCGGGCGTCACGACATCGGACCGCATCCGGACGCCCTCGGCAGCCAGTTCCTCCAGGACGCGTGCCGCCTTCGCGGCGCGGTCGATCATGGCGGCAGCACCGGTGGGCGTGAGCGCGTAGTGCTCCCCGCGCGATCCGGGGACGGCAGCGCTGGTCAACATCCCCAGCCCGATCAGCCGGCGGGTGTTGGTGCTGACGCTCGCGCGGCTGATGCCCAGCTGGTCGGCGAGCTCCTGAAGAGAGAGGTATGGCTCCTCCGCGGTCGCAAGATGCGCATAGATGCGGCCGGTGATCCGCGCTTCGCCCATCTGTTCGAGGACACGCGCCCATCGCTCGACGTAGTCGGCACGCTGCTGCGGATCCATGCGAACCTCTCATCGGCGGGTCATTCAGTATGAACTGAACAGACTGCCAGCCGTCAAGGCAGCTTCCCGTCGTACGGTCTTAGCGTGGCCGACGCGGACGACGTACGACGGCTGGCGCTTGCGTTACCGCATGTCGTCGAGATCGACAGCGACGGATTCGACTTCCGCGTCGGCAACAAAGGATTCGTGTGGTCCTATCCGGACCGCGAGCCCGGTAAGGGACGAGTCATCCGGATCGACGTCGCGGTGCTCTTTGTCGGTGACGAGGCGGAGAAGCAAGCGCTACTGCTCGGTGAGCCTGACCTCTTCTTCACGACGCGCAACTACGACGGCTGGCCGCTCGTCATGCTCCGGCTGGAGAAGGTCGACGTCGCCCGGCTCGAAGAACTCGTGACGGACGCCTGGCGGATGCGCGCACCGGCCGAACTAGCCGACGAGCTCCCGCCCTGAACTGACCCGTAGGACGTCCCTAACCGCTACCTACACCGAGAATCTCGGCCGAGGGTCGGGCGACTCCGAACAGGTGCCCTTGGGCGTAGTCGCATCCCAGCCGACGAAGGATGTCGGCGACCTCCCGTGACTCGACATACTCAGCAACTGTTGTCTTCGTCAGGCCGTGAGCGCTCTCGATCATCGCGCGAACGATCACCTGGTTGGCTCTGTTGGTCGGAAGGTCTCGGACGAACTCTCCATCAATCTTGAGAAGGTCGAACGGCAGTTCGCGCAGGTAGTAGAAGGACGAGACTCCGACACCGAAATCGTCAAGGGCAAAGCCGCAGCCGCCCGCGCGCAGCTTGTGGATGGTGTCGGCAGCGAGCCCGAGGTTGGCGATGGCGACCGTCTCGGTGATCTCGAAGATCAGGTTGCCGGCGCGAACCCGGTGTTGTTTGAGGGCTTCCTCGATCCACGTGTGAATCTCGGCATCGCCGAGTGATGCAGCGGACAGGTTGACCTCGAGCACGGGGCGCGCGGCAGAAGGCATCTCCCCCAGCAGCCCGATGACGTGCTCGATCACATATTTATCGATCGCCGCCATCATCCCCAGTCGTTCCGCGTGACCGAGAAACTCAGCCGGCTGCCAGAGCCGGCCCTCATCGTCGAGCCGCAGCAGAACTTCGTACTGCTTCTGGCCCGCACCAGTGAGAGGCACGATTGGTTGCAGATGTAACCGGAATCGCTGATCCTCCAGCGCGCGACGGATGCGCTCCCCCCAAGTGAAGCCGGCGCGGATGCGTTGCGCATGAGCGCTGGTCGGCGTATGAACGCGCAGCTGCCCGCGCCCACCTTCCTTCGCCTCGTACATCGCGAGATCAGCCGCGGCCAACAAGCGATCGGCCTCGTTGAAGGCAGTTATCAGCACGGCACCGACACTTGCCGTGACCCGCACAGGGCTGCCTCCGGTGCCGTGCTCGGAGCTCATTGGGACGTGCACCTCGTTGATGACCGCAAGGATGTCTGCCGCCGCGGCTTCCAGCTCGGTCCCGTCTTGGACGCTCGCGAGCAGTACGGCGAACTCGTCGCCGCCGAGGCGCGCGAGGACATCCTCGGCACGCACTCGATCAGCGAGCGCAGCTGCGATGGCGCGGAGTACGACGTCACCGGCGCTGTGTCCCAACGTGTCGTTGACGTACTTGAAGTGGTCGAGGTCCAGAAGCAGTACGGCGCCGGTCGGTCCGTGCCGAGCAACCCGAAGCAGATGGCGGTTGAGCTCGTGATCGAAACGCCGACGATTGAACAACCCGGTCAGCGGGTCATGGTCCGCGAGGTGTGCGAGCTGCTGCTCGTATCGCCGCTGGGCGCTCAAGTCGACGAAATGGACAATCAGGTCGCTTGGCTCCCGGCGAGACCCCATCCGAGACACCGCCATCTGGACCGGCACCGCTTGGCCGTCGGACGTCACAAGCCGGCGCTCGAGCGTGTAGCCACGAATCTCGTTGGCCAACAATGCTCGGCGCTGCTCGTCGTCCTCCCCGAGGTCGAGCGGTTCGGCGAGGCTGTCGATCGTCTGTCCCACCAGGCTTTCGCGCGGCCGCCGGACCAGCCGGCCGATGGCCACGTTCGCGACGCTTATCCGCCCCGCGGCATCGGTGAGCACGATCCCCTGGGGCGCGTCGTCGAAGGCGCCCATGAAGCGCGCGCGAGTGCGTTCGAGCAACATCGCCGCAGCACCGACGAACCAGCCCAAGGCCGCGAAGCCGAGAGCCCGAACGGCCACCTCATCCCAGGTCAGGTCAGCAGAGTCCATTGCCTCGCCGGCGGCGAAAACACCCGCGGCGAGAAGGCCGGCCCCTAGCCCTCCGACGAGCCCAAAGGCCACGGCAGCGAGCGCGATGGGAGCGGCCAGCAAGCTGTCCGCCGCTTCCACGTCAACGACTTCTGCGGCCCGGATCCCGAAAACGCACGCATACAAGCCACCGGCGACGCCGAGAGCAATCGGCGGCCGCCGCCACCACGGAATTGGTGTCAAGCCTCCTCGCCCCCACACAGATGAGGAGATGGCCAGGAGAATCCATACCGAAAATCCGGGCGGTTGGCTCAAAATGACTGGTTCGGAATGGTCCGTCCCGGCCATGAGGGCGCGGCAAATGGGCGCCGATGCCAAATGGACTGCCGGCGGGCTCTCGTGCGCGTGCCCACACGCACCCCAACCGGCGCTGAGGGAGCATTGTGACGTCCGCGGGGGCCTCTGGCCCGCGCACGCGACGGCGTGCACGGATAGCAGGAGCAGTAGCGGTTGCTGTGACGGCAGCCACGTTCGTCGGACCACTGACGACACATGCGTTGGCGAGCGTCACCGCATGCGGCACAAGTGGCACCCCATCGGTCACCGCCCTGCAGGACCCCCACTTCTACGTCGACACCTCGCTGTCACCGCAGCTGCTGGCCGGGTATGCCGGCTACACCGTCAACGCCGGCGCCGGCGCGCTCAGCCATCTCTGGTTGAAGCTCGACGGCTTCACCGGTGGCGTCGTCGACCTCGCGGCCGGGCAACAGGCAACCCAGCCCGTGCCCGCGCTGCCTAGCAACGCCTCGAGCACCGAATACTTCCTGCTCGCTGCTTCCGGCACCACGACGACACCGCAGACACACACGATCACCCTGTATAACGGCCGTCCGGGCTTTGGGTCCGTGCTCTGCTCACGGACCTTTACTTACTCGGATGTCGTCGACACGATCAAGGCGCTCGCCAACAAGGTGACCGGCATCACCTCGTCGGCAAGCCCGAGCACCGCCACGATCGGCAGCAGCGTCACCATCACCGTGACCGGAAACACCGGCACACTGGGTGCCGGTCCGGCCAACGACCCGGGCGTGCTGTCCTACACGCCGGATGTTCTTGTCGACTTCCCGGCGTCCGCGTGGCAGCTTGCCCGCACCGAGATGACGATCTCGCCGGATGGCTCCGCGCCTCCGCAGACCTACGTCGACCAGCTGCGCCTCGCCGGCGCGTCGGGGTCGGCAAGGCCCTACACCGCCAAGTACACGTTCCGGGCCGTCGGACCGACGACGCAGTCGGCCGTCATGCAGCCCGTGCAATACATCGCGAGCGGCACGCAGGTGAAGCACACGGACGTGGGCGGGGCAGCGCTCTATTCGCTGCCGACCGTGTCGCCGATCGCGGACCTTTCGATGAGCCGATCGATCGTGACACCAAGCTCGGGGACTGTCGCAGCCGGTGGTGGCACCGTCACGCACCGGCTCGTCATCACGAACAGCGGCAGCGCGGCCGGACAGCTCGATTGGCTTGACGAAACGCTCCCCAGCGGGGCGTCATACGTCTCGGGCAGTTTCACGGTCAACGGCCGTGCCGTTGCCGACCCGATCATCTCGGGCCAGCATCTCGTCGTCGACGGTCCGATCGACGTTCCGGCTGCCGGCACGGTGACGATGCAGCTCGACGAGCAGGTCGACGCCACACCCGGCGTGCGGACGAGCTCAGCGGTCGCCTACTTCGGCACTGTGCAGATCGACGGCAGTCGAGATGTCCGCGCTTCTGATCCCGCCACCGCCTCCGTTCGGGTGCTCGGCAACCAGGGACCAACCGCTGTCGGCGACAGCGCGACTACCAGCGCCGGGGCTGCGGTTCAGGTTCCAGTCACGACCAACGACTCTTCACCCTCCGGCCTCCCACTGACCGTGACGGCCGTTAGCACTCCCGCGCATGGGACCGCGACGATCGGCGACTCGGGCAGTGTGGTCTATGCCCCAGCCAACAACATTTCCGGTAGCGACTCGTTCACCTACACCGTGAGCGACGGCAACGGCACCGCGACCGCAACAGTCAACGTGACGGTCACCCCAACCGCCAGCAACGACATCTATGCGACGGGCAAGAGCGCGACGCTCACTGCCTCGACATCCGTGCTCAGCAACGACGCCTGCACGAGCTGCGCCGTGACGCTTGTGTCGGGGCCGACCATGTCGACCGGCAGCAGCAACGGCACGCTGACTCTGAACAGCGACGGCACATTCACCTACGTCCCTCCGGCCAGCACCTCCGGCACCGCAACGTTTACCTACCGCGGGACCAACGGTGCGGGCGACGCGACCGCGACGGTGACGATCAACGTCTCCGACCTCGCGCCTGACTACGTCACCACGTCGAGCAACACCGCCGTCGACATCAACGTCAAGGCCAACGACCCCGCCTGCAGCAGCAGCGGGTGCAAGCCGCAGATCGGCACGGCGCCGGGGCGCGGCGCCGTCGACTACTCCGTCGTTACGCCGCTCGTCCGCTACACGCCCACGAACAACCTGTGGGGACTCGACTCCTTCACGTATGGCGTCACCGGCAGTTCCGGCTCGACGACCACTCCCGTCACCGTGCTGGTGGGCCCGCCGGCGCTCAGCCTCACCACCAGCTTTGACACGGCGGCGTCACACGCACTTCCGACGGGCGGGTCCTGCTCGGGGTGCGCCTACTCCGTCCGCACGCCCGCCGCGCATGGCGAGGTGAGCGTCAACACCGGCACCGGCGCGATGGTTTACACCCCGGCCGCAGGATTCGCGGGCACCGACTCCTTCGAATACCGCGTCCAGGACCCCGCCACCGGCTTGCGTGTTCCCGGCAGCGTCAGCGTCACGGTCGGCCCGTCCGCCGGCGACGACACATTGAGCGTTCTCGCCGGCAACCAGCTGAGCGCCGACGTCGGCACCAACGACGACTGCCCGGCCACCTGCACGTGGACGCTCAGCGCGGGAGCACCCAGCGGTATGTCGCTGTCTGCCAGCGGCACGCTGACGTGGACGCCGTCGACAACGATCCTCGGAGCTGCGGCCGCGACCTACACGATCGTCAGCTCGCTCGCGCCGTCATACACCGCCACCGGTCACATCGCCGTCGACGTGAACGGTGCGGCCGACGATACCGCCAGCACCCCGGTCGGCACGCCGGTCACGATTCCTGTCTCTCAAAACGACCCGTGCTCGGCCTGCACGGTCTCGGCTGTCAGCGCAGGCAATGTGGGTACGACGGCAACGGCGCCTGGCGGCGTGCGCTACACCCCGCCCGCCGGGTTCTCCGGAATCGACACCTTCACCTACACGGTCACCAACGGCACGGCGACGAGCGTCGCAACCGTCGTCGTCACCGTCACGCCGACCGGCGTCGACGACAGCGTCACGACATCGCAGAACGCGCCGGTCGACGTGCTGCCACTGGCCAACGACCTCTGCGTGGGCTGCGCCGTCACCGGCGTGGGCACTCCGGGCAACGGCGAAGCGACCGCCTCATCCGACGTCGTCACCTATTCGCCTGCCTCCGGCTTCACCGGGTCGGACAGCTTCAGCTACACCCTCAGTGACAGCAGCGGCAACGCCACGACAGCGACGATCACCGTGAGCGTCGTTGCGCCGCCGACGATCGTGGCGGACAACGGCAGTGGGGATGCCGGCACACCCATCCTGGTCGACGTGCTCACCAACGACTCCTGCTCCGGCTGCTCCGTCAGCATCGGCAGCGATCCTGCGCACGGCAGTGCAGTCGTGGACGTACACAACCGTGTCCTCTATCAGCCGGATGACGGTTACACCGGGCTAGACGCGTTGACCTATGTCGCGACCGACCCGGCGACCGGCGCGCAAGCGAGCGCAGCCGTCACATTCGACGTCCGACCAGTCGCGGTCGACGACTCCGCGCACACGGCGGTCGGATCGACAATCACGCTGCACGTGCTGGACAACGACACCTGCTTCGGCGCTTGCGTGATCGATGTCACGACCGCGGCGAGCCACGGCTCGACCAATGTCACGACAAGCGCGATCGACTACACGCCGGACGGCGGCTACACCGGCACTGACCACTTCACCTACCGGATCACCGACCCGGCCACTGGCGACACGGCCACCGCAGTTGCCACCGTCGACGTGAACGACGCCGCTCCGGATGCGACCACGACGGCCGCGGGTACACCGGTCAGCGTCGACGTGCTCGCCAACGACATCTGTCCCGGCTGCTCCGTCACCGGCTCCGATGTAGCAACCGCGACATGGAACGCCGGCACCATCACCTACACGCCGCCGGCCAACTTCTGGGGACTCGCCGTCCTGCCCTACACCGCGAGCAACGGCAGCGATTCGGTCAGCTCGACGTTGCGCGTACTCGTGGCCCCGCCGTTGCGCACCCTGAACCTCACGAGCAACTCACCGGCGACGCTGACCGCAGTCGGCACCGACTGCAACGGCTGCACCGTCGCGCTTGTGACGCCGCCACTGGCCGGCGAGCTCGACCTCGACGCCTCGGGCATCACCTATACCCCGGAAGCGGGCTGTCCGACGGATTCGTTCAGCTACGACATCACCGACCCAGTCTCCGACCTCCATGTTCGTGCCGATGTCAACGTCACGGTCACCACGCAGCTGACGCCTGTCGACGACACGGCGACTGCGACATCGCACGGCGGCGCGATCAGCATCGGCGTGCTCACCAACGATCCCGTCGGCGCCGCACTGCAAGGCATCGGCAGCGCGCCCAGTCACGGCTCCGTGACCGCGCTCAACAGCAGCGTGATCTACACGCCGACGCCCGGGTACGTCGGTACTGACACGTTCACCTACACGGTCGTCAACGGCTCGGGTCCCGCGACGGTCACCGTCACCGTCAACCCGTCGGACCAGACAATCACGTTCACCAACCCAGGCGCGGCCGATCTCAGCAGCGTGCAGTCGGTCTCGTTGAGTGCATCGGCGCCCGGAGGCACCGTCACCTTTGCCACCCAGACGCCCTCGGTGTGCACGGTCAGCGGGACGACAGCGACCCTTTTGACGACCGGGACCTGCACCGTTGCGGCCGACCAGTCCGGTGGCAACGGCTGGAACGCTGCACCTCAGGTGCCGCAGTCGTTCAACGTCGGCCGCTCGCAGGCACCGCAGTCGATCACCTTCGATCCGCCGGCGAGCGCAGCCGTCGACGGCGGCAACGTGATGTTGACGGCAACGGCGACATCGAACCTGCCGGTCACCATCTCGTCGACCACGCCGTCGGTGTGCACCGTCGGCGGCAGCGGCTTCGCTCTCGTGCCGGTGCAGCCTGGCGCGTGTGACCTCTCCGCGACGCAGAACGGTGACGCAACCTGGTTGGCAGCGACTCCTGTGAACGCAACCGTCACGATCACGCGTGCGACACAAAGCATCAACTTCGCCGCCTTGACAGACACCGTGCTGTCCGCAGCTTCAGTCGACATCGCACCAACAGCGACCTCGGCGCTGACGGTTCTCACTGACACTTCGACACCCGCTGTCTGCTCCGTAAGCGGCAGCGGCACGTCGGTCGCCTTGCTGACGCCGGGCACGTGCACGCTTGTTGCCTCGCAGCCGGGCGACGGGTACTGGCTGCCCGCGACGTCGGTGACGCGCTCGTTCGACGTCCTCCGCAACCCGCAGGCGATCACCTTCAGCGCGCCGACCGACGTGGCGATTGCCACGGACCACGTCTCTGTCCAGGGCTCCGCGGACTCCGGACTCATCGTCGCCTTCGCTACGACGACTCCCAGCGTGTGCACGGTGGCCGGCGCGGTGGTGACGCTCGCGGGCGTCGGCCAGTGCAGCATCACTGCGACACAGCCCGGCAACACCGACTGGGCTGCGGCGACCCCGGTCACGCGCAGCTTCCAGGTCCTGCCCAACCAGCAGACGATCGACGTCCTCGTTCCGCCCACGGTTGCTGGCGACGCAGACCCGGTGCAGCTGGTCGCGAGCGCGACGTCGGGCTTGCCGGTCTCGTGGGCGTCGGACACACCGAACGTCTGCACCGTCGACGGCTCACTGATGTCGGTTGTCACGATGGGCGACTGCCGTCTGGTGGCATCACAGCCAGGCAACAGCCGCTGGGCGGCCGCCACTCCCGTCACCGTGACCGTCAAAGTTGTCGAGCCTTTGCACCGGGCGGTGGACGACACCGTGACGGTGACGCCGACCATCGCCCTCGCCAGCGCCGTACCCATCGACGTCCTTGCCAACGACGGAAGCGGGCTGAGTGTCGTCTCCGTCACCCAGCCCTCCTCGGGCAAGGCAGAACTCGTCGACGGACAAGTGCACTTCACGGCTGCCGCCGGTTTCGCAGGAACCGTCAGCTTCACCTATACGACCGAGAACAGCCGGCACGAGCAGACGAGTGCAACCGTGACGGTAACCGTGCTGGACAGCGCGCCGACCGTGCGCATCGCGTCGGGCCGCACCGTCTCCGGCGTGCCGGTGGTCCTCGCCGTCACTGCGCAGGATGCAAACAACGACGTGCTGTCGACGCAGGTCGCCACTGTCGACGGCGCGAGTGCGGCGACGCTCGACGACGGTGTTCGTGTGGCACCGGCCATGACGACGACCGGACGACTCGCCGTGACAGTTACCGTGCGCGATCCCAGTGGTGAGACCGCATCAGCAACCGGTTACGTCCTCGTGTCGCCACGACCGGCGCGGCTAGTGACCCGCACTCTCAACGGCGTTGGTACGACGGTCTCGTGGGCGATGTCGAACACCCGGGACGTGAGCTATGCAGTCCTGGTAGATGGGCGCTCCCGCTGTGTGACGGCCGCGCTGAGCTGCTCGCTCGGTGAGCCCTACGGCCCGCGTGCGCACATTCGTGTGATGGCGCTCGGCCACGACGGCACAACCTCCGACCCGGTCGCGGCGAAGTGGCAGCCCGGCCTGCCTGTGCTGCTGACCGTCGTCCACTTCGCCACCGCCTCGGCGGTGCTCGCCGACAGCGGCCGGGGTCGGGTCGTCTGGGTCGCCCATCGCGCGATCGAGCTCGGCTTCGAGAGCGTCAACGCGGTCGGCTACACCGACAGCCGCGGCTCGGCGTCATACAACCTCCGACTGTCGCACCGCCGGGTCATGGCGGTGACCCGAGTGCTCCACGCCACGGAGGCGTCGCTGGGGGCGCTCATCGGCTGGAAGGGGCTGACGCATCCGGCGAAGACCAACGCGACCGCAGTCGGCCGCGCGGCGAACCGGCGGGTGGAGATCTGGGCCCAGTAACCTCTTGACTGTCAGGTTAACCTGACGGCGTGAGCAAGAAGCGGGGTCCGTGGGAGGACGGTCACCGTGCCTGGGCACGGCTGACCGCGTGGCACGCCGGCGGGCGCAGCGGCTCGCTCGACTCGGAGGGTGACGCGGCGCTCGAGGCGATGACCGACATCGGCACGTTGCGCCGGCTGCTCGAGCAGGCCGAGCTCGCCGCGGTCCGCACGGCCCGCCGGCAGCGCAAGTCGTGGGCCGAGATCGCGACCCAGCTGGGCATCACACGCCAGTCCGCGTGGGAACGGTGGCGCGAGCTCGACGAGGAAGAGGCGACACCGACCGCCGAGCCATCGCTCGAGCAGGAGTCCGTGCTCGAAACGGACACTGTGATCGCCGACATCGCCAGCGAGATGGCCGTCAAGATTTCCGGCGAAGCCCGCGGCCATCGGCGGCGCGGCAAGGTCGTCGTACCGAATGTCGTCGGCCTGCGCTGGGACGACGCTCGCATCGCGCTGTTTCGCGTCGGGCTGTTAGCCGCCAGCAGCGACCCCGATGGCCCGCCGCTGGCCGCGCTTGGGTGGCCCAACACCGTCGTCGTGAACCAGATCCCGGAGTCCGGTGCCAAGGTCCCGGCCGGCACGCAAGTGTGGTTGGAGTTGGAGCGCGGCGACGGATCGGCGGGCGTACGCGAACCGCGACGTCCGAGCCCCGCGCCGAAGAGCGGCTACGAATGGCGCAACGAGCCCAGCGACGAGGCTGTCGGCTGATTCGACGAACACACGGGGAGTGGTGATGACGGCTCGGCTGAATCCGTACATCGCGTTCAACGGCAATGCGCGTATGGCGATGGAGTTCTACCAGCAGGTGTTCGGCGGTGAGCTGCACGTCAACACCTTCGGGGAGTATGGCGATCCAGCCGCGGCCAACGCCGACCACATCATGCACAGCCAGCTGGACACGACGAGCGGCTTCACGTTGATGGGCAGCGACACGCCGCCGGGACAATCGCAAGAGCCTGGCGGCAACATCTCGGTGAGCCTGTCCGGGAGCAACGCAACCGACGGCGCCGAGCTGCGCCACTATTGGGCGAAGCTGTCTGACGGCGGCACGGTCATCGTCCCGTTCGCCACTCAGATGTGGGGCGACGAGTTCGGGATGTGCACCGACCAGTTCGGGACGACCTGGCTGATCAATATCAGCGCCGGTTGAGGCGCTAGTCGAATGGCGGGTCGTCGGTCAGATGGACGGCCGCCTCTTCAGCTGACGCGGCTCCGCTGTCGATGCCGACGTCGAACGCGACGAGGTCTTTGTCCTCGTCCACGTGCGCGCCTTCGTCTTCCGCGACGAGACGACCGGAGCGAGGCTCCGGGATGCGGTCGTCGTCGCGGGGCTGTTCTTCATCCGTCCACTCGGCGTCGTCATCGGTGTCATCCGGCTCTTCTTCAGCGAGCAAGTCGTCGAGACTCTCCCCGCGGGCTTCCTCGTCTGACGTCGTGCCGAAGCGCGTCGCGCCGCGGTAAGCGTCGCCCGGTTCGATCCCCGTATCCAACGGGTCGGACAGCAAGTCGTCGGAATCCAAACTGTCGGCCGGCTCTAGGACGCCGTCATCCTCGTCGTCGAGGTTGTAGTCGCGATCGACCATGACGTCACCGTACGTCCGGCGGCGATGCCCCGCCATGGTTGCGCGTCACGTTTCTGCCGCGTGCGGTTCATTGAGGTTCACCACGTCCGGCGGTCGCCGAGCGCCTTGATCGGTGCCTGCTGCATGCTGACCGTCGGCCATCAGGCCTTGGAGTCCGCTGGCGAGCGCGCCGAGCTCCATCGGCACGACGATTTTCGTCGCCGGGGACACGCCGACCTGCTTGAGCGTTTCTAGGTACTGAAGCTGCATCGTTTTGCGGTCGAGGCTTCCGGAGATGCCACGGATCTTTTCGAGCGCACCAGCGAGGCCTTCGGCCCGCAGCATGGCCGCTTGCCGGTCGCCTTCGGCCGCAAGGATCGCTGCTTGCTTGGTTCCTTCCGCAAGCGTTATCGCCGCTTGCCGCTGACCTTCGGCCTCGGTCACCGCTGCGCGACGCGTTCGCTCCGCCGACATTTGCCGAGTCATCGCCTCCTGCACGCCCGTTGTCGGGTTGACCTCGCGAACCTCGACGGCGGTCACCTTGACGCCCCAACGCTCGGTCACTTCGTCGAGCCGGACTCGCAGTGACGCCGTCATCTCCTGCTGTTTGGAGAGCACGTCGTCGAGCAACATGTCGCCGACGATGCTGCGCAATGTCGTGGCCGCGACGTTGATCGCGGCGTTCGCGAAGTTCGCCACCTGCAGCACGGACATCGTGGGGTCGACGACTTTGTAGAAGATGATGAAGTCGATCGAGATCGACGCGTTGTCCTTGGTGATGACGGATTGACGCGGGATTTCGAGGAACTGCTCGCGGAGATCGATCCATCTCGTCCGATCGGTTACCGGATTGATCAGCACCAAGCCCGGGCCGCGAAGCCCGATGGCCCGACCGAATCGGAACAAGAGGATCCGTTGGTACTCCCGCACGATGCGGATCGACAGTCCGAAGCCGACTAGCGCGACCAAAACGAGCACGAGGAGTCCGACGATGACGCCGATCATGATGGTTGTCCCTTGTCTATCTCTCGGTTAGGCGACAGCTGTTCCGCCCAGACCTCGAGGCGAACTCCTTGCGACCGCAGGACCTGGACGACTGTGCCGGCAGGTGCCGACCCGTTAGCGGCCACGGCCGACCACTGTTCCCCGAGGACCCGAACGACCCCGCCCGGCGCGAGGTCCGTGACGGCAATGCCGTGCGCACCGTCCAGCGAGTGGTGCCGATGCTGAGCGGCCCCCGCACGCGCGGTCGTCAACCCTTGCCAGGCCAACGCACCCACTCCGGCCGAGATGACGAGGTCAGCGCTCAGGAGCACCCACAATCCCGGCCACGAGTTTCCGCCGACCGCGATCGCGACGAGCCACACAGCGGCCAGCAGCCCCAGGACACCGGCCGTGACATGCAGGTGTGGTCCTGCGTGGAACCCGAGCAGCGCAGCGATGACGACAAGGCCGAGAAGAATCCCAGCGACGGCCCACATAGCGGCCTCCTACGCACGTACACGCCCATCGTACGGCGAGCAACCAGCGCGGACGATCACGATGCAGACAAGGCTTTGCCGACAGTCAGATGCGGTGACGGAGGTGGATGTGCCGCACCAGACGGGTCATGAGATGGAGGCCGCCGAACACGAGAAAGCCACCGAGCAGCAACACGAGAATGAGCGAGTACGCCAGGACCGACAGGTCACGCACCAGCACCACGCTTCCAGCGTCGCCATCGACCCCACACGTGCATCACCCGCGCGAGATGACGCCAGGACGCTCGACGCAAGCCCGTCGTACCAATTGCGGGTGAATGTCGTTCTAGCGACGCTGACGCGCAATTGATTACGGCCGCGGTTGGGCAAACCTGCGCAGCAGGTTTGCGGTAGCCCTGCGGACAACCCGACCGGTCATGTCGTGGCGCACCATGCTCCCGACCCAGTTCATCGTGCCCGCATCGAACACCAGCGCGCCCGATGGCGCGCGGTAGAGCGTCGCTTCCGCATCGCCGGACACCCCCATGGGACACGGAAACGGCGACCGCATGACGATGCGTAGTCCACGCGGAGTCGGATCGGCGCGGTCCACCATGTCGATCTCCGGCCCGATGAGCCCGGGCAGCAACTCCCCCTGGCGAACGCCCGTGCCGGAGAACGGGAACGCTTCGGGGTCGGTGACGACCCCGGGCCTTTCGAGCCGGTTGAAGCACAGATACATCGCCCCCGTGAGAGAACTCTCGGGCCGCGGGCGCGGTGGTTGCGGCCAGTCGCTCGTGACCGCTGCCGGGTCGCGCCGGAACAACGGATCTTCGTTCGCAATCTTGTAGTCGATGATCAGCCGGTCCGGGCCCAGCCGGGTAGACGCCAACCGGATGCGTCGATAGACGGCGTTAGCGCCAAGGAAGGCGACGTTGCTACCGGTATCCCGCGCCTGGGTAACCGCGGCCCGCATCCCGGGCGACCAGTACTCGTCGTGCCCCATCGACACAACAGCTGCGGCGCCGGACAACGCGCCGGGTGTCTGTAGGTCAGTGTCGGTGACGTAGTCCAGCGGTAGACGCATGCGCTCGGCGAGAGCGACGACCGGCAACTCGCGCGTCAAGAACTCCGCGGCGCCGTCGCCCGCCGCATAAGGCCGGTCGAACGACACTGCGCGTGACCTCGAGGCGAACGTTCCGTCGGCTCCGGCGTAGAGGTTGCAGCAACCCCAGGTGTTGTAGGCCTGCCACGTCGTGGTCGGGCTGACGAGCACCATGCGCCCGAACGCGCTCGTCCCGCGCGCGGTCAGCGGCACATAGCTCTGCACCCCACTGGAGGCATCGAGGCGAAGGAGATAGTCGCCCGGTGACCATCCGGCGGTTCCAAGCACGGTCGACATCGTCCATCGGGCTTCGACGGTGTGGCGGGGCGCGAGCAGAACGGGCGTCGGCTGCCGGCGACCCGGCAAGTCGTTACGCGTCGCGATAAGGCGGCCCTCGTGCCCGCCATACCAACCCATGCGAAATACCCGAACGCTGAACCGACGGGCAGTCGTCGACACATAGAGCCGCAGCGGCTCGCCGGTCCTAATGCTCGCGCGGTCGGCGTACCCCATGATCGAGCCGATCCCAAGATGTCGGCGCAGCTGCCAACGGAAGTCCGGGGCGCGAGCTCGGGAGTTCGTCGGTGCCAACGCAGGCTTGATGACCGCGGATGCAGTGCCGGAGTGTGGAGCGGGCCGCAGTGGAGGCGGGCTGCTGCAGCCGCCAAGGACGACCGCGGCGGTGACGACCGCCGCGCTAGCGGTACGCCGGTGCGAACGCGCTCGGCTCGAGCTCGAGCCAGGTCCGGCCCGGACGCAACGCGATGACGTGTCCCGCGGGGTCCGTGATCTTGACCGGCGCCCGATAGGTGGGTCGCGTCCAGCGCCCGCGGACCACCCGACCGTCACGGAACACCCAGGCGCGGCCGGACCCGGTCACGATGACATACGGATCGGCGTTGCCGGCGTCGTCGATGATGTGGGTCGGGTGCCATGTCACTGAGAGGACGACGACGTTGGTCGTCGTGATACGCGAGCCGTCAGCCAGCCGGTCGGGAGCGCCGTTCTGCGTGCGGACGTAGTCATGGCCGGTCCACGTCCAAGCGGATGAGGACACACCCGAGAAAGCGAGCCGCACGCTGTGGGCCTTGGCCGTGTGCGGCACTTTCGATGAGTAGCGGAACAGCTGCGGAGGCGACGACAGCTTCGGTCGCAAGGCATGGCCGGCGGCATACAGACGGCTGGTCGACGAGTACACGTTGTGCGGTGCTGCGCGGTCCGGCGCAAGGAAGAACCAGCGGGGGTCTCGATCGTGCGAGATCAGCAGCGCCGTGCTGTGGTCGATCGACGGCGCGATCTCGCCAGGGGCTGCACCCGAGTAAGCGAAGATGCCGCCGGCGAGTTCGCGCAGCAGGTCAGCGTCGACGGGTCGTGCCGAGCGAATAGGGCCGATGAGCGGCCCATCGTGCGACTGGTACGTCGCCATCAGTCGCGTCAGGCCGCCCTCGACGAGGACATCCGTGACGAGGTCCGCCTGGTTCAAGCCCGACTGCGGCAGTGCGTCGCCGACGTTGTCAATCTTCACGGACAGCGCCGGACGCGCGGCGCGCTGCGGGGACGTCACGGCCACACCCGTGAGCGGATAGACGCGGGGAGCCGCTGACGGGCTAGTCGCCGGAGTCTGCGGGTCGGCATGCGGCGGGCTTGTATGCGCGGACGGATGGGTGGCACCCGCACAAGCGGCGGCGAGGCCGCAGACAAGGACGAGCGAGGCGAGGGCAGGGCGACGCATGACAAGCGAGTGTGCGTGGGAAAACCGTGCGCGCCGCCGTTCAGTGGCAAAGTCAGGCGATGGTTCACCCGAACGGCGGAACGCAATTGCGCGTGAATGTCGCTAGAACGACGTTCACGCGCAATTGCAGCAGGTTAGTCGGTCGGGAAGGGCTCCCCGAGGGCGCTGGCGACGTACACACGTGCTTCGCGCAGTCGTCGTACCAGCTCGGCTGCGCCCTCGGGCAGCAACCAACCGCGCTTCAGGTCCGCTTGGATCTGGTCCTTGAAGTCGGCGACATAGTCCGCTGACGTCGGGTACTTCGCCTTGAGCTCGGCCGCGGTCATCATCTCGGTGCCACCGAGCAGCGGGATCGAGCCGGTCTGCGAGCACGGCGACCCGTTCGTCGGCGGGGTGCCGGCGTAGTACTTCGCGATCGGTACGTCGATGATCGGGCTGCGGACACCGCCGACGATGTTGCTCATGTCGTCGTAGTGCAACGCGCCACCGGTCCGGTCGAAACGCGTCGCCGGGTCGATCGGCGGCGCGTGCCCGGTCCGGACCCAGTCGTCGATCGTCACGAGCGCGGCACTGTATTCGAAGCCCGGTTCATAGACGTTGAGCTGGCAGTCACCGGGCTTGTACTGGTAACCCCAAGCAACGCCCTCGTCGCGGTCATAGATGTCGAGGTTGCCGTTGGACTCGTTGTAGACGTAGCCAGAGTTCTGGAACTGGCTGTAGTCGTGCGGCGCGTGCGCCGAGCCGGCCATCTCCCAGAACCGGAAAAGTCCACTGTCCGGCTCGACCGTCGTCGCCTGGCCCTCGTTCTGGCTGTTGAGCCAGAGGATCGGCACGAGGTCACGCCGAACGCCGTCGGGGCTGGAGATCTCCGGCATGAAGCCTTCGAAGACTCCGGCCTTCTCGGCGAAGTCGTTGATGTAGGTCAGCAGCCGGCCACCGGACTGCGACGCACCGATCGCGATCCGTCGCGTGACGTGGTCGACCAAGTCGCCGAGCACGATGCCGTCGCCTGATCCGTCGCGCTCGAGCACGGCTTCGGCAGCCTGGCTGAAGATGTCGAACGAGTAGTTGTCACCAGGATGCGACAACGAGCCGTAGCGGACCGGGTCCCACTGCTTGAGCGCCAGCGGGCTGTCCTCAACCGACAGCTGTTGCGCGGCGACAGCGACATAGACAAAGCCGCGGTCCATGATCGTCGTGTGCATCGGCAGCCAGCCGACGTCGACGTCATTCGGAATGGTCACGTTGTCCCAGTCGAAGATGACTGACCCGTTGAAGTGCTCGGGATCGCTCGGCCGACGAACGAGAATGCGGGTCTTGTATGCCGCCGTCGTACCGTCCGCGGCAGTCGCGATCCCCTGGATGAAGAACTCCTGCTCGACGTAGCCGTGCGTCAGCGGGAAACGGCTGCGGTTGTAGGCGCCGCCGCGGATGCCGTCCTGGATCGGCCCGGTGACGATCGGGTTGGGCACCGTCGGGCTGTCGACATCGACAACAGAGCCGGCCGGCGGCCCGTGGTGATGCATCTTTGGCTCGGCGACCGCAGTTCCTGCGGTGACCAAACTCGTTGCCAGCGCGACCGTGATGACCCAGCGCATGTGCGTCCCCTTCCACCGAGCGTGACCCCGCCGGGCGACTACGCCCCGGCCGGGGCGAGTCCTGCCGACCTCGGGCGACATGAGACGCCATCTCAGCCAGAATCGCCCGCATGGGGGACCGGGTGGTCGCGCACGGAGACGTGCTGCGCGTCGCGGAGCGGATGTTCCACACCGACGGCCGGGTCGAGCTCCCCGAGCTGGCACGCACACTTGCAGTGAGTCGCGCGACGCTCTATCGCGTCATCGGCAGCCGCGAACGGCTGCTCGGCGACGTGCTCTGGGGGCAGGGCCAGCAGGTGATGGAGTATGCCGCTGCACGCGTTGCTGACGTCAGCGGTCCTGAACGACTGGTGCAACTGGCCTGTGTGTTCAACAAGCGGCTCATCACCTACCAGCCACTGCGCAAGTTCCTGCGCGACGACCCGGTGCTGGCACACCACGTGCTGTTCCTGCCGGAAGCGCGCGTGCACACGCGGTTCGTCGCGTTGTGGCGCGAACTGTTCACCGAGGCCGCCGCGCGTGGCGAACTCACGTTGCCGTTCGACGTCGACGAGCTCGCGTTCTTGTGGGTGCGGACAGGCGAGTCGATGCTGTATGCCGACCTGATGTCGGGGCTCGAGCCACGCGTCGAGCTTGCCGAACGCCTGCAGCGCCTGCTGCTCATTCATCCGAACTTTGACGAGCGAAGTGCCGCGCTGGGGTCGCTACCGGAACAACCGGTATCGCCTGGATAAGCCCTAATGTGCCTAAGCATTTGTGAACTTGCCATATCAGCACTGGTCTAAATGAGCGATAGTGCAGCGCTCTCAACGGACGTAGCGTCGCGAGAAAGGCAGGTGCGCAAGGAGGTCGTATGTATCCGGCCGGCTTCGATTACACAGCACCCAGCACGGTGGACGAAACCCTGGCGATCCTCGCGCAACGGGGTGAAGACGCCAAAGTCCTCGCAGGCGGGCAAAGCCTGATCCCGTTGATGAAGCTGCGCTTCGCTCAACCGCCGATGATCGTCGACATCAACCGGCTGCCCGGACTGGACTTCATCGACGCCTCCAATGGCTATCTGCGTGTCGGCGCTCTCGTGCGACACAACGACGTCGTCGCGTCGGACGTCGTACGACGGACCAACCACACGGTTGCGCACGCAGCGCCATGGGTCTCGGACCCGTTGGTCAGAAACCTCGGCACCGTCTGCGGCTCGCTCGCCCACGCCGACCCGCAGGGTGACTGGGCCTCGGTGATGCTCGCCTGCAACGGCGAAGTGGTCGCCAGCAAGTCGTCCGGCGAACGCGTGATCCCGATGGCTGAGTTCATCACCGGTGTCTTCACGACGCAGCTCGAGCCGGACGAACTAGTCACCGAAGTTCGCGTGCCGAAGTACGACGGGCCTAGCGGCGGGACGTATCTGAAACTCGAACGCAAAGTGGGCGACTACGCGACGGTCGGGGTCGCCATACATCTCACCCTCGGAAGCGACCGGCGGATCGCGCAAGCCGGCATCGGTCTCACCGCCGTCGGGTCGACGAACATCAAGGCGGTCGACGCGGAGCAGTCGCTGGTCGGCGCAGAGCCGACCGCCGAAGCCTTCGCCGAGGCAGGTCGGCGCGCGGCTCTTGCGGCTGATCCGCGTGACGACGTCCGCGGCTCCGCCGACTACAAGCGGCACGTCGTCGACGTGTTCGTGCAACGCGGACTGGCCACCGCGACCGAGCTCGCCACGGCGAGCGCAGCCTGAGGAGACGACGTGGAGATCTCGGTCACCGTCAACGGCACGGTCCACAGCAGCGAGATCGAGCCGCGGGTCCTGCTCGCGGACTACCTGCGGCGCATCCTCGGCCTCACCGGCACGCACATCGGCTGTGACACGACCAGTTGCGGCGTCTGCACCGTGCTGCTCGACGGCAAGCCGATCAAGTCGTGCACCGTCTTCGCGGTCCAGGCCGACGGGCGCTCGATCACGACGGTCGAGGGGTTGAAGCAGGACGGCGCACTGACCGCCGTGCAGCGCGGCTTCAAGCAGGAACACGGCCTGCAGTGCGGGTTCTGCACGCCGGCGATGATGCTCGTCGGTACCGCGCTGCTCGAGACCAACGCTGACCCGAGCGAGGACGAGATCCGCTGGGCCATCTCCGGGAACCTGTGCCGCTGCACCGGCTACATGAACATCGTCAAGGCCATCCAGTGGGCGGCCAAGGAACGCAAGACGGAAGTGACGATCCCCGAGCAGACGGTGTCGGTCGTGGAAACAGCAGAGGTGAACGCATGACGACCACGGCGGACCCTGTCCTGACAACGCCTGAGTCCATCGGCGGCATCGGCCACTCGCGTCGCCGGGTCGAGGACGAGCGGTTCGTGCAAGGCGGCGGTCATTATGTCGACGACATCTCGCTGCCGGGCATGCTGCACATGGCGATCCTGCGTGCGCCGATGGCGCACGCACGGCTCGTCTCGATCGACACGAGCGCGGCCGCCGCGATGCCGGGCGTCGTCGCGGTGGTCACCGGTGACCTGCTCGCCCAGCACAAGCTGGCGTGGATGCCGACGTTGTCCGGCGACACCGAAGCTGTGCTCGTCACGGATAAGGTCCGCTTCCAGGGGCAAGAAGTCGCCGCGGTCATCGCCGCGGATCCCTACGTCGCCTGGGACGCAGTGGAGCTGATCGACGTCACCTACGAACAGCTGACACCGGTTGTCACGCCACAACAGGCCCTTGCGCTCGACGCACCGCTGATCCGTGATGACAAGGAAGGCCAGACCGACAACCGTTGCTACACCTGGGAGTCCGGCGACAAGGCGGCGACCGACGCGGCGTTCGCCAAGGCCGATGTCGTGGTCAGCCTGGACACGCACTATCCGCGCTCGCACCCGTCACCCCTCGAGACATGCGGCTGTGTGGCGGACGTCAACGGGATCACCGGACACGCGACCATCTACATGACGTCGCAGGCGCCGCATGTGCACCGGACACTCTTCGCGATCGTCGCCGGTCTCCCCGAGCAGAACATCAGGATCGTCTCCCCCGACATCGGCGGCGGATTCGGCAACAAGGTGCCGATCTATCCGGGCTATGTGATCGCGACGGCCGCGTCACTGCTGATCGGCAAGCCGGTGAAGTGGGTGGAGACGCGGACGGAGAACCTGATCTCGACCGGGTTCGCCCGCGACTACCACATGCACGGTGAGCTGGCGCTGACGCGCGAAGGCAAGATGCTCGCGCTGCGCGTGAACATGCTCTCCGACAACGGGGCGTTCTTCGCCGACGCGCAACCGACGAAGTTCCGCGCCGGACTCTTCCACATCGTCACCGGCTCCTACGACCTGCCCACCGCGCACGTCGTGACCGCAGGGGCCTATACCAACAAGGCGCCGGGAGGCGTCGCCTATCGCTGCTCGTTCCGCGTGACGGAAGCGTCATACCTGATCGAACGGCTCGTGCAGAACGCGGCGTACGAGATCGGCATCGACCCGGCCGAACTACGGATGCGCAACTTCATCAAGCCGGAGCAGTTCCCCTACACCTCCCCTACCGGGTTCGTCTATGACTCGGGCGACTATCCGACCGCACTGCGCAAGGCGCTTGACGCAGTCGGGTATGACGACCTGCGCAAGGAGCAAGAGCAAGCGCGTGCGGAAGGTCGCCTCGTGGGCATTGGCGTCGCGAGCTTCACTGAAGTGGTCGGCGCCGGGCACGGCAAGGATTACGACATCGCCGGGTTGAAGATGTTCGACTCGGCGGAGCTCCGCGTGCACCCGACCGGAAAGGCGATCCTCAAGCTCGGCGTGAAATCACAAGGTCAAGGCCACGAGACGACGTTCGCGCAGATCGTCGCGGAAGAGCTCGGCATCCCGGCTAGCGACATCACAGTCCGGGAAGGCGACACGGACAACACGCCATACGGTCTCGGTACTTATGCGTCGCGATCGACGCCGGTCGGTGGTGCCGCGACTGCGGTGATCGCCAGGAAGCTGCGCGAGAAGGCACGGTTGATTGCGGCGCATCTGCTCGAGGCGTCGCCGGACGACTTGGAGTGGGAGCCGGGACGCTTCCACGTCAAGGGGTCGCCGGAAAGCGGAGTGACGATCCAGGAGATCGCGTTCGCGGCATATACGAACCCGCCGGACGACCTCGAAGCAGGGCTCGAAGGCGTGCACTACTACGACCCGCCGAACATGACCTTCCCGTACGGGTCGTACATCGTGGTCGTCGACGTCGACCCGCAGACCGGGCAATGGCACGTGCGCCGGATGATCGCGCTCGATGACTGCGGTGTGCGGATCAACCCGATGATCGTCGAGGGCCAGATTCACGGCGGGCTGACCGAGGGTTATGCGATGTCGGCCATGCAGTTCATCACATTCGATGAGGACGGCAACTGCATCGGCTCCAACTACATGGACTACATGATCCCGACCGCATGGGAGACGCCACGGTTCGAGCTGCTCGAGACCGTGACGCCGTCACCGCATCACCCGATCGGCGCGAAGGGGATTGGTGAGTCCGCGACCGTCGGGTCGCCGGCGGCATACGTCAATGCGGTCATCGACGCGCTCGCGCACATGGGCGTGCGCAACATCGACATGCCGGTGACGCCGGCGAAGGTGTGGGCGGCGATCCAGTCCGCACGCATGTGATGACAACGGTTCTGGACGAGGCGACCGCGCTGAGTGCGGCCGGTCGCCCGTTCGTGCTCGCCACGGTCGTATGGCGGCGCGCTCCGACCTCTGGCAAACCGGGCGCCAAAGCGATCGTGTTCCCGGACGGCACGGTGCACGGGTGGATCGGCGGCGCTTGCGCGCAACCGACACTGGTGCGACAGGCGCATGAGGTTCTGGAGAGCGGCGACGCGAGGCTGGTGTTTTTCGGGCCGGCCGACGAGATGGACGGCGTCCTGCGCGACGGCGTGGTGCGGGTGCCGATGGCGTGTGACAGCGAAGGGTCGATGGAGATCTACCTCGAGCCCATGCTGCCGAGCCCGCACGTGCTCGCCGTCGGCGACTCCGAATTGACGACCGCGCTCGCGGCGCTCGCGCGCGACGTGGGATGGACGGCGGAGGTGACCGACACCAGCGGGGGGTTCGTCGCCGACGCTCGCACCGCAATCGTCGTCGCCACGCAAGGCCGCTGGGACGAGGCTGCAGTCCAGGATGCGCTGGCGACCGACGCCGGCTATGTCGGGCTGGTCGCATCCAAGCGCCGGGCGGCGACGGTGGTCGAGTGGCTGGACGCCGCAGGTGCAACCGATCGGGACCTCGCCCGGCTTCATGCGCCGGCGGGGCTCGACCTCGGGGCCGTCGCTCACCGCGAGATCGCCGCGTCCGTGCTCGCCGAACTGGTGGCGCTGCGCGCCGCGGGCGGCTTGCGCTGGACTGCTGAGAATGCGCAGCCGATGCCGCTCGAAGCCGTCGATCCCGTGTGTGGGATGACAGTGACGGTCGCAAGCGCGCGGCACGTCAGCGGGTGGAACGGGCACCAGCTCTACTTCTGTGCCGCCTCGTGCAAGCGCACCTTCGAAGAGAGCCCGGAGAAGTACGCCGACGCGTTCACATAGCGACGGCGCGGTGAGGAGGCGGGTGACGATGGGTTTGTTCGACCGGCTGCACATGCCTGAACTGGATGGAGCCGTCGCGTGGCTCAACTCGGAGCCGCTCACCCCCGAAGCACTGCGCGGCCAAGTGGTGCTCGTCGACTTCTGGACGTTGACGTGCATCAACTGGCTGCGGACCGAGCCCTACATTCGCGCCTGGTCGCGTGCTTATCGAGACGATGGGCTCGTCGTGATCGGCGCGCACACGCCCGAGTTCTCCTTCGAGCGCGACGTCGAGCGAGTGCGGCAATCCGTCGCAGCAATGGACATCGACTATCCCGTGGCAGTCGACAGCGACTACGCGATCTGGAACGCGTTCAGCAACCACTACTGGCCGGCGGCCTACTTCATCGACAAGGAAGGCGTCATCCGTCATCACGTGTTCGGTGAAGGTCAGTACGAGGAGCAGGAACGCGTCGTCCAGCAGTTGCTCGGCATCGATCGCGATCTCGTTGACGTCGAGGGCGTCGGCATCGAAGCAGCAGCCGACTGGGACCAGGTCCGCTCGCCGGAGGCCTACCTCGGCTACGGCCGCGGCCAGGGCTTCGACTCGCCAGGTGACATGGCGTATGACGAAAGTCGCGCGTATGCGTTGCCGGAACACCTGCCGTTGAACCACTGGGCTCTCAGCGGCAAGTGGACGATCGGCGGCGAGCAGATCACCGTCGACGAAGCCGGCGCCGGCTTGGCGTTTCGGTTCCATGCGCGCGATGCGCACTTGGTGCTCAAGACCGACATCGGTTCGGCGATTCCCTTCCGTCTGCTGCTCGACGGCGAGTTGCCGGGCGATGCACATGGACTCGACGTCGCCACTGACGGCAGGGGCACGCTGCAAGAAGGTCGGCTCTACCAACTGGTGCGCCAACATGGCGACGTACAAGACCGAACGTTGGAGATCAACTTCCTCGAGCCGGGCGCCGAAGCATACGTCTTCACATTCGGCTAAGGCACCGAACCTAGACAGCGCGTTCGGCGCCGAGGCCTCGGCTGCCGATTGCGATGCCGACGGCAACAAGCGCCTGAAGCGCGAGGATCAGGTCAGCCGCGTGCAACGTGCCGAGGTTGGCGGTCGTCGCCAGACTCACGAACAACGTCCCGAGGGTCGCGACACCGATCGCTAGCGAGACCTGCTGTGTGGTGGTGAGTACGCCGCTGCCGACGCCGGCTTCGGTGATCGGCACGTCGGAGAGCACGACGCGGATCAGCGCCGGCATGATCAGTCCCTGACCGAAGCCCATGACCGCGAGCGCGCCGATCAGCTCAGTGAATCCGACAGCTGGCCACGCGGATTCGAGGGTGACGATGAGCAGCGCCAAGCCGGTGAACTGGATAGCCGCACCAGCGGTGATCACCGACTTGCCGAACCGCGGGACAAGCCGCGGCATCAGCAGCGAGGCCAGCAGGAACGTCGCGGCCATCGGCGCAAGAGTCAGCCCCGCCTTGAGCGGCGAGAACGCGAGCCGTCCCTGCACGACCAGTGCGTAGACGAACATGAACGCGCCGAACCCGGCAAAGAACGGCCCAGCAAGCAACAGTCCGCGACGCATGCTGCGGTGGCGCATCACCGATGGCGGCACGAGAGGGGTGTGCCCGCGGCCTTCGAGCCGACGCTCGATCACGACGAACGCCGTGGCCCACAGCGGTGCACTCGCGAGCAGCACGATCGACCACACCGGCCAGCCGAGCGCGCGACCTTCGGTCAGTGGGATGAGCACCGAGACGACCGCGACCGCGAGCAACGCGGTTCCGTGGAAGTCCGGACGCGCCGCGATCGGTGAGCGCGTCTCGGGCACGTGCTTGCGGGCGAAGTAGTAGCCGACGATCCCGATCGGCACGTTGACGAGGAAGATCGGCCGCCATCCGCTGCCGTCGATGTTCGCCGAGACGAGCAGGCCGCCGAAGACCTGACCGACGACGGCGGCGATGCCACCGGTCGCGCCGAACCAGCCGAGCGCCCGTGCGCGCGACGTCATGTCGCCCGTCGCCTGGATCGTCGAGAGCGTTTGCGGCACGAGCATTGCGGCCGCGGCACCCTGCAGGACGCGCGCAACGATCAGCGCCGTCGCCGTCGGCGCGAGTCCGCACAGTAGTGAGGTGACGGTGAAAGCGACGATGCCCGCCAGGAACAACCGCCGCCGACCGCGCGCGTCACCCAGCCGGCCGCCGACGACGAGCAGCACCGCGTAGGCGGTCGCATAGCCGGAGACGACCAGCTCGAGCGAGGCGGTCGATGCGCCGAGGTCAGTCGCCATCGTCGGCAGCGCGACGTTGACGATGAAGAAGTCGACCATCGCCAGGAAGACCCCGACGAGCACGGTCGCCAGCGCGATCGGCGAGAGGGCCGGATGCGCAGCGGGGGGCGCGATAGTGGCCGCGGCCGCCGGTCGGCTCGACGGCCGCATCAGCGGGATGTCGGTGCCGGGAAGGGTGGGGCGGGGCGGCGCTTCGGTGGTCATGGAGCTACCTTGCGGCCGTTCGCAGGGTAGTACCAAGACACTGTTTATCCTGGTACTGGCAGCACCTGGCACCCGCAGTCGATCCGGGTCATCATGGGTTCATGAGCAGTACGGACGTGCGTATCCCGGCACCTGTCGACGTACCAGCGAGCGAAGCGATGCTCCGTCGCCGGGAGCTCGCGGCCTTCCTGCGCAGCAGGCGCGAACGCCTCACGCCGACCGAGGTCGGCCTCCCGCCCGGAGGGCGGCGTCGTACCCCCGGCTTGCGTCGCGAAGAGGTGGCGTCACTCGCAGGCGTCGGGATGACCTGGTACACCTGGCTCGAGCAGGGCCGCGACATCAACGCCTCCGACCAGGTGCTCGACGCCATCGCGCGCACACTGCTGCTCGACCCGCACGAGCGGACGCACCTGTTCACGCTGGCGGGCGTCACCCCGCCGGGCGCGGTGCAGGACGCGCACGTCGTCACGCCCGAGCTGCGCTCGGTGCTGGACAAGCTGCATCCGTATCCCGCGTTTCTCACGAACGCGCGGTTCGATCTCGTCGCCTACAACCGCGCCTATCAGGTGTTGATCGGCGATCTGGATGCGCTGTCCCTCGACGAGCGCAACTCGTTGTGGATCATCTTCACCAAGCAGACGACGAGCAAGTGCTTCGTCGACCGCGACGAGGCAAAGCCGCGGCTGGTCGCGCAGCTGCGGTCGTCGATGGCTGAGCATGTCGCGGACCCGGCGTTCAAGTGCTTGGTACGACGGCTCCGCGAGGCGTCCGTGGAGTTCAGCGCATTGTGGGAGCGGCACGAGGTTGCGGAGCCGGAGAACGCGCGCAAACGCTTGTTGCATCGCGACTACGGCTTGCTGCAGTTCAACTACATGAACAGCTGGCTGGCGCCGCGCGCCGGATTGCGGCTCGTCACGTATGTGCCGGCCGACGAAGCGACCTTCGACGCAACGACAGAGTTCGACACTGCAGTGCCCCGCGCAATCACCTGAGCAGTGGTCGCCGCACGCTCATCAATCCCGCCGTCGGCTCCAGCGCGCCCCGACGAGGAGCTTCGCCAAGCCGTCCCGTTGCGTGTCCGGCGCCTCACCGTGCAGCGCCCACACCGCACGATCAAGTCCCTCATGGCTACCGAAGCGGTGGATCGCGCCGAGCAGAACCGGCTCGCGGCTGAGCGCTACGGCCGCACGCCTGGCCCACGCTTGGACTCCATACGGATCGCCGGCATGGCGCAGCGACAGCTGCACAACCTCGAGGGTGTCAGCGTCCTTGCGGCTCCATCCTGCGCACATCAATTCGTTGACGAACGCGCTTGCAATGGGTTGGCGCAGTGGTGAACTGCCGCGGTTGCTCATGCCCCCAGGTTCGGCGAGGCCGCCGACGAGAAGGGGCTACCCGACCTGAATCTGTGGATGCCGTAGCGGGCTGTGGAAACCGGGGAGCGGCGGCGCCGGAATCTCCCGGCCGTCCGCGCGGTTGCCACTCATGTGCAGGTTGAAATCTGGTCAGATGTCGTGTGTCCTTGGTGCTACGTCGGCAAGCGGCGGTTCGAGCAGGCGCTCGAGCGGTTCGCCCATGCGGACGACGTGACTGTGACTTATAGGTCGTTCGAGCTCGACCCCGGTGCGCCGCGAGAGCGAACCGGCACTCACGACGAGCACCTGGCCCGCAAGTACGGGATGACCGTCGAACGGGCGCATCAGCTGAACGACCAGATGACGCAGACCGCGGCGGCAGACGGCTTGGACTTTCACTTCGAGCGGATCCGCGGCGGCAACACGTTCGATGCGCACCGGCTGCTGCACCTGGCTCTCGAGCGGGGCAAGCAGCAAGAGCTGAAAGAGCGGTTGCTGCTGGCAACCTTCACCGAGGGTGAGCCGGTCGCCGATCGCGACGCACTCGTGCGGTTGGCATCCGACGTAGGCATCGACGCGGCAGAGGCGCGCGAGGTCCTGTCGTCCGGCCGCTACGCCGACGCCGTCCGCGCGGACGAGCAACAGGCGATGACCTATCAGATCACCGGCGTCCCGTTCTTCGTGGTGGACGGCAAGTACGGCGTCAGCGGCGCCCAGCCGGCCGACGTGCTGCTGCAGGTGCTCGAGCGGGCCCACGAGGAGAGCCGGCCGCTGACGATCGTGAACCCAGGCAGCGGCGAGGCGCCGTACTGCGACGACGGGTCCTGCGCGGTCTGACCCGATCTTGGCCGGGACATGTCATGATTCGCCCGTGCTGTTCCGGAAGCTGATGCGCATCCTTCGAATGCGTCGGGCCCGCCGCAGGCGTTGACCGGCCATGACCCTCGATCCCAGTGATTCCGCGTCGGTGCGCGTGTCCGACGCGGATCGGGACGCGGTCATCGAGCTGCTCAAGGAACGGACCGCCGACGGGACGCTGACGCTCGACGAGTTCGCCGAGCGGGTGGGCTGCGCGCTGGCCGCTCGTACGCGTGGCGAGCTCGACGGGGTCCGGACCGACCTTGTCGCCGCCAGTCCGGCGCCGCCCGCGACTCGACGCACGCCCACGCACACGGTGGTGAGCGTGATGGCGGGCGTTGGCAAGAAGGGGCGCTGGCGTTGCGGTGAGCGAGTCGTCGCGGTGGCCGTGATGGGTGGCTGCCTCATCGACTTTCGTGGCGCCGAGATCGATGCCGACGAGGTCCACGTCGTCGCCGTCGCCGTCATGGGCGGGATCGACATCATCGTTCCCGAGGGCATTGACGTCGCGCTGGACGGCATACCGGTCATGGGCGGCAAGAACGTGCAGGTTAAGGACGTGCCGCGGCTGCCCGGTTCACCGCGGATCATGGTGCACGCGTATCCGATCATGGGTGGCGTCAACGTCCGCTCGCGTCCGCGAAAGACCGCGCAGAAAGCCGTCGCTTCTCAAGCCCCGGAGGCCGTCGAAGCGAGCAGCACCGCACCGTCGCCGCTCGACGGAACCGTGACGCTGATGTTCAGCGACGTTTCCGACTACAGCGGCATCACCGATCGACTCGGCGATGTTGCTGCCAACGAGCTGCTGCGCGACTACGGCGCTTTGGTGCACAGGTGCGCAGCGGCGCAGAGTGGCCATGTGGTCAAGTCGCACGGTGACGGGCTGATGGTCGCGTTCCCCAGTGTCGTCCGCGCGTTGCGTGCAGCGGTCGACATTCAGCAAGGCTTGGCCAAACGCAACATCGAGACGGTCGACGAGCCGCTGCGCGTGCACATCGGCATACATGCGGGTGAAGTTGTCCGGGACGGCGACGACTATCTCGGCAGCGCCGTCATCATCGCGAGTCGCCTCACCGACGCCGCCGGGCCGGACGAGATCCTCGTCTCGTCTGTCGTCCGCGAGTTGGCGGCCGGCATCCGCGAGTTCACGTTCGAACCGGCGCGCGAAGTGACGCTCAAAGGGTTGGCGGAGACGCGTCAGGCCTATCCCGTCGCTTGGCAGTCGACCCCGCCGGCCTCCTAGCTCGCGACTGCGACGGCTCCGAGCACGCGCGGCACGCTCGTCACGATCACGCGTTGCTTGCCACCACCCGCAGGAACCCTCACCACGCATGCGTGCCCGGTGTCGGCGATGTAGATGTTGCCGCGCGCGTCGACACTCACGCCGGACGGCGCCTGGAGCCCGGCGGCGACGGTGCGCTGTGCGCCACCCTTCGCCAGCACTTTGACGACGCGGTTCTTGCCGCGGTCGACGACGTAGACGTTGCCCGCACTGTCAACGGCAACCGCGACAGGCTTGGCGAAGCCGTGCCCGACCGTGGTCTTGTGACCGTTGCTCGCGGCGATCTTCGTCACCGAACCGCTGGCAAGAGCGACGAAGACGTTCCCGGTCTTGTCAACCGCGACCGACAGCGGCGTACCAAGCTTGGAAGCCACAGGCTGCTGCGGTGCGCGGCCGATCGGGTCCATCACGACGCGGTGATTGCCGGCGTCGGCGATGTAGACGTTGCCAACGCTGTCAACGGCGATGCCTGCTGGCCGCTGGAGCCCGCGGCCCAGATAGGTCTGCGGCTGGCCGTCCGACGGCATCGCGATCACGCGGTTCTTCGCGGAGTCCGAGAGGTAGACCGCCCCGGAGGCGCCGAGCGCGATTCCCGCCGGCACATAGCTACCGACGCCGGCGCGGACCGGCTTGGCGCTAGTGCTCACGCGCTCCAAGACGCGGTTCGGGTTGTGCTGCGCATAGAACACGGTCCCGGGGCCGGACACCGTGATAGTGGTCGGCCGCGTGAAGGTGTTGTTGACGGTGTTCTGAACGACCGAGGTGTAGGAACCCGGTGTCGTCGGTGTCCCGCTGAGCACGCCGGTCGCAGCGTCTAGCGCGAGCCCGGGCGGGAACGCGCCGCTCGCCAACGCGAACGACGGCGCGGCACCGGAGGCGTCATACGCGCGGTATTGGAAGTTGTATGACGTCCCCTTGTGGGCGTTCGCGGAGGGAGAACCGTTGGGGAAGTTCGGCGTAACCACCGCGACGCCGGTCGGCGCGCTGACACCGACAGGGATCTCGACCTGGCCGCCGCCCAGCGGGACTTGGAGGACGCTGTGGTGTCCGGTGTCGGCGACGTAGTAGTCACCGGCTGCGTCGACCCACACGCCCTTCGGTTGGCTGACGGTTGCGCCGATGTCGAAGGTGTCGTTGTCCTCGGGCTCGATCTGGACGACGCGGTTGTGGCCGTAGTCGGAGACGATGATGAAGTCGTCGTTCTCGATCGCGACTCCGAACGGCTTGGAGAGTCCGACGCCGACCGGATGCTGTGCACCGCCTTCGCCGGGGATCTCGATGACGTCGTTGTTGCCGAAGTCGGCGACGAATACATCGCCGATGCTGTTGGTGGCGACGCCGGTCGGGTCGACGAACCCGGTTCCCACTGTGGTGGGTGCGCCGCCGCCGGCGGAGAACTTCAGCACGCTCTTGCTGCCCCGGTCGGCGACGAAGATGTCGCCGGCGTTGTTCACCGCGACGGCCGTCGGATTGTGCAGTCCGCTCGCGACGACGCTGGACGCGCTGCCGTCGGCGGGCACCTTGACGATGCGACCGTGGCCCGAGTCCGCGATGAAGAGGTTGCCCGCAGCGTCGAGAGTCAGCTGTTGCGGGTTGGCCAGCCCGGTGGCGACGGTCGTCTTGGTGCCGCCGCCGACAGGTACGGCGAGCACCCGGTTGCCAGTGGAGTCCGCCACGAAAACGGTGCCCGGTGAGGATTCCGAGGCCGCCGCAGCGCTGACGGCTGCCGGCACAAGGCCGGCAGCCGTCAGCGTGGTGACAGACGCAAAGAGCAATACTCGTCGAGTAAGGCACACCTAAGTAACGGTAGCGCCCACCACCGACTTGTCAGCCGCTGGAGTCGCTATAGCAGCGGCACCGGCTGACAAGTCGATGACTGACGGCGCCTCGCGCAGGCCGTACCTGTCATACAGCCGGCGGAGCGGCGCCGGTGCCCACCAGTTGCGGTCACCGAGCAGTGTCATCGTGGCCGGCACGAGCAGGCATCGCACGATGGTCGCGTCGACGACGACCGCGATCGCAAGTGCGAGTCCCATCTCCTTGATGCCGAGCGACTTGCCCGCAGCAAAGCCGAGGAACACGATCAGCACGAGCGCAGCTGCCGACGTGATGATCCGGCCGGACCGCTGCAGACCGTTCGCAACGGCGTTGTCACTGTTGCCGCACTCGTCGTAGCACTCCTTGATCCGCGACAGCAGGAACACCTCGTAGTCCATGCTCAGGCCGAACGCGAAGACGAACACCACGATCGGCACCCAGACCTCGATCGCACCGAACGACTGGAACCCCAGCAGCCCGGACAGGTGACCGTCCTGGAACACCCACACCAGCGCACCGAACGTCGCACCGAGCGACAACGTGTTCATCAGCAGTGCCTTCAGCGGGACGAGGATCGACCCGGTCATCAGGAACAGCAACACGAAGGTCGCCAGTGCGATGAGGCCGAGCGCGTAAGGCAGCCGCTCCCAGATCTGGTGCTTGAAGTCGACGAGGTATGCCGCCTGACCGGTGACGTAGCTGCGATAGCCAGGACGGTCGTCGCGCAGCTCAGACACCAGATGCCGGGCAACGGTGCCCTGCACCGACCCTTGCGGCACGACATCGATCGCTGACACGTTGCCCCGCAGCCCCGTCTCGATGGTCACCGCCGCCACGCCCGGAAGGCTCTTGACGTGCTGCGCGTATGACGCAACCGCAGGGTCCGATGCCGGCACGGCACCGACGACAATCACCGGGTCAGCCTGTTTCGCCGGAAAGCCGGTCGCGAGACGGTCGGCCACCTGACGGCTCTCGGCGGACTTCGGCAACGTCCGCGGGTCGCCGTTGGAGAAGACGACGCCGAGGAACGGAATGGCCAGAGCAACCAAGCCGGCACTGGTCGCGACCGCGACGAAGACCGGACGACGCTGCACGCGACGAGCGAGCCGACCGAAGAATCCTTCACCGGCAACCTGGCGCGGCATGTGACCGAGGTGGTTGGCGCACGCCGCGAGCAGCGCCGGCACGAGGGTGAGACCGGCAGCCAGCGCGAAGAGAACGGTGGCGATGCCCCCGATGGCCAGCGAGGAGAAGGTCGGGTCGCCGAAGGCGAACAGCCCGGCGAGTGACGCGATCACCGTCAACGCGGAGAACGTGATGGTTCGGCCGGCCGCCGCCGTGGTGCGCGAGGTCGCCTCGAGCACGTCGGCACCCGCGGCACGCTGCTCGCGGAAGCGGTTTGCCATCAGCAGGCTGTAGTCGACCGCGAGGGCGATGCCGAACAGCGTGACCACGTCGACCGCGTAGCTGCCAACATCCATCAGACCGGTGACACCGAGCAGCAGCAACATCGCACCGGCGACGGTGACGAGCGCCCCCGCGATGGGGATGAGTGCAACCCGCACACCACGGAAGACGAACACCAGCGCGATGAGCAGGATCGGCAGGGCGATCGCCTCGCCCATCAGCAGATCCTTCTGCGTCTGTGTCATGGAGTCGCGGCTGAATGCCAGGTCGCCACCGACGCGCACCTTGGCTCCCGGCACCGTGCCGTCGAGCGCGTGACGGATGTCGTCGACTTGCCGGTGCATCGCCATCTGGTCGTTCGTGTCGGTCTTCTTGACGTCGATCAACATCAGGCTGGCGCGCCCGTCGCTGGAACGCAGCCGCGGGTCGTTGACGTCATACGCCGTTGTCACGCCGGTGACGCCGGTGACGTTCTCGACCTTCGCTTCCGCGGCGAGAACGGCCGCCTTCGTTGCCGGGTCGGCCACTTTCCGGCCGTCGATCACTGCGATGACGCTCGGGCCGTGCGGGTTGGCGTCGTCCATCAGGTTGAGTCCCTTGATGGACTCGCTGCCGGAGCCGCCGGTGGAGTCCTTGAGGTGGCCGAATACCTGGCTGCCGATGGCAATGCCGACGACGAACAACAATGCCCATCCGGCCATGACCCAGCGGCGACGGCGGCAGGACCAGCCGCCTAGTGCTGCAAGCATGACGTTTTCCTTTCGTGAGTGGATCTGCTTCATCGGGCACCTCGGGTATGCCGATGCCGCCGGAGGATGTGGGCGTGACGCGCGAGTCGGGCGCGGGCTGCGACGCGCTGCATGTCGCGGATGTGCTGGCTGGCGAGCTGAGCGGTGAGCGGGTTCATCGGGCTGCTCCCTTGGCGATGCGGCTGGTTGAGTCGAGCTGAGAGGACTGGTCCGCCGTGTCCCCGGCGATGGAGGCGCCGGTGGCGGTGAACTCGTCGTCCGTGTCGTAGCTGGCGAGCAGGACGCTTGCGCCATACGAGAAGTCCGTGGTGAACAGCGGGGTGGTGAGGCGGAAGAACTGGTCGTCACGCTCGTCGTCCCAGACCTGCGGGATGCTCTCGATGCTGTTCATCTCTGGCTCCTTCGTGTGTTCCGACACCGCTGATGTTTCTGCCGAACGAGGTGCGGTCGCGCCGGCTGAATTACCGGGCTTCGAGGCACGGGGCGAGTCGGACATCCCGGGCAGCACAAAGGGCCGACCCCGGCGGTTCTGCCGGGGCCGGCCCTGGTGAAACCCGGTGACCTAGCCGGTGAGGGTGTAACCGGCTTTGGCGACCGCACTGGTGATGTCGGCGCGATCGACCGGGCCGCTTGCGGTGACCGTCACCACACCGCTGGCGCGGTCGATGGTGACGGTCTCGACACCCTCGACCGAGTCAATTTCAGTGATGACGTCCCGCTCGCCCCGATCACCCGATATGCCGCTGACGGTGAACGTGGTCGTGCCGACGAACGTCCGAGGTGTGTCGTTGCGCATTTGTGTCTCCTCAGTGGTGGCCGTGACCGCCGTGGCCGTGTCCCCCGGTGAACGCCGCCTTACCGCCCGGGACGGCAACCAAGGTCAGGACAACCATCGCGCCGAGCGCGACAGCGGCCACATGGAAGGCGTGACCGAAACCGGCGACGACGCCGGCGCGTGTCGTGATGTCGCCCACGAGAGCGGTCAGCGCGGCAACACCGAGAGCAGCGCCGATCTCATGACCGGTCATCATCACGCCCGACGCCAGCCCGGACTGCTCCGGCCGTACCCCGCTCATCGCCGCGATCGACAGCGCGACGAACATCGGTCCACAACCCAGACCCATGATCACGAATGCGGGCAAGATGTCAGCGCTGTATGACGTCCCGCCTCCGGCGGAAGCAAGCAGCAGCAGTCCGCCGGCGATGACGACCAGGCCGCCGGCGATGAGCGCCCGCGCGCCGAGGTGGCCGATGACCTTCGACGCAACAATCGCGCTGAACGTGATCGCTGCGGCGAACGGAAGGAACTCGCAGCCCGCGACGATCGCGGACGCACCCGTGACCTGCTGCAGATAGAGAGAGGTCAGAAACGCCATCCCAACGACGACGCCCGTGTTCACGGCCATGACCGTCGACGCCGACACCAGCGAGCGAATGCGCCACGTCGACGGCGGGACGAGCGGGTTCGCCGCACGCCGCTCGAGCAGGGCAAACAACGTGAGCAGCACCGCCGCAGCGCCCATCGGCACGAGCGTCGACGCGGAGCTCCACCCGTGGGTCCGGGTCTGCTCGATGCCATAGACGAGCGACAGCAAGCCCGTCACCAGCGTGAGCGCACCACGCGCATCCAACCGACGCAGCGCACCAGGAGTCCGCTCGCTGTGTGCAACGTTTCGTGCGGTGCCAACGATCACCGCGATGCCGATCGGCACGTTGATGAAGAAGACCGCGCGCCACCCGAGCGCGCTTGTCAACGCGCCGCCGGCGAGGACACCCACTGCAATGCCGGCGCTCCCGATTGCGCCCCAGATCGCGAGTGCCTTCTGCCGCTGCTTGCCGGCGTACGTCGTCATGACGATCGACAGCGCGGCCGGCGTCGCAAGTGCGGCACCAGCACCTTGCCCAGCACGCGCAAGGATCAGCATCAGCGGCGACGTGGCCAGGCCGCTAGCCATCGACGCAGCAGTGAAAAGCCCTACTCCGGCTAGAAATGCACGCCGTCGGTCGAACTGGTCGGCGATGCGTCCGCCGAGCAGCAGGAGCCCCCCGGACATCAGCACATAAGCACTGACGGTCCACTGATATTGCGACGACGACAGATGCAGGCCGCGGCTGATGCTGGGCAACGCCACGTTGGTGACGCTGACGTCGATGATCACCATGATCTGTGCGGCGATCATCAGCGCAAACGTCAGCCAGCTGTGCCGAGGCTCTGCCGTCTCGTGATGTGGCGGCTCGTGCTCCGTTGGCCCGTGATGGGGCGGGGCGGCGACTTCCGCCGCGGTCATGGTCGACATTCGTCCTCCTGACGATGGCGCCCGGGATGGGCGTGGAAGGCCACCGTCGCCGTAGCGGGCACTTGGCCGCGACGGTGAAACCGCCAGGATTAGCGGCTGCGCGCAGGTAACGTCGGGCACGTGTTGGTAGGACGGGGGCAGGAGCAGGCGGCGATCGTCGAGTTGCTCGACGCTGCCCGTGCCGCACGCGGCGGCGCACTTGTCATCCGTGGCATCGCCGGATCCGGCAAGTCGACGTTGCTCGCCGACATCATCGCGTCGACGTCCGACATGCGCGTTTTGCGCACGCAAGGCGTCGAGTCGGAGTCACCACTCGCGTTCGCCGCACTGCAACGGCTGCTCTGGCCGTTGCGCAAGCACCTGGACGAACTGCCGAAACCACAGGCAGCAGCACTCGGTGCGGCACTCGGCGAGAGCGAAGGTGAAGGCGACCGCTTTCTCGCGTTTCTCGGCGTGCTCAGCCTGCTGTCGGACGCGGCCGAGGAGCAGCCGGTCCTCGTGTGCGTCGACGACGCGCAATGGCTGGACGAGGCGTCTGCGGCTGCGTTGCTGTTCGTCGCGCGCCGCTTACAGGCAGAGCGCGTCGCCTTGCTGTTCACCGTTCGCGACGGTGAGGCATCGACGCTCGACATGTCGGACCTGCCGACGATGGTGCTCACCGGCCTCGCCGCGGAAGATGCGGCGACACTGCTCGCGCAGGCCACCGGCACCGACACGATCGACCACGCGGTGCGCGACATGTTGGTTGCCGCCACCGCCGGCAATCCGCTCGCGCTCGTCGAGCTCGCAGCAGCTCTCACTCCCGGGCAGCTGACGGGAGCCGACGCGCTTCCCGCGGAGCTTCCACTCACCGGCGGAGTCGAGCGGGCGTTCGGCGACCGCTATCGGCGACTGTCCGATCATGCTCAACAGCTCTTGCTCGTTGCAGCCGCGGACGACTCCGGCCGGATCGCCGTCATACGCGCCGCAGCGGCGCGCCTCGGCGCCGACGAGTCCGCCCTCGACGAGGTCGAACGAAGCGGGCTGCTCCGCGTCGATGGCGATGCGGCCACGCTCTACCACCCGTTGGTGCGATCCGCGGTCTACCGATCGGCGACGAGTGCGCTTCGTCGCGCCGCACACCAGGCGCTTGCGGACGCGCTCGATGAGACCGGTGACCGGGAGCGGCGTGCCTGGCACCGCGCGGCAGCAGCCGAAGGACCCGACGAGTCGATCGCCGCCGACCTTGACGACGTGGCGATGGCCGCGGCCGCACGCGGCGGTCCGGAAGCGGCAGCCGCTGCATGGAGCCGCGCGGGCGAGCTCACGGCGGCCCAGGTGCGCCGGGCCGAGCGGTATGGCGCCGCCGCGCTCGCAGCGTTCGCCGCCGCGCAGACCACTCGGGCCCGATCGCTCGCCGAGGCCGCGCTGCGGGACACGAGCGATCCGTTGCTGCGCGCCGACATGGACCGGCTCCGGGCGCGAGTCGAATGGAACACGGGGTCGCCGCGAGTCGGACACCGCATCTTGCTGCAAGGCGCGGCCGATGTGGTCGACGCCGACGAGAGCCGAGCGCGCGCGATGACGATGCTGGCGAACGCGCTCATCTCGTTCGTCGGTGGCGAAGCCGAAGACCCGGCGGGGCTCACGCCGAGGTTCAGCGACGCCGACCTCGCAACCGACGAGACGTCACGCTGTTATGCGCGGCTCACGGCGGGTTTCGTGCACATGCGTCGGCAGGAGTACGCCGACGCCGCCGCGCAGTTCCGCGCAGCCTTCGCCGACTGCCAACCCGGGAGCAACACGGATCTGCGTTCGAACCTCGGCATTGCGGCTGCCCACCTCGGCGACGATGACGTCGTCCTCGAGCAGCACGGCTGGATCGTCGAACACGCACGTGCGCACGGCGCCCTTGTTCTTGTCGTGTATGCCTTGCCGCGTCGCGCGTTCGCCGAGGTCGCGACGGGCGACTGGGCGGCAACTGCCGCCGGGGCGGCGGAGGCTCTTGATCTGGCGACCGGAGCCGGGCAGCCGGCGCTGACGCTGTTCCCGCGCGGATGGCTGGCGCTGATTGCCGCGTTCCGTGGTGACGAAGCCGAAGCGGCGAAGCATCTTGCCGCGTTGGACGCGAATCCGACTGCCGGCATCGCCGCGGCGCTCGTCGGCGACCTCGCCCACTGGGCCCGTGCGGTCATGGCCGATACACCCGCAGGCGCGCTGCACGATCTCGAGGAGATGTCGAATGGCGTCGCCCTCAGGCTCGCTGCTGTGGACCGCATCGAGACGGCGGTTCGTGCCGACCGCCGCGACCTTGCCGCCGCGTGGACGGACGACATCGAAAACTTCGGTATGGCGGTCAACGCCGAGTGGGCTCTCGCGGTCGGCGCATACGGCCGTGCGCTGATGAGTGACGGCGAAGAGGCGGACACCCACTTCAAGAACGCCATCGCCTATGCGGACAACGCCCGGCATCGATTCGAACGTGCGCGCATTCACCTGGCCTATGGCGAACACCTGCGCCGGTCCCGGCGCCGCGTCGATGCACGCGCGCACCTGCGCATCGCTCTCGACGTCTTCGAAGAACTGGGCGCCCAAGCGTTCGCCACGCGGGCGACGCAGGAGCTGCGCGCGTCCGGCGAGACTGCACGCCGCCGCGAAGTTGCCTCTGCGGATGAGCTCACCCCGCAGGAGCGCCAGGTTGCCGGCTTGGTCCGACAGGGGCTGAGCAACCGGGACGCAGCCGCGCAACTGTTCCTGAGCCCACGGACCGTCGACTTCCATCTGCGCAACGTGTTCAACAAGCTGGGGGTGACGTCGCGCGCTGAGCTCATCGCCCTGCATCTGGACTGATCTCGCTCGAGCCGACATCCACGACTCGTCGTACGGCATGGGTCGATGGTCAGCAATCCCTAAGCCGTCTGCGCCAGCCCGTCGTGCCTAGCGATGTTTGATCCTGAACATCAGGACCTTCGGCCCTCACAACGCGATATGCAGGGGCGCAGCGTCGGGCTTGTTGAGCGCCGGGCGCCGGAGGTGACCGCGATGTCCATTCCACCCAAACCGTCTGCAGAAGCATCGGTTCCGGTCGCAACTGACCCGACACCCCGGAAGGGTCGTGGCTGGACCGCGGGTCGAGTCGTATCGCTCGTCGCCGGCTGCGTGCTGGGCCTGGTCGCGCTCGGCTTTCTGGCCGGCGGTGGCTGGGCGACCTGGATGACGAACACGCAGCGCGACTCCACCGGCTACCTGACGGCGGATCCCCATGTGCTCTCGACTGGGGGATATGTCGTCACAAGCAAGGAGGTTGCCGAGCTCGCGCATGGTCCCTACAGCGGTTGGCTCGGCACCGTGCGTGTTCGGGTGACGCCAACGGATCCGACGGCCCGCGTCTTCGTCGGAGTGGCGTCGACAGATGATGTGGACGGCTACCTCTCCGGAGTCGATCGCACGGTCGTCACCGACTGGTTCCCGTTCGACACAAATGAGGTCAGCGCTTCGGGTAGCGCGCCGCGTACCGCGCCGGCCGACGTCAAAATCTGGACCGCCAGCACGGCTGGGTCGGGCACGCAAACGCTTGCGTGGAAGCCGTCCAGCGACACGACCGTCGTCGTGATGAACGCCGATGCACGTTCGGGCTTGCGGGCCAACGCTGACATCGGCGCGACCGTGCCCGACTTGGTGTGGCTCGCGGTCGTGCTCTTCATCGCAGGCGGACTACTACTGGCAGCCGCGGTCGCGCTGGTCACGATTCCCGTCATACGCGCGAGCAAGTAACGCAAAGGAGGTATGAGATGACGACACCACTCACGCTGCCCACACCGACAGCTGTCGAACAGGTGCATTACGCGGTCGCTGAGCGGCCGCAGACCGACTATCAGTTCAACTTCTGGAGCGTGTTTGGGTGGACGCTGCTGACGTTCGGCATCTACTCGTTCTACGTCTTCTACCAGTTGATACGTCGCTCGCGCGATCACAACCGGCGTCGAGCGACCTTGCTTGGCGCGGCCACCGAGGTCGCGTGGGACCGTGCGGTCAAGCAGGAGAAGGCGGAGCGGTTGCGGCCGACGTTCAACCAGGTCAGTGGCGAGGTCGAGCGGCTTCGCGCGATGGAGAAAGACTTTCGTGACCCCGCGCTGTGGACGCTGCTGAGCGTGATTGGCGGCGGCGTCGTCTGGGCGATCGGCGCCATACTGCTCGACCACGACCTGGTCCGGCACGAGCGGAACGAACGCGCAGCCGAGGCCGGGCTCACGAGCGTGTTTGCAGAGTTGGGCCTCACCCTGCCCGCTCCCGCGCCGGCCACGAAGCAGCCACACAACTACGTCGGACGCGTCATCGTCACGATCGTCACGTTGGGGTTGTACTCGTTCTGGTGGCTCGCCGACGTGATGCGCGAAGGCAACGACAACTACACGGCCGACTATGCGTGGGAGGACGCGCTCAACGCAGCCCTCCCGACATCACCCGAGTGAGTGCAGAGTCGAGCAATTAACCCGCGATCAGCTCCCGGATGATCTCGGCTGCGGGCCGGATGTCGGTGACGGCGTCCACGCCCAGGCCGGCATACATCGCCATCGCGGTGACGGCGCCGTCGCAGGTGTCCGTGGGTGGCATCGCCGAGAACTTGCCGACCGGCCAGCGGCTCTCGCCATAGGAGACGTGCCCGACCGGGTCAGACGCTGCCTCGGCAGCCGTGATGGCGCTGCGCAGGACTCGATGGGGGGCGTCCTCCCAGCCGACGTGGAACGCGGTGGTCAGCTCGGTGTCCCCGCCCGACGCCGCGACCAGCGCAGCCAGATAGTCGGGATGCGCCGCCGACTCAGTCGACGCGAGCAGTCGGGTGCCGACGCGGACCGCGCTGGCACCGGCATCGAACGCACGTCGCACCGCGTCGGCGGTGGCGATCCCGCCCGCCGCGACGACGGGGACGTTGAGATCGGGTATGACGTCGAGCAGCTCGTGCAACGGTGTCGTTCCGCGCACGTGTCCGCCGGCTTCGACACCTTGCAGAACGACGGCGTCACAGCCGGCGTCGACGGCAGCTAGTGCTTCGTCACGGGAGCCGACCTGGCAGAACGCAAGTGCACCGGTGCGATGGATGCGGTCGATGACGGTCTTCTCCGGGACGCCCCAGAAGACGTCGATCACGCGCGCATGCTGCGCGGCGAGCTCGAGGTCGGCTTCGCGGGCCGAGAGGTCCCAGGCGAAGAAGCCGACGCCATACGGAGTCGAGGTGTGCTTCTCGACATACGCGATTTGTTCGCTGAGCGGCATCGAGTGTGCCGACGAGAGCATGCCGAGCGCGCCGGTTTCACAGACGGCGACGGCAAGCTCCGGGCCCGCGACACCACCGCCCATCGGCGCCAACTGCAACGGAAGCCGACAACCGACGAGGTCAGTAAAAGCAGTCGGAAGCGCGGCCACGCCGCCCATCCTGACACCCTTCCGCAACAGGCGACTTGTCAGACGGTGGACGCGCTATAGCAACGCCACCGTCTGACAAGTCGCGAGGGGTTAAGACCCCGAGAAGTAGCTGTCTACTGCCGTAGCCAGCGCCGCCCGGTTGCTGGCGGAGCCGTACTCCTCGAACGGGAACGCCAGGAACACCACCTTGTAGGTGTTCGCGCCCGAGGTGTCAGTGACCGCCAACCCATCCGGCGTCGGTGTGCCTGCGGCGACACCGTCGTCGTTGAACTGTGCCGTTGCGGGGGCGATCGGTGTGATCTCGTCCTCACAGACACACAGCCCGGCGACATGGTTCAGCGGCACAGTGCCCAGCGTGCCGCCGACTGGCGACCCAGGAACTCCCGTGACCGTCGCCGTGCTCTTGTCGTTCTGGGCCTCCGTGCCGTCCCAGTTGATGTGCAGGTAGTCGTGCACAAACGACGTCGTGCCTGCCGCCTGGTCGAGGAGATCCTCACCGGAGACGAACAGGTGGCCGCCGCCGTCGAGGTAACCCTTGAGCAGGTTCTCGTATGGCAGCAACGGTCCCGGATAGCTGCCGCCGGTGAACCAGTAGACGTCACGGTGCGCAGCCACATACTGCGACCCGAGCGCCTTGTCGGCCGCCAGGTCCCACACCGCGTGGCTGACGTTCGCCGTCGTCAACGCCGCTGTGTAGTAGGACTGCACGTCCGGCGCATTGCCGTCCTCGTCGACGAGCAACGCAGTGGTCGTGACCGGGATCGACGTGAGGTCGAGGTTCCGGGTCACTGTCGAGTCACCGACCGAGGTCGCCGTGACTGTCTCGCTGTCCGGATCGCTTTCGGAACTTCCGGCCGGGATCGCGACCTGGACGCAGATCGTGCCTGTGTCGCCGGATCCCACGGCCAGACCACCGCTGCCGATCGGCGTCGTGCAGTCGGACTGGAACACGGTCATCGTCCAGCTCTTGGTCGAGGTAGCCGTGAACGTGTAGCTGTCGTCGTTGTATGACGGGTTGGTGACGCTTACCGGATAGGTGACAGTCGAGCCGGCCGTCGTACCGTCCTTCGGCGTCGGAGTAGACAGCGTCACCGCATGTGCCGGCGCGATCGGTGTCGCGAACGGACTACCGGTCGTCGCGGCGCCCGAGACGTCACTGACCGCGATACCGTCGCTATCGATCTCGGTGACCGTGCTCGGCAGATCGGAGTCGATCTTCACGGTGTATGTCACCGTTTTCGACCCACCCTTCGGCACGGACAGGCCCGTCCAGGTGACCGGCCCGCTGGTCGCCGAGCCGTTGTCCGACGCACTGACAAACGTCGTGTGTGCGGGCACCGGCTGGGTGATCGTCACGTTGGTCGCGTCGGCGTTGCCCTCGTTCTTCACGGTGATCGTGTAGGTGAGGTCAGTGCCCGGGCCGACCGGCTTACCGGTGTCGGCGGTGCTGGCCACAAGCGCAGGTGCTGTCGTGCCGAGGTCGTAGATCCATGCGCCACGACCATGCGTGCCGGCGACGAGGCGAGCCCGTGACGAGTCGTAGGCGAGCTGCCATACCTGCACAGCAGGCAGACCGCCGGCGACAGCCGACCACGATGGCGCGCCATTGCTGAGGTCGGCGGTGAACGCACCGAAGTCGGTGCCGGCAATCAGGTGGTTGGGGTTGCTCGGGTCCAGGATCAGCGTGTTGACGGGACCGTCGGGCAGATCGCCGGTGACGTCGGTCCAGCTCTGACCGCCGTCGGTGGTCTTGAAGATGTGGCCACCGTGACCCCCCAGGTCGGCCTCGTCGTACCCCGCGTAGCTGACATACGCGATGCGCCAGTTGGAACGGTCCACGGCGAACGACGTGATCGGCCGGTTGGCCAGCTGCGTCCCATCCGGGGTGTTCGTGTCGACGCGGTTCCAGGTCGGGTGGTCGGATATGCCGGCGTTGGTGCTGACCCAGATGCGACCCTCCTGGGTGCCGGCCCACAACGCGTTACCGCCTTCGGCGTGACCGAGCGCGGTGATCGTGCAGTTGCGGTCACCGTTCGGGGCAGTACCTGCGCAGCCCGTGGTCAGGTCGTCGGAGATCGGCTTCCAGACGACGTCGCCGGCATTCGGTGTTTCGGCGTTGTCGGTCCGGTAGACGCGGAAAGTGCCGTAGAACAACTGGTTGCCGTTGCCCTGGTTCATGACCCACGGGGCGTAGAACTCGGACCGGTCACTTGTGTTGATGCCTTGAGTGATCCCGGAGATGTCACCGAAGAACAGCCCGCCATCCTCGATGCGGTACGGCGAGATGCCGTAGTAGGAGCCGAAGGCGTAGTGGTTGGTGGTGTCACTGTGGTCGACGAGAACCTGGCCGCCATCTCCACCGGGGATGTCGAACCACGTGGTCGACGCCGACGACTTGCGCTGGGTGCCGTTGTCCTGCGTGCCGCCCCAGTAGCGGTTGGGGAAATCGGGAGTGCCGTAGTCGATGGAGTCGAACTGCGTGATGGTGAGGCCGACGTTGAGGTCCTGCCAGTCGACCTGGCTGAGGTCACCGCCGGCGAACGGACGACCGCCGCGGTCGGGTGACTGCCAGACACCACCGTCGTTGCCGATGACGATGTGCTGCGGGTTGCCGGGTTGGAACGCGAGCGCGTGGAAGTCGGGGTGCAGGTCGAAACCGAGGCTCTGCCACGTCACGCCGCCGTTGACCGAGCGATAGACACCGCCGGAGGCGAGACCGTAGTTGTACTCACCGCCGGCGTAGACGATGTTGGGGTTGGAGGGGTCGACCTCGACCACGTTGTCGTAGTCGCACTGGATGTCGCAGTAGTTGGACACCGAGTCGATCGGACCGTCTTCTCCGGTCGTGGGCAGCGATTGCCACGAGCTGCCGCCGTTGTCGGAACGGAACAACTGCGACGGGTGATGGCCTGAGCCGTCCACCCAGTCGAAGCCGGCGTAGAGGCGGGTCGTGTTCGCGTTCAGCGACGCGACGGCGATGGAGAAACGGGTCCCGTCACCGGCGAAGTCGCCGGTCGGCAGCCCGTTCATGATCGGCGCCCAGTTGGTCTGCGCTGCGTTGGTGGTCTTGTAGATGCCGTCGCCCCAGAACGTCGCGTAGAGCACCGACGGGTTGTTGGGGTCGACCTCGAGGTCAGTTGCACCATTGGCGGCCTGGTCGGTGCCTTTCAACATGGTCCAGCTCGAGCCGTCATCGGTAGAGCGGAAAATGCCCCAGTTCTGGCCCGTCGGCGGGCTGACGCGGCGCTCTCCGCCACGGCCGCGGATCGTCGCGACATACAGGGCGTTCTGCTTGCCGACGTGTTGCACGATCAGACGCGAGATCGACGCGGTGTCGAAGGCGCAGTTGTTGCCGTTGGCGTCGCAGCCAAGGTGCGACCAGGTGAGCCCACCGTCGGTCGACTTCCAGATGCCGTCACCGAAGTGGCTGTCACCGGACAGGTCCGCCTCGCCGGTGCCGAGGTAGATGGTGTGGGGGTTGGTGGGGTCGATCGCCACCGCGCCCACTGCCAGCGTCGGCAGCGAGTCGGTCAGGGGTGTCCAGGTCTTCTTCGAATGGCTGTACTTCCACAGACCACCGCCCGCCGCGCCGGCGTAGATGTCACCGGAGGGGTCGACGGCAAGAGCGGAAATGCGGCCGGACACGTCCTCGAGCTGACCGGTGGTGCGTGCGACTTGCTCAGTGTCGGTCGGACCGATGCTCGACCAAGCCGGCCCAGATGGGCCACCGCCGCCACCGTGGTTTTTCTTCTGTCCAAGTGCGAGCGCCTGGTTGGCCCCCTTGTCGTGCAGGCGGGCGGCCTGCTCAACGCTGAGCGGCTTGGCGCCGTTGTAGACGCGATCGGAAAAGTAGGCGTTACGCGCGGCTTGGAAGCCGGGCCCCTCGTTCTCCGCGGGCTGATGCATGAGCTTGTTGCCCGGCATCAGGCTGGCGTTGTCGGAGTTCGACGCGCCCAATGCCGGGAGCGCACTGCCGCCGGAGAACACGGTGAGCGGTGCGGCGATCGCTACGGCAGTGGCGGCGATGAGGAGCTGAGAGCGAGGCGTGCGCAGACGACGCATGTGCGGTCTCCCTGGACTAGGGCCGCTGCGGCATCATTGCCGCTGGACATCGGCCCCGGGACTACTGCGTTCTACCTCCTATAGCCATTTGTCGTCACCTGTGGCGGTCTGTGAGCGAGCCAGTTCTCACCCGCAAGCGATGACAAACGATGCGGCCACCGGACAAACCGGGCGCAAGAATTAGTTACTTCGGGGCAGTACGACGGCGCGCGTCCACCTCGTATGACCAGTTGCGATCGGTGAAGGAACCGAGCTGGTAATCCGGCGCGAAGCCGAGATATTCGCCGCGCGAACGCTCCGACCATGCGCGCGCTTCTGGCGACGAGGTCTTCCAGAAGTTGACCATGTAGCCGCCCTCATACATGCGGACGACGGTGTAGCCGCCGGGATATTCCTTGACCGCGCCGCCCTCGAAGTAGGGCACCGTCCCGGTCTCGCTGTTGGTCGAGAAGTTGTTGCGGTGCGTGTGCCCGGCATAGACGCCCGCGACGTTGTCGTGCTTGCCGAGCAGGGCCCGGAACTTCTGCGCGTCGCTCGTGTTGAGGCCGTCGGCAATTGGTGGCGTGCCGGACAGGCTTGCGGTCGCGCTCGCCGGATGGTGGAACAGCGGGATGGTCAGGTCACCATGTGCGAGTTCGGCAGCGAGATAGTCGAGCTCGCCCTGACGCAGCACGCCCGTCGTCGTCTTGTCGTTGCTGTCGAGCCCGACGAAGCGATAACGCGCACGGTCGCTGCCGAACGTGACGGAGAAGTGCGTCGTACCCGGGACGAAGCCGGCGGTGAACGAGTCGTCGAAGCAGTCGTAGAGACCGTCGCCCCGCAAGCGACACGACGTGTAGGTGTCGCCGCTTTCCCAGCGGTCGTGGTTGCCGCGCGTGACGAAGTAGTGCCGCGGCCCGTCCGGCCGCACATGCGTCACTCCGCCGAGTTGCCCGAACTGATCCAGCGCGGCCTTCGACTCGGCCAACGCTGTCGGCTCGCCTGCGTTCGACAGGTCACCGTTTGCGAGCAACAACGTGCAGCCGCGTCGTACCGCTTCGGTGACAGCGCCATGGCCCATGAAGCGCCAGTACGGATGCTTCGGGTCGACGGGGAACCCGGGCGGCAGTCCGCCCCGCGGCAGACTGGAGTTCGAGTACGCGAGGCCCGCCACTTGCTCGCCATAGTGCAGGTCGTTCAACCACGCGACCCGGCCGATCTCGCGGCCGGGCGGCGCGACCATCGTCGTGAACGACGGCGGCGCCGCGCTGGTCGGATCAGTGCGTGGCGTCACAGTCTGTACGGCGGGAACGCCCGCGGACTCGGCGCGCCAGTAATACGTCGTGCCCGGCTTGAGGCCGGTGATCTCGACGTAGTGGTACGGCGTCGGGCCGTGCGTGCCGACCGGATGCCACGTCGCGGGGTTCGGGCTGGTGCCGATGAGGACGCGGCCCGGCGCGGCGACCGGGACCGGCCGGCCGAACTGGTCCGGCTGGCTCGGGTCACCGGTGAACCAGGTGATCACCGCCTCGGTGTCAGTGACCGTGACCAGCTCGAGGTTGTGCGGCACGGCGAGCCCCTTGCCGGCATGCGCGGAGAGCAGCCAGCCCTTGTCGATCGCGCTCGCGACCGGGAACGTCGCCCCGACCAGCGCCGCGTAGCGCAGCAGCTGGCGCCGGGTCAGGCTGGACTCGCACACACAGGAGCGGTTCGTCATACGCGGGCGGCCCCCTGCCGAACAGCAGGTGAATTGGTCTCGCCCCATCGGCGTATATACGCCGAGTTGAATGGGGAGGACAATTAGGACAACAAGGCCGATTGGAGCAAGAAATCACCGGTTCAGCGCTTCGTACCAGCGACGTCGACATCGCGGGCTTCCAGCGCTGGGTTGACGACGTGGCGAGTTGCGAGCCCGACGTCGATCACGTGCGGAATGTGCTGCTGCGCACGATCATCAAGATGTCCGGCGCGGACGGAGCGGCCCTGTTCGAGATCGACCGCGGCGAGATCGTCTGCCCGATCGGCATCGGGAAGTGCGCGCCGCTCCAACGCTTTCGCCTGCCGCGCGCCGACACGGTGATCGGGTCGATGACCACCGCGCATGCTCCTGTTGTCGTCGACGTGACTGAGGCCGCTGGCCGCGACGTCGAGCACTGCCGCAACGTCGGGCTGATGACGATGCTGCTCGTGCCGCTGCGACGCGGCCGCAACACGACCGGCGTCATCCTCGCGGCATTCGAGGACAGCAGCGCACGTGTCGACCACATCGACGAGCTATTGCAGAGCGTCGTACAAGTAGGCGCGGCTCGACTCGAGCACCTCGTGACCGCTGCGGAGCGGGAGGCCGACGAGCGGCTGTTGGCCGCGGTTGCGGAAGCCGGGCGAGCAGTACTGACCTCCGACGACCCGAAGCAGACGCTCTGTGACCGGGCGCGGCGGCTGACGGGAGCGGCATACGCCTCGTTCGTCGAACCCGTGTCCAAGGACGAGCTAGTAGTGGTCGCGCAGTCCGGGGCGCAGCTGCCGGCGATGCGGTTGCACCTCGACGAGCCGTCGCTGGTCGGCAGTGCGTTTCTCTCGGGTCGCGCGCAGATCATCCACGACTACAAGCGGCACCCCGAAGTGCTCGCGCGGGTCGTTGCGCTGATCAGCGACGCCGGACTGGCGGAGCCGGGGTCCGCGGCGTATCTCCCGGTGCGTACGGGTGAGTCGACGCTCGGCGTGATCTGTCTGCTGTTGGATGAGCCGTTCGTCTTGCGAACCATGACGATTCTCGGTCTGGTCGGCATGTTGGCGGCCGAGGCGGCGCTGGCGATTGACCGTGATCGGCTAGGCCGCGAGCTCGAACGGCAGGCCAGCACCGACGCGTTGACGGGAGTGGCCAACCGACGGACCTTTGCCGCGCATCTGTCGCGTGAGCTTGCGCGCATCAACCGTTCAGGCGGAACGGTGTCGCTCGTGCTGGTCGACCTCGACTATTTCAAGGACTACAACGACGAGCACGGTCACCTCGGCGGTGACATGTTGCTGCGGACCGCAACAAGTCAGTGGCTCAAGGAGATGCGAGAGGTCGACCTGCTCGCGCGACTTGGTGGCGACGAGTTCGCGGTGGTGCTGCCGGACAGCACGGCCGAGGACGCGGTGGTGCTGTGCCGCCGGATGCTCGACTCAGTGCCTGGCGCCGTCACTGCGTCAGCGGGAATCGCGCAGTGGGACGGCCACGAAGATCAGCCGTCGCTCTACCGCCGTTGTGACGAAGCGCTGTATGCCGCGAAGAACTCCGGACGCGGCCGCGCCCACATCGCTTCCTAAGCTGCAGTTAACGAGCCGGGGCCTGGTCCAAGGCCGCGCCGGGATACGGCTGCTGCTGCAACTCGGCGGGGAGGTCGTCGCCCCAGATGTTGTTGCAGCGCTCGCACACCTCCGGCGGGATGACACCTGCCTTCATGAGCATGGCGAACGCGATGCAGCCGAGGCAGATCGCGAACACCGACTCGAGTGTGGCCGCGATGACGAGCAAGCCGAGTACGACGCGGGCGGCCGTCCAGTGATCCGTGAATGTCAGGACCAAAGCGCTGACGGAGAACAGCACGCCAACGCCCTGGGCGAACCGCTTCGGTGGGCCGGCGACCGGCTTCTCGTTGAACGGCAGCCGCGGCGTCAGCACGCGCGTCACGATCTGGCCGAGCGGTGACAGCGACGGCCCGGTGAGGACACGGGCGATGAACCCGTAGGCGAGCACCACCGTCAGCCACTTCACGCCGAAGATGATCGTCACGAGACCCATGAGCACGACGCCGCCGGCGACAAGGCGTGCGGACACCTCGTTGACCGGGTTGGGGAACGAGAACAGCCGCCTCGCCCCGACGATCTTAGTCATCTGGACCATTTTAGATCATAAATGCCCGGCTTTGTGAAGGGCGGTCGGCGGCGGGTCACGGTGTGACGCGAGGCCTCACGCCTATGGGGTGTCCACACCTCTATATAGGGAGGCACCTCATGCCACACACCAACAAGGCATCCGCACCGATCGGCCTCGACATCCCGGAGCTCGAAGGCCGGTATGTCGACCTCGACGGCTACACGGTCGGCTTCGAGACCTACCGGGCCGACGTCGACCCCGCCGAGTTCTTCCGCGGGCTGCCGGACGACCGCTGCCAGTGCCCGCACTGGGGCACCGTCGTGAAGGGAAGCATCGACTTCCGGTATGCCGACCGCACCGAGAGGTTCACTGCCGGCGACGCCTACTACGCGCCGCCCGGCCACCTGCCGGTCATCGCTGACGGCACCGAGATCATCGAGTTCAGCCCGACCGAGGGCTTGAACGCCACGATGGCCGTCGTCGGCGCCAACCTCGAGGCAGCCATGGGTGCGCGGACATGACCGCCGCGACGCTGACCGAGCATGAGGCTCGCGCGCACACACTCGCCGAGAAGCTCATCGCGTTCCTCGAAACCAACCGGGCCCCGGAAGGGCTGTTCGCGCCCGATGTGTTCTGCGACTACATGCCACCGACCTGGCGGCTGCAGGCCGCTGGCCGCGAGGACGCCATCGCGCTGCGTCTCGCCGGGCACCCGTCCACCGGGGCGGTGACGCGGTGGCGGTTCGACCCGACTCCAACCGGCTTCGTGCTGGAGTTCGAGGAGGCGTGGGATGCGGACGGCGAGCACTGGACCGCCCGCGAGATGTGCCGCGCCGACATCAACGAGGACGGCATCACCCAGATCGCCGTCTACTGCACGGGTGACTGGGACGCCGCACGACGAGCCGAACACGCAGCAGCCGTCACCCTCATCCGCCCCTAACCCCTCCCTACCAACTCCTACGCTTCTCGCGTGGGGGCGAGGCGGGACGACACGGCGTGGGAGGCGGCACGCGCGGCGCATTACGACGCCTTCGTCGCAGCGCGTGCCGCCGACGACGTCGACGCCATGGCCGCCGCGGCGCTCGGGCTCGCAAGCCTGCAGCGCTTCGGCGGCCCCGGCGGCCGCACTCCGGCGCTGCTGCATGAGGCCTACCTCGCTGCCGCCGACTCGCTCGCCATCCGCGCCCGGCTCGCCGCCGCGCTGGCGCGCTCGTGGGTCTATGGCTACGACCCGTCGCGCGGTGCGCCCTTCGCCCTCGAAGCGGTCGAGCTCGCCGAGGAAACGAATGATCCGACACTGCTCGCCGACGCGCTCGACGCGCAGCTCGCCACGAGTTGGGGCCCGGACGACCTGTCCGAGCGGCTGCACATCACCGCGCGGCTGCAAGACGTCGCCGCGCACGTGGACGACGTACGCACCCGGATGGACGCGCACTTGTGGCGGCTGACAACCGCGCTCGAGACGCTCGACGTCACTGGCATGCACCGGCAACTCTCCGCGCTCGACCTTCTCGCCGACGAAACAGAGTCGCCACTGGTGCGCTACTTCGCGATGACGCGCCGCGCGATGCACGCGACACTCATCGGCGACCTCGACCGGGCGCGCGACCTGGTCGAGACGAGCTATGCACTCGGCACCGAGATCGGCGTCGCGGACGCGTTCGCGGTCTATCACGAGCAAAACGCCGAGATCGCACGTCACGCCAACGACGTCACCTTCCTCGGCCCCCAAGCCGAACTGTCTGAGGAGTACGCCGTGCGGCTCGGCATCGAGTCGCTCCTTGCCGAAACCGCGGTTCTCGCTTTGCAAGCCGGTGACCTCGAGCGCGCGTCGAGGCTCGTGCTGCAAGTGGCGGGCGGAGGCTTCGACCACGTCGCGTATGACGTCGACTGGCTGCTCACCGTGTCGAAGACCACCGAAGCCGCAGCCGGTCTCGGCTATGCAGACATCGCACGAGCAGGTATGACGCTGATGGCGCCGTACGCCGGGCGATGCGTCCTCAACGCCGGCGCAGTCGTGTGTGTCGGCGTCGTCGAGGACTACCTGTGGCATGCCGCACGTGTTGTCGGCGACGCGCGCGCCGACGACTGGCGGGCGGCGGCCGCAGCGGCATACCGACGGCTGGACGCGCCGTGGTGGTTGCGCCGGGTGTCGGCGCCATACGACGTCAAGAGCGGCACGACCGGCGGGGCGGCGCGAGCGGTCGACACGAGGACCGTCGAGCTGCGGCCGTTGCCGGGGCAGTCGGTGTGGTCGGTGGGTCCGGCGGGCGAGGCGCGGCTGCTGCCGGACATGAAAGGACTGCACTATGTGCGCGCGCTGCTGCAGCACCCGGACGCCGAGCTCGCAGCCCTGGAGCTGTCCGCGTTGGTTGCCGGGCACGGCACCGCGATCACCGAACCCGACGCAGGGGAACGGCTTGACCGGCGGGCGTTGGCGGCATACCGCAACCGGCTCCGCGAGATCGACGAGGAGCTCGACGAGGCGCATTCCTGGCATGACCCGGCGGGGGTCGAGCGGATCGAGGCCGAACGTGAGGCGCTGCTGCGCGAGCTTGCCGGCGCGACCGGCCTGGCCGGGCGGGCGCGCAGGTCCGGTGGGACGGCCGAGCGGGCGCGGGTGGCGGTGCGGAAGGCGATCGCCGCCGCACTCGACCGCATCGAGAGTGACGATCCGGCGACGGCCCGGCTGCTGCGGCGGACCGTGCACACCGGCAGCGTGTGCCGCTATGAGCAGGACCCCGACACGCCGATCAATTGGCTGCTTTGAGTAACGCCGCGGAGATCACCGGCGGTGTAGTGGAAGAACCCCGCCGACTCCCCCCGTGATCGGCGGGGTTTCCACCTTCGACAACGCCCGGGTAAGCCCGCTACACGCTGGCCCGTTGGCTGGGCAGCCCGATCACTCGCGTTTCTTGCTCGCTGCACAGGCCGCTGCCGTTGCAACGGCGGCACGGCACGCGGGAGACGCGGTCATTGAGCGCACCCGTGCCCAGGCAGACCCAGCACGATCCGCCGCCGAGACATCCGGGGCAGGAACTCGGATGCCTCGGTATGACGACTGGCTGGCTCACGCGACGAGTGCAGCAGCAGTCAGGGCTTGATCACCAGGAATTCATCCAGAACTGCCCGAACGGATGACTAAGAGGCACCCAGACTTAGCTAGGGGCGTACCAGGCGAGGCCACTGGCGCCTGATGCGATGTCGAGCGTGACCCGTCATACCTGCGCGGTGAGGTCTTCGTCACAGCTGCTTGCTGCCGCTAGCAGGGGGTATGACGACTGATGTCCCCCCAACCCCGCGATTTGTCGGGCGGTAAACGACGCCCGTTTGTAGGAGATGAACATGTCCAACGTGGATCCCGGTACGCCCGGGAGCGGTCTCGCCGACCGCATCAAAGGCACGGTGAAGTCCGTCGCCGGTGCAGTGCTCGGCGACGACGACCTCAAGCGCGAAGGCGAGCTGCACAAGGAAAAGGCAGACGCTGCCGACGAGGCGGCGAAGCTCGCGGCCGAGGCAGAGCGCGAGAAGAACGAGGCCGAAATCGTCGCGCGCAAGAAGGAGATCCAGGTCGAGCAGCAGCGGCTGGCTGCGGAGAACGCCGCGGAGCAGCGCGAGCAGCAGGCCCAGATCGAGCGCGTCCGCGGGGAGCAACGCGTCGAGGCCGAAGCCGCGCAGCGCGAGGCAGCGGTCGAGCGCGCGAAGACGGCAGAGCAGCAGCGCGCGGCGCAAGAGCAGCGCGAGGCGGCGGCCGACCGCAGCGCAGCCGAGCAGGAAGCCGCCCGCCTGGAAGCCGAGGCCGCTAAGGCCAAGGCGACCGCGGAAGCGCTCGACGAGATCAACGAGGAGAAGTCATGAACGTGCAAATCGTTCCGCGCACGGTGATCAATAGTTATCTGTCTGTCGCTCGGCTGCCGCTGAACGCAGTGGCAAAGGTGAGCGGCCAGCGCGAGAACGAGCAGTGGCCGCCGGCACTGGCGTTCGAAGGCTTCGAGGCGTCTGTCGAGACGGTGCTCGGTTCGCTGTTACGTGACGAGCGGTTGCTCGAGAGCGGCCGGATCCGCCAGGCGAAGGTGTCGCAGCTTCGCAAGGCGGCACAGCTCGAAGCGATCGCCGAGACCGAGCGCGAGGTCGCGAAGCAGGAATACTCCGAACGTCGCGAAAACGCGGAAGCCAAGCGCAAGGAAGCCGCGCAGCGCGCCATACAGCGTGAGCAGCAGATCGAGCGCGAGGCGCAGCAGAAGCAGGCGAAGGTCGAGCAGAAGGCAGCGAAGCAGGCTGCGGATGCGCGTAAGGCCAAGGCCGCGACTGACAAGGTGATCGATCGTCAGGAGCGCGCGGCGACAGCAACAGCATTGAAGGAAGAGTCGGAGGCGTTGAAAGCACAAGAGCAGGCACTCGACGCAGCCGAAACCGTCGACGTCATCGACGACACGATCGAAGGCACCAAGGCAGCCCGCAAGACCGGCTGAGGCAGTCGCCTCTCCGGACTTGTCAGCGCCTGCCGCGGCTATAGCAACGTCACGTGCTGACAAGTCCCAGGAAGCGGACGACGTCAGCGGCATCTTTCGTCAGTGCGGCGGTGACGGGGTCGTCCAGCGGTTCGAACGGCTCGAGCTCGACACGTTGCCCGCGCAACCGCCAGGTCCCGACCGCCTGACCGTCGACGAACAGGAACGGTCGGAACAGACCGTTGTCCGTCACGAGCCGTTTCCCCGGCGGGGAGACAAGGACGTCCTCGCGCGACGCCCAGCCGAGCAACACCGGCTCGAACGCGCCGAGCAGCCGCGGCTTCGGGTATGACGGACGTGCCGCGCGCCCTTTGAGCGCCAGCAAGCCGTCGGGTCGCTCCGCGAGTTCGGCGTGGATCGCCGACAGCCCGGTGCGGGCGTCGCGCAGCGGGAGGCCCGCCCAGCGCGCGAGGTCACGATCGGACGCAGGTGCATGACCGCGTAGGTAGCGCCGAGCTAGTTCTGCCAAGGCTTCGGCCGGCTCGACACGTGTCGCCTTCGGCGTCACCCAGTCGCCGGCGCGCACCCACGATTGCTCACCACCGCGGAACGAACCGCGAACGATCTCGCCGCGCAGCGCGGCCAGGAACAAGAGGTGCACCATCGCCTGGCCGTCAGTTCGCACCCCGGCCGCGCGCACCCGATCGCGCAGCTCCACGCGCAGCAACGGGCCGTCCCGGTCGAGTGCGCGCAGGATCGTCCGGACGCCGAGGTCGGCTGCATCGGCGTCCACACCTTCCTGCCGCAGCCGCGTCGCGTTGCTCGTGACCAGCGGCGGCGTCGTGAGCGCATGAAGCCACCAGTAGTCCTCCCGCGCGACCAGGTGGAGTGTGCCGCGGTTGAGCCAGCCCACGACCAATGACCCGTCGTCGATCGCCGCGTCGACGTCGTGCGCGTCCACGCCTGTCGTGCGGGCACGAATCGCGAGACGGGCACCACGGAGGTCCTGCGCCTGAACGGCGAGCAACCGGTCGACGACGTCATACGCCGATGTCGCCGGGCGGCCGGTCAGCCCTTGGCTGCGCAGCCGTTCCAGCCAGACCGAGCGGAGTTGTCTTGGCGCGGCTTGCACGCTATTGCTGCATCGATTCGAGCATCGCGCGCATCTGCTCGTGGACGGCATTGACCGCCTGGAGCGGTCGGATCATCACGCGAAACTCGACGATCCGGCCGCGGTCGTCACAGCGGATGATGTCAACGCCATTGACGTACTTGCCATCGAGCGTGGTCTCGAACTCGAGCACTGCGGTGTCGCCGGCCGCGACCTGTTTCGTGTAGCGGAAGTCGCCGGCGCCGAGCGTCTGCTTGGCCGCCAACAGGTACATGGTCGTGATGTCTTTGCCGCGCTGTGGCGTGTAGACGATCGGCGAATAGAAGACGACATCGTCGGCGAGAAGTTCGCCGAGACCGTCCGGCGCGTTCCCGGTCAGATAGTAGTGCCAGCGTTCGATGACTGAGTCGATCACCGGCGCAGCGTAGATCGTCCTCGGTTAATCAGCCCAGTACGGCTGACCCTGGAACTTCAGGCACTGACACGACGCGAAGTATTCCTCGGTCCTGAACATGTCGCCGCCGTCTCGCCGTCCGGGAATCAGTTTTGTCCCGTAGACGATCGCGCTCTTGAACGACGTACCGAGGTTTTCCGCGGCTTGTATGCCGTTGTCCGCGCTGATGACTGAGACGCCGTCCAGCATCCGCTGCAGGAAGAAGACCAGGTCGCAGGCGGCGCCCGCGATCGCCTCATCGTTGGAGTTGCCGCTGCTCACCGGCATGCCGGCGTCGGCCTCGATCTTGAAGCACAGTTCCCGCGCCTTGTTCGGGTGCCATCCGACGTCGTACCTGGGGTCGGAGTCCACGAAGTCGATCGCGAGTGCGTGGTTCTGCTGGTCGGCCGGGAGCTCGGTCTCGCCGGGGAAGTTGTAGGCGTTCTGTCCGTAGCGCGGGTAGTAGTGCTGCGACTCCGACTCGTCCATCCACTGCAGGGTCAAGCCGCCACCGCTGAAGACACCGATCTGCCCGTCCTGGATGATGACGTGGTCGATGCCGAGCGCTCGGAAATGCGCGATCGCACTGCTCACCGCGGCGCCCGAGTCGCTGATCGCGCCGACCGTCTGCGGCACGGTGATGTATGCCGTCTGCCACACCTTGACGCCGTGCGCAGCGAGCGCCGGCAGGTAGCCGTGGTCGATCGTGTAGTGGTAGGCCGGGTCGTCCCAGGTGACGAGGCCGAGCCTGCCGGTGAAGTAGTGCGCGCGATAGAGGCCGTTGGTGGTGACGGTGCCGAGCCGGTCCAGCCGGATCTCGTCCGGGTCGATCAAGTGCGGGAACCGCTGGTATGACGTGAATGGCCCGGTGCCGATCGGGATCGCGCCTGCCTTCTCGGCGCACGAATCGAGGATCGTCGAGGTCTGTGCGTCCAGCGCGAACACCTTGTGGTCCTGGGTATACGTCGCGCACGCGGACTGGTCCTGGGTGTTGCGGTCGGTGGTGGCGTTGTAGTCGTAATAGATCGGCACGAGCTGTCGCCCGGCGAACCCCCCATGGGCGTTCGCGTATTTCACGACCGCGTTGTTGACATCCCGCGTGTCATAGCTGGGTGCCGCGCCCGCAACTCCGGCCGCTCTGTCTTCGGCCGCCGCCTGCGAGCTGTAGGGCACGCCGTAGTAGACGTACTTGTCGGTGACGCCCGGGGAGTTGGCCGGGACGAGTCCTCCGGTGCGAGAGCCGGAGGTCGCGGTCCGGCTCGTCGTACTTCCCATCGTGTTGCTCGTTGTCACGCCGGCTGTGCTGGTTGCTGACGATTGCCCACCGGTCGTATTGCTGGTGTTGCCCGTCACTGGCGCACTGCCTGCCCCACCGGCGGCGGTATTGCCCGTCGGGCCAGCAGTGTTGTTCGGAGCCGTCAGCTGCCCCTCCACTGCCGAGGTCGCGCTACCGGTCGTGCCGACCGTTGTCCCGCAACCGCATAGCAAGGCGAACGAGGCAAGAACTGACGCCACGGTGGCTCGAGACACTGTCAGCCACCTGTCCTGGGCTGTGGCGGCTGTGGCAATTGCGCGGCTGCCGGAACGACCGTCGCGCAGTCGTTGATCGGCGTGCTGCCGGCGAAGCGCTCGCGCAAGAAGTCGAAGAGCAGCGGCGCTCCCTCGGCCAGGCCGACCTCGTGCTCGCCCTGAAGAAGCGCGAACTCGACGGGCACGCCCTTGGAGCAGTAGTAGCTGGCGAGCGCGACGGACTGTGTGACGGGGATGATCTCGTCGTTGTAAGCCTGGTAGTTGAGGATCGGGAAGTGCGGAGCCCGCTGCCCGAGGCTTTCGTAACGCATCAGCGCCTTGAACTGCGGCAGCTCGGTCACGTCAGGGGTGTTCGTGTAGTCGTTGTAGGTCATGAAGTCAGGGTTCGGTCCAGAGCTCGACTTCTTCGATGACGAATGCGAGTCCAACGTCGAGACGCACATCGCCTGCACTTCGGCGATCAGGCGTTTGCCTGCGGCATTGAAGTAGCTCGGGATGTGCTCCGCCGGGAAGGCCCGGTTCATCGCGACGATGCCGAAGATGTCGTAGCCGAAGTTGCCACTGCCGTTGAGATAGTCGCCGACAGCAGCGAGGTCAGCGGGTGTGCCGCCTTCCGCCGCACCGACGATGTTGAGCTGCGGTGCATAGCCTGCGGCAAGCTCGGAGGCCCAACCCGTTGCGTTAGCGCCGCCCGAGTAACCGGTCAGAACGACGGGACTCTGCGTGGACAGACCGGTCTTGGGCAGCGACTCGGCGGCGCGGATCGCGTCGAGAACTGCATGGGCTTCCTGCTGCCCGACGACGAACTGCTCGGCCGGACCCTCGAAGTCGGACGCCACGACGACGTAGCCCTGCGACAGCATCTCGGGGACCCAGGTGCCCGCGACGACATCGATGCCCGTGTTCGCGCCCGGGTGCGTCAAGTTGTAGGAAGGCGCGCACTGCGCGCCGAGGCTGTCGATCGCGAACTGCAGGCTGACGAGCGATTGCGGACCGGACCCGGTGTAGGCGCTGGATGGCAGCAGGACAGTCGCGACGTCCATCACCGGGTGGTTGAAGGCATCTTCGGACCGATAGCTGACTTGATAGGCAGCCTTCGGGTTGATCCCTGGCTCCGTGATCGTCGTTCGTCGTACGCCGATCACCGCCCCGTTGTTCAGGGAGGCGAGGTCGGCAGGGGCCCGGTAGAAGGGATCTGCGGTCGGGCAGTCCTGTGTGCCGGCAGGACAACGCGCCATGGTGTCGTTCGAATGGGTGCCCAGCGTCGAGCGCGGAAGATCCGCTAGCGCCGACACCGGTATGACGACAAGCGCCACCAGTAGACCAGCCCCGAACCCAGCGAGCCTCCTCCTCATCATCTGCACCACTTCGTCGTACGACGCCGCTCCCCTGCTGGGCATGCGAGCAAGCCCGCGCCCGTAGGCTGCCACGGTGACCGACGCGAACCGCGCGCTCCAGGCGTGGCGCCAGCGCGAACCGGGCCGTCTGATCGGCAAGGGGCATCCGGCGGGCGACTTCCTCGAGGCCTATGAGTGGGACCTGCTCGAAGAGCGGCTCGGCTATCTCAAGGTCCGCGCGCAGCTGCCTTTGCATGTGCGGAACCCGCGCGGCCAGCTGTTCGGCGGCTTCACCCCGACCTACGTCGACATGATCGCGTTGATGACGGCCAAGGCCGGGACGCCGCCGGAGGAGCGATACGGCAGCTGGCTCGCGACCACCAACATGAATGTCGACTACTTCGAACCAATCGTCGGCCCGACATTCGTGGTCGAGAGCGAGTTGGAGAAGCGACGCGGCCGGACCTGTTTCGTCGTGACGCGGTTCTGGCAGGACGACACACTCGCTGCCTATGCGGTGACCACGATGCGGGACATGCCGATCGACCGGACACTCGGCGACGCCTGAGAGAGAACGGCGCGTCCTTAGCTCGTCGCGGCGTGCGGCGCCGACGTGTAGGCAAAGCACTTGCAGCTCGAATTGAACATCCCGTCGCGGATGGCGGCGACGCCGTCATGCCGACTCGCACTCGCCCGGATCGCGAACGTCGCGACCGGCGAATAGCTGCTGCCGATGCGGGCCGCTCCAGCGAGGAATGACGCTCGGCTGACCGCGGTACCGCCCGCTGACACGGCTGCGCAGAGGTAGTCGACCGTCTCGCAGATCGAGAGCGCGCCCGACTTCTCGTTGCCCGTGTTGGTTGGTTGTCCGGCGTGCGCCATGAACGCGAGACATGCCCGACCACGCGAACCCAAGTCAGCCGCACGCGTCGTGTCCTGTGATGGATTCCAACCGATGAACATCGAACCGACCAACTCGTCGGCGGGGACGTTGGACACGATGTTCGTCAACGGCTCGTCACTGTTGTAGCCGTAGCGCGGGTAGTAGTGCTGGCTCGATGCCTCGATGCCGAACGCACCAGACAGCCATGCGTTCGTCTCGGTAAAGAGGACGTTGGTGACCCCCTCGCTCCGGAACTTGAGCACCGCACCTTGCGCTTGTCCGACTGCCTCGCTGACATCTCCGGTGGACGCGACGTAGTGCACGGCCACTCGGTCGACAACGTGCTGCCCCTGGGCTGTCAGCGGCCGGGCAGCCGACTGAGGTCGGCTGACGTGAAGCCGAGCTGCGCGGTGCTGATGACACCCATCACACCGTGCTGCTCCAGGCATGACAGGAAGTTCAGACTGAAACCGATGTCGATGACGAACTGAACGTGGTGGTCTTGCGTGAAGTCCGCACACGTTGCTTGCTCGTATGTCGACTGTTGATCCGACGGCTCGATCTGATGCCATACCGGCTGGAGCCGATGGCCGGCGACACCGCCCGTCCTGTTGACGTCATGGATGTATGCCGCGTACTCCGCACGCGAGTCGGCGGTAGCGAGGCCACTGCCGAGGGAGTTGACGAAGGTGTTCGTCGCCTGCTGATCGAGGTAGGGAATCCCCACGAGGATGGGAGCCGCCGCTACGACAACCGACCCGGCGTCCGTCGGCGGCACCGACGGACCGCCGCGAGTCCGTGCGCTTACCGCCGGGCCGGGCTGGGCCACTCCGTTAGCTGACCCCGTGACGGCAGCGCCACCCGTCTTCGCGATGCCCGGCACGCGCGCACCGCCTGGGCTGGCCGACCCAAAAGAGTTGGTCGACAGGCCGTCGGTCGCGGCGACGGGTGCGCCAGTGACGGTCGTGCCGCAAGCGCTCGTCACGGCCGCGGCGACAATCGTCGCGCTTGCGAACCGCGCCGCCACGCCGACGCGGCAGCCGCGGGCTGCCGGAATGTCCGCCATGTCCCGGTACCGTAACGACGGTAGCGGTACCGCACAACCATGGTGCGAGGCCCGTGTCTGTCAGCAGGTGGCGCCATCGACAAATCCTCGGCTTGCCCGCGAGACGCGTCAGGGCGCGCGGCTAGCGTCGCCAGCGTGACGGAGCTTCGGGAGCGAGCCGAGGAGCACCTGCGCGCCCTCGCCGGGCCGACAGCCGTGCTGCGCGACGACCAGTGGGCTGCCATCGAAGCGCTCGTGGTCAACCGGCGGCGGGCCCTCGTCGTACAGCGCACCGGCTGGGGCAAATCGGCTGTTTATTTCATTGCTACGGCGCTGCTCCGACACCCTGTCGACGGCAGACAAGGCGCCGGCGCGACCGTCATCGTCTCACCGCTGCTCGCACTCATGCGCAACCAGATCGAGGCCGCCGCCCGCGCCGGCATCAACGCGCACACGATCAACTCCGCCAACCTCGAGGAGTGGGACGACGTCGAGGCGGCGGTGCATCGCGGCGAGACCGACGTGCTCCTCGTCTCCCCCGAACGCCTCAACAACCCGGGCTTCCGCGACAGCGTCCTGCCGCGCCTCGCCAAGGAGACCGGGCTGCTCGTCATCGACGAGGCGCACTGCATCTCCGACTGGGGCCACGACTTCCGGCCGGACTATCGCCGGATCCGCACCCTTCTCACCGACCTCCCCGACGGCATCCCGGTGTTCGCGACAACCGCGACCGCCAACCAGCGCGTCGTGGACGACGTCGCCGACCAGCTCGCGACAGCCGGTACGACGGACCCGCCGCTCGTCCTGCGCGGCAGCCTCGACCGGGAGAGCCTGCACCTCGGCGTACTCCGTCTTCCGTCGAACGCGCACCGGCTCGCCTGGCTGGCCGAGCACCTCGTCGATCTCCCGGGCTCCGGCATCATCTACACACTGACCGTCGCCCAGGCCGAGGACGTCGCCGGCTTCCTGCGTGACCAGGGCCACGACGTCGCGTCGTACACCGGCCGGACCGAGACGGCCGACCGGCTCGCGGCCGAGCAGGCCCTGATCAACAACCAGGTCAAGGCACTCGTCGCGACGTCGGCGCTCGGCATGGGGTTCGACAAGCCCGACCTCGGCTTCGTGATCCACCTCGGCGCACCGCAGTCGCCGGTCGCCTACTACCAGCAGGTCGGTCGCGCCGGCCGCGGTGTCGACCGCGCGACCGTGCTGCTCATCCCGGGCACCGAGGACGAGGACGTCTGGCACTACTTCGCTTCTGTTGGCTTCCCGCCCGAGGACATCGTCCGCCAGACGCTCGACGTGCTCGCCGCATCGGACCGTCCGCTCAGCGTGCCCGCGTTGGAGGTGTCGGTCGAGCTGTCCCGGTCGCGACTCGAGCAGATGTTGAAGGTCCTCGACGTCGACGGTGCCGTACGACGAGTGCAAGGCGGCTGGATCGCGACGGGTGAGGATTGGGTTTACGACGCAGACCGTTACGCGAAGGTCAGCGCAGTGCGTGCCGCCGAGCAGCAGGCGATGCGCGAGTACATCGCCGGTGACATGTGCCGGATGGAGTTCCTACGCCGGCAGCTCGATGACCCCGACGCTGCACCCTGCGGCCGGTGTGACAACTGCACGGGCGAGCGCTGGTCGGTAGAGGTCTCGGAGACGACGGTGAAGGCGTCGCGCGCGGAGATGCTGCGGCCGGGCGTCGAGATCGAACCGCGCGCGATGTGGCCGAGCGGTCTGGCGAAGATCGGCGTCGACTTGTCGGGCAAGATCCCGCCGGAAGAACGCGCGCTCGCCGGCCGGGCGATCGGCAGGCTCAGTGACATCGGCTGGGGCTCGCGACTGCGCCGGGTGCTGTCTGTTGGGGCGCCGGACGGGCCGGTGCCCGACGAGTTGTTCCAGGCGTCAGTCGAGGTGTTGCGGACGTGGGGCTGGGAGCAGCGGCCGGTCGCCGTGGTTGCGGTCCCGTCGACGCGGCGGCCGTTGCTCGTGCGGTCACTCGCCGAGCGGTTAGCGGCGATCGGCCGACTCGACTGGCTCGGGGAACTGGCCGCCTCGCCACGTGAGACGACGGCGTCTCGTACCAACAGCGCGCAGCGCGTCCGCGCGTTGCATGGCGCTTTCAGCGTGACACCGGAGCAGGCGGAGGCGCTCCGGCGACTGGATGAACCGGCGGTGTTGCTCGTCGATGACATCGTCGACTCGGGCTGGACGATGGCTCTTGCCGCACGCGAGCTCCGGCTGGCGGGAGCCGGCGCCGTACTCCCGTTCGCTCTAGCGCTTGACGCGTAAACACCTGGGCAATGCCGCGGCTCGGGCAGCAGCCGCACGCGCCATCGCGGTGCAAGCTGCATCAACCGATTCGCGGTTCGACTGGTGTTACAAAGCGAATGCCGCCGGGTACGGCAGCTACTCCGCCGTCAAGATCCGGAGCACGATTCCCCCCGTTTCTGGTCCACCGACGCGGATAACGACGGCATCGTCTGCGGGTTCTAAGGCCTGCTGCATGCTGGTCAGGTAGATGCGACGACAGTCAAGCTGTCGCTAATCAGTGCGCCCAGTCGCTCTTGTGTCTCGGGATCGACGGAGTGGATCGTCGTTCCAACCATCCCGCGCGTTAGCAACACCTTGTAGACGTTACGCAGCAACCGGTCCGCTTCAGCATCGTCAACGCCGCGCAGCCCCGGGTCCTTTGAGGCGCTCCGCTGCACCATCCAGCGGTCGTCGCGCCAAACAAGGTCGGGCCCGAAGATGACGCCATTCCAGTCGTACTCGAATCCTTGCGCGGTATAGATGCAGCCGACCTGTCCAAAGCCGGCAGGGTCGGTCGCCCACAAGCTCGCTGGTGGTGCGCCGCCTACCCCGCGGTCGCCCTTGAGGTTCCAAGGCCGCCGCCAGGAGCCAATGGCGACATCCTCAACGAGACTCCCGTCTGGGCGCGGATCACTCCATGGCCAGCAGAAACCGGCCGTCATGCGCGCGCCATAACCCTCCGAAGTCTTCAGCCGCAGTAACTCCTCGAGCTCAGCCGGTGACTCCGCGAGTCGTAGTTCGAAGTAGGTGTCTCCCTCCCACGTGATCGGCCCGCCGGGCTCAAGCCCGAGCAGTCGTCGTACCCACTCCTCGTATGTACGACTGCCGCCACACCTGAACTGCGCGTCAAGGGGCACCTCAATGACGCCAATGTTGCGTTCCGCTGCAGCTGCGCGAATCAAATCCGGGGTCCCGGTTTCCCCGGGACGCACGACCTGATGCTGGTCGAGCAAGAAGACGGGGACCCGAGCCGCGTCAATGAGCTCCTCGACCTGCCGCTTCTCCGTGCGAAGTTCGGCCTTTGTGTATCGGTTGACCGAGGTTTCTCGCATCCGGTGCGCCTCATCGCAGATCAGCACGTCCAGTCCGTTGGCTTCTGCGGCCATAAAGCTGTTGAAGTACTTGAACAAGGACTTGACCCGTGAGTTACGTGCCCCCGCGACCTTGCGCAGGGTCTCAGTGAAGGACTTCGAACCCGTCGCGTGAAGCGCCGCGCGACCCTGCCGCCACAGTTCCCCCAACACGGAAAGTGCGATGACACTCTTGCCCGAGCCTGGACCGCCCGTGACGAGCACGATCTGCTTTGCGTTCGCGGCGCGCGCCCGTTCTACCGATGTCAGCACGAGGCGATAGGCGACCTGCTGTTCGTCCAGCAGGGTGAACTGCTCGCGTTGCTGCACTTCAGTTGCCGCGACCGTCAGGAGCTGCCGACTCGGCGCCACCGCGCTGGAGAGCAGGACATCCGCCGGCTCAATGCCCGGCGCAGGCGCGAGCCGACGGCGCAGGAAGTCGAGGAAGTCCCCGCGTCGTTCGCGCGTGAACAACTGGCCATGCGAATCCTCGGGCAACGCTCGAAGCCCGCTGACCCCGAACTCGGTGGCGTTGTGAAGGTATGCCGCACCTGCCAGCGCGTCCGCCTCGCCTTCGAGAGCGCGGGAGAAGTCAGCCAGGAAGGTGCAGTAGCGCCGGACTTGTTCGACCGGATGCAGCACTGGATGTCGCCCGTAGGTCTCGACGTAGCAGAGGTCCGGCGCATCCTCGTGGGGCTCGGCCTGGCTCCATTGCTTGAGCTCAACGAGCACATATGACGGGTTGCCCGTGCGTGGATGAACGCCCGCGAGCAACGCATCGACTCGCTTGCTCGACAGTGGCAGCTGGTACTCGACGAGAACCTCGACTTCGCTCAGGCCGGCTTCGCGCAGGTCCTCGGCCAGTACAGGGAGGCTGCGCTCCCACGACCGCAGCTCAGACTCGGCCGCGCGCCGTCCCATTCCGAATGAGTACTGCTCCGCCAGATGCCGTGCCAACCTTCCCGCCTGCGCCTCGGACCGTAAGGCCTCGGCGGACGCTCGGAACAGAAGCACCGGACTCCCCGCGCAGCACGAACTCGTCGTGCGGGTGGGGGCATGTCCGGTAGGGAAGCCCGTCGGGCCGCAGTGGAGCCGACCCTACACAAGCCGGCCAGTCATCCACAGCAACCGCACAGCTCATGCCCTGTAGGCCGGCAATGCCTCATGGTGTGCGCACCAAGAGCACAAGGAGATGCCGTGGCGGGTGAATGGCTGGACGACCGGATTCGAGAAATTCGCGAGCGGATGATGCCAGACGACGAGGCTTCACTGTGGACGTTGATCTTCGATGACCCCGCTGGAGAGCCGTTACTCGCGTCTGCGTTCGAGGGCGCCATGAGCCGTCTCGATCTTGACTGGCTCTCGAACTTCGCGCGGATCCTTGAGGAGGTCGGAGCCGCTGCTTACCTCCTCGCCGTCATCCGACATGACGGGCGCCCTCGTCCAGAGGACCAGCAGCTGTGGCGTGAGCTCCAGGTGCTCCTGCGGGACGGCGCCTCCCTGCTACTCGGCTTCGTCGTTGTGGGTGCAAAGAGGTTCTGGTGCGCTCCGGGCAGCGAAGCGCCCGCGGCCGCCTGAAACAACGGGCAGCTCAGCCTCCACCAAGTCAGGCGGCTGCCAACTTGAAGGCTTCAAACGCGTCCGCCGGGATCGGGTTTTCGAGGCGCCAGGTGATAGCGATCGGCCGCTCGCCTTGGTGGGCAACATATTCGGCGGGGCCAAGCAACATGTACGGCGCCGTCGAGCCCCACGAGTCGGTCTTCGCCTCGCGCACCGCCAGCAGCACCCGCGTGCCTTCTTCTCGTTGGTTTGAATCGCCCCGGCGATTCCGGAGACTCGAATTGTTGAGTCAGCCGGCCTCGGCGAGGGGGCTGTTGTGACGGTAGTAGACGTCTTCCAGTTCGGCCGGTGGCATGTCGCCGTTGACCTC
>Ga0207707_10000073_pt1 | contig 102375 bp, 94 predicted proteins | sample KBSC83BmetaG_FD_184336 | JGI IMG/M metagenome (GOLD analysis project Ga0207707, IMG submission 184336) | Corn rhizosphere microbial communities from Kellogg Biological Station, Michigan, USA - KBS C8-3B metaG (SPAdes) (version 2) | ecosystem: Host-associated > Plants > Roots > Rhizosphere ... | reverse complement strand
TCCGCACGATGGACAGTGCGGCGGGCGAAGACCTGTCGTGGTTCTGGCGTGGCTGGTTCCGGCACAACTGGAAGCTCGACCTTGCCGTCACCGGCGTCAAGTACGTCGGCAACGATCCCGCCAAGGGTGCGCTGGTGACGGTGGCGAACCTCGACAAGTTCGCGATGCCGGCGATGTTGCGGATGACGTTCGATGACGGCAGCAGCGCGCAGGTTCGCGTGCCGGTCGCGACCTGGATGCAGCACACGCGGTTCGACGTGCCGGTCGCGGGCAGCAAGCGCGTCCGCAGCGCCACGATCGATCCCGACGGCGTGCTGCCGGACGCGGATCGCGCGAACAATACGTTCGCCGTCGGCAAGTGACCCTGCCGGCATCTTCGAAGGCGCCGGCCATGCCACAATGCCGCGGCCCGACACCGCCTGGGAAATGATGATGCGCACGCGTTCGTGGTCATGGTTGCTGTTGCTTTTCATTGCGCCACTCGCGATTGCCGCGCAGGCACCCGACGCGCCGCTCGCGCCGCATCGGGTGTTCCGCGTCACGCTCGACGGCGCGTCTACGCAAGCGGTTTCGGGGCGATTGCTGATGTTCGCGCTGCCCGCGAAGCAAGCCGCGGCACAGAACAAGGACGGCAAGGTCACCGAAATCGACACCAACCCGTTCGACCCGACGCAAACCGCGGTGGCAGCGATGGAGGTGCATGACCTCGCGCCCGGCGCCTCGGTACTCGTCGATGCGGATGCGCTGGCATTCCCGCAAGGCTTCTCGAAACTCGCCGCCGGCGACTACGACATGCAGGCGGTGCTGGACGTCAACCACGATTACAACTATTCGGGACGCGGCGCGGGCGATCTGGTCAGCGACGTCACCGAAGTGCCGTTCAACAGTGACGCTTCCGTTCCAACCCTGCGCTTGACGCGGGCGCTCAGCGACGCACCACAAGCGTGGTCCGTGCCGGAGCAGGTTCCCGCGAAAAAACGCGAGCCATTGGCGAAGGCCATGCAGGCGGCGCACGCGCACAGCCAGCCGCTCGACTTCGTCAGCCCCGCATTGACTGCGTTCTGGGGCCGGCCCATCCACGTCAGGGGCTGGGTGCTGCTGCCGCCCGGCTATGACAAGCACACGAACGCGCACTACCCGACGGTTTATTTCACCCACGGTTTCGGCGGCGACCTCGCCTACCTCACCGTCAAGGCCCCGGGCGTGTGGTCGGACATGGCCGACGGCAAGACGCCGCCGATGATCTGGGTGTTCCTCGACGAACACACGGCGACCGGCACGCACGAATTCGCCGACTCGGTGAACAACGGACCGTGGGGCACCGCGCTCACCACCGAAGTGATTCCGTATCTCGAATCGCACTACCGCATGGACGCGAAAGCCAGCGGACGCTTCCTCACCGGGCATTCGTCCGGTGGCTGGACGACGCTGTGGCTGCAGGTGCGTTATCCGAAAATCTTCGGCGGCACCTGGTCTACATCTCCCGACCCCAGCGACTTTCACGATTTCACCGGGCCCGACCTGTACGCACCGAACGCGAATGTCTACACGCGGCCCGACGGCACGCCGTACCCGCTGGTGCGCATGAAAGGGAAAGTCATCGCGACATTCCAGCAGTTCGCGCAACTCGAGCGCGTGCTAGGCCCGTACGGCGGACAGATGGCTTCGTTCGACTGGGTGTTCTCGCCGCGCGGCTTGGATGGACGTCCGGAACAAATGTTCGATCGCATCACCGGCAAGGTGAACCCGGCAATCGTCCGGTATTGGCGCGACCACTACGACATCGCCCACCGAATCGAAACGCAGTGGCCGCAACTGAAGCCGTATCTCGACGGCAAGATCCACGTAATCGTCGGCACCGCCGACACCTTCTATCTCGACGGCGCCGTGCACAAGCTCAAAGCCGTTCTGGACAAGGTGGGCGCGCACGCCGAAGTGCAGTTCCTGCCCGGCAAGACACACGGCGACCTTTACTGGAAGGGCAAGGACCACGACTGGCTGGAGAAGCAGATCGCGTGGGCGATGTATCACGTGGCACGTCCGGACGCGAAGATTCCGACGGCGTACCGCGACGAATTGCGCCCTGCGATCGACGCCGCGGAAACATCGGCGCCGTAGACGAACTCCGCTCGCCCTGCGCATCGCGAAGCGAAGCCGGAGGGCGGACGGAGAGCCATGGCCGGCGGCGCGGGCTGTCGCGACCGTATGCCACAATGCCGCGGTTTCCATCACGTGCAGGGGATGACGATGCGTACTCGTGGATTGCTGTTGCTGGCTTTCGTCGCGGCGCCGTCCCTTGCAGCCACCCCGCCCACTTCCGCACCGACGCAACTGCAGGGGCTCGACGCCTACGTGCAACGGGTGATGCACGACTGGCACGTGCCCGGCGTTGCCATCGTCGTGGTGAAAGATGGAAAGGTTTTGCTGGCACGTGGCTACGGCGTGCGCGAACTCGGCAAGCCCGGCAAGGTCGATGCGGACACGCTGTTCGGCATCGCCTCAAACACCAAGGCGTTCACGGTGGCCGCGCTGGGCACGCTGGTCGCGTCCGGCAAGCTGACATGGGACACGCCAGTCGTCGATGTACTCAAGGATTTCCGGCTCTCCAGCCCCTACGTCACGCAGAACCTCACGCTGCGCGATCTGCTGACCCACCGCACAGGTTACTGTGATCCGGGCGTTTGGTACACCAGTGATCCATCGACCATTCTGCATCGCGTGCGCTATCAGAAACCCGACTACGGTTTTCGCACCACGTTTTGCTACAACAACATTCAGTACGACGCGGCTGGTCGTTTCATTCCCGCGATCACCGGCCAGAACTGGCATGACTATGTCGCCGCGCACTTGTTTCAACCGCTCGGCATGGATCGTACCGTCACTACCGAAGCCGCACTCGAAAAATCGACCGACGTGGCCGTGCCGCACGGCATGGTCGATGGCAAACTTGCGGCGATCCATCGCTACTGGCCGCACGAAGCAGACGTTCTGCCTGCCGACGGCGCCATCTGGTCAAGCGCCAATGACATGGGCCACTGGCTGCAGATGCTGCTGGCCGACGGCAAGTACGACAGCAAAACGGTCCTCGACGCCAAGGTCGTCAATGCGATGGAAACTCCGCAGATGCTGATCCGGTCCGGCACCGGCATTGGCCGCGAAATCCGCGCGTGGATGCCCGGCGGCACTTTCTACAGCTACGGCCTCGGCCTATTCATGCAGAACAACCACGGCCACACGCTGGTATGGCACGCGGGTGACGATGAGGGGATGGCGTCGGCGCTGGTGATGGCCCCGGATGCTCACCTCGGCATCGTGGTGTTGTCGAACATGAATCAAGCCGACGCACGCTTCTCGATTGTCGCGCATGTGCTGCAATCCATGCTCGACCTTCCGCGCAACGACGTCGAGCCTGCCTTGCTCGCCGACGCGCAGAGGTACCAGGCGAAAGACAAAGCGACGGAAAAGAAATTTGCCGACACACGCATTGCCGGCAGCAAGCCGCCGCTGCCGCTGGCCGATTACGCCGGCAATTATCACGACGAACTCGATGGCAATGCGCATGTGAACGTTGAAAACGGGCACCTCGTGCTTCGCCTCGACAATCCAGACCTCACCGGCGACCTGCAACCTTGGCACGGCAGCACCTTTCGTGTGAACTGGCGCTACACGTTCTACGGCGACGACTACGCGAACTTCGACGCGGATGCGTTGCGCCACCCCGCGAAGCTGACACTCACGGGCATGTGGCTACACTACGAACGCGCCCAGCCCGCGAACAAGGGCGCGCAGTGATGACGCCGCGCCGCACAAGCTGAAGGCCGTGCTGGACAAGGTCGGTGCGCACGCCGAGGTGCAGTTCCTGCCCGGCAAGACCCACGGCGACCTTTACTGGAAGGGCAAGGACCACGACTGGCTGGAGAAGCAGATTGCGTGGGTGATGTATCACGTGACGCGGCCGGACGTGAAGATTCCGGCGGCGTACCGCGACGAATTGCGTCCGGCTATCGACGCCGCGGAAACATCGGCGCATTGACACTATGCGGCATGCCACAATGCCGCGGTTTCCATCACGTGCAGGGGATGACGATGCGTACTCGTGGATTGCTTCCGTTGCTGCTGGCTTTCATCGCGGCGCCGTCCCTTGCCGCCGTCCCGCCAACTTCCGCGCCGACGCAACTGCAAGGACTGGACACCTACGTCCAGCGCACGATGCACGACTGGCACGTGCCCGGTCTCGCCGTCGTCGTGGTGAAGGATGGAAAAGTGCTGGCGGCGCGCGGCTACGGCGTGCGCGAACTGGACAAGCCCGGCAAGGTCGATGCGGACACGCTGTTCGACATCGGCTCCAACTCCAAGGCATTCACAGTCGCAGCGTTGGGGACGCTGGTTTCATCGGGCAAGCTCAAGTGGGATGCACCGGTCGTCGATGAACTGAAGGGTTTCAAACTGGAAAGTCCTTACGTCACGCAGAACGTCACGCTGCGTGACCTCCTCACCCACCGCACCGGTTACTGCGACCCCGGCGCCGCGTGGTACACCAGCGATGCCGATGACAGCATCAAACGCATGCGCTGGCAGAAACCGGAATACGGTTTCCGCACCACGTTCTGCTACAACAACGTGCAATACCTCGCCGCCAGCCACTTCATTCCCGCGATCACGGGGCAGAGCTGGAACGACTACGTGGCCGCGCACCTGTTCCAGCCGCTCGGCATGTCGCGCACCGTCAGCACCGATGCCGCGGTCGCGGCTTCGACCGATGTCGCCACGCCGCACGGCATGATCGACGACAAGCCCGCGGTGCTGCATCGTTACTGGCCGCACAACATGGACATCTTCGCGGCGGTGGGCGGCATCTGGTCCAGCGCCAACGACATGGGCCACTGGCTGCAGATGCTGCTGGCCGACGGCAAATACGACGGCAACAAGGTCCTCGATGCCAAGGTCGTCAAGGCGATGGAAACCCCGCAGATGCTGATCCAGGCGGGCACCGGCGTCGGCGATGAAATCCGCGCGTGGATGCCCGGCGGCACGTTCTACACCTACGGCATGGGCCTGTTCGTGCAGGACGACGGCGCACGCCAGATTGTCTGGCACGCGGGCGACATCGACGGCATGGCCTCGGCAGTCGTGCTGGTGCCCAAGGCGCAACTCGGCATCGCGGTGATGTCGAACATGGATCACGCCGACGCGCGCTTCGCGATTGTCGCGCACGTGCTGCAGGCCATGCTGGATTTGCCGAGCCATGATCTCGACCCGGCGCTGCTTGCCGCCGAACGCAAGGACAAAGCCGAAGGCGCGGCGATGGACAAGAAGCTCGCGGACACGCGCGTGGCGAACACCAAACCGCCGCTGCCGCTGGCCGATTACGCCGGAACCTGGTCGGGCAAGATGGACGGCACGGCGCATGTCACATTCGAACACGGACATCTCGTGCTGCGGCTCGGCAACCCCGATTTCACCGGCGATCTCGTGCCGTGGCACGACAATACCTTCCACGTCACCTGGCGCTACAAGTTCTACGGCGACGACTACGCGACCTTCGACGTGGATGCACTGCGCCAACCCACGAAGCTGACGCTCATGGGAATGGGACTGCACTACGAACGCGTGAAGCCGACCGGGAAAAACCCGCATTGAAACACCGGGACCTCATGGCGGGATCCGCACGCCAATGAACGCGCATCCACGCACCTTCAACCGTGCGGACCCCATCGTCATTGGCGGCAGCATTTTGATGATCGCCGCCGCCGGCGCCACGCGCTTCACGAACGCGGGTGCCGTGCCGGCATTCCTCTGTTCGGGCCTCGCGGTCGCGCTGCTCGCCGCGCTGGTCGGGCGCTCGGTGGAACAACTCGGCGACCGTTTTGGCGCAGGCGCGACGGGCGTGTTGCAATCCGCGCTCGGCAACTTGCCGGAACTGTTCATCGCGTTGTTCGCGCTGAAAGCCGGGCTGCTGATGGTGGTGCAGGCCGCGTTGATCGGCTCCATCCTCGCCAACCTGCTGCTGGTGCTCGGCCTGTCGTTCACCGTAGGTGGTCTGCGCCATGGGCCGCAGAACATCGATTCGCAACGCGCACGTGCAACCGCGGTACTGATGTTGCTGGCCGTCGCCGCGATGGTGGTTCCATCGCTCGCGAGCTATGTGCACACACCTGCCGCACCCCACGAAGACGCGATGTCGATGGTCGTCGCGGTGATCCTGCTCGTGTTGTTCGCGATCACCCTGCCCGCCTCGCTGAAGAGCAAACCCGCGGGCGACGCCGCCGAACAGCATGAACCGCCACGCTGGCCATTGCCATTGGCCCTGGTACTGCTGGCCGCCTCCGCGGTCGCCGCCGCGTTCGTGTCCGAATGGTTCGTGCACGCGCTGGAGCCGGCGATGCACACCCTGCACATTTCCGATGCGTTCGCCGGCCTGGTGATCGTCGCGATCGCGGGCAACGCGGTCGAGAACGTGGTCGGCATCCAGCTCGCTGCGAAGAACCGATCCGAGTATGCGTTCTCGGTGGTGATCAACTCGCCGCTGCAGATCGCGCTGGTGCTGGCACCGGTGCTGGTGGTCCTCTCGCGACTGTTCGGCTTCACGCCGTTGACGCTGGTGTTTCCGCCGATGCTGGTCGTCAGCGTCGCGATCGCGGTCCTGATAACCGCCTTCATCACGTTCGATGGCGAATCCGATTGGGGCGAAGGCGTTTCGCTGCTGGCGTTGTACGCGATCATTGCGACGGCGTTCTGGTGGGGCTAGAAACCCAAAGGGAACGTGAAATGTCGATAACCCGCCGCTTGCGGATCAATGCACCGACCGATCCGGTCCTGGTGCAGGGTCTCGCGGAGATCCGCCGGAAAATGCATCTTCCGGATGCGTTCCCGCCCGAGGTCGAAGCCGCCGCGCGCGACGCCGCGGCCAAGGTGAAGCTGCCCGATCTCGACCGCACGGACATTCCACTCGTCACCATCGATCCGCCCGGTTCGATGGACCTCGACCAGGCGATGTCCATCGAGCGCAACGGCGATGGTTGGCGCGTGCACTACGCGATCGCCGACGTGGCCGCATTCGTTGCGCCCGGCGGCGCGATCGATCTTGAAGCCAACCGCCGCGGCGAAACCCTGTATGGCATCGGCCACACCATTCCGCTGCATCCGGCCGTGTTGTCGGAAGGCGCGGCCTCGCTGCTGCCGAACCAGTTGCGACCCGCATTGCTGTGGACCATCGACCTCGACGCCAACGGTGCCAGCACAGGCGCGAAGGTGGAACGGGCACGCGTGAAAAGCCGCCGGCAGTGCGACTACGACGGCGTTCAGGCGATGATCGACGCAGGCAATGCCGATCCGATGTGGGCACTGCTGAAGGAAGTCGGCGAACTGCGCCGGCAACGGGCGCAAAGGCTGGGCGCGGTCAGCCTGCCGTTGCCCGAGCAGGAAGCCACGCAAGTCGATGGCCAATGGACACTGGCCTATCGCGCACGGCGTCCGGTCGAAGACTGGAACGAGCAGATCTCGCTGCTCACCGGCATGGCCGCGGCAAGCATCATGCTCAAGGGCCAGGTCGGCATCCTGCGCACATTGCCGCAACCCGACCCGGAAGCCATCGCACACCTGCGCCGGACCGCTTCCAATCTGAAACTTGCGTGGCCACCGGAACGCGCATACCCCGCCTTCATCGACACGCTCGATCCCGCCGATCCCGCGCAAGTCGCAATGCTGGTGGCCTGCACGCGCGTCTTGCGCGGCGCGGGTTACACCAGTTTCCATGGCACGCCTGTGCAGCCGATGCAATCCGCACTGGCCGCCGAGTACACGCATGCGACAGCGCCGCTGCGGCGGCTGGTGGACCGCTATTCCGGCGAGGTTTGCGTGGCACTGTGCGCGGGGCAGACGCCGCCGGATTGGGCTTTGGCAAAACTCGAGGTATTGCCGGCCACCATGCGCATGGCCGACCGTACCGCCGGCGAATTCGAGCACGCGACGATCGACCTGCTGGAAGCCGTGGTGCTCGCCCCGCGCGTGGGTGACAGCTTTCCCGGCATCGTCACCAACCTCGAGGACGGCGACGCGCGCACCGGCACCGTGATGATCCAGGCTCCCGCCATCGAAACGCGTGTGCATGCGGAGCGCGGCCTTCCGCTTGGGCAGCAAGTCTCGGTGAAGTTGCTGGAAGCGGACCCGGCCACGCACAGGATTCGCTTCGAGCTGGAGTGATGCCATGCCAAGTCCCGCCACCCTGTTCTGGGGCATGCTGTTCGGCGCCATCGGCGTCGGTTACTTCATCTACGGCAAGAAGCAGGCGATGATCGTGCCGCTGGTCTGCGGCATCGCGCTGATGGTCTATCCGTGGTTCGTGTCGGGCGCGTGGCTGACATTGATCGTCGGCACCGTGCTGATGGCAGTGCCATACTTCGTGCGTTATTGATGCGGCTGCGGAGGAAATGGAGCATGGCGCGAAAACATTTCGTGGTATCCGCGCTGCTTCTGCTCGCGTTGCCGGCCGGCCTCGCATGGCCCATGGCCCATGCCGCCGAACCCGCGCGCCCCTTTTTCGCGCTGCATGACCTCGGCCATGGCGTGTGGGCGGCCATTTCACCGCCGAAGAGCAAGGCGGGCGCCAACGCGGGTTTCGTGATCGGTCCGGACGGTGTTCTGGTAGTCGACACGTTCGAGGATCCAGCCGCGGCGAAGGCAATGCTCGCGGCAATTCGCGCGAAGACACGCGCGCCGATCCGCTACGTGATCGACACGCACTACCACCTCGACCATACCGCCGGCAACAACGTGTTCGCAGCGGCCGGCGCGACGGTGATGGCGCAACAGAACGTGCGCACATGGGAGCGCACGCAGAACCTCAAGTTCTTCGGCGCCCATCCCACTGCGAAACAGAAACAGTTCGTCGCCACGCTGGGCCTTCCGTCCGTGACGTACGGGGACGACGTCACGATCTGGCTGGGCGACCGCGAGATCGTGGTACGGACCCTGGAAGGTCATACCGGTGGTGATTCGACGGTCGTCATTCCCGATGCCAAAGTCGTGTTCACCGGCGACCTGTTCTGGAACCACACGCTGCCTAACCTGATCGACGCCAATACCCGCGAGCAGATCGCCAGCAACGATACGTTGCTCCACGATTATCCCGGGGCGACCTTCGTGCCCGGCCATGGCGACGCCGGCAAGGCCGCGGACGTGCGCGCCTTCCGCAATTACCTCACCGCGTTGCGAAAAGCGGTGGCGGGCGCGCAGCAATCCGCCAAGTCAGGCGATGCGCTGGTGAACGCCGTGTTGCCGAAGCTCCGCGACAGTTACGGCGGCTGGGGCTGGTTCAAGCACTTCGCACCACGCAATATCGAACAGACCGCAGCAGAACTCGATGGCAGCAAACGTGTTCCGACGCCAGGAGTCCCATAGCATGACCGAAGCAAGCGTTTGCCCTTCCCTGGACACCATCCGCGCCGCCCGCGAACGACTGGGCGAACGCGTGCGCGAAACACCGGTGTGGCAGTGGCGCGGCGACGCGATCGACGACGCGGCGGGCGCCGGCACAGAGGTCTTCCTGAAGCTGGAACTGTTCCAGTACACCGGAACCTTCAAGGCGCGCGGCGCGCTGCTCAATGCGATGGCGCTTTCCGCCGACGCAAAACAACGCGGCGTCACCGCGGTCAGCGCAGGCAACCACGCCATCGCGGTCGCGTTCGCGGCCCGCGCAGTCGGAACGACGGCGAAAGTGGTAATGCCGAGAACCGCCAATCCCGCGCGCGTTGCGTTGTGTCGCACCTACGGCGCCGAAGTGGTGCTGACCGACGACGTGTTCGCGGCGTTCGCCGAGGTGAAACGCATCGAGCAGGATGAAGGCCGCACCTTTATCCATCCGTTCGAAGGCGAGATCACGGTGCTCGGGACCGCCACCGTCGGTTACGAACTCTGCAACCAGGTCGAAAACCTTGACGCCGTGATCGTGCCGGTCGGCGGTGGCGGCCTGATCGCCGGCATCGCCTGCGCGGTGAAGCAGATGCAGCCGCGCTGCAAGGTGTACGGCGTGGAACCCGAGGGCGCCGACAGCATGTCGCGCAGTTTCGCCGCCGGCGCACCGCAGAAACTCGAACGCGTGGACACCATCGCCGACAGCCTCGCCGCACCCTATGCCCTGCCCTACAGTTTCGGCGTGGCGCGTCAATTCGTCGACGAAATGGTGGCCATCCCCGACGCCGCAATGCAACGCGCAATGGCGCTGCTGTTCACCGACATGAAGCTTGCCGTGGAACCTGCCGGCGCCGCTGCAACGGCGGCGCTGTGCGGTCCGCTGTGCGAGCGGCTTGATGGCAAGCGCGTGGCGCTGGTCGTGTGCGGCACCAACATCGACCGTGCCACGTTCGCGCGGCTGGCGAACACCGGCCACGCATGAGCGAGGGTACCGATGTACCCGAGGACCGCGCGCTCGGCGCGGTCGCGCTGATCGGCGTCGCGGTGTTCGCCATCGCGTGCGGGGCCGCGCAATGGCTGCGCAGCGACTACGACTGGCTACGCGTACCGCTGAGTTTCTACGTGCTCGGTCGCTACGGCCGCGTGGTGGAGGCCAGTTATTTCGTGCTCGCGTGCGGATTGGCGGCGCTTGGGATCGGCTGGTATCGCACCCTTTGCCGCGGCGCGCGCAGCGCCGCGCCCATGCTGCTGTTCGTGCTCGCCGCAGTGGCACTGTGCGTGACCGCGGGCGAATTCACCGACATTCCCGGCCAGCCGCCGACCCTGCATGGTGTCGTGCACGTGATCGCGGCGAATGCCACCTTCCTGTGCATCACCGTGGCGATGCTGCTGCAGTCTTGGCGATTGCGCCGCGACCCGCGCTGGCGCGCACGTTTTCGTTCCGCATTCACGCTTGCCGCCATCACGTTCGTCGCGTTGTGGATCTATGCACTGGCGAAAACGATTCCGCGCGGCCTCGGTGAAAAGGTGGTGATCGCGCTCATCCTGCTGTGGCTGTGGCGTGCTTCATGGCGGCTGCTGCGCGGGCCCGCCCGCTGATAACCGGAACTGCGGATCGCAGCCCGCGCGGAACACGGGTTACATCATCTTCATCCGCCAGACACGCACGGCATGGTTGGATAATGGTTCGGTGTTGCAGTCGCAAAAGGCTCCGGCAAACACGACCGCATGGATATCCTGCGCGGCGACGGTTCGGTCGAGCGCACCGACTGCCCCAAGCAGCGGATCATTCCGCACGACATGGTGCATTACGTCGTCGAAAGCACGCTGGCGAAGCGCCGCTTCATTGCGCGCGTGCGCGACGGCGAGCGCGCCGATATGCGCATGCGCGGTGAAGCCGAAAGTGACGGCGTCGAGCGGCTGATGGAAGTCATCCAGGGCGATGCGTGGTCCGGCGGCGGCAGCCGTGCGGAAGAAATGCTGGCTCTGTACCGCGTCACCTGCGATGCGCGTGACTGCCCGATGCTGGATGTCACCGTGGACGACCATGACGCCGTCCGCGCGCAAATGGCCGAACTCACGAAGCGATGGGATGCGCTGCCCGTCTGGCAATCGCTTGCGCTGTCCATGTGACCGCGCACGGCGCGTCGTTCGCACTTGCCATCAGCGAATGGGCGCATCGATAAAGGATAAAAGCGACCCCCATCAACCGGGGGTCGCCTGGTTCAAACAACGTGAACGGCCGTGCTCAAACCACGCGCCGACGCAACCCGGCGAACAGGCCAATCAGCAGCGCGCCGAATCCGAACATCCCGAGGACCCCGGGCTCAGGCACGCTGGGCGGGGTTCCGACATAGATATTGGCCAGAACACCACTCAAGCTGCCGGTGTGAACATCATAAAGCGGGTTCTCGGACCAGCCGCTGGGGTCAATCCCCTCCCAACCCACGAACTCTCCGGTGGCATTCGTCGTGGGAGAGAAGACTGAGTAGATCGGCTGCCCGTTCCACATTGCCGTGAACGTCACGCTGAAGTTTCCGACTTGAGCGCACAGGCCCGAATTGACCGGATTGGGGAATGGGCAGGTAGCTTGAAATCCCCACTCGTCGTCATAATCGTAGGCGAATAAATCCCCGGCACCACCGAAGGTGCTCCATACCACGTTCGTATCGTTGTTTGCCGCCAAGGTGCCGATGCTGACGGTCTGGCTGATGCCATTGTTCAGGGTTCCCGCTCCGTAGCCCTTCAACACCATCTGCGCGTTGGTGAAATCAAAATTCGTGGTGTTGTGAAACTCCAAGCAAGGCGTATCGTATTCGCAAGCATCGTACGCACCGCTGATGGTCGCCACCAGCGTGGGCGCTGCCTGGGCAAGCCGAGGTCCAGCAACCAGTGCAACCGCAGCAAGGATCAGGCCGATCAATCCCGTGGACTTGTTCATACCGCCACCTCCCGATAACCGTCGCGTGATGGGATCCGGAGTCAACGGCCATGAGGCCCCCAAAACCACACCGCTGCTGACACGTCGTATAAGCAAACGCCGTGCCATTTTTATAAACGCATGTTTTTTAGTTAGTTATATGAATTCATACTTCAGGGTGATACTGAAAATGTAATTTCCGTCGACACCGTGGAGTGTTCAAAAAACCGACGTTTCCCCCTGCAGCCCTTGCCAAGCCTGATTTCCCGGTTATCAAACGAGATTTTCTGCCGGAGATCCAAAGTGTAATGTTTCCTGATTATCCTCAAATGCAGCTGACGGCCTCACGACTGCGCAAGGTGGCTTCGGCTCGATGCGTTTTCCGCGCAGCCTGAGGAGGCGGACAAGAACGGGAAGCGGGCGCGATGGCTGTTCGGCGTCTTGACCACCCAACCTGCGCAAAGCCGCCGCAGCGGGCCACCGCAAATCTGAGGAGAGCATCCATGACTGACGACGAGCCGCCGGCGCCCGACAACACCGCGATCCGCACCACGTTGTGGCGCGCGCTGCACGTGCTGGCCGATCCACCGCCGCACGTGTTCGACGACACCGTCGGCTTGAAGTTGGCGGCGCCCGAAGACGACTGGCGCGAGCGCCCCGACATGAGCGCGTTCACGCGTCCGTTCCGCGCGTCGATCCTGGCGCGTGCGCGTTTCATCGAAGACTTGGTCGAGGAACAGGTCGCGCGCGGCGTGGATCAATACGTGATCCTTGGCGCCGGGCTGGACACGTTCGCGCAGCGGCGTCCGGAACTCAGCCGCCGCGTGCGCGTGTTCGAAATCGATCAGCCCGGTCCGCAGGCGTGGAAGCGGCGACGCCTGATCGACCTCGGCTTTGGCGTTCCGCCGCACCTGCAACTGGTGCCGGTGGATTTCGAGGCCGGCGATACATGGTGGGAACGCCTGGCCGCGGCCGGTTTCGACACCGCGAAGCCTGCAGTCGTCGCTTCGGCCGGCGTCAGCATGTATCTGACCCGCGCCGCGATCATGGAAACCTTGCGCCGGGCCGCGGCACTCGCAACGGGCTCGACGTTCGCGATGACGTTCATGCTGCCCATTGAAATGCTGGATCCGGACATCCGCACCGGCGTGGAACGTGCCGCGGCAGGCGCGAAGGCCGCCGGCACGCCATTCCTGAGCTTCTTCACGCCAGACCAGATGCTGGCGCTGGCGCGCGAAGCGGGTTTCAAGCAAGCACGGCACGTTTCGGCCGCTGCGCTGGCCGAGCGGTACTTCGCGGATCGCAGCGACGGCCTGCGGCCGCCCGATCATTCCGAAGAACTGCTGGTCGCCGAAACCTGACGCCGCTCGCTGCGCCTGTCGGATTTACCACGCGCCACTCGTCGTCTGGACAGGCATCGCTGGCAAGATGCCGTTCCGGCAAAAACATCGACCCACAGGAGCCCGTGATGTCCCGGCAGATTTTCGTCAACCTTCCCGTACAAGACCTGGCCCCCGCCACCACGTTCTACGCCGCCGTCGGCGCGGTGCGCAACCCGCAGTTCAGCGACGACACCGCCGCGTGCATGGTGATTTCCGAGACCGTCTGCGTGATGCTGCTCACCCATGCCAAGTGGGCGACATTCACGCAGAAGCCCATCGTCGATGCACACCGCGAAAGCGAAGTGATGTTGGCGCTGTCATGCGAATCGCGCGCCGAGGTGGACAAGCTCGCCGACGCCGCGGCTGCGGCCGGCGGCAAGGCCGACGTCAACCCGAAGCAGGATCTGGGTTTCATGTACGGCCGCAGCTTCGAAGACGTCGATGGCCACATCTGGGAAGTGTTTTACATGGACATGTCGCAGCTGCCGGATGGCCAGCCCTGAGGCCGGATATCCATTGCGGAACATCGGCTTGACGAACGTGTTTCAGGTTTCACCTCTGGAATTCGCCGCCGCCATGCGCTAAGGTCGCGACCACGCCGTGCGCTGTTGCAATGGGAGGCATCCGGGTGGTCAGCGAATCCATGAGGCCGGGACGGATGCCGAGGCATCTGCGCGCGATCCTGTTGCTGGCGGTGCTGTGCAGCCTCGCCGGTTTTGCCTGTACGGCGCACGCCGGCTACGCGGCCATCGTGGTCGACGGCAGCACCGGCCAGGTGCGGCAGCAGGTCAACGCCGACCAGCGCGACTATCCCGCCTCGTTGACCAAGATGATGACGCTCTATCTCACCTTCGAAGGTTTGAAGAGCGGCAGGCTGCGCCTCGACCAGCAGATGCCGGTGTCCGCCTGGGCGGCGGGCAAGGCGCCCACCAAACTGGGCCTGCTTGCCGGCCAGACCATTTCGGTGCAGGACTGCATCCTCGGCATGATCACCAAGTCCGCCAATGATGCCGCCACCGTGATGGCCGAAGGCATCGGCGGCAGCGAGGGCCATTTCGCCGACATGATGGACGCGCAGGCCGCGCTGCTCGGCATGACCGACACGCACTTCGCCAACGCGTCCGGCCTGCCCGACCCCAACAACACCTCCACCGCGCATGACCTGGTGAAGCTGGCGATGGCGCTGTACCGCGACTTCCCGCAGTACGCGCACTTCTTCGCCACCCACGAATTCGTGTTCCGCGGCCGTATCGTGCGTGGGCACAACAACCTGATGTACCGCTATCCCGGCATGGATGGCCTGAAGACCGGCTTCACCGACGCCTCCGGCTTCAACCTCGCTTCCACCGCCGTGCGCGATGGCCACCGCTTGTTCGCCGTGGTGCTGGGCAGCCGCACCGCCGCCAGGCGCGACAATCTGATGGCGCGCCTGCTGGATGATTGTTTCAATGGCGAGCAGACGCCGCCGATCCTTGTCGCCGAGGCCGCCGACGTGCGTCGCGGCAGGCGCACCACCGCGCATCGTGCGCGCCATGTCGCGACCCGCCTGGCTACCCGCCATTCGCGGAACAGGAAGCAGCCGGTCGTGGTCGCTTCGCGCCGCAACACGGACAGCTGAGCACGCGCAGGTCGGGAAAAGCGCAGCGACAATCGTCCGGAACAGCTGCGCCGCAGGCGAATCCCGAACCCGCCACGTCGTGACGATATATTCCGCGCATGCAACTCGTCTTCACCAAAGGTTCCGGCAAATACGACCGCATGGAAGTCGTGCGCGGCGACGGTTCGGCCGAGCGCGCAGATTGCCCCAAGCAGCGGATCATTCCGCACGACATGGTGCATTACGTGGTCGAGAACGTGCTGGCAAGACGCGGCTTCATGACGCGGGTACGCGACGGCGAGCGCGCGGACGTGCGCATGCACGGCGAAGCCGAAAGTGACGGCGTCGAGCGGCTGGTGGAAGTTGTCCAAGGCGACGCATGGTCCGGCGGCACCAGCGACGCCACAGAAATGTTGACCCTGTACCGCGTCACCTGCGATGCACGGGACTGCCCAATGCTGGATGTCACCGCAGCCGATCTCAACGCCATCCGCACGCGAATGGCCGAACTCACACTGCAATGGGAAGCGTTGCCGGTCGGAGAGTCGCTCGCGCTTTCAATGTGAGCCGACGTGCTAAAGGCGGGTGTCGACGTCAGGCCTTCCAGACCGGTCGCCCGATGCCGAACCACGGCACGCCGCGATAACTGTCCGCCACGACCCAGACGCCGGCCGCGATCAGGAACGAAATGACGAAAGCGGTGGTGGCGGTGCGGCCGGTGTAAAGATCCGGTCCCCAGTAAACGACCGCGATGAGGCCGAGCATGAAGGCTTCCAGCGTTGCCGCCAGTCGCGGCCAGACGCCGAACAGCAACGCCAGTGCCGTCGCAATGCTGCAAACTCCGGTGAAGCACGCCCACGCCATGGGATCGGGCAATACCTGCAACCAAGGTTGCATGACCTTGTCGCCGGCCTTCACCGCATCCACGATCACTTCGACGCCGATCATGGGCAGCGCGACGATCAACAGCCAGCGCGCGGCGCGAATGCCGGATGGTGTCGTGGCGAATCCGGAGTGCCGCGTCCCGGCATGCATCGCGAACAGGCACCACGCGCCCGCCGTAATGATCGCGATTTCGCCGCCGCTGCCCCAGGCGCCCGCATCCAGCGGCGCGTGGATGACGTTCTGAGTTTCCACCAGCAGCAGCCACAACACCATGTACGGAAACAGCAGGCGGCACGTCCACGCCAGCGTGCGTTGCCAGAGCAGCCCGATGCCAAACCCCAGTTCGATCGCGGCGCAGATGTAGGCGATCACGGTTCGTCCCGGCACCTGCGCCGGAACGTGCTGCCACACCAATGCGAAATCGCCGTTGACAAGCCCCGTGATTCCGAGGGCGATCATTGCGGCGGCGAACAACACATGGCTCGGCTGCAGCGTCATCTTCATGGCTCACCCGGCGGTGGCGACTTATTGATCTGTGGTGGAACGGGCCGGGATTCCGGAACGTCCCCAGACTTCCAGGATTCCCGAACCGGCAACAACCCACCCCGCGCCGCGATACGACTCGGCAACCACCCACGCCGCCGCAGTCAGCACCCAGGAGACGATGAACTCACCCCACTGCGACGCCGTGATGGTGCCGGACAGCATCAGCGGCGGCCACACCAGAAACGTGAGCAGTCCGATCTGCAATGCCGACAGTATCGCTGCCGGCTTCGCAAGGATTCCCGTGATCATGGCCACGCCCGCCGCGAGGTAGGCGCCACCGGCGAAATACGCCCAACCGGTGTGCCAGGGCAACCATGCCGGCACCAGCGGCGCGGTCAGGCCGAGATAGAAGAAGTGCGACAGGCCGAACGCTATCATCGCCAGTGCATAGAGCACCCGCGCGGCGCGCAGGCCTGTTTCGCCACTGAGGAAACCGAGATATCGCCGATCCCAATGTGCCGCCAGCCAGACGTACAACACCCATGCGCCCGCCACGATCACCGCGTTCTCGCCGTTGCTCTGGTAAGAACCTTCCGTGGTCGGTGCAAGGAAGATGAAGCGCAGCTTGAACACGACCATCCAGAGCAGCAGGTAGAAAAACAGCAAGCGCGCCGCCGATTCTGCCGTGCGACGCCACAGCAGGCCCGCACCGCAGGCCAGTGAGATCGCGGCGCAGAGCCAGATCAGCACTTCGCGCGCGGGAAACGCCTTGGGCACCGGCTGCCAGATCTGGACGAATTCACCTCGCATCCAGCCGAGGACGCCGACGCCGATCATGGTCAGCGCAAAGACCACCTGCCCCATGCTCACGATACGCATCGATTACTTCTCCGTACGCGGCGTGCCGAGCGTAGTCGCGCGTCCAGGTGCGAACAATAGGCCGGAAGCTGATGAACTTGCCGTTGCACGGTTGAGCGTGGCCCGCAGTGCGACCAAATCGCTCGCGAGCCGGAGCAACCGGTTCCGCGACTTGCCGCGCCACTGGTCGAGTGGGAAGATCGACGCGAGGAAGCACTTGCGGGACGTAGCCCGGATTAGGCGCCAGCGGAATCGGGTTAATGTTTGTGGGCGTCCCCGATTCCGTTCCTCCACCCGGGTTACTTCGTTGGCCTTTTGTATGCCAGCACTCGTAGGTCGGGAGTAGCGCAGCGAATTCCGACATAAGCAGATACATGAGGCGCGTTGTCATGCGCCTACGGATGCTTGTAGATCACCGTTTCATCAGCTATCGAAATCGACCATGCCGCTTCTGCGCACAACAATCTTTACTGCACTGGCGCTGATCGCATTCGCCGGGAACTCGCTGTTGTGCCGCGCGGCGCTGGCGCACACGCGCATCGATGCGGCGAGTTTCACGACGGTGCGGCTGCTTTCGGGCACGCTCGTCCTGTGGTGCCTGGTGTGGTTGCGTGGCGGCGCGCGCATGGGCGGCGGCAATTGGCTGTCGGCGCTGGCACTTTTTGCCTACGCCGCCGGGTTTTCCTTTTCCTACTTGCACCTGACCGCGGCCGTGGGCGCGCTGTTGCTGTTTGGCGCGGTGCAAACCACCATGATCGGACACGGCATCTGGTCGGGCGAACGCATGCGCTGGCTGCAGCTCGTCGGGCTGGTGCTCGCCTGCGGCGGACTTCTCGTTCTGCTGTTGCCGGGATTGTCCGCGCCGCCGTTGACGGGCGCGCTGTTGATGCTGGGCGCGGGTATCGCGTGGGGGATTTATTCGCTGCGCGGCAAACACGGCGGCGATCCGCTGAAAGTCACCGCCGGAAACTTCCTGCGCGCCGCGCCGATGGCGCTGATCCTCAGCCTGTCCCTATTGCGCAACGCATCGCCGGATCCGGCGGGCGTCGGCTATGCGTTCCTGTCGGGCGCATTGGCTTCGGGCGTCGGCTATGCCATCTGGTACACGGCACTGCCCTTCCTGAAATCCACCACCGCCGCCACCGTGCAACTGAGCGTCCCCATCCTCGCAGCGGCGGGTGGCGTTTTCTTCCTCGCCGAACCATTGACGTTCCGTTTGCTGGTGGCGTCGGTCGGGATCATCGGCGGCATCGCGCTGGTGATTCTGATGGGCGAGCGAAAAGAGACACGCAGCCCTGCGTCGAAGAGCGACCTTCGCACCGAACCGCGACACTGACTCGCACCGTGCCGCCCCTTTCTTCAGTCCCGACAGGTTGGAGTGAACGCTCTGGCCGCGGGGCCGAGCAGCGGCACCCACTCGCAGATTTCGCAGGTCGCGACTACACCTCGGGTGATGAACGGATCGCTGTCCACGATCGCTTGCACAGCTGCGCGGTCGTTGGCGCGGAAAACGAGCAGGCCGCCGCGGGCGTCATCGGGGCCCCAAGGTCCAGAGGCGATGAGCGTGCCATCGTCGACGAGCCGACGCAGGTGCGCGAGGTGTGCGGGACGCGTAGCGTCCTGCAGCGCCACGTCCGGGGTGTAGGAATACATGAGGGCGAAAGTGCTGGCCATGACGGATTCTCCTGAGGATTGGTGCAGCGATTGGGTAGTTTGTGCGCGGGCACGACCGCTGTTGCATCGACGCTGGGCGTCGTACGGGACCGATCCCGCGGGATCGGTCCCGCTTTGGCTCACAGGAACATGCCGCCCGAAGCTTCGATGCGCTGGCCGTTGATCCAGCGACCGCCCGGACCGAGCAATGCCGCGGCCGCGGCGCCGATGTCTTCCGGCAAGCCGGCGCGACCCAACGCGGTGTTGGCGGCAACGAACCCGTTGAGCTGGGCGTTGTCGCGCACCGCGCCGCCGCCGAAGTCCGTTTCGATCGCGCCCGGCGCCAGCACGTTCACGGCGATCCCACGCGCACCCAATTCCTTGGCCTGATAGCGCGTCAGCACCTCGATCGCGCTCTTCATCGCCGCGTACGCTGAATAACCGGGCAAGGCGAAACGGGCCAGGCCGCTCGATATGTTGAGGATGCGTCCGCCGTCGGCGATCAGCGGCAGCAATTTCTGGGTGAGGAAGAACGGGCCTTTCAGGTGCACATTCATCAGCAGATCGAATTGCGCCTCGTTGATGTCCGCGAACGGTGCGTGCACGCCGACGCCGGCATTGTTGACCAGGTAATCGAACCGCTCGCGTTGCCAGTGCGTGCGCAGCTCCTCGGCAACCTGCGCGGCGAAAGCATCGAAACTTTTGCTGTCGCCGACGTCCAGTTGCAACGCGAACGCGCGGCGGCCCGCGGCCTCGATCGCGGCGACGACGGCGTCAGCCTCCTTGCGCCGGCTGCGATAGGTGAGGATCACGTCGGTGCCTTGTGCGGCCAGTTTCAGCGCCATGTCGCGGCCGAGGCCGCGGCTGCCGCCGGTGATCAGGGTGATAGGGGTGGAAGTGTTCATGGCGCTCTCCTTGGATGGATGGGACGAACGCCAATCTATTGATCGCATTACTTGCAATAAATCAGCAAAAATGAATTTGAATGTTCGCATTTGGTGAACAATAATCCCCGCCATGAACCAGCTCGACGCCATGCAAGCCTTTGTCCGCGTAGCCGAACTTTCCAGCGTCACCCTTGCCGCCGACAGCTTGGGCCTGCCCAAGGCCAGCGCCTCGACCGCGGTGCGCAAGCTGGAAACCTCGCTCGGCACGCAGTTGTTGCACCGGACCACGCGGCGCGTACACCTGACCGCCGACGGCCAGGCGTTCTACGAGCGCTGCAAGGATTTGCTGGACGACATGGACGAACTGCGGTCGATGTTCCAACGCGCGCATGCGTTGCGTGGGCGCCTGCGCGTGGACATGTCCAGCGGCCTCGCGCGTCATTTCGTGTTGCCGCGGCTGCCGGAATTCCTGGACCAGCATCCGCAACTCGAAATCGAACTGAGCGGCACCGACCGCATCGTCGACATGGTGCGCGAAGGTTTCGACTGCGTGCTGCGCGTCGGCACGGTCGAGGACAGCACGCTGGCCGCGCGCAGGCTCGGCGCATTGCGGGTCGTCACCTGCGCCAGCCCCGCGTACATCGCGCGCTACGGCACGCCAAAAAAACTGGAAGACCTCGACCTCGATGCGCATCGACTGGTGCATCACGTCTCGACACTCGGCGCACGCTCGCCGGGTTTCGAATATCCGACGGCTGACGGCTATCGCACCCGGCCCATGCACGGCGCGGTGACCGTCAACAGCGCGGAAGCCTACGTCGGCGCCTGCCTCGCCGGCCTCGGCCTCATCCAGGCGCCACGTACCGGCGTCGCACCATTGCTGGACGATGGCAGCCTTGTCGAAGTGCTGCCGCACCTCGCCGCCGAACCGATGCCCGTCACCCTGCTCTATCCCCAACGCCGCAACCTGCCCCGCCGCGTGCGCGCCTTCATGGATTGGGTGGCGGAATTGCTGGCGCCGTCGTTGGTTCGGTAGCGAGCAGCGTGTGTGGACTTGTCGCCGGCCAGTTGAGGTGGGAAGATCGCGGAGGGGAAGCAGAATCCTGATTTTGTAGGTTGGGCTGAGCGCAGCGATGCCCAAAAAAACCCGTTGGGGTTCGCGAAAAGCGCTCACCCCAACCTACGCGGCCTGGCTTCGGCAGGCGGGAAGATCCGGCAGGAAACAAAATTTTGACTTATAGAAGGCTGAGCAGCGATACCCAGAAAAGGTAAGTTCCGCAAGGGGCGCACACCCAAACCTGCGCACGCTGAAGACCTTCACACTAGAGATGGCATATGAAAGTATTCGGAAAATATCTGTTTGGAGCTCTTGGCACATTGATCTTGGGCGCCATCGGGAGTGGCATTTGGGAGATATTGTTTCGCCCAGGATTAAGCCGTGTTGGGAGCTTTATAGTCTCCATATCCGGTAAAGCAAATGAAGCTGTTTACCAAAATGCAGCGCTTGACCCAACACTGGTAGCATCACTGTTCTTACTATTGTTGACAATTTATATTCCAATGATATTTGCAATGTGGTTTTTATACAAAGGCTTTTTCTCGCTAAAAAAGCGAAATAATAAATTTGTAATTGATGATAGTAAAAAACTAGAAAAGCAAAAATATCGCTAAAAATAGTTGCTATAAGTGGATTTATTTTTAATATAATCATATTTTCATTTTCAGTTTATGCGTTTTCTCTGGAAAACAAATCCGTGCTGGTCTGGCGTACATTTCATAAAAATGCCGAAATTTGTAACCAGTATTTATCTGTTACGGAACAAGAACAAGTATTGGCTTCATTTAGGAAGATGAAAAACAGGGCTGACTTCGATCTTATCGCCACCAAACTTAGTAAAATTGCATCTGCTCATAAAATTTACTTGGAATGGGGCGATGCGCTCTAGCCTCTATAGGCCAGGTGAGCGCCTCCTGCGAACTCTAATTCATTCTTGCCGCTCGCCGATGGATGCCGGAACATCGGCATCGGTAGCCCAATCCGCAGTGAGCGTTCCGTTCCGGATGTGCCGATGAATGGACGACCACGGCCAGTCACTGGCCTTTGCCGTGTGTCCGTGCTTCACGGGATTGATGTGGATGTAATCCACGTGACGGTCGAGATCGTTCTCGTCGCTGATGACGTGTTCCCAGAAACGGCGTTGCCAAATGCCGCGCTCGCCTTTCTTGTGCCGTGAAGCGCCGATGTGTTCACCGACAGGAACGCTGCGTGAAAAACCGGCTTTGATCAAAGCCCATCGCATCGGGAAATCCGCATCGTCCGGCGGCAAGGTCCATATCGCGTGCATGTGGTCGGGTAGGACCACCCACGCGACGATTTCGAATGGATGCCGTTGCCGAACCTCGCGGACAACATCGCGCAAGATGTTCACGCGCTCGACCAGCAAGCGGCTAGAACGATTCGCCAGATTGACGGTGAAGAAGTAGGTGCCGCCGGGGATGAGCGCTCGTCGGTAGTCCATGACCGTTCGTGGTTGGTGTCTGTTGGGGTTCGCGAATAGCCGCTCACCCCAACCTACGGCGCTTCGCAGGTTACCTCATCGTTCATCACTCGCTCGCGCTTCCGGATGCGCGCGCGTACTTCAGCAACTGCTGGATCATCTTATCGGCTGTGTCCGCGTAATCCGATTCGTACTTCTTCAGCAACTGTTCCTTCGGGGTATCTTTATCCTTGGCCTGGTCGTCCCAAAGCACGGAGAACGTGGCGTACGGCGGGATCAGCAGTCCGATGGCATTGAAGAAGTTCCCGATGTTGCCGATGACGTGCTCCGCGCCATCGGAGTCGCCGGTGATGACGATGCCGCCGACCTTGCCTTCGAGCGGCGAGGGTTTGCCCGCGAGAATGCCGTCGTGCAGTTCATCCAGCCGCTCGATCACGCGCTGGATTTCCGAGGACTGACCGCCCCACCAGATCGGCGTCGCGAAGATCACGATGTCGGAGGCGAGTACCTTTTCCAGGATTGCGGGCCATGCGTCGCCCTTGCCCATGTCGCTGCAGGTTCCGGGCAGAATGTCATGGTCGACCAGCTTGATGATCTCGCAGCGGATGTCTTCCCGCTTCATCCGGCGCGACAGGAATTCGCAGAGCGTCTGCGTATTGGACAAGCCTGAACGTTTGAGCGTCCCGAGCAGTATTGTCGCTTTCATCGCTGTTCTCCCTTTGCGTGATTCTCCGTGTTGCGCTGTTCTACACAGCCGCGCGTGATCGGCGCGTAAAGCGCCTCGCGCGCATCGCTGCCGGGCGGCGCAATACAGGGCGCGCGCGGCTAAATCGACTTGCGCCCGAACCCGAACAGCGCGGCCAGCGGATGCGATTCTCCGCGCACCGCGCCGGACAGGATGTGCGCGCCGATCGCGCTGTAGGTAATGCCGTTGCCGCCGTAAGCCATGGCGAACAGCACGCGCGGATGCAGTTTCGGATGGGCGCCGAACCACGGTAGTCCGTCCGCCGTTTCGGCAAATGTTCCCGCCCACGCGAAACCGACCACCGGTTGCACGTAGGGCATCAACTTCCGCAGGCGCGCGAGGAGCTTTGCCTGCGCGCCGCCAGGCCACCGCATCGGACTATACTGTTCGTGCACCTGCTCGCATTGCGCAGCCCGGCGAGAGGTCTCGCCAATGTGCCACACACATCCGCCGTCGAACCGCTTTCCGAATCTTCGCCACGCGGGAATCCTGTGTCTGGTCGCGGCGGTCCCGTCCCTGACGTGCGGGATCGCGAACGCGCAAGACGCCGCTGGTTTCGCGCACTGGCAGGTCTCGTTGGACGTGGGCTACGGCGATCCGAGCGGCTACGTGCAGGTGCGCGAGAACCAGATCGAGGGCACCCGGCTCGATTTTGGCTCCGACCTTGACATGAACCACATGTCCGACGAGGCACTGCGCGTCGCCTATCGCATCGATCCCGATCAGAGCGTGCAGCTGGTGCTGCAGAACTACACCCTGACCGGTTCAACGATGTTGCCACAGGACGTGAATTTCAACGGCGCGACCCTTGCGGCCGGCACCCGCCTGCGCACGATCACGCGTTTTCCGGATTTCCTGCGCGCCACACTGTTCTACCAGCGCACGCTTTCGCAGTTCTCGAACGGGGGTTCACTGTCCGGCCGCGCTGGTTTCACCTTCGAGGGCCTCACCTTCAAGCTCGACGGCACGCTGACACCGGATTCTGTCGGCCATGAAATGAAAGAGGACTTCGTGACCCAGGAACTGCCGGTTCCGATGGTCGGCGTGCAGCTCGACGAGCCGCTGAACGACCGGCTGGCTTTCGTCGCATCGCTGGAAGGCGCGTGGCTGCCGCGCGTCAACAGCCTGCGCACGGAAGGTGGCGAGGTCACGCTGGCCCAGACCAACATGGACGCGACGCTTGGACTGGATTACGCGCTCACCCGAAGATTGGACCTGACTGGCGATTACCGCTTCGGTTATTTCAAGCAGGACGAACGCAGCCACGAGGACGGCAACCACATCCTGCTGAAGAGCAATTCGGTCGAGCTCGGGCTGACCTACGCGTTCTGAGGAGACGAGTTCATTTCCCGCAGATGCTCCTGGGCTCAGGTCTGCCCGGCGCGGTCAAGAGCGCGCTGGTCGGGCCGATCGCCGAAGCGCTCGGCTTCGCGCTGCTGTCGAAAGCACGCGTAGGCCGGGGAGAGGCGAAGCGAATCCCGACAATAGCAAGCGCGCACAAGGCGGGTTGTCACCCGCCCTGCGGTTGCTTGTAGATCACCCCGCCCTTCATCACGAACGGCACGTGTTCGATCGCGCTGATGTCCTTGGTTGGATCACCCTGCACCGCGATGACGTCGGCGTCGAGGCCTTTGCGTAGCTGGCCGAACTGATCCTGCTGGCGCAGGATCTTGGCGTCCACCGCGGTCGCGGCCAGCAATGCCTGCGCGGGACGCATGCCGTCCTTCACCATCCACTCGAGTTCCTTGTAGTTGGTGCCGTGCTTGAACACACCGACGTCGCTGCCGCAGCCGATGGTGACGCCGGCCTGCATCGCCAACTTGAAGGCGTTTTGCGAAGCCTTCATTTCGTCGTTGGGCGGATCACCCGGCTTCCAGTGATCAAAGTATTCGGCGTAGGCGGCGACGGCTTCCAGCGTCGGCAGATAGGCGACATTGTGTTTCTTCATCATCTCGAACACTTCCTTGGTGCCGTTGAAGCCGTGCTCGATGGTGTCGACACCGGCGAGCACCGAGCGGCGCATGCCTTCGGCGGTGGTCGAATGCACTGACACCGGCAAGCCCAATGAGTGCGCGGCTTCCACGCCGGCGTTCAATTCTTCCTGGGTGAAGGTCGGCACCGAGCCGTGCGACTTGCCGCAGTGATAGTCGGCGTAGATCTTGATCCAGTCCGCGCCGTGGCCGGCCTGGTCGCGCACCGCCGCGATCATTTCCGGCACGCCCGCGACGGGAATGCCGCCTTGGGGAATGACCATGTCGGTGCGAAAGCCCATCGGGCCGGGGCCGTAGCAATCCTTGGCGACGGTCGCGCGCGTGGCGACGAACAAATGCGGGCCGGGAATCAGGCCGTCGTTGATGGCTTTCTGCACCTGCACGTCGGCGTAACCCGCGCCTTCGGTGCCGAGGTCGCGCAGCGCGGTGAAGCCGGCCATCAGCGTATCGCGCACATGGTTGACCGCTTCGATGGTGCGATATGGCAGCGGCTCCTTCAGCACCTGGTCGTTCCACAACGTCTCGTTGTACGGGTGCAGAAAGATGTGCGAGTGCGCGTCGATCAGTCCGGGCAGCAGCGTGGTGCCGGGGAGGTCGATTTCCTTCGCGTCGGCCGGTGCCTTGATCGAATCCCGCGGCCCCACCGCGGCGATCTTGTCGCCTTCCACCAGCACGGCCCAGCCCGCATGTGCCTGTTCGCTGCGTGCATCGAACACGCGATCGGCGGTGAGCAGGAACACGCCCGCGGCGGCTTTCGTGCCGGGCGTTTGCGCGGGCGTGGCCGCGCAAGCCAGCGTCGTGACGATCGACGCCGCGAACGCGATCAGGATTTTTCGCATGGACATGGCACCCCTCCGGCTTCAGGCGAAACTCCGAGCGTACACCGGCGGAGGCACTTGCGCGTCCCGTCGGACCGGCCAATACTCGGCGGCGGTTGCCACCCAACCACCGGCAACCGGGGAGGGGATCATGTCGAAGGCACTGTTGGCATTGGCGGCCGGTTTGCTGATGGCCGCTTCCGCACACGCAAGCGATCACGCATCGGGTAAATCCATCAAGCACGGCGCATTCCTGGTGAACTACGGCGGCTGCCAGGACTGCCATACACCCGGCTGGAGCGAGAACGGCGGACAGGCGCCGAAGGACATGCTGCTGACCGGCGGCGGCACGAACTTCCAGGGGCCGTGGGGCACCACGTACGCGCCGAACCTGCGCCTGCTCGTGCAGACGCTGACGGCGAAGGAATGGACCGCGAAGCTCCGCACGTTGAAGGCACGTCCGGCGATGCCGTACTGGACCTTCCGCTATTTGTCGGACAAGGATCTCACCGACATGTACGCGTACATCCACTCGCTCGGCCCGGCCGGCAAGCCCGCACACGACTGGGTGCCACCCGGGCAGGAAGCCCCCGCCCCGTATCTGAAACTGGTGCTGCCATCGCCGCCGGCGGTGGTCGAAGGCGGACATTGACGAGCGTCGGGTTGCCTGCAACATTCCCTCCCCTTCAATGGGGAGGGTCTTGCCGAAGGACTCATGGTCAGGGAGCGCGTTGATGACCTGCAAGCAATTCGTTGCTCTGGGCGTGCGGCTGTTCTGCGTCTGGTTCGCCATCTACCTGATGACGGGGATGACCAGCTACTGGATTGCAATTTCGCGGCAACCGCACAACGAATCAGCCGGAACCATCTTGCTCGCGGCAATCGCAGTTTTCGCGCTGATCGTCGTCTTGTTGTGGCTGTTTCCGCTCACCGTCGCGCGCAACCTGCTGCCGCGCTCTGCGCTGGACCAATCCATCGCCGTGCCGCCCCACGAACAAATTGAACGCGCCGGATTTTGTTTGATGGGCTTGTGGCTGCTGACCCATGCCCTGCCCGGCCTGGTATTCGACGCCGTCATTACCCACCTCTATCACTACCCCGGTGCCACGATGGAGCTGCGTCCTCAGGATTATGCCGCCGTCGCGGAGCATCTGGTCGAGTTGGTGTTGGCGCTGTGGCTGTTGTTCGGCGCGCGCGGCTTGCGCGGCCTGCTGGCTTGGACGCACTCAGCGGGAAGCCCATCCGCCCGCGTCGATTCGAACCCGGAGGAATAGCTGCGAGCGTCAACTCGAAAGTTGCACCAGCTCGGCTTCCGCAAAACCGGCGGCGCGGCGCGCATCGAGATTGAACGGGCCGCGCAAACCGGTCGGCACGAATTCGCGCAACAGTTCGGCGAAAGTCGCATCGGGATCGCGGCCTTCGCGTTCGCAACGGAAACGAAACCAGCGCGTGCCAGCGGCGACGTGCGGCACTTCTTCGCGCAGGATCACTTCAAGGATGTCGGCGGTGGCGTTGTCGCCCACCGAGCGCAGGCGCGCGATCATGCCGGGCGTCACGTCCAGTCCGCGCGCTTCCAGCACGCGCGGCACCAGCGCCATGCGTGCGAGGCATGAATCGGCCGTCTTCATCGCCATTTCCCACAAACCGTTGTGCGCGTCGAAATCGCCGTAGGCGTGGCCGAGTTGCGCGAGGCGTTTGGTGAGCATCGTGAAGTGACGCGATTCGTCGCGCGCGACGCAAACCCAATCGCGGTAGTAATCGGCGGGCATGCCGCGGAAGCGGTACACCGCATCCCAGGCGAGATTGATGGCATTGAATTCGATGTGCGCGACCGCGTGCACCAGCGCCGCGCGGCCTTCGTCGGTGCCGAGCCCGCGTTGCGGCACGTCGCGCGGCATGACGAGGCGCGGCCTCGAAGGCCGGCCGGGCGCGCCGATCGGATCGGGCTGAACGCCATCGTCGAAGAACGGGAGGCGGCCTTCGCGCAATGCGTCGAAGGCTTGCCGCGTCAACGCAGCCTTGGCTTCCGGCTCCGCGCATTCGATGCAACGCTTTGCCGCTTCGAACAATCCGCTCATGCCACCCTGCTCGATCCAAGGTCGATCAAGTCTGCCTGCATCGCGATCTCGATGGACTGCGGGCGATAAACCGATTGCGCGTACCACTTGAGCCATACCGACGGGTCGATGGTCTCGTTGATGCCGCCGCCGATCTGGCGCTCGTACGGTTTGCTGAAAACCTTGTAGATGCCGTACATGAATTGGGCGTAGGAATCGTTGGGCACGTCCAGTTCGGCACCTGGCGCCGGCGCGAAATCTTCGCTGAAGGCGAGGCCGGCGCCTTTCGCCTTGGCCTGCATCCAGGCAAGGGTGATTTCGGGCAAGGTGTCCGGACTGTGCCCCGCGCCATCGGTTTTCTCGCCGCCGCCGATGTCGGAATGCGCCCCCACGAACCAGCGCTGCTCGACTTCGATCTGCTCGGGCTTCCACACGGTCGGTGATTCGCCCGGCGCCAGTGTTTCCTTCGGGCGCGTCCACTTGGTCGGCTTGAAGTCGGCGCGGTGTTCGTCCAGCGCCAGCGCCTGGTAGGCGTATTGCACGATCTTGCTCAGGTCGGTGTCGTGGAACGCGTAATGGCTGCGCGAGAACGGAAACCACGAGGCCACACCGGGAATGCCCAATGAACCGACGGTATCCCACACGCCGACGAAACGTATCGTCACGTCGCGGGCACCGCGTTTCGCGCGCCACACGGCCGTCGGATCGACGCCGTTCACCAGCACGCCCGGCTTGTCGTCGTTGCGGTAATAGTTGTACGCCTCGTCGACGACCGCGCTGGTCACGCTGCCCTTGGCATCCGGTTTCAGCAAGCCGCATTTGCGGATCAGGCCGCCGAGGCTGCGCGCGGTGTACGCGCCGCGGCTGAAGCCGAACAGCCAGATTTCATCGCCGTCGCGCCACTGCTCGGACAACCATTTGTAGCCTTCCTCGACGTTGCCGGACAAGCCGACGCCGAACGCGCCACCGAGCAGATGCTCGATGCCGGGCTCGACGCCGACGCCGGGCACGTATTTGCAGATTTGCTTGACGCCGGAGGCATCGGAAGGCGCGACGAGCTTCCACAAACGTTCGACATTGGTGCGCGTCTGCACCTTGTTCCATGTGCCGTCGAAAAGTGCGATGAGTCTGCGCGGCATGGCAAGTCCCCCACTCCTACGTAGGGCGGGAGCAGCGGAGCGCATCCCGCCATACCGGCCAAGTGAAAAGCAATGGCGGGATCCACTACGTTTCTCCCGCCCTACGCTGCTGCTTCAATCTCACGCGCTTCGGCGTTGCGCCTTCGCCTCATCCGACCGCGCGAATTCAAGCTGGCGCAGGTATTCGGTGTCGACGCCGGTCACGTAGTTGCCCGAGAAGCACGAATCGTCGAAGTGCTTGAGGTTTTCGTTGCCTTCGGCCACGGATTCGATGAGGTCGGGCAGATCCTGGTAGACCAGCCAGTCGGCACCGATGGTGTCGCGGATTTCCTCGACGCTGCGGCCGTGCGCGACCAGTTCGGCCGGCGCCGGCATGTCAATGCCGTACACGTTGGGGTAGCGCACCGGTGGCGCGGCCGACGCGAAATAAACCTTGTTGGCGCCCGCTTCGCGTGCCATCTGGACGATCTGGCGCGAGGTGGTACCGCGGACGATGGAATCGTCCACCAGCAGCACGTTCTTGTTGCGGAATTCCAGCGGAATCGGGTTCAGCTTGCGGCGCACCGAGCGCACGCGCTGGCCCTGTCCCGGCATGATGAAGGTGCGGCCAATGTAGCGGTTCTTGACGAAGCCCTCGCGGAACGGCACGCCCAGCGCAGCGGCCAGCGTGGAACCGGCGGTGCGCGAAGTATCGGGAATCGGGATCACCGCGTCGATGTCGTGATCGGGGCGCTCGCGCAGGATTTTCGCGGCGAGCTTTTCGCCCATGCGCAGGCGCGCCTTGTACACCGACACGTCCTCGATCATGGAATCGGGGCGAGCGAGATACACGTATTCGAAGATGCACGGCGCGTGCACCGCGCCCTCCGCGCAACGCCGCGCGGAGATTTCGCCATCGACGCTGACGAACACCGCCTCGCCCGGCGCCACGTCGCGCACGCGCTTGAAACCCAGGATGTCGAACGCCACGGACTCGGACGCGAGCGCGTATTCCTTGCCTTCCGGCGTGTCGCGCTCGCCCAGCACCAGCGGCCGGATGCCGTGCGGATCGCGGAACGCCAGCAAGCCGTAACCGAGGACCAGGGCGACGCAGGCGTAACCACCCTTGGCCCGCGCGTGCACCGCCGCGACCGCCTTGAACAGTTCGTCCGGCTTCAGCGCGTGGCGTTCCTGGATCTGCAACTCGTGCGCCAGGATGTTCAGCAGGATTTCCGAATCGGAATCAGTATTGATGTGGCGGCGATCGTTCTCGAACATCTCGCGCCGCAGCGATTCGGTGTTGATGAGGTTGCCGTTGTGCGCGAACGCGATGCCGTACGGCGAATTCACGTAGAACGGCTGCGCTTCCTCGGAATTCTCGGCACCGGCGGTGGGATAGCGGCAATGGCCGATGCCCGCATGGCCGCGCAATTCCTGCATGTCGCGCGCGCTGAACACGTCGCGCACCAATCCCGGCCCGCGCCGCATGTGCAGCTTGCGCCCGTCATAGGTCGCGATGCCCGCGGCGTCCTGGCCGCGATGCTGCAATACCGTCAAGGCGTCATACAACGCCGTGGCGACTTCAGTCTTGCCGACGATGCCGATGATTCCACACATGGATCGTTACACCTTGGAGAAACCGACCAATTCGCTTCGCATCATCATTGCCACGCTTCGACAACCCATCGATCGCGCCCATGGCGCGAAATTCGAACTCCGCTGGTTGCGCTTGTCGAATCCGCCAATCAGCGCAGCGCTATTGTCCCACATCACCGCGGGTTGGACCGTGCCCGGCGTCATGGCCTGCCGTGCCTGCAGCGGCCGGCGACGGTGTACCCGGGTGCACCAATTGCCGCGCCGCCTGCTCGACCGTGGATATGGGGATGGTGTGCGCCGCAGGCAAGGACTTGCCGCCCACTTCCATGTAGTGGGTGACCTCGGCCGGCAACGCCCCGGCCAGCCAGGTCGCGCCATTCTGGAACGCCGGCAGCAGCGTCGACTGCTGGTACCACGCGACCTCGCGCGGAACCGGCGTGAAGCTGAGCATCAGCACCACGAAAGTCACGAGCAACAGGCCGCGCGCCAAGCCAAATGCCATGCCGAGGAAGCTGTCGCCGAGGCGCAGGCCGCTCCAGGTGATCATGCGGCGCACGGCCCAGGCGATCAGGCCGCCGACGATCAACACGCCGACGAAACAGGTGATGGAACCGGCGACGATGCGCTCGGCGGGTTCGTGCAGCCATTGGCCGTAGATCTCGCCCACCTGTGCGCCGAACACCGATGCGATCCAGAACGCGGCGATCCAGCGTGCCAGCGAGAGCACCTCGCCGACCAAGCCACGCATCAAGCCGATAAGCACCGACACCAACAGGACGGCGAGGATGGCAATGTCGGCTACGTTCATATCTGTGCGATCGTCCCTGATCGCCGCATTAGGCGGCGGATTGGTGGGTAGGAACTTTTCGCGCCTGCGAATACCAGAACGGCCATCCTTGGCCTGACTTTTCACAACAGCTGCTACGCATGGAGCAAATTGACGGGCAGCGATCAGGGACGATCGCACTATTCCTGCGTGACGATGTTGCCCTTCACGTTGAATTTCTGCGCGATCTCGGCGCGCGTGGATTCGGCGACGTTTCGCGATGCAAACGGGCCGGCGCGCACGCGCCACAACTTGCCCTTCGCCGTGCTCACGCTGTCCACGTAACCATCGATGCCCTGCCCGCGCAGGCGATCGCGCATCTTGTTCGCGGAGGCTTCGTCGCTGTACGCAGCCAGTTGCACCGCCCACGCGCCGGATTGCCTGGCCGCGATGGCGGATGCCGGCGCATCACCGGTCTGGTTGACGACGCCCGAATCGATGCTCATCGACACCCTTTCGAAATCCTTCAACTTCAGGCGCGCGGCTTCGGCTTCGGCGCGGCTACTGAACGGCCCCACCCGCACGCGCATCACCGATCTGCCCTGGTAGGTTTCCGGCGTGGCGAGCGCGGTGAACCCATGCTGCTTCGCATTCGCGACCAGCCTGTCTGCGCTGGCGTGATTGGCGTAGACGCCAAGGTTGACCGTGTACAGCGCGTCGGCCGCCGCGCCCGCGCCACCGGCAATCGGCCCGGCCTTCGCGGGCGCCGACGCCACCGGCGCGGAAGGCGGCGGTATCTTCGCGACCGCCGCCGCGGGTTCGGGTTTGGCCGGCACCGCGGCGGCCACGCTGGCGGGGGGCGCCGACGCCGGCGCACCAGGCGCAGGTTCGTTGGTGGCTTCGATCGGCAAGCCGGAACTCAGCGGTTGCAGCGCCGCTTTCGGATGACCTTCCAGATTGAGCATCGCGACATGGTCGGGATCGTTGATCGCTGCAGCGGTGCTGGAACCGGCGCTGGCGCCATCGGGGCCGACCTGCAGCACGCGGGTCTGCATTTCGCCGGTCGGTTCCGGCACCGCCTTGGTGCCGGCGGACTGCAAACCGGAGTTGGAACTCGGCAGCAGCATCGGCACGAAGATCACCGCCAGTGCGATCAACACCGCGGCGCCGAGCAAGCGTGTTTTCAAACCTGAATCCATAGATGCGGCACCATGCGACGGATCAGTCTCGGCATTGAGCCGCACGCTTCATGCGCGTCGGCTCGAACGCCCAAAGTGCGAATGAGGGGATTATAACCGGGTGGCTTCGCGCAGCACTGGACCGACCAAGTGAAAGCTCCCGAACGCGATGATGCGGTCGTGCGCCGTGGCTTCCGCGCGTGCGGCGGCCAGCGCGGCCGGGATGTCGGGATACTCGGCGCAATTCGCCTCGGGCAAGGTCGCGCGCAAGCGTGACGCAAGCCGCGCGACGGTTTCACCACGCGGCGATTCGTCGTCCAGTCCCGCCAGGTACCAGCGCCCGATGCGCGCGCCCAGCGCCGCGACGACGGCTTCGATGTCCTTGTCTGCCAGCGCGCCGAACACCGCACGCGTCTCGCCCTGCACCGGATGCCGATCCAGCCAGCGCGCGAGTTCACGCGCCGCCTGCGGATTGTGCCCGACGTCGACGACGAGGTCGGGATTGCTTGCCAGATGTTGCAGGCGTCCCGGCAGCAGCGGTGCGGAGCCTTCGGACTGGCGTCCCCTCTCCAGCGCGCGCGCATCCCAGCGCACGTGATCGCCCAGCGCGCGCAGCGCCGCGACGGCGGTTGCCGCGTTGTGGTACTGGAAAGCGCCTTCCAGCGCCAGTTCACCGTGCAACACGATGTCTGCGGATCCCTCGGCCGGCGCGACGTAGCGCGATTCGCCAGGAGCGCGATGCCACCACGCGAGCGCGCCGACCTCGGGCGACCAGCCGAAATCGCGCCCCAGCACTTCCGCGCCGGCACCGATGTCACGGGCTTGGTCCAGCAGCGATTGCGGCGGATTGGTTTCGCCCACAATCGCGGGTTTGCCTGCGCGAAAGATGCCCGCCTTTTCGCGCCCGATCGATTCACGGTCGGGTCCGAGGTATTCCATGTGATCGAGATCCACCGTGACCACGACCGCGCAATCCGCGTCGATGATGTTCACCGCGTCCAGGCGCCCGCCCAACCCGACCTCCAGCAACGCGACATCGAGCCCGGCACGCGCGAACACGTCGAACGCCGCCAGCGTCCCGAATTCGAAATACGTCAACGTGATGGGTTGTCTTGAGTCAACACCGCGCGCGGCTTCGACGCGCTCGAACGCCGCGATCAGTGCGGCATCGTCCGCTTCCATTCCATCCACGCGCACGCGCTCGTTGTAGCGCAGGATGTGCGGCGAGGTGTAGGCACCCGCCCGCATTCCGCCCGCGCGCAACATCGCTTCGAGGAATGCAACCGTCGAGCCTTTGCCATTGGTGCCGCCGACCGTGATCACCACCGGCGCCGGCCGCGGCGCGTCCATGCGCTGCCAAACCTCGCGCACGCGCTCCAAACCCATGTCGATGCCGCGCGCGTGGATTTGTTGCTGGTAATCGAGCCACTCGGCGAGCGTCTTCATGGCGAAACCACGCAGTTCGCTTCGATGGCTGCGCGCACAGGATGTGCGCCAACAGGGGCCCGCGCGCGCGGGAGGCGCGCGGAAAATGACATGGACGTCATCCTCCCGCCGCTGCGCGACGACCCCCTTCGCATCGAAGGGGGTGGGCGCGATGGGAAGTCATGCAAGATTGATTGCCGCGGGCCAGCGTGCGAACAGCGCAAGGCGTTACGCCACCTTCGCGCGATGCGTCAGGATCGCCAGCAGATCCGCGATGCGATCGCGCAAGTCGCGACGGTCACAAATCATGTCGATCGCGCCGTGCTCCAGCAGGAATTCCGAGCGCTGAAAGCCTTCCGGCAACGTCTCGCGCACGGTCTGCTCGATCACGCGCGGGCCTGCGAAACCGATCAGCGCCTTGGGTTCGGCGATGTGGATGTCACCCAGCATCCCGAGACTCGCGGACACGCCGCCGGTGGTCGGATGCGTCAGCACCACGATGTAGGGCAGCCCTGCAGCACGCAAGCGCGCGAGCGCGGCCGAGGTCTTGGCCATCTGCAACAACGATTGCAGGCCTTCCTGCATGCGCGCGCCGCCGGTGGCGGTAAAGCAGATGAAAGGCGCCTTCCCGCGCAGCGCTGCTTCGGCGGCACGCGTGATTTTTTCGCCGACCACCGAGCCCATCGAACCGCCCATGTAGGAAAACTCAAACGCGCAGGCGACCGCCGGCATGCCCTTGAGGCTGCCTTCGATGGAAACCAGCGCGTCTTTCTCGCCGCTGCTCTTTTGCGCGGCGAGGATGCGGTCGCGGTATTTCTTGGAGTCCTTGAACTTCAGCGCATCGACCGGGGCCATGCCCGCATCGAGTTCATTGCCGCCTTCGTCGAGAAATGCGGCGAGGCGCGCACGCGCACCGATCGGATGATGATGGCCGCATTTCGGGCACACCATGAGGTTGCGCTCAAGCTCGGGCCGGTACAGCCCGATGCCGCAACCGGAACACTTTTCCCACACGCCTTCCGGCACCTTGCCGCGGCCGGCCGTGCCTTCGGTGCGGATTTTGGGCGTGGTCAGTTTCTGCAACCAGGACACGAGGAATTCCTCGTTGGATTACAACCGCCAAGGATACACCGCGAGGCCGGTCAACGCCCGTCCAGCGCCGCGCGGATCGGCGCGAGGAAAGCCGCGGCACGGCGGCAGGCTTCTGCGGTCGAAGCCGCACCGGCCAGCGTCCCGACCAGCGCCGAGCCGATCACGACCGCGTCTGCGAACACGGCGACGGCCTTCGCGCTGGCCGCGTCCTTGATGCCGAAACCGACCGCGATCGGGACTTTCGCGCGTTCGCGAAGGTCGCCGACGCGTGACGCGATGTCCACGGCCGCCAGTTTCGCCGCGCCGGTAATGCCAGCGAACGACACGTAGTACAGATAGCCTTCCGCCGTCTCGATGGCGTGCGCAAGCCGCGCGTCCGAAGTGGTCGGCGCGGACAGCAGGATGCGTTGCAAGCCCGCGCTGCGCAGCGGCTGCAGGGTCGCGTCTTCCTCGATCGGACAATCGACGACCAGCACGCCGTCCACGCCGGCACTCACCGCCTCGCGCGCGAAGCATTCGATGCCATGGATCTCGATGGGATTCAGATAACCCATCAGCACGAGCGGCGTTTCTCCATCACGTTCGCGGAATCCACGCACCCAGCCAAGGATGTTCGCGATGCCGACATGGTTACGCAGCGCGCGTTCGTCCGCGTGCTGGATCACCGGGCCGTCCGCCATCGGATCGGAAAACGGCATCCCCAGCTCGATCAGGTCGGCACCGGCCTCGACCAATGCGTGCATGACATCGACCGTTGCTTCGGGTAGCGGATCCCCGGCCGTGATGAACGGAATCAGCGCCGTGCGCTTTTGCGCACGCAAGGCATCGAAACGGGAACTGATGCGGTCGCTCATAGCTCGATGTGCTCGCGCTGCGCAATCGTGTGTACATCCTTGTCGCCCCGGCCGGAGAGGTTGCACAGGATCAACTTGTCCCTGGGCAATTCACGTGCGAGCTTGATCGCTTGCGCCACGCCATGACAGGACTCCAGCGCAGCCAGGATGCCCTCGGTTTCGCAAAGCAGATGAAACGCCGCCAACGCCTCATCGTCGGTGATTCCGACATATTCCGCGCGGCCGGCGTCCTTCAGGAATGCGTGCTCGGGACCGACGCCCGGATAGTCAAGACCCGCCGATACCGAATGGGTTTCGGTGATCTGTCCGTCGTCGTCGCACAACACGTAGGTGCGGTTGCCGTGCAGCACGCCGGGCCGGCCCGCCGCGAGCGAGGCCGCGTGATGACCGGTCGCAATGCCTTCACCCGCCGCTTCCGCGCCGACGATGCGCACCTCGCGATCGTTGAGGAATGCATGGAACAACCCGATCGCGTTGGAACCGCCGCCGACGCACGCGGTCAGCACGTCGGGCAGACGACCGTATTGTTCCAGCATCTGTGCGCGCGCTTCACGGCCGACCACCGCGTTGAAATCGCGCACCATCATCGGATACGGGTGCGGCCCCGCGACTGTGCCGATGATGTAGAAGGTGTCGGCGACATTGCTCACCCAGTCGCGAAGGGCCTCGTTCAGCGCGTCCTTCAACGTCTTCGAGCCGGAGTGCACCGGCACCACCTCGGCGCCGAGCAGTTTCATCCGGTACACGTTGATCTTCTGGCGCTCGATGTCCACCTCGCCCATGTACACGACACACTGCATCCCGTAACGCGCGCACACCGTTGCCGTGGCAACGCCGTGCGAACCCGCACCGGTTTCGGCGATGATCCGCGACTTGCCCATCGCCCGCGCCACCAGTGCCTGGCCGACCGTGTTGTTGATCTTGTGCGCGCCGGTGTGGTTCAGGTCTTCCCGCTTGAACAGGAGCTGCGCGCCACCGATCCGATCCGACAACCGTTTTGCGTGGTAGATCGGCGAAGGCCGGCCGACGTAATGCTTCAGGTCATAGGCGAACTCTTTTTGAAACGCCGGATCATCGCGCAAACGCGTGTACGCCGCGGTCAATGCTTCCAGCGGCGCGATCAGGGTTTCCGCAACGAACGTTCCGCCGTACGCACCGAAGCGGCCGTGCGTGTCGGGCCAGGCGTGGTAATCGATGTCTTTCATGTGTTCCGGGAATTCCTGGTCGACGATCGGACGCCAATGCCATTGAATATCACAGGTTCTGGCGCGCGCCCTGCTTCAACTGTTCGACGGTCTCGGCCGTGAGCGGACCGAGTACGCCGCGGCGCTGCTCGGGAATGTGCGCGGCGGGATCATTGTTGCCGAACACGTAGTAATCCAGCAGGTTGCGCCACCCCGCGCGTTGATCGGCCGGTAGCGCCCGGAACGCGAGCAGGCAATGGTACAGCGCAGCGCGGCCGTGCCCGCTGGCGTAGCCCGGCACGTCCACCGCATTCCACCAGTAGTTTACCAATGCGTTCAACTGTTCCAATGATTCGACGTGATGCCACCACAGCGGCGGAATGTAGATCGCATCGCCCTCATCCAGTTCGGCGGCCTGTGCGGTGGCGAGCGCGAGCTTGAGACGCGGATAGCGCGGATCGTCCGGACGATCCAGCCGCGCCATGCTGATCGCGGCACCGGTGGGCGCCCAGTCGAGCGGACCGACGTACAGGTTCGGCAACTGCTCCGGCGGAAATAGCGTGAAGCGGCGGGTGCCGCACACCACGCAGGCGATGTTTTGCTGCGAATCGAAATGCGTGGGCGTCACCGTGCGGTTGCCCATCCATAGACGCGGCTCGATTCGCGGATCGAGGAACGGCAGTGTGTGATCGGCCAGCAGTCCGGGCAGGCACTCGCGCAGCGGCACGCTCTGGATCACCAGCCCCGGCGCATGCGGGCGCTGGCTGTAACCAGCCAGTCGCTGCAGACCCAGCGTGATCGGTACCTTGAAATGCTGATAGTTGAAATCGCCGAGGTCGGAGGTGTAGCCGATGACGCCTTCCGCATCCGGCGCAATCAGCAACGTGGTCACGTCGGCGCCGTTGTCGAGTTCCGCCAGCCGCTGCGCGAAGGCGGTGTCCGATTGCCGCGCCAGCTTCACTATCGGCCAATCGCGCACCAGGCCCCGGATCACCAGCGGTTTGCCGCGCGCGACCACCGCGACCAGGTCGAAGTCGCGCGAATCACATTCCTCGATCGCCGCGGGTGGCGGCACGCTGGCGGTGTTCATGGCAGTTCCGCATCGGCGGCACGTACGGCCGCGAAGAACGCGCGCATTTTCGCGGCATCCTTGATGCCGGGCGCGGATTCGACGCCGCTGGCCAAGTCCACCGCCCATGGCCGCACGGCGCGTATCGCGTCGCCCACGTTGACGGGATTCAAGCCACCCGCCAGCAGGATCGGGCGCTCGAGGTTTTTGGGAATGCGCGACCAGTCGAAAGTCTCGCCGCGCCCGCCCTGCTGGCCGGGCGGATGGCCGTCCAGCACGAAGCCGACCGCGTGCCGGTGTTCACGCGCAATGGCACTTGCATCCGCATCGCCGGCCATCCCGATCGCCTTCACATAGCGCACTCCGAACGATTCGCAGAACGCGGCGTTCTCCGAACCGTGGAACTGCACGAGGCTCGGCTGCACCCCTTCGATTACCGCGCGCACGCGTTCGGCGGAAAGATCGTGCGACAACACCACCGCATCCACGAACGCCGGCAACGCATCGCGGATCGCGCGCGCCTGCTCGATCGACACGCAGCGCGGGCTGGTCGGCGTCATCACCGTGCCGATCGCGTCCGCGCCCAGCTCGCACGCCAACAGCGCGTCCTCGACACGGGTGACGCCGCAGATTTTCACGCGCGTGCGGTTCATGGGGGCAAGGTAAGGTCGGCGGGCAACAGCCATTCTGCCGGATAGCGCGGCCCGAGAAAGGTCAGCCCCTGTGGCGACGCGGTGACACCCGCCACGTTTCGATCGCGCGCCGCCAGCAACTCCGCGATCCATCCAGCCGGACGTTCGCCGCGCCCGATTTCCAGCAACGAGCCCACGACGTTGCGCACCATGTGGTGCAGGAAGGCGTTGGCTTCGATGTCGATGATCACGCGCTCGCCATCGCGCCGCACGCTCACTTCGGTGACATTGCGGCGCGCGTGGCGCGCCTGGCACGACACCGCACGGAACGAGGAAAAATCCTGCTCGCCAACCAAAGCTTGCGCCGCGGCATGCATCGCATCGGCATCCAGTGGTACGCGCTCCCATGCAAGGAAACGCGCATCCAGCGCGGGCCGGATCGCGCGATTGAGGATTGCATAGCGATAGCGCCTTGCACGCGCCGAAAACCGCGCATGGAAATCATCCGACATCGTTCGCGCCCACAACACCGCAACGGCATGCGGCAGGCGCGTGGTCGCGCCCAGCACCCAGGCACGTTGGTCCCGCTCGGCATGTGTATCGAAGTGCACGACCTGGCAGCGTGCGTGCACGCCGGCATCGGTGCGGCCCGCACAGGTTACTCCGACAGGGTGATCGGCCACGAACGACAGCGCGGCTTCGACTTCCGCCTGCACGCTCGGCCCGTGGGCCAGCCGTTGCCAGCCGAAGAAATCGGTGCCGTCGTATTCGATACCGAGCGCAACGCGCATGGCGTCGACAGGCCCTAGACCTTGACGTCCGCCAACAACCGCTTGGCCTCGTCCTTCTGCGTCTGCGTGCCCTCTTCGAGCACTTCCTCGAGCATCGCGCGCGCGCCCACCGGATCACCCATGTCGAGATACGCGCGGGCGAGGTCGAGCTTGGTGTCGACCGGGTCGTCGCTGTACGCGTCTTCATTCGCCAACGGGTCGGGAGCCCCGGTGGGCATTGCTGCCGCGGGCTCAACCGTTGCGGGCGAAGACTCGACCAGCGGCGACCTGGCTGCAGGCTCGCGCAGGGCGGCCAAGCCGTAGGGGTCTTCGTCCGTCGCGGTTTCGGGTTCGGGCGGAGGCGCATGCGCATCATCGGAAGCCGCCTCGACGGGGGTCCGCTCTGCGATCACTTCCTGCTCATCGACGAACGGCTCCGTCGCGCGCGGCGATACGTCATCCGGATCGGCGAGTGGGCCACGCGACGGACCTTCCATTGCCGGGCGGCGACGCCGGCCCGACAAGCCCAGCACGATCAGGAGCAACACGATCACGCCCGCGATGACCCACGCCAGCGGGCGCATGTACCACGGCTTCGCGGAAGGCGCCGCGGGTTTCGCGACCGGCTTTGCCGCCACGGGCGCGCTGCCCGCGACCTTCGCGCTTGCGCTGACCTTGCCGGAACTCGCGCTGGACGCAACGGCCGGGCCGGATGGCACCGTGCCCAGCTTGCGCTGCAATTCGGCGATTGTCGCGTCTTTCAGGCTCAACAGCTTGTCGCTCTTGGCCGAGATGTCCTGCAGGCTGTGAACGCGCGATTCCAGGTCGGAGTTGGATTGATTCAGACTGACCAGGGTGTCGCGATTGGCCTGCAGTTGTTGCTGCAGACCTGCCACCGTCGCCGTACCGGTACCACCGGCCACGCCCGGCCGGTTGTTGCTGGCACCCGCCTCGCCGGTCGGCGGAGTAAGTGTCAGGTGATCGGATGCAGGCGGTGCCTTGCCCGGCTTGGGCGCCGCATTGGCCGCGGCCTGCGCGGCCGTGCCTTCGACCACCGTGGCGGGGTGCGGCTTCGCGGCACGCCACGACTCGTACTGGCGATGCACTTCGGCGGCCGCGGCGACCGCGCTGCGCTGGTCGATCAGGTCGCGCGTGGGGATGCGCAGGATTGCACCGGCCTTCAGATTGTTGATGTTGTTCTTGAAGAACGCGTCAGGATTGGCCGCCTTCAGTGCCAGCATCATTTGGTCGGTGGTGACGTCCGATCCCTGGACCGCGCTGCGCGCGAGCGCGTACAGCGTGTCGCCATGATGAACGTCGATCTTGCCGGGCGGCGATGCCGGTTGCGACGGCGGCGGCGCGGGCTGTGCATGGTGCTGCGGTACGGGCGCAGCCGGCGCGGCTGGCGCGGCCGGTGTCTGTTCGGGTGGTTGTGGCTGTGGCTGCGGGAATTGCGACGGCGCCGGCAACTCCGCCGGTTGTGCGGCTGCAGCGCTCGTCGGAGGCGCGCTGGCCACAGGTGCCGCCTGCACCGCGGGCGCAGGCGCCGCGATGACCGGGTTCAGCAGCACCACGAATTCGCGAACCTGCTTGCCCTCGCGGGTATTCACCTGCACCAGGAAATCGAGATAGGGATCGGTGATCGGCCGGGTGCTGGTGACGAGGATCAGCTTCTGGCCATTGTTGTCGGTGACGACGTGGAATTGCAGCGTCTGGTCGGTCGGCGTCATTTGCAGGCCGGCGCGCGCGAAATCCTGGGCCGGCGCCAGACTGACGGTCAGGCCTTCGAGTTCGGTGAGGTTCTTCGGCTGCAGCGGAATCGCCGCCACCAGCGGCTGGTTCAGGGTGGACTTCACCTGGATTTCGCCAAGCTGCAGCGCCAACGCGGGGAGTGCCGTCGCGGTCAGCAACGCGGCACATGCGATACGGAGTTTCAAATTCATGAAGCAAGCCCCCACCGACGTACGAGCGCGCCGGGATTTGCTCGCCCCGCGCGAGCGCAAGGGTATTGCAGAAACGGCCAATCACCAAGCCCGCAGGGCGGCTATGGCTGATGCCCGGCGGAGGTGGCGGAGGCCGGCACACCGGCGGCCTGCAGTTTCTGCTGCAACGCGGCGATTTCGGCATCGCGCGCCTGCAGCTGTTTTGCGCGCGCGGCATTCTGCTGCTCCATCTGCGATATCTGCGCCTGCAACCCGGCGTTTTGCGCACGCGCAGCCGCAATCTTCCCGTCGGCGCCCTTCACCTGCGCCTGCAAGGTGGCCGTCTTGTCCGCGTGGCCGGATGCCGGTGGCGCGGCCATCAGGACACCGGAAGCGCTGAGCAGCACCACGCCGAGAACTGTGCCGCGCAAGGTGGAGTGAAACGCCATGGTCAATAGTCTCCGCAGATTGGTCAAAGATACTCTTTTATCAGGATCTCGGCGATCTGCACGGCGTTCAATGCAGCGCCCTTGCGGATGTTGTCGGACACGATCCACAGGTCCAGGCCGTTCGGGTGCGAAATGTCTTCGCGGATGCGGCCGACGAACACGGGATCCTTGCCCGCGACGTGGCCGACAGGCGTCGGGTAGCCGCCGGGCTTGCGCTCGTCCACCACCACCACGCCTTCGGCCTGCTCCAGCAGCGCGCGCGCGGCAGCGGCATCGATCTTCTCGCGCGTTTCGATGTGCACCGCCTCGGAATGGCCGTAGAACACCGGCACGCGCACGCAGGTCGGGTTCACCTGGATCGAGTCGTCTTCGAGGATCTTGCGCGTCTCCCACACCATCTTCATTTCTTCCCTGGTGTAGCCGTTGTCGAGGAAGACATCGATGTGCGGGATCACGTTGAACGCGATCTGCGCCGGAAACTTCTCAGGCGCGATCGAGTGGAAATTGAGCAGATCGGCGGTCTGGTGGCCGAGTTCGAGCATGCCCGAACGCCCCGCACCCGAAACCGACTGATAGGTCGCCACGTTGATGCGCTCGATCCCCGCCGCGCGGTGGATCGGCGCCAGCGCGACCAGCATCTGCATGGTCGAACAATTCGGGTTGGCGATGATGTTGCGATTGGTGTATTCGGCGATCGCGTGCGGATTGACCTCGCTGACCACCAGCGGCACGTCGTCCACGTAACGGAATTCCGAGGTGTTGTCGATCACCACAGCGCCCGCCGCGGCGGCGCGTGGCGCATGCTCGCGACTGACCGATCCGCCCGCCGAGAAAAACGCGATGTCGATGCCGGCGAAATCGAATTTCGCGAGCTCGCGCACGCCAACCTGTCTGTGCGCGAAGCCCACCGTGCTGCCCGCCGACCGTTCGCTGGCCAGCGGCACCAACTCGCCGATCGGGAATTCGCGCTCTTCCAGGATGGACAACAGGGCCTCGCCCACCACGCCGGTAGCGCCGACCATCGCGACGTTGTAACGCTCTTGTTTGCTCAAGGATTCATCCTTCCAATCATGTTTGCCGTCAACGCGACGACGCCGGAATGCGCGGCGCAACTTCACCCACATCGCCACATTGGGCCCGGTGCCGCAACGCGTGATCCATCAACACCAGCGCCACCATCGCCTCGGCGATCGGCGTGGCACGGATGCCCACGCAAGGATCGTGGCGGCCCTTGGTGCGCACCTCCGTTTCCTCGCCCTCGACATTCACACTGCCGCCCGGCACCAGGATGCTGGAAGTGGGTTTCAACGCGATCGACGCGATGACGTCCTGCCCCGACGAAATGCCGCCCAGTATCCCGCCCGCATGGTTGGACGTAAAGCCGTCCAAACGCATTTGGTCGCGATGCTCGCTGCCTTTCTGGGCGATGCTGGCGAAACCCGCGCCGATCTCGACGCCTTTCACTGCATTGATCGACATCAGCGCCGACGCCAGCTCCGCGTCCAGCTTGCCGTACACCGGCTCGCCCCACCCCGGCGGCACGCCGGTGGCGACGGTGTTGATTCGCGCCCCGCAGGAGTCGCCGGCTTTGCGCAACGCGTTGATGCGCGCTTCGAGTTCCGGGACCTGCGCGGCAACCGGCCAGAAAAACGGGTTGCTTTCGACCACACTGAAATCAATCGCGTCATTGGCTGGCAGATTCGGCACGATGTCATCCATCTGCGCCATCCAGCCGTGCACTTCGACGCCGTATTTTTCCTTCAGCCATTTTTTTGCGATTACGGCCGCCGCCACGCGCATCGTGGTTTCGCGCGCCGAGGCACGCCCGCCACCGCGCGGATCGCGGATGCCGTACTTCTGCCAATACGTGTAATCGGCGTGGCCGGGACGGAAGACTTGCGCGATTTCGGCGTAGTCATTCGAACGCGCGTCGGTGTTGCGGATCAGCAGCGCGATCGGCGTGCCGGTGGTCCTGCCTTCGTACACGCCCGACAGGATCTCCACTTCGTCGGCCTCGTGCCGTTGCGAGGTGTAGCGCGATTTGCCTGTCGCGCGGCGCACAAGGTCGTGCGCGAACTCTTCGGGCGCGATCGCGATTCCCGGCGGGCAGCCATCGATGACGCAGCCGATCGCCGGCCCGTGCGACTCGCCAAAAGTCGTGACGCTGAGGAGTTTGCCGAAGGTATTGGAAGACACGGCGGACGATCCGTCAGGAACCAGCCCGGCAAGCTTAGCGGTCGCCGGACGCGTCTGCCGGCGCCAACCAATCGTCGGCCTGAAGCGTGAACACCGCATCGCCATCCTGGTCGGCGCCCCGAAGCATGCCCAGCCCCTCAAGCAGCCGCATGCACATGAAGTTGCGAGGCTCGACGAATGCCACCACGCGCTGCTTGCACAGGCCACCAAAAACGAGGTCCAGCATGACTTCCAGCGCCTCGCGCGCATATCCGTGCCGCTGGTGCGCGGGCGCGAGGCTGACGCCCACTTCCACCGTGGCATCGCCCAGGAAATGCAGCCCGAGGTCACCGATCAGCTTCGCGGAATCGCGCAGGCGGATCGCGCGCTGCCACCAGGTTCCGGGCGTATCCGGCAGGAGATCGTGCTGCGTTGCGATGAACCGCTTGGCATCCGCGATGGAGGCCGGCTTCCAACCCTGGAAACGCGCCACCGCCGGGTCGCCGCGATACGCGAACAACGCTTCCGCATCCTCGTCGCGCAAGGCATCCAGCCGCAGGCGGGCAGTGACGATTTCCATTGCTAACGCTTGGCGGCAACGCGAATCGCCGCCGCGTGTTCGACCAGGTCGCGGCGCTCCAACGCGAACACACCCATCGGCCCGACCTTGAACTCGATCCACACGAATGGCACGCCCGGAAGCAATGCCGCGAGCGCGCGTTCGCTCTCGCCGACTTCGACGATCAACAAACCATCGTCCGTCAGGTGGTCCGGCGCATCACGCAACATGCGCAACGCGATGTCGAGCCCGTCGGCACCGGCAGTCAACCCGAGTTTCGGTTCGTGCGCGTACTCGCCCGGAAGCACCGCGTATTCCGCGTCGGTGACATACGGCGGGTTGGAAACGATCAAATCGTAGCGTTCGCCGCGCAGCCCATCGAACAGGTCCGAACGAACCGCACGCACGTTATCGCCGAGTTGGTGCAGTGCGATGTTCTCGCGCGCCAGCGCCAGCGCGTCGTCGCTGATGTCGGCGATGTCCACGCGCCAGTGCGGGTTGTGCGCGGCCATCGCGATGCCGATGCAGCCCGAACCGGTGCACAGGTCGAGCGCGCGTTCGACTTCGCGGCCATCCAGCCACGGCGAAAACCCGTCCTCGATCAATTCCGCGATGGGCGAGCGCGGCACCAACGCGCGCTTGTCCGACTTGAACGGCATGCCCGCGAACCACGCCTCGCCCACGAGATAGGCCACCGGTTCGCGCGTCTTGATGCGGCGCTCGACCAGCGCCAGCACGCCGGTCTTTTCCTCCGCGGTCAGGCGTGCGTTGCCGTAGGCCGGCGGCAGGTCGGGCGGCAGGTGCACGCTGGACAACACCAGGTGCGTCGCCTCGTCGATCGCATTGTCGTGGCTGTGTCCGAACGTCAGCCCCGCCGCATTGAAGCGGCTGGCAGCGTAGCGGATCAGGTCGATGATGGTGGCGAGTTCGGACATCATGCAAAACCGGCAAGTCGGCCGCTTCGCGGCCTGTAAAGAGTAAAGAGTAAAGGGGAAAGCGGAGGAGCGGGCGTCCGCCCTTGCGCTTTACACCCTTTGCCATTTACAGGCGGCGCAGCCGCCGACTTGCAGGCAGCGAAGCTGCCGACTTTCCTCTCTATACTTTTGGCGATGCGTCCCTCGACCCTCCTCCAATATCTCGTTCCGCAAAAAACCCTCAGCCGCATCGTGCGCTCCGCCACGCGCTGGACCTGGCGGCCCTGGAAGAATTTCCTGATCGGCCATGTGGTGCGCGCGTACCACGTCGACATGGCGGAAGCCGCGCAACCGGACCCGTTCGCGTATCCCAACTTCAATGCGTTCTTTACCCGCGCGTTGCGCGAGGGCGCACGCCACGCCGGCGGCGACAGCGACGCCATCCTCTGTCCCGCCGATGGACGCATCAGTCAGATCGGCCGCATCCGGGACGGCCGCATCCTGCAGGCGAAGGGCCGCACCTATTCGGTGGCCGAGCTGTTCGCCGATTCCGGCATTGCCGAAAAATACGGCAATGGCGCCTTCGCGACGATTTACCTCTCGCCACGCGACTACCACCGCGTGCATATGCCGCTGGAAGCAGATCTCGTCGAAACCGTGCACGTGCCGGGACGCCTCTTCAGCGTCGCGCCCGATCCGGTCGCCGACATCCCCAGGCTGTTCGCCCGAAATGAGCGTCTGGTCTGCCACTTCGAGGGCGAGCGCGGGCCGTTCGCGGTGGCCATGGTGGGCGCGATGCTGGTGTCCGGCATCACCACCATGTGGAGCGGCACGGTCGTACCGGCCTACGCGCGCGCCGTTGTACGGCAGGACTGGCGCGGGCGCGGCATCCACTTGGCGCGCTTCGCGGAAATGGCGCGCTTCGAGATGGGTTCCACGGTGATCGTGCTGGTGCCCTCCGGCCGATTCGATCCAGAACACCGCAGCGAGAACGCCGTCACGGTCGGCCAGCGGCTCGGGCATTTGTGGCGGGCAGCCGATCAAGGCACAATCCCCGACTCAGGGGCTAAGAGCAAGACCGCGTGAGGGATTTCGCCTTGATATCGCAAAAAGCCGGGGACAATTACATCCGGCGTCTGGTCACGCGGGTCACCAGCATGGGGCGCGTTGCACGGTTGCGGCGCCAGTTCGGTGAAATCGAGCAACGCAGCCTGGAGCTGCCGCGCTCCTACCGCGACCAGTTGGCCGAGCTGATCGGACGGGAATGCGACAACGTCGAGGCCGCCACGGACCCGTCGCTGTACGGCATCCAGACCGAGAACGGAGTCACCACGAATGGTCTCGATCTCGGTTTCGATCGCGCTCGTTCCGACAACGTGCAGGTGCGGATGCGCGGCATCGCGCTGTGGATCGCGCTGGTGTACCGCGAAACCCGCGAGGCCGATGCGCCCGAATCCCAGGACCTGCATCGCGCCATCCTGCGCGTGATGCGCGAGCTCAAGGTTTTTTCTTCCCGCGTCGAGGGCAACGGAAATTAGGGTCCATTGACGTGATCCGGCCCCGCCCCACGCCTGGGCGGCCGGATGACGAAAGACGCGCCGCACGCACCTCATGATCGAACACGGACACGCAACCCATACGGGTCTGCAACGCGCACACAACGAAGACAGTTACTGGGCCGACACCGAACGCGGGTTGTGGTTGGTCGCCGATGGCATGGGCGGCCCGGCGCGCGGCGAAGCGGCGAGCGCGATCGCACTTGATGCGACCGTCGCCGCGATCGATGCCGGCGTCCCGTTGTCCGATGCCTTCAGGCGCGCGGGCGCGGCGGTCCTCGCACATGCCGGCCAGCGCAGCACCGCCGCACCGATGGGCAGCACGCTCGCCGCGCTGAAACTCGGCGATGGCGGCTTTGCGGCGGTCCGGATCGGCGACAGCCGGATCTACGTCTGGCAAGACGGCAAGCTGGCGCGTTTGCCGCACGCGCAACCCGTGGCTGACGACGAGGCCGGCGAGCCGCCCTCCGCGCCATCACGCAACCGCGCCACCCAGGCGCTCGGCATCACACCCGCGCTCGAGCTGGACGCGCAGCCACTCACCGGGCCGTGCGTTCCCGGCATGCAGTTCCTGCTCTGCAGCGACGGCCTCACCGAAGAACTGGACGACACCCGCATTGGCACGATCGTGTCGCGGACGGACCTGGCCGCACAGGAATGCGTGGACCATCTGCTGCTGGCCGCTCTCGATGGTGGCGGCCGGGACAACATCACGGCGGTGCTGGTGCGGGTCAGGTAAAAGTCGACGCCGGGGCCGATGCCTCATGAGCGTCCTCGCGTTTCCACAAGCTGCCCCCGGACACCTTGTCGATGGCGGCCAATCGCGCCACGTGCGCGGCGGTATCCGCTTCCGTCGCGCGCAGCACGCGCGGGCGGACCGACGCATCCCACGCGGCGACCCGGATGGCTTCGGCCTGGACGCCCGCGCCATCCAGGCCGAGGGCCAGCGCGCCCTGCCCGGCCGTCATCGCCACCCAGACATCCGCGAGCAGGTGCGCATCGAGCAACGCGCCGTGCACTTCGCGATGACTGTTGTCCACGCCGAGGCGCTTGCACAGTGCATCCAGCGTGTTCTTCTGGCCGGGGTATTTCTGCCGCGCCAACGCCAGCGTGTCCACGACCGTGGCGTGGTCGGCAATTCGCCCGAACGCTCCACCCACGCGCTGCAGTTCGCTGTCGAGGAAAGCCGTATCGAACGCGGCGTTGTGGATCAACAGTTCCGCGCCGGCGATGAAGGCCATGAATTCCTCCGCGATTTCCGCGAAACGCGGCTTGTCGCGCAGGAACTCATCGGTGATGCCGTGCACCGCCACCGCGCCGGCATCGATGATGCGTTCCGGATTGAGATAGCGATGGAATTTGCGTCCGCTGGGGCGGCGGTCGATCAGCTCGATGCAGCCGATTTCGATCACGCGATGCCCGCCCTCGACCTCGAGTCCGGTGGTTTCGGTATCCAGTACGACCTTGCGCGTCACGGCGCCTCCCTGAATTGCTCGGCTTGTTCGCGCGCGGCCTGATCCACGCGTTCGTTTTCCGGATGGCCGGAATGGCCGCGCACCCATGCCCAGCGGATGTGGTGCCGCGCACACGCCGCAGCCAGGCGTTGCCACAATTCCTGGTTCTTGACCGGTTGCTTGTCTGCGGTGCGCCAGCCATTGGCGCACCACTTCGCCACCCATTGTTCGATGCCCTGCTGCACGTAGCGCGAATCGGTGGTCAACTGCACGTTGCAGGGGCGCTTCAATGCTTCCAGTCCGGCGATGGCCGCCATCAGTTCCATGCGGTTGTTGGTGGTGGCGGCCTCGCCCCCCGCAAGCATTTTTTCGACGCCGCCCCAACGCAACAGCGCGGCCCAGCCGCCCGGCCCCGGGTTGCCGAGGCAGGCGCCATCCGTGAACAACTCCACCGCATCGCTCATGCGCACTGCCTGCGCGCACCCGGCATCACGGGATTGTGCTCAACCACGCGGTGCGCCGACGTCCTGCGCAACGGCAACGAGGCCAACACGCTGCGACGGGCTTCGACGATCCAGGCCCCCCCCGCGCTTCGCACCAGCCAATGCGGCAGCCCCGCGGCGCCGCATGCACGCGGCCAAGGCGCGCCGCAACGCACCGCGGGCAATACGTCCAGGCCCGCGCGCCGCAACGCGCGCTCCCAGCGCCGCGGCGTCACGCCGTAGCGCCACAGGGATCGCGGATGCAACCCGGCGATCAGCAATCTTCCGTGTGGCGCCAGCACCCGCGCGAGCTCCGGCGCAAACGACACGTCGGCTGCATCCGGGAAGCACGCCAGCACCGCGCAAAAGGAATCGTCGGCGAAGGGCAGCGCATCCGGGCGCGCACGCAAAGGGCCGCGCCAACCCGGCCCGGCCTCGGAGGGGTTCAAGGAAGTCCAGCAGGCAATACCCGCCATGGCGGGAACGGGCATGCCAATGTCGTCGAGCAGCAAGCCGTGGGTACCGACCATGCGCGCGAGGCGTGTCGCGCAAGCCGTTGATATGTCACTGCCGAGCGCCGCCAAGGCGGCGGTGTCGCGCCACGATCTTCCTGCTGGTTGCTGGCTTTGCAATCCGGTTCAACCGCCTGAGTCGCCTGTACCTATTGTGACGGATTTGTGAGTAGCCGATAAGCGACGCCCGCCATTTAACGCCCAGCTAACGAGAGCGGTGCATTGCCCTGTTACGGTCACGGTTTCTTTTCGCCGGATGCTGCATGCCGTCCCTGCGCCCGCTGCCCGCCCTGAGCGACAACTACATCTGGCTGCTGGCCGACAAAGCGGCCGGCACCGGCGTAGTGGTCGATCCCGGCGAGGCGCGTCCCGTGCTTGAGGCGCTTGCCGCGGACGATCTGACCCTGACGGCGATCCTGCTGACCCACCACCACCCCGACCACATCGGCGGCACGTCCGAGCTCGCCGAGCATTTTCCGGATGCCGAAATCTACGCGCCGCATGACGACCGGATTTCCAATGCCGCTCGACGCGTGGGTGACGGCGACACGGTCACGATCGCATCCCCGGCCGCGCGCTTCCAGGTAATGGAAGTGCACGGCCACACCCGCAGCCACATCGCGTATTACGGCGAAGGCCTGCTGTTCTGCGGCGATACCTTGTTCAGCCTGGGCTGCGGCCGCCTTTTCGAAGGCACGCCTGCCGACATGCTGGCCTCGCTGGATCGCTTGGCAGCGCTGCCCGGCGACACGCAGGTTTGCTGCGGACACGAATACACGCTTTCCAACGCCACCTTCGCGCAGACGGTGGAGCCGGACAACCACGCGCTCGCGGCGCGAATCGAAACAGCGCGCGCGTTGCGTGCACGCAACATCCCGACCTTGCCGGCGGTGCTGGACGATGAATTGGCCGCCAATCCCTTCCTGCGCGTCGATGCGATCAACGACGACCGCATGCCATGGCCGGACGGCACGGCCCACTCGCAAAACCGCGTGGATCGCTTCGCGGCCCTCAGGCTTGCCAAGGACCATTTCCACGCATGAGCACGCCACGAACCTGCATCCGGCTTGGTCTGACGCTTGCGATTTCGATGGTGCTCGCGGCCTGCGCAACCCCGCCCTCCAAGCCACCGCCGACACCAGCAGTGGTGACCGCGATTCCCGTAGTGCCGTCTCCGAAGGTTGCGCCTGTCGCCGTCCCGGAATCAGTCAACGAGCCGTGGGCCAGCATCGTTGCCAGCGACGTGATGCACGACTGCGCGAAGTCGCCCCTGATCCGCGCGAACGCGGCGATGTACACGCGCTCCCCGGCACGTTTCGAGCAACTTCTGGAGCAATCGCTGCCGTTGATCATTTACGTGCACGAACAACTGCAGGATGCCGGAATACCTGGCGAGTTTTCCATGCTGCCGATGCTGGAAAGTTCCTACAATGCGGCGGAGCCCGGCCATCGGAGCAATCCCGCGGGCATGTGGCAATTGATGCCACGCACGGCGCGCCTGCACGGCGTCACGATGAACCGCCAATACGACGGCCGCCTCGATCCGGTCGCCTCGACGCAAGCCGCCATCAAGATGCTGAAGGCGCTCAACCGGCGGTTCGAAGATTGGCGCCTGACCGACATGGCCTACAACTCCGGGCCTTACGCCGTGCTCGGTGCGCTGCGCGATCATCCCGAACTCGGCAGCGAGGCCATTCCGGGCATTCCGGTCAGCCACACCACCCGCACCCACCTCGCCCGCCTGATGGCGTTGAGCTGCATCCTGCGACAACCGGAACGGTTCCACGTCCAGTTGCCGAAGCCTTCACCCGCGGACAGACTCGCCACCATCGAAGTCCCCGCCGGCACCCGCCTGAAGAGCGCCGCCGACATGGCCGAAATCTCCGAAGCGAAATTGCGCGCGCTCAACCCGGGCTATGTCGACGGCAGCGTGCCGTCCGACAGTCCGCGCACCCTGTTGTTGCCGACGGGTGCCATCGAATCGCTGGTCGCGGCGTTGACGGTCGGTGCATCCGAACCGGTCGCCCAGGTCAACACGCGGGAACAAAATGCGGGCCCCAGCAACAACCTGCCGCTGCCGAATGAACCCATGCCGGCGCCGCGGGACAACTCGCCAGCCCCACCCACTCCCGCGCAGCATCACCGCGTGCGCAAGGGCGACACGTTGTGGTCGATCGCGCACCGCTATCACGTGAGCGTGAAGGACCTCAGGCGCTGGAACCATCTGCACGACAGCGACGTGCATCCGGGCGAAGAACTGCGCGTAAACGGGTAAAGGGACAAGTCGCTTGCTTCGCAAGCTGCAAGTCGTGCCTTCGGCGCTGCAAATAGTGAAGAAGATCTGCCGACCCGCTCTTACCCTTTGCCATTTGCAGGGCGCGCAGCGCCCGACTTCACTCTTTACCCGTACAATCACCGGCTTTCCTGATTTCGAATCGGAGCACAAGCCGCCATGGGTTTCCTTGAAGGCAAGCGCGCACTCGTCACCGGCATCCTCAGCAACCGCTCGATCGCGTGGGGCATCGCCCAGGCCCTGCGTCGCGAGGGCGCCGAACTCGCGCTGACCTATGTCGACGAGAAACTCCGCGGCCGCGTGGACGAAGCCGCAGCGCAGCTCGGCACGGATATCGTGCTGCCGTGCGACGTCGGCAACGATGGTGACATCGAAAAGCTGTTCGAAAGCCTCGGCAAACGCTGGGACGGGCTGGACATCCTGATCCACTCCATCGGCTTCGCGCCGCGCGAAGCGCTGCAGGGCGCGTTCCTCGACAACCTGACGCGCGAGAATTTCCGGATCGCGCACGATATCTCCAGCTACAGCCTCGCCGCGCTGGCCAAGGCCGCACGCCCGTTGATGAAGGGCCGCAACGGCGCGATCCTCACGCTCACCTACCTCGGATCCGAGCGCGCGCTCGCCTCGTACAACGTGATGGGCCTGGCCAAGGCCAGCCTGGAAGCCAACGTGCGCTATCTCGCGCTCAATCTCGGCCCCGAGGGCACGCGCGTCAACGCGATCTCCGCGGGACCGATCAAGACCCTGGCCGCATCCGGCGTCGCCGGCCTGCGCAAGATGCTGGAACACGTCGAGCAGGTCTCGCCGCTGCGCCGCAACGTTAGCATCGACGACGTCGGCAACGCCGCCGCGTTCCTGTGTTCCAACCTGGCTGCCGGCATTACCGGCGAAGTCGTGTACGTGGATGCCGGCTACAGCACGCTGGGCATGGCGGGGTTGGAAGCCTAGCCGGCCGCTCCGGCAGTTCGCTGAAGTGGGAAGTCGCTCGCTTCGCGAGCTGTAAAGTCGCGCCTTTGGCGCTGCAAAGAGTAAAGAAAAGCCGCGAAGCCGCTTTCACCCTTTACAGGGCGTGGAGCGCCCGGTTCTACCCTTTACGTCTGGCGCGCAGCGCCCGGCCACTCTTCCCGCCTCACCCGCTTAAAGCCGTTGTGGCGCGGTTTCGATCTTGGCGTGCTTGCGCAGCACGTCGAGGAAACCTTTGAGGTTTGCCTCGCCGAAGGCGCGCGCCATTTGTTCGCGCAGGAAGGCCTGCGCCTCGCTGGGCACCTTGGAAGTATCGCCGGGTTTGACCGCGGTCAGGTCCACCAGCGCGTAATGCCCGCCCTTGAGCGGCACGAGGGCATGGGTGCCCGCACCTTTGGCTGGATGCGCCATTTCAAAAACGGACTTCAACAGATTGGGGTCGACGTTTTCGGCATTGCGCATCACGCTGGCTTCCTGCTGGACCTTCTGGCCCGACGCCTGCGCAAGCGCATCGAGTTTGGCGCCACTCTGCAATTTCGCAAACGCCGCTTCGGCCACGGTCCTTGCAGACGCATCGACGCGCTGCTGGATGACTGCCTGCTTGATCTGGTCGCTCACCTGCGCCAGTGGTTTCGGCGCCGCCGCGACATGCTTGTCGACATGGATCACGACCATATGGTTGTCGCCAAGATCGATCGGGTCGGACGTGTTGCCCTGCACCAGCACGATGTCGGAGAACGCCGCTTTCACGACCTTGGGGTTGGCCGCGATGCCGGCCTTGGCGCCATCGCGCCCGAACAGCGGCGTGGTCTGGACGGTCAAGCCCAATTTCTGCGCGGCCGGCTTCAGCGAAGTCGGATCGTTGTAGATCATGTCGGTCAACTTGCCGCCGACATCGCGATACGTATCCGCGCGCGCGCTCTTGGTGGCTTCGGCGGCCAGTTGATCACGAACCTGCGCAAAGGTTTCGGTGTGACCTTCGCGCACGTCCCGCAGGTCGATGATGTGGTAACCGTCGGACGTCGGTACCGGCGCGGAGATCTCGCCCTTCTGCATCTTGTCGAGCGCCGCCTGGAATTCGGCGCCCGCGTCGCCCTTCGACAACCAGCCGAGATCGCCGCCCTGGCGCTTGGAACCCAGGTCGTCGGAATACTGTTCGGCCAGCTTGGCGAAGTCGGCGCCGGGCGCTTTCGCCAGCGCATCGACTTTCTGCGCCTGGGCCAGCGCTGCCTGCTTCTGGGCGGCGGACGGGTTCGCCGGAAGCTTGATCAGGATATGCGACACCTGCCATTGCGCCGGACTGACGAAGCGGGATTTCTCCTTGTCATAGCGCGCCTGCAGGGCCTTGTCGCTCAAGTCGGGCGTAATTTTCATGGTTGCCGCATCGAGATCGATGTAGTTCACCGAAACCTGTTCGGGACTCATGAACGCCGACCTGTGCGCCTTGTAGTAATCCGCGATTTGCGCATCGGTGACGTTCTGCTGCGCGGCGGTCGGCGCCGGCGGCGGCAGGTCGACGAAACTAAAGTCGCGTTGCTGCAATTGCAGGCGCAGGAAATCCTCGCCATCGGCCTTGGTGCCAAACGCGGTGCCGGTGATCGCTTCGGGAATTTCGCGGCTTGCGAGATCCGAGCGGATCGAATCCTGGAACTCCTGCGCGGTCTTGCCGATCTGGGCGAGGTACGCGAGATATGTCGTCGAATCGAACTTGCCGTTGACCTGGAATACGGGGTACGAAGCAATCTGCTGGCGAATTTCCGAATCCGGCACCCGCACGCCCAGCTTGTCGTTCTCGTTCAACAGCAATTGACGATTGATGACCAGCTTGAGCACTTGCTCCTTGACTTCGGGTTTCTCGAAATCCGCCGCTTCCATCGTGTTGCCGGGCGCGTTCATCTGGGACTGCCGGAAATTGTTGAAGGCGGTGTTGAAATCCTGCTGCGAGATTTCGTGTCCATCGACCCTGGCAACCCACGTTGCGTTGCTCTGGCTGAAATAGCCTTCGATGCCGAAGAACAGGAACGCGACGACCACCAGTACGCCGAAAATCGCGATGACGATCCAGTTCTTGAACAGGTTGCGGATGGATTGCAGCATGGGTACCGCCGTAGGTGTCCGGGCCAGTCAGCCGGATATTGTAGGGGATGCGCCGCCCGCCGGGGCGCCGCAACTGGTGGGTGCTGAGGGGATCGAACCCCCGACCCTCTCCGTGTAAAGGAGACGCTCTACCGCTGAGCTAAGCACCCGGCTTCAATCAATACCGCATCGCGCGCGGTGCGATTATCACTCCCCTCTACCGCTTGCGGGAGGGGGCAAGGGGTGAGGGCGAACCTCGCGAGGACTTTCCCGTGTCAGCCGCAGGCGGCTTCCGCGCGCGCCACATCCATGTGCCGCATTTCCGCGAGATTGAAGTGAAGCACGTAGCGCGTAGGTTGGGATGAGCCCCAGTTCCATCCGGGCGAACCCCAACGTTCGACTCCCGGATCCCTGTTGGGGTTCGCGGGCAGCCGCTCACCCTAACCCGGTTCGCGCGGAGATTGCATTCCCCGAAACGCAGCGGCCGACGCTGATCGCGTCGGCCGCTGAATGAAGGTCAGCACATGACCGCACGAGCCGGCCATGTTTCAAAGCTCAGTTCAGCGCATCCTTCAGCGCCTTGCCCGCCTTGAATGCCGGCACCTTGGACGCCTTGATCTTGATGGTGGCGCCGGTACGCGGATTACGGCCGGTACGCGCGGCACGCTTGCGCACCACGAAGGTACCGAAGCCGACCAGCGACACGTCGTCGCCCTTCTTCAGTGCGCGCTTGATCTGGTCGGTGACGGCGTCGAGTGCACGGCCTGCATCGGCCTTGGACAGATCGGCGTGATCGGCGATTGCGTTGATCAACTCAGCTTTGTTCATGGAGACTCCCTCTTGGGTTTCGAGCAGCCCGTGGAATGTTCGGTGGAAGAGCGTTGTTCCGATTCTGCGGAGTTACACCCATCCGGTCGTGTTGCGGTTCCCGTATCGATGCGCGACATGGAGCGTCTGCGTCGCACGGCCCGGTCTTTATACCAGCGGCCCACGAGAGCCGCAATAAAGGCGGGGCTTGGATTTCAACGCGGTTGCGCGCATGGCGCAACCAGGAAAATCCGAAGCACGGAATCGACGCAAGCGCAAGTGCCGGGCGATGACACGCGAGGTATCGCGTGTATCGCATTGAAGCGTCGTCAATGCGTGCGCGACGCGCCGCCGTCTTCGGGCTGTTCGCGCACCGGCTCGGCCGCAACATTGGCGGGTTCGATGTGCGCGGGTTCCGGCAATGGCGTCAGCGGCCGCTCCAATGCCAGATCCAACACCTGGTCGATCCAGCGCACCGGATGGATGGTCAACGCATCGGTGATGTTCTTCGGAATCTCGGCGAGATCCTTCTTGTTTTCCTCTGGGATGATCACCGTGGTGATGCCGCCGCGATGCGCTGCCAGCAACTTCTCCTTGAGCCCTCCGATCGGCAGCACGCGTCCGCGCAGCGTGATCTCGCCGGTCATCGCAAGTTCCGAGCGCACCGGATTCTTCGTCAACGCCGACACCAGCGCGGTGCACATCGCGATGCCCGCGCTCGGACCATCCTTGGGCGTCGCGCCTTCCGGCACGTGCACGTGGATGTCGTACTTGTCGTGGAAATCGGTTTCGATGCCGAGTCGCTGGCTGCGCGCGCGCACGACCGACTGCGCCGCCTGGATCGACTCCTTCATCACGTCACCGAGCTGGCCGGTCAGGGTCAGCTTGCCCTTGCCGGGGACCACGCTGGCCTCGATGCTGAGCAAGTCGCCGCCGACCGATGTCCAGGCAAGTCCGGTGACGAGCCCGACTTCGTTCTGCTGCTCCTTGCGGCCGAAGTCGAAACGACGTACACCAAGGTATTTGTCCAGATTTTTTGAATCGACCTTCAACGCGGCGGGCGCGCGCTTCTTCGCCGCCGGCTTGCCCTTGGCAGGCGCGGCTTCCACGGTCTTCTTTGCCGGCTTGTCTGCTTCGGCGAGCGTCAATTCCTTGACCACCTTGCGGCAGATCTTGGCAAGCTCGCGTTCCAGGTTGCGCACGCCCGATTCGCGCGTGTAATAGCGGATGATGTCGCGCAGCGAACCTTCCGAAACCGACAATTCGCTTTCCTTGAGGCCCGCCGCCTTCACCTGCTTGGGCAACAAATATTTGGTGGCGATCGCGACCTTCTCGTCCTCGGTGTAACCCGGGATGCGGATGACTTCCATGCGGTCCAGCAGAGGGCCGGGAATGTTCATCGAGTTCGCGGTGGCGATCCACATCACCTCCGAAAGATCGAAATCGACTTCGAGGTAATGATCGTTGAAGGCATGATTCTGCTCGGGGTCAAGCACTTCCAGGAGTGCCGCCGACGGATCGCCGCGGAAATCCATCGCCATCTTGTCGATCTCGTCCAGCATGAACATCGGGTTTTTGGTCCCGACCTTGGACATGTTCTGGATGATGCGGCCCGGCAACGAACCGATGTAGGTGCGGCGGTGGCCGCGGATTTCGGCCTCGTCGCGCACGCCACCCAGGCTCTGGCGCACGAACTTGCGATTGGTCGCGCGCGCGATCGAATGGCCCAGGGACGTCTTGCCGACGCCGGGCGGCCCCACGAGGCACAGGATCGGCCCCTTGATCTTGTTCACGCGCTGCTGCACCGCGAGGTATTCGAGGATGCGCTCCTTGACCTTCTCCAGCCCGTAATGATCTTCGTCCAGCACCTGCTCGGCCAGGCGCAAATCCTTGCGCACCTTGCTCCGTTTTTTCCATGGCACGCCGATCAGCCAGTCGAGGTAATTGCGCACGACGGTGCCTTCCGCCGACATCGGCGGCATGTGTTTCAGCTTGTTGAACTCGGCCTTGGCCTTCGCGAGCACCTCTTTCGGCATGCCGGCGTCGTCGATCTTCTTGGCCAGGGCGTCGATCTCGTTGCCGCCCTCCTCCATGTCGCCCAGTTCCTTCTGGATCGCCTTCATCTGTTCGTTGAGGTAATACTCGCGCTGGCTCTTCTCCATCTGGTTCTTGATGCGCCCACGGATGCGCTTCTCGACCTGCTGCAGGTCGAGTTCGCTCTCCACCAGGCCCACCAGCATCTCGGTGCGCGCACCGACCGCGAGGGTGTCCAGCACCTTCTGCTTGTCCGACAACCTCACCGACAAATGCGCCGCGATCGAATCGGCGAGTCGCGAGAGATCGTCGATGCCCGAAAGCCCGGTCAGCACTTCCGGCGGCAGCTTGCGGCTTTGGCGGACCAGTTGCTCGAACAGGTTCACCAGCATGCGCGCGGCGGTTTCCAATTCGACGGCCGGGCGATCGAAAACCGGCTGCAACGGCACCACGTGCGCACGCAACATGCCGTCGGTTTCAAGACAGCTTTGCAGTTGGCCCCGCGACTGGCCTTCCACCAACACTTTCACCGTGCCGTCCGGCAGCTTCACCAGCTGCAGCACGCTACCGATGGTGCCGATCGAATGCAGGTCGGCTTCGCCCGGATCGTCCGTTTCGGGCTGCTTCTGCGCGACCAGCAGGATGCGGCTGTCGCCTTCCATCGCGGCTTCCAGCGCCTTCATCGACTTGTCGCGGCCGACGAACAGCGGGATCACCATGTGCGGATACACCACCACGTCGCGCAACGGCAGCGCGGGCAATTCGAGGGTCGCGGTGAGGGATTCTTTGGTTTCGGTTGCCATGTTCGATTCAGAGGCCGTATTGCTTCAGCCCACGGATGCGGGCGATGACAGGAGAATGGAGGCGGCGCGGCGCTGGATCAAGCACCAACCACGCAGTTTCGCTCGCTCAGTGAGCGAGTCGGCGGCTGCGCGGCTCCACGTCATGCAACGGCTGGATGATCGCTTCGACATGGCCATCCTTGGCTTCGTCCAAAAGCAAACGCTGGCAATTTGCTCCGCCCGTACACGCGCGCAGACTAAATCGGCATGGACTGCCGATTGAACGCCGCAGGCGGCCCGAAAGGCGAGCCACATGGATGTGGCGAGTCATGCGCGCAGATGGGCCCCTCGAACACGGCGAGCGGACGACGGATCAGTCCGAAGGCTGGCGCACAGAAGAAGTGCGCCAGTTTGCCGCAGGCACATGGTCGTGCCTTCGGTGAACCCCGGCGGTCGTGAGCGAATCCTGAGCATGTGGATGTGCTCAGGACGTGTTCGCGGGATGGCCTTTCTTTGGGCCACCTTTCTTTGGCCACGCAAAGAAAGGTGGCCCGCCCGCCCGGGAGGCGGGCGGAAAAAGACATGGATGTCGAATTCGAAGCTTCGCGCGAGCGCGAACCCTCACCCGGCCTTACTCGCGCCGTCCCTGGCGCTCACCCTTCGGGCCGGCTGGCACCGTCCACGGCCGATCCAGTCGACTGTAGTCGGCCACCCTCTCCCGAAGGGAGAGGGAAACATCAACGGCGCCGCGTCAGTCGCCCATCTGCTTCTGCAGATGCTCGCGACGCTCCTGCGCATCCAGCGACAACGTCGCGATCGGACGCGCTTCGAGGCGTTCGAGGCCGATTTCCTCGTCGGTCTCTTCGCAATACCCGTAGCGGCCTTCCTCGATCTTGCGCAGCGCTTTTTCGATTTTCGAAATCAATTTGCGGTAACGATCGCGGGTGCGCAGTTCCAGCGAGTTCTCGGTTTCGCGGGTCGCGCGCTCGGCGTCATCGCCGACGTCGCGCACTTCCTCGCGCAGGTTTTCCATCGTCTGCCGCGATTCCTCGACCAGCTGGTCGCGCCAGTCCTTCAGCTTCTGGCGGAAATACGCCAGCTGCCGCGGACCCATGTATTCCTCTTTCCCATTCGGGTGATAACCCTTGGGCAGATCGATGTTGACCGTGGACGGCAACGCGTAACGGCCATCCTCACGGGTGATGGTCTGCTCGTCCCCACCACCGGCGACCTTCAATCGCGCTGCCACGCCACCGACCGGTTTGACATGCACGGGCTTGCGCACGGGCGCGTGCACAGGCGCATGATTCGCGAGCTGGGCAGGCGCCGAATGAGTGCGGGTCGCGTGCTTGCCTGCCTGCTCATGGGCATGCGCGACTTTCTTGGCGGCAGCCGGTTTGGCGGCCTTGCCCACGTGCGTCGTCTTTGCGACCTTCCTGGCCACGGGCTTGGAGGGCTTTGCCGGCTTGACCGGCTTGGCCTTTTTCGGGGCGGCCTTCGCGACTTTGCGGGCGACCTTGGCTGGCGCCTTCCGCGCGGCCTTGGCGACGGGCTTCTTCACAGGCTTGGCCCTGGCCTTCTTGGCCACGGACCTGGCTGCCTTCGGGCTGCGCTTGGCGGCGCGTTGCTTCGGTTTTGCCATGTTCCCTGCACTCGATATTGTGGAGATGCGACCGCGTGTTATAGCGTAGTCAATCCGGCCCGGCAACCGGTTTCATGAACCGGGCCCCGCACCCCTCCGCTCGCAACCACATCCTCACGTGACACGCTTCCTGCTGTTCATGATAGCGGCTTACAAGCGCCTGTTGAGCCCCTTGCTGGGCGCGCGCTGCCGTTTTTACCCCAGTTGCTCGACTTACGCGCGCATTGCCATCGCCCGATTCGGCCCGTGGCGCGGCAGCGTGCTTGCGGCATGGCGTATCCTGCGCTGCCAACCGTTGTGTGAAGGCGGCATGGATCCCGTGCCCGACCACTTCACGCTGCGCCGCGACAAATCCCATGGAGACCACTGAATGGCCGACTGGCTGATCAAGCACGCCGAACTCGTCAACGAAGACCGCCGCTTCCAGGCCGACCTGCGCATCCGCGGCCAGCGCATCGAGCAAATTGGCGACGGCTTGATTGCACGCGCAGACGAACAGGTGTTCGACGCCTCCGGCCTGTGGCTGCTGCCCGGCATGATCGACGACCACGTGCATTTTCGCGAACCCGGCTATACGGCGAAAGCCGACATCGCGTCGGAATCGCGCGCGGCGGTCGCGGGCGGCGTCACCAGCTTCATCGACATGCCGAATACCAAACCGGCGACGCTGACGCACGACTTGCTGGAAGACAAGTACGCGACCGCGTCGCGCACGTCGCTCGCCAATTACGCGTTCTACTTCGGCGCCAGCAACGACAACCTCGACGCGATCCGCGCGCTCGATCCGCGCAAGGTGCCCGGCGTGAAGGTATTCCTGTGCGAATCGACGGGCAACCTGTGCGTCAGCGACCCGACAGCACTGGACGGCGTGTTTCGTGATTCACCCGTAACCGTCGTGGTGCATTGCGAGGACAGCCACATCATCCATGCGAATCTCGATCGCGCGAAAGCCGAATACGGCGACGACATCCCGATGCGGCTGCATCCGGAAATCCGTTCGCGCGAAGCCTGCTTCGAATCCACGAAATGGGCGGTGGAAACCGCACGCCGCCACGGCACGCGGCTGCACGTGCTGCACGTTTCCACCGCCGACGAGCTGGCGTTGTTCGAACACGGGCCGATCGCGGACAAGCGCATCACTGCGGAAACCTGCGTGCATTTCCTGCGCTACACCGACGCCGATTACGCCACGCTGGGCGGCAAGATCAAGTGCAATCCCGCGATCAAGGCGGCGTCGGATCGCATGGCACTGACGCGCGGCCTGGCCGATACCCGCATCGACATCCTCGCCACCGACCACGCGCCGCACCTGGCATCGGAGAAGGCCAACCCGTACACCCGCTGCCCGTCGGGGATCCCGCTGATCCAGTTCGCGCTGCAGTCGGCGCTGGAATGCGTGTTCCGCGGCGACTTCACGCTAGAACGATTGGTCGAAGCGTACGCGCACGCGCCGGCGACGCTGTTCGCGATCAAGGATCGGGGTTATCTGCGCGAAGGTTATTTCGCCGACCTGGCGCTGGTCGATCCGGGCAAACCGCAAGCCGTGCGCAGCGATCAGGTCCTGTCGAAGTGCGGCTGGTCGCCGTTCGAGGGCGACACGTTCCGTGCCAGCATCGCCGCGACGTTCGTCAATGGCAACCTTGCCACACGCGGCGGGAAAGTGCTGGACGCATCGCCCGGCATGCGCCTCGAATTCAATCGCTGAAGCGTGCCTCACGAGTTAGCCAACTGCAACATCCGCAATATCCGCAACATCAACACAACAGCATTGGACACGGATCAACGCGGATCACGGCGGATAAAGCAAAAACCCCATTGCAAAAACGCTTTATCGGCTTTGATCCGCGTTCATCCGTATCAAAAACGCTCCTGATCCGTAGCCATGCCCCGGCTGACCTCCGCCACCGCATCGTGCGGATGCAGGCTCTCGTGGTGCGCGGCACGTATGCGATAGCCGGCGATGCGCGGGTCGGCATCCAGCGCGGCGCGGATGCGGCGCGCGGCGTCTTCGCAAAACATCAGGTTTTCGGCGTTCAACTTCGCGAAAGCCTGTTCGTCCTCGCGCTTGACGGCGGTCTGCACCGGTGTGGCCAGCGCGCCTTCGATCGCGTCGATCAATTCCGAAACCGGCAGGTCGAAACCGGGTGCCAGCCGCACCATGACGCTGGCGGTGCTGCGCTGCGCGTGCGGCGTGGCCGCCATGCCGCGCTCGGAACCCAGCCACTCGCGAACGGCACGTTGCGAAGGCACGGCGCCGGCAAAATCATCGTCGAAACGCTGCTGGTTGAGTTGCCGCGACAGCGCCGCCGAAGCGGGGCACGTCGAGGAATACGTCACTTCGCACCCCAATTGCACACCGAAGTGCTCGTCCAGCAACTGCGCATCGACGGTGACCGGATATGCCCGCCAACCGGCGTTGTCGCTGACCAGCGCGCGACGTTTCAGCAATTGCGAATAGTCGATGCGCAGCCGCGCCCGGGTGGAAAGATCCGCGTGCGACGCGACCAGCGTGTGCATCAGGCTGCACAAGCCGGACGGGGTCAGCGTCTGCTCGCCCAGTGATTTCTCCAGGGCGAGGTACAACCGTGACATGTGGATGCCACGCGCAACCGGGTCGGCCAGGTTCACCTGCACCGAAACGCGCGCGGGTACGGTAAGCGTGCCGCCCTGCCCGTCCGCGCAACGCACCGGCAGGTCGATGCCATGCATGCCGACCCAATCCAGCGCGCCGCCCGCGAGGGGCTCGGCGCCGGTGGCGACATCGGGCAAACATGCGTTGTCGGGAACGGTGTTCATGGAGGGGACTCGATTGGCGCCATGCTTCGCCACGTGCGGGCCGCGCGCCAGGTTTTCAACAGGCCGCGAAGGCCGAATGCGGGTGACCGCAAGCCCGCAAGCGGTTCGTCGGCCCGCGTCGCGCAGCCCAGCGCATCCTGGTCGTGCTGCAAAGCTATTGCGCGGAACAAGGTCAGCGGGCCCTGCATTCTAGCGGTGCCAGCCAGCTCACGCTGCAACTCCGCCGCGTAGTCCCGTACCGCGGCACGCCGCGCCAGGCTGTCGCTGCCCAAGGCATCGATGGTCAGTCCATGCCGTGCCAACAGGTTCATCGGAAGCGGCGAGCGTCCGCGTTCGACCATCGACTCGAGTGCACGCAGGCTGGCCGCGAGATGTGCAAGCAAAGTGACCTTCGGCGCGCGCTGGCTTGGCGCGACATCGCCGAACCATACGCGTGTTTCCAGTTCCGCGAGCGCGTCCGCGAATGGCTCGCCGATCTTGCACTGCGCCGCAAAATCCGCGGGCGGCGGTGCCATCAGCAACACCATCGCGGCTTCCACCGGCGCCGTCCAGTGCGCGACGGGCACCGCGCTTGCACGCGGGGTGGCGAACAACCCTTGCGTCAAGGGATGGCGCGCCTGTCCTTGCGGCGCGCGCTGCATTTCCTCGCGCCACCAGCCGAGTCGCGCCGCGGCCACCTGCGGTTCGCGTGCTTCGCGCAAGACTTTCAGCCATTCGTGCTCCAGTGCGGCGAGCGCACCCAGGCACACGCGTTCGTCCGACCGGAGGAACCGCCACGCGACCGAGCGCTCTGGGCTGGCGCCTCGCCATTGCGCCAGATAGTCATCGAATGCGCTGTCGCTCACGCCAGGTCCAAGAGCGTGGCCAACTGGCTCGGGGTGGTGCTGATCGCATCCGGCTGCCAATCGCGCGGATCGGCGCCATCGAGATAACCCCAGGCCGCCGCGACCGTGTAAAGGCCGGCCGCGCGGCCAGCGAGAATGTCGCGCGGATCATCGCCCACGTACACGCATTGCGCGGCCGGGACCCCCGCGAGCGCACAGGCGTGCCGCACCGGCGCCGGATCAGGCTTGCGCTGAGGAAGCGTGTCGCCGCCCACCGCCGCCGCGGCGCGCCCGTCATAGCCAAGCTTCGTCAGCACGAGCGCGACCAGGCCCGCCGCCTTGTTGCTGACCACGCCCCAGCGCACGCCGCGTGTTTCAAGCGCATCCAGCAAGCCGTCGATGCCGGCGAACGCGTGCGTGTTCGCCATGCCGGTGGCGATGTACAGTTCGAAGAATCGTGGCAGCATGGCATCGACCGCGGCCTCGTCGTTGCCGATCGCGCAGCGCAACACCGCGCGCGCGCCCCGCGAAACGGTTTCGCGGACAGCTTCGAAGGACGGTGTCTCCGCGCCGCGCTCCCGGCACAGCATAGACAGCGCATCGTGCATGTCGCGCGCCGAATCCACCAACGTGCCATCGAGGTCGAAGAACACCCCGGCAAGCGGTTGCGGCAGGGGTTTCATGCGGCGCAGTTTTGATCCGGCACGCTGCTGGCGCTGACCAAGTAATTGACGGCCGTGTGCCGCGTCAGCCTTGCCTTGCGATTCAATGGGTTGTAGGAAATTCCGGAGATCTCGTCGAGTGCCAGGCCTGCCGCGCGCAAAAGCGCGGCGAGCTCCGAAGGCTTCAGGAATTGCCGGTAGTCATGCGTGCCGCGCGGCAGCAGGCGCGCCACGTATTCGGCACCGATGATGGCGGTCGCGAAACTCGCGGCCGTGCGGTTCAAGGTCGACAGGAACAGCTTGCCACCCGGCTTCAACAGCGTTGCGAGGTCGGCGACTAGCGCCGCCGGATCGGGCACGTGCTCGATCAATTCCATGCAACACACCGCGTCGAACACGGCGGGCTCGCCAGCGGCCAGATCACGCGACGAGCACAGCCGGTAATCGATCGCGAGGGGCGACGACAAGCCGGCGTTGGTTTCGTGCAGATGCAGCTTCGCCACCTCGATGACTTCCGGTGCCAGGTCGATCGCGGTGACGATCGCGCCGGCTTTCGCCAACGCCTCGCTGAGCAGGCCGCCGCCGCAACCAACATCCGCCACGCGCGTGCCGCGCAAGGCAACGCGTGCGGCCACGAAACCAAGCCGCACCGGATTCAGGTCGTGCAGCGGGCGGGATTCGCCATCCGCATCCCACCATCTGGCCGCGAGTTTTCCAAATCGCGCCAGTTCTTCAGGATCGACGTTGTGGGCTGCGGTTTTCACTTCGTTTCCACCTGCGTGACGTTCCATTCGCGCACCGTGACCCCGGACGATCCGGTCAGGTGCACCGGGTCCGCGAAAGCCAGCGCCTGCGCATCCTGCAACGATTCGGCACGTACCAGGTAAGCGCCACCGGACTGGTCAACGAATGGACCAAACGCTTCCAGCCTGCCGGCCGCCTTCAGCGCATCGAGATGCGCGTAATGCGCGGAAATCACCGTCGGATCGAATTGCGGGGTACGCATGGTGAGGACAAGGAAACGTTTCATAGTGGCATCAAAGCGCGGCAATCCGCTCGCGCCAGCGACCGGCTTTTTCCAGCACGCCGGCGAGGTCGAAATCCACCAGCGCACCCTCCGCGAGTTTGCGCACGCCGTCGATCCACACATCGCTGACCTGCCGGCGCGAGACGGCATAGGCGAGGTGCGAAATCACATTGTAGAGCGGTTGCGTTTCAACCTCGTCCATCTTCACCGCAATCAGGTCGGCGCGCTTGCCGGCTTCGATGGATCCGATCTTCGCGTCGAGCTGCAGCGCCTTGGCGCCGTTCAACGTGGCCGCGCGCAGTGCGAACGCGTCGTCGAACGCGGCCGCATCGGAGGCCACCGCTTTCGCCAGCAAAGCGGCGGTGCGCAACTCACCGAACATGTCGAGGTCGTTGTTGGAAGCGCAACCGTCGGTGCCGAGCGCGAGGTTGACTCCACCGCGGCGCAGTTTTTCCGCGGGACAAAAACCGGACGCGAGTTTGAGATTCGATTCCGGGCAATGCACCACCGACACGCCCGCCTCGGCGCAGGTCGCGATCTCGGCATCGCTCACTTGCGTCATGTGCACCGCGATGAGGCGATCGTTCACGAGCCCGAGTTTCTGCAGGCGCTGCATGGGACGCAGGCCGTGCTCGCGCTTGCTGTCTTCGACTTCCTGCGCAGTTTCCATCAGGTGCAGGTGCACCGGCAGGTCAAGCTGGTCGGACAGCGTGCGGATGCGCTCGAAGGATTCGTCGGCGACGGTGTAAGGTGCGTGCGGCGCGAAGGTGTGGCCGACCAGGGCATCGCCGCGCCAATGGTCGTGCACCGCCAACGCGCGCTCGAAGTATTCGTCGCGATCCTTGGCCCACGCGCTGGGAAACTCGACGATCGGCAAGCCAACCATCGCGCGGAAGCCGTGCATCTTGTACGCGGCGGCTTGTGCGTCGGGAAAGAAATAATTCTCGCTGCAGCAGGTGGTGCCACCGCGCAGCATCTCGGCGATCGCGAGTTCCACGCCATCGCGCACGAATTCGGGGCCAATGACTTTCGCCTCGACCGGCCAGATGTGTTCCTGCAGCCACTGCATCAGCGGCAGGTCGTCGGCCAACCCGCGCAGCAGGGTCATCGGGTTGTGGGTGTGCGCGTTGACGAGGCCCGGGATCAGCGCATGTTCGGGCAAGTCCACGCGCTCGCGTGGCGCGTATTTCGCGGCGGCATCCGCTTGCGGCACCACTTCGATGATCGCGCCATCGTGCACGGCAACCGCGTGACCTTCCAGTACCACGCGATCAGGCTCGACCGGCACGACCCAGCGGGCGGTGATCAGGATGTCGATGGAACGAACTGGCGCGGCTGCATCCTCGGTCATGACGATCTGCTCTTGCTCGTCATTACAGACTGCATCCTGCAGTCTGCCCTAACGGGCCGTCGGCTACGCCGACGTTCGCTTCGGCGTCCTGCCTCCGCAGTCCGGCGCAAGCCGGAATCCATTTATGGATTGGGATGGACCCCGGCTTTCGCCGGGCTGATTGATTCGCGACGCAATCCGCTACGCGGATCTGCTGCGAATCAATCACTTCACGCGACTGACATACTCGCCGGTGCGGGTATCGACGCGGATCACCTCGTCCTGGTTCACGAACAACGGCACGCGCACGGTGGCGCCGGTTTCGAGCTTCGCCGGCTTCCCACCGCCGCCCGAGGTGTCACCGCGCAGGCCGGGATCGGTCTCCACGATTTTCAATTCCACGAAGTTGGGCGGCGCGACCGACAGCGGAATGCCGTTCCAGAACGTGACGATGCATTCCTCTTCTCCCTTCAGCCACTGCGCGGCATCGCCCACGGCGTTCTTGTCGGCGGTGTGCTGCTCGTAGCTGGCCGGGTCCATGAAGTGCCAGAACTCGCCGTCGTTGTAAAGATATTGCATGTCGGTGTCGACCACGTCGGCGCCTTCGACCGAGTCGGTGGCCTTCATGGTCTTTTCCGTGGTGCGGCCATTCTTGAGGTTGCGGATCTTGATGCGCGTGAACGCCTGGCCCTTGCCGGGCTTGATGAAATCCGCGCCGACGATCACGTAGGGATCGCCGTCGACGATGATCTTCAAACCGTTCTTGACGTCGTTCAGACCATAGCCGGCCATGTTGCTTGCTCCGTGGATGCGGATCGCCGCCAGCAGCGCAGCGTCCGGCGTTGACCTAAAATGAGTGGTTCGCCGGAACAAAACACCGGCAAGGCCGGCCATGATAACTGCAAACAAGCCCTCCACGCAGCGGGAAACCTTACCCGACTGGCGCCAGTCGCTGCGCGACGCCGTCACCGACCCCCGTGAATTGCTCGCACTGGTCGGCCTGCCACAGCTCACCGAAAGGCTGCCGGTCGCCGAGGCAGGGTTTGCGCTGAAGGTGCCGCGCGGGTTTGTCCAGCGGATGCGTCACGGCGATCCGCATGATCCCCTGCTGCTGCAGGTGCTGCCCCAACTCGCCGAACTGGACGACGCACCCGGCTTCACGCGCGACGCCGTCGGAGATCTCGCCGCCGTCCAGGCCCATGGCGTGCTGCACAAGTACGACGGCCGCGCGCTGTTGATCGCGGCGGGTTCCTGCGCGGTGAACTGCCGCTACTGTTTCCGCCGACATTTTCCTTATGCCGAAGAACTGGCCGCCGTGCATGCATGGCGCGAGGCGATCGATTGTCTTGCGAACGACACCTCGATTCGAGAGGCGATTCTCTCCGGCGGCGACCCGCTGGTGCTCTCGACACAAAAGTTGACGGACTTGACCGATGCGCTGCGCGGCGTTCCACACGTGATCCGCCTGCGGATCCACTCGCGCCTGCCGGTGGTGTTGCCGGAACGCATCGATGATGCCTTCTGCGCATGGTTGTCCACATTGCCGCTGCAGCGCGTGGTGGTGCTGCACGCCAACCATCCGAACGAACTCGACGCCAGCGTCGAAGCAGCCTGCGTGCGACTGCGCGAAGCCGGCGCCACGTTGCTCAACCAGTCCGTGCTGTTGCGCGGCGTCAACGATAATGCCGATGCGCTGGCCGGGCTGTCCGAGCGCCTGTTTGCCTGTGGGGTGCTGCCTTACTACCTGCATCAGCTCGACCGCGTACGCGGCACCGCCCATTTCGAAGTCCCCGATGCGTACGCCGGGGAATTGGTGGATTCCCTGCGCGCCCGCCTGCCGGGCTACCTGGTCCCGCGCCTGGTCCGCGAACTGCCGGGCGAAACCGCCAAACGCCCGGTCCAGGGCTTGTTGACAAGCCCCAATGCGGCTGCTGGCGCCGCCCACCCTGATCGGGTACAACTGCAGGCATGAAAATCATGAACGCGGCGGCCTGCCTGAATCCCCGGGCGCGGCGCGCCTACCCGCGGTTCGCGCAACCCAGAGGCTGCAATGTTGCCTGAACCGATTACCAAGCTGATCATCGCCGAGGATCAGGCTGAAGACGCCGAGCAGATCATCAGTGTGCTCCGCAACAGTGGCATTGCACTGCGCCCGCAGCGCGTCTCGACCGAGGAAGAACTGGCCGCGACGCTGGAATCGTTCACGCCGGACATGGTGCTGGCGAGTCCGGCGTGCAAGGAAGTTTCGCTGGACACGATCGCGCGCGCGCTGGAAGCCACCGGAAAGGATGTCGCGCTACTCGCGCTCACCGACCGGCTCACCGACGACCTGGTCGCCGAAATCATGGTCCAGGGCAGCATTCGCGGCATCGCCCTGCGCAACCGCCACGATCAGTTGCAGGCCGTGGTGCGGCGCGAACTGGACGCGCTGGATACCCGCCGCAATGTGCGCAAGCTGGAAGCCGCGTTGCGCGAATCCGAGCGCCGCTGCGATTCGTTGCTGGATTCCTCGCGAGATCCGATCGCGTACATCCACGAAGGGACGCACGTTCGCGCCAACAACGCGTATCTCGAAATGTTCGGCTTCGAAAGTTTCGAGGACGTGGAAGGCCTGACCATCCTCGATCTGGTCGCGCCGCAGCACACCGCCGATTTCAAGGACCTGCTGAAACGCCTCGCGCGCGGAGAGAAACCACCACCGCGCCTAGACCTCACCGCGCAGCGCGCCGACGGCAGCGGTTTCGACGCGGTGATGGAATTCGCGCCCGCCACCTACGAAGGCGAGCCCTGCCAGCAGATCGTGTTCCGGCTGCCCGCGTCCAGCCCCGAAGCCGAGGAAGAACTGCGTCGCCTGAAGACGCACGACCCACTCACCGGGCTTTCCAACCGCACGCACTTCCTGGAACTCGTCGACGAGGCCGTGGCGCGCGCGATCGGCGGCACCACCGACCAGGCGCTGTTGCTGCTGGAACCGGACAACTACCGGCACGTGCTCGACACCGTCGGCATCAGCGGCGCCGACGATGTGCTGCGCCAACTGGCCGGCACCATCAAGCAGCGCCTGCGCGCCACCGACACCGCCGGCCGCATCGGGGACCACGCGTTCGGCATCCTGCTGTCCAACAGCCCGCAGGTGGAAGTGCAGAAAACCGCCGAATCGCTGCGCAGCAGCATCGAGGCCGCGATCATCGAGGCGAGCGGCAAATCCACCAGCCTCACCATCAGCATCGGCGGCAGCTTGCTGGGCGAGAAGAACGCGAAGTCGCAGGTGTTGCTGTCGCAGGCCGACGATGCGCTGCGCGCGGCGTCCGGACAGGGCGGCAACCGCATCGACATCCACGATCCGGCCGCCGCCGACAAGGCCGAGGCTGCACGCGAACAGCAATGGCTGGAGCTGATCGACGCCGCACTCGCCAACGATGGCTTTGTCCTTTACTACCAGCCCATCGTCAGCCTGCAGGGCGAGGAAGGCGAGTTCTTCGAAGTGCTGCTGCGGATGCGCGGCCCGACCGAGGAAGTGCTGCCCGCGCATTTCATGCCGATCGCCGAGCGCAACGATCGCCTGCTCGCCATCGACCGCTGGGTGATCCAGCGCGCCATCACAGAGCTTGGCAAGCGCTCCGCGAAATCGGTGCCAGCCACCCTTTTCGTCAAACTTTCGACGCTCACCCTGCACGATGAAACGCTGGCGGACTGGGTGGACGCAAAGCTGTCGGCGGCAGGCGTCAAGCCTTCGCAATTGGTGTTCGAAGTGCCCGAGGCCAAGGTGATGACCTGCCTGAAACCCGCGCGCGAATTCGTCGAACGCTGGCGCAAGGGTGGTGGCGGCTTCGAGCTGGAGCAGTTCGGTTCCGGCCTCAATTCTTTCCAGACCCTCAAGCACATCGACGCCGATTACCTGAAGATCGATCGCGCGCTCACCAACGATCTCGCCCATCACTCGGAAAACGAACAGAAGGTGCGCGAGCTTTGCTCGCAGGCACACGCCGCCGGCAAGCGCACCATGGTCGAGTGGATCGAGGAAGCGAGCAGCATGCCGATGCTGTTCTCGGCCGGCGTCAACTTCGCGCAGGGCAACTTCCTGGCATCGCCGTCGGCCGAGATGCGTTACGTGACGTGATGGCCGTCGCACCACGCCCCGTTTCCTCCATGCCACGACTGGCGTTCGTCGCGTCTGCCTCGGACAAGGCGCGCACGGCTTGCAGTGCGCTGCAGGAACGCTATGGTGCGGTGTCGCCCGATGAGGCCGACGTGATCGTCGCGCTGGGCGGCGATGGTTTCATGTTGCGCACGCTGCACGCGCAACTCGGGCATGGGTTGCCGGTGTACGGCATGAAACTCGGCCGCGTCGGTTTCCTGATGAATCTCTACCAACCCGACGAACTGCCCGCGCGCATCGCCGCGGCGCACCCCGCAGTGTTGCATCCGCTGGAAATGCGCGCGACCCAACGCAACGGGACAGAAGCCACCGCGCTTGCATTCAACGAAATTTCGCTCCTGCGGCAAACCAACCAGGCCGCGCACATCGCAGTGGCCTTGAACGGCGAAGTGAAACTGCCCAACCTGATTTGCGACGGGCTGCTGGTCGCAACCCCGGCGGGTTCCACTGCTTACAATTTATCCGCGCACGGGCCGATCCTGCCGCTGGATGCCAACGTGCTGGCGCTGACACCGATCAGCCCATTTCGACCGCGCCGCTGGCGTGGCGCACTGCTTCCCGTCGCGACTCGCGTCGGCCTGCGCACGCTGGAACCGGGGCATCGACCGGTCAGCGCCACCGCGGATTTCCTCGAAGTGCGCGACGCCGTGGACATCCAGATCCGCGAAGCCCGCGAGCGCGCCATCACCCTGCTGTTCGATCCCGAACGCAGCCTCGCGCAGCGAATCCTCGACGAGCAGTTCGAGTTGTAGCGGTCGAGACAAGCCGCGTTGCAGCTACCGGCCGACAAGGTGGCGACACGCGACCCAGTGCGCCCACTCACCAAACGGCGCCAACCGGTTCAATCGGTTGCCCGCTGGCCCGCGACTGAACAAACGCGATAGCCGCCCGGCGTAGTCAGCAAGTAAGCGAATCATAAGCCTGTCTCGACACACTCGCGACGATCGACCAGGGTTGCGAGTGTTGAATGTTTTCGTGCGTCCCTCTCGTTGTCCGTTTCGGCATGCTCGACGACATGGTGCTGCTGACGCCCCTGCTGCGCCTGCTCCATGGGCGTTACGGACAGCCCTGCCATGTCATCGGCTCGGGAAGTTGGCCGGAGCCGCTGCTGGCCGGCCATCCCGATGTGCAAGCGGTACTGACTGTTTCGCACCTCGAACGGCCGTACTGGCTTGACGCCACACAGCGCAATGTCGCGCGGCGTCTGGGGACGCGGTTGCAGGGCGCCGTGTATGTTTGCGACGACCTTGCGACGGACAGGGTGTGCCGGCTTTTGCGGCGTGGTGGTGTGCTCAAGGATCAGTGCCGGTTCGCCAACCCCGATTGCGTTCCGCGGGATGGCGAACACTGGATCGATCGCTGGCACCGGTTTGCCGATATGACGCCACCCGCGTTTGCCTTGCCCACTTTTCGCACCGACACACACGAGACAGCGGATCCGTGCCTGGTGCTGAACGCCGGTGATCGAGGGGATCTCGCGGAGTGGCTGGCACAGCGCGGCCTGATCCGTACGAAAATAATCCTGCTGCAGCCGGAAAGCGGGCGCACCCCAAGCCGGAGACAAGAAGGTTCATCAGGTGATCCAGACCGCTGGCCCAAGGCCGACTGGATTGCCCTGATCCGCGCATTGCTTGCCGATCCCGGTGATTTCACCGTCCTCGTTTGCGGCGCGCCCTCGGAAGCAGTCCTGCTGCGGGACTTGGCAACCTGCGTCGGATCGCCACGCGTCCAGGCCGCAGGCGAAGACCTGCCGTTGCGACGTTTCATGGCGCTGTGCGAGCACGCCGGCGCGATGATTTCGGTGGATTCGGGGTTCGCGCAAGTCGCGGCTGCGCTCGGCTGCCCGCTGATCGTGTTGTATGGCTCCCGGCAGCCGTCGCTGTGGCGCCCGCGCAGTCCCACCGGGAGTCCGGTTCAAGCCCTGGGCGGACTGCCGGCGCGGAGTCGCATGGATCAGATCACGCTCGATGAAGTCCTCTTCGCCTGGCAGGGGCTGCGTACGTGGACCCGTGCATCGGCATCGCCGAACTCGCCGCCTGGCATGCCGCAGTGAACGCGCCCAGATGGACGGCGACACCCATCGCCGCGCGCTGGCTCGGCCTTGCCTGCTGGTGCGCCCTGTTGTTGCCGCTTGCGATTCTGCTTCCACCGATCCCGATCGACGAAACGCGCTATCTCACCGTCGCGTGGGAGATGTTCAATTCCGGGCAATGGCTGGTACCGACGGTTAACGGTGCGTGGTATTCCGACAAGTCGCCGCTGCTGTTCTGGTTGATCGCGGGCGGCTGGAAACTGGTTGGCGTGCACACCTGGGTGGCGCGCGTCGAGACGTTGGCCGTTGCGCTGGGAATCGTGGTCACGCTGCGCCGGCTTGCGCTGCGCCTTGACATGGATGCGCGTGGCGCGGATGCGGCGATGTGGCTGCTCGCGGGCTGCCTTGGCTTTACGGTGTTTGCGACAGCGATCATGTTCGACCTGCTGCTGGCACTGTGCGTACTCGGCGCGCTGCATGGATTGCTGGACCTCGATGGCGGCAGTTGGAAGCGCGGGATCGGAGTGTTTGGCGTGGCGCTCGGCCTGGGCATGCTGGCCAAAGGACCCGTGGCGTTGCTGCACGTGCTGCCCTTGGCGCTGCTGGCGCCCGCGTGGAGCGACGCGGCGCGCGCGCACAAGGCACGCTGGTATCTCGCGCTCATCGCTGGATTGCTGATCGGCACTGCGATCACCCTGGCGTGGCTGCTTCCGGCCGCGTGGTTTGCAGGGCCAGCGTATTGGCAGCCGCTTGTCGACAAGGTGACTGGTCGCATTGCGAGCAGCTTCGCGCACCGTCGTCCGTTCTGGTGGTACTTGCCGCTGGTGCCGCTGCTGCTGTTGCCGTGGCTGCTGACGCTGCGCGCTCCGTGGGCAGCGTGGGCGAATGTGTTGCGTGGGCGTTTTGGACGATTCGTGGCGTGCTGGTGGGTGGCGCCGTTCGTCGGCTTTTTGGCCATCAGCGGCAAACAGATCCATTACCTTCTGCCATTGGTGCCCGCTTGGGCGCTGGTGGGTGCATGGCTGCTGCAACAGCGAGGTGCGCGGTTGCGGCCCCTGCTGTTCGCGCTGCTGGCGCTGGTCGTGGCCGGCGCGCTTGCATGGCTGCCGTTCCTGGCGGCGAGCACATTCGGATGGCCGGCGCAGCCGAGATTGGCGTGGTTTGCGCTGGTGGGCGTCGTCGTCGCGGCAGGCGTGTGGCGAGCTTGGGGCCGTGACACGCGGGGATTGGCGCTGTCCGCGACAGCGCTGGCGTCGACCGCCATGATTGCCGCGGCGCTCGCCTATCGGCCTGCGTTCGATGTCGTGCCCGAGGCCGCATTCGTAAAACAGGAGCTCACCGCGGATGTGTCGATCGCGCACATCGGGTGGCACAACGGCCTGTTTGGTTACACTGGACGCCTGCAGCAGCCGCTGCCCTGGATCGAGGACACCGCGATGCAAGCGTGGTGCCGCACCCACCGCGACGGCATACTGCTGACCAGCGACAGTCACTTGGGGCCATCCGGTGTCAGACCTTACCGGGTATGGCCCTATGCCCTTTCGGGCGACCGCCGCATCGCTGCATGGCGCGCCGCCGACGTGCTGACCGCGGGGGCGTCGCGATGAAAGCCAGACGTTGGCCATGGCAGTGCGTGTTGATGCTGGCGACTTGCACGTGTTTGGCCGGCTGCGCCACGTTCCACCCGTTGCCGCTCGACAACGGGCCCGGGACGAACAGCGTGACGGATATCAAAGTGCCGGTTGCGTCGATGCCCACTGCGGCGCTGCGCGCGTATCCATTCGATCCCGCAAACGGCCTCGACGTCACCGAAGTCGCCATGTTGACGGTCGCCAACGATCCGCAACTGAAAGTGGAACGCGACAAGGCCGGCGTGGCGCACGCGCAGGCCTATGCCGCGGGTTTGTTGCCCGACCCGCAGTTGAATTACGAGCACGATCGTCCGGCCGCTGACAGTCCGCCGGGCACGACCACCGCTTACACCGCGGGGCTGACGTTCGAGCTCGGCAATCTGATCACGCGCTCGGCGCGCGTGAAATCGGCGCGCGCGGGCGCGCTGGAAGTCGACCTGAACCTGCTGTGGAGCGAATGGCAGGCCATCGCGGAAGCGCGCACGCTGTTCGATCGCGTGTATTTCCTGCGCGAACGCGTCGGACGACTGGAACGCGAGCATTCGGCGCTGGCACCGATGCAAGCCGCGATCACGCGCGCGCTGCATTCGGGCGATCTCACCTACGAAGTCGCGGGTGCGGGCTTGAGCGCGGCGGCGGACGCCGCCAACCAGCTTGGCGACGCGCAGCGGCAACTGCACCAGGCCGAACACGACCTGCACGATTTGCTTGGGCTGGATGCCACGGTGCCGCTGCAGCTTGCCGGTGCGCCCTTTGCGGTCGACCCGAACGAGGACGAAGTACAACATGCGCTGGCCGACATGGCGAAGCGCCGCCCGGACCTGCTGGCGCTGGAAGCCGGGTACCGCGCGCAGGATGAAAAACTGCGCGCGGCGATCCTGGCGCAGTTCCCGGCGATCACCGTGGGTTTCGTGAAAGCGCGCGACAACGGCAACATCTCCAGCAACGGCTTGTCCATTTCGCTGTCGTTGCCGCTGTTCGACGGCAACCGCGGCAACATCGCGATCGAACGCGCGACCCGCCAACAACTGCACGACGAGTATTCCGCACGGCTGCTGGCCGACCGCAACGACATGCAACAATTGCTGCAGGATCTGCAAAGCGATCGCGCACTGCACGCGACCCTGGCTCAGCACGCCGCGCAACTGGCCGAAGCCCGCGATGCCGCCAAGACCAACTACGCCGCGGGCCGCCTCGACTGGCCCACCTATCTCGCGATCCGTGCCAACTCGCTGGCCGCCGACACCGCCCTGCTGACGCTGGAGCAGGATACCCACGCAACCGCGATCGCGCTGGACGCACTGGTGGGCAACTGGCCTGATGCGGCGAGCGCCCACACCGGAAAATCGTCATGAACATCTTGTTGCGCGGCTGCGCCACGACCGCCCTGCTCACGCTCGCCGCCTGCTCCGGCGCCGGCGGCAACGCGGGCGATGCGCAACCCGCCGTCGAAGTCAGCACTGCGATGCCGCTGCGGCAGACGTTCCATGCGCAGGTTGCCGCGTTCGGGCAGCTCGCCGCGGACAGCCGCAACGCGTTGTCGCTCAGCCTGCCACAAGCAGGCGAAGTCATCGCCACCGAAGCAATTGCCGGACAGCGCGTGAAACGCGGCGCTGCATTGCTGAAACTCGCGACCGATCCCGCCACGCGCAGCGCGTACCTGCAAGCTCGAAGCGCTCTGGAGGTCGCGCGCGACGACCTTGCGCGAACCACGCGCCTGCAAGCGGAAAAGCTGGCCACCAACGCGCAACTCGATGCCGCGCGCAAGGCGCTCGCGGATGCGCATGCTGCGCTGGACGCGCAGGCGAGACTTGGCGGCGAGCAGGCCGTCGTGACGCTGCAAGCGCCCGCCGAAGGAGTGGTCACCACCCTGAACGTACAGCGCGGTCAGCGCGTCGCGGCGGGCACGACGCTGCTGCAGTTCACGCCGAATGCGGCGCTGGCTGCGCAACTCGGCATCGATCCAGGCGCGGCCACAGAGGTACACGCGGGTATGTCGGTGATATTGAAACCCGTGTACGCCGCGCGCGACGTGCCGCCGCTGCACGCCACGGTTGCGATGATCGGCAATGCGGTGAACCCGCAAACGCATCTGATCGATGTCGTCGCCACGCTCGACGCGAAGACGCCGATGCCCGCCGGCACCGCGCTTTCCGCAAGTATCGCGACCACGCCGATCATGGCCTGGGCAGTTCCACGCGATGCGTTGCAAAGCGATGAACAAGGCGACTTCGTCCTGCAGATCGAACATGGCAGGGCCAGGCGTGTCGACGTGAAAGTGCTCGCGCCAAATGGCAGCCCGGTCGGCGTCGAAGGGGCGCTGGACGCACAGGCGCCGGTGATCACGCTGGGCAGCTATGAAGTTTCCGACGGTGATCCGGTGCGCGCATCAGCGCCGGCGAACAGCGCACCCCAGGGAACCGCGGCTCGATGAACATCGCCACATGGTTCCAGGCGCACCGTCGTTCGTTGCTGTTCCTGGTGTTGGTCCTTGCATTGGGTGGGCTGGCGTCGGTGTTCAATCTGCCAGTCGCATTGTTTCCCGACGTTTCGTTTCCGCGGGTGCGCGTGGACATCGACGCGGGCGATCGTCCCGCCACGCAAATGGTGGTGGCGGTGACGACGCCGGTTGAGGAAGCGATCCGTCGCGTGCGTGGGGTGCGCGATGTGCGTTCCACTACCAGTCGAGGCAGCGCCGAGATCAACGTCACCTTCGATTGGGGTGCGGACATGGGCCGCGCTTTTCTGGACGTGAACGCTGCAATGAGCCAGGTGCTTCCCGACTTGCCCGCGGACACGCGTATCAGCGCGCGGCGCATGGATCCAACGACATTTCCGGTCCTCGCCTACAGCCTGCGCAGCAAGACGCTGACGCCAACGCAGTTGTACGACCTCGCGCAATACCAGTTGCGCCCGTTGCTGAATGGTGTGCAAGGGGTGGCGCAGGTGGGCGTGCAGGGCGGCGCGATAGGTGAACTCCATGTCGACATCGACCTTCGGAAACTGCGCGCACAAAACTTGACAGTCGCCGACGTGGTTCGCGCGGTCTCCAGCGCTGCGGACATCTCGGCACTCGGTCGCTTGGCCGACCACTACAAACTGTTTTTGCTGCTGGCCAACAACCAACCCGGCAGCGCGCAGGCTTTGCGCGACGTGGTGGTCCGCGCGGAGCCTGGCGGTGTGGTGCGGGTGGGCGACGTCGCCACGGTGGGGCGCGGCACCAGGCCGCAATGGATCCGCGTGATGGCGGACGGCAAGCCGGCGGTATTGATGCAGGTTTTCCAGCAGCCCGCCGCCAACAGCATCCAGATGGTCGCTGCAGTCAAGGCACGCTTGGCGGCCTACGCGTCGCAAATGCCGAAAGGCGTGAAGCTTGCCATATGGTACGACCAGACCCAACTGGTCAAGGGCGCGGCGGGCAGCGTGCGCGACGCGATCCTTGTCGGCATCGTCCTTGCGGGCGTGGTGCTGTTCGTGTTCCTGCGCAACACCCGGGTGATCCTGATCGCGCTGTTGGTGGTGCCGGCGACACTCGCGATCACCATGTTGCTGCTGAAACTGCTCGGCATGAGCTTCAACATGATGACGCTGGGCGGCATGGCGGCCGCGGTGGGCCTGCTGATCGACGACGTGGTGGTGATGCTGGAGCACATCATGCGCCGGTTGCACGGCGCCAGCGGCGAGGTGCGCCAACGCATCGCGGAAGCCGCGCGCGAATTTGCGCGCCCGCAGACCGGCTCGTCGCTGGCCACCATCGTGATCTTCCTGCCGCTGGCATTCTTGACCGGCGTCACCGGCGCGTTCTTCAAGGCACTGTCGCTGACGATGGCAAGCGCGCTGGTGATTTCGTACCTGCTCACCTTCATCGTGGTGCCGCTGCTGGCGGAGCGCTTGATCGACGAACGTCACGCCAGGGAACGCCCGCCGACCCGTGCATGGCAACGATTCATGCATTCCTATGAAGGCGTTCTGCTGCGCGTACTGGAATGGCCGGCGCTGCTGCTTGCCGGCCTGATACCACTGGTGGTGGTCGGCTTCTTCGCCTACAAATCCGTCGGCACCGGCTTCATGCCGAAAATGGACGAGGGCGGCTTCACCCTCGATTACATCGCCGAACCAGGCACCTCGCTGGCCGAAACCAACCGCCTCCTCGAACAGGTCGGCGCGATCCTGCGCGCCAATCCGTACGTCGATACCTGGTCGCGCCGCACCGGGCTGCAACTCGGCGGCGGCCTCACCGAAGCCAACACCGGCGATTTCTTCGTGCGCTTGAAGAACGGTTCGCGGCCATCGACCGAAGACGTGATGGAACGCATCCGCGAACAGATCGTGCGCAAGGTGCCGGGGCTCGACGTGGACGTCTCGCAACTGACGGAAGACCTGATCGGCGATCTCACCGAGGTGCCGCAGCCGATCGAAGTGAAGCTGTTCTCCGACGACGACGCACAACTCGATGCGACCGCCAAGAAAATCGCCGCGCAACTGGCGAAGATTCCGGGCGTGGTCGGTGTGCGCAATGGCATCAATCCCGCTGGCGACGCGCTGGAGGTGCACGTCGATCCGGTCAAGGCCGCGCTGCTGGGACTCGATCCGAAAAGCGTCGCCGACCAGGTCTCGGCCGCGGTCTCCGGCACTGTCGCCGCCGAACTCCCGCAGGGCCCCAAAATGGTGGCAGTGCGCGTGTGGGTGCCGCCGCACGATCGCGCCGAGATCGAACAGCTCACGGCGCTGCCGATCAGCGACGGCCACGGCCACGTGTTCCCGCTGTCGCGGGTTGCCACCGTGACTCCGCAACACGGCCAGCCCGAAATCGACCACGAGAACCTGAAGCGCATGTTGGCAGTGACCGCGCGCATCAGCGGGCGCGATCTCGGCTCAACGATGCGGGACGTGAAGAAAATGCTCGACGCGCGCGGGGAACTGCCCGGCGGAATGTACTACGAACTGGGCGGCCTGTATCAGCAGCAGCAGATTGCGTTCCACGGGCTCACCATCGTGCTGCTGACGGCCATCGCGCTGGTGTTCACATTGCTGCTGTTCCTGTATGAAAGTTTCCGCGCCGCAATCGTGGTGATGATCCAGCCGTTGCTCGCGATCTCCGGGGTGTTCATCGGGCTGTGGGCCACGGGCACCGAGCTGGACATTTCATCGATGATGGGCATGACGATGATCGTCGGCATCGTCACCGAACTTTCGATCTTCTACTTCTCCGAACTCGCGGAAATCCAGACCGAATCCGCGCGCAGCGGGCCACCACTGCGCTTGCGCGAAGCGCTGCTGCAGTCGGGCCGCAACCGTACCCGCGCGATCCTGATGTCGACGATCGCCGCGATCCTCACGTTGTCGCCGCTGGCGCTCGCGTTAGGTCGCGGCGCACAGATGCAGCAACCGCTGGCGATCGCGATCATCGCCGGCATGTTCGTGGCGGTGCCGCTGGTGCTGGTGGTGATGCCGGTGCTGTATTCGCTGGCGGTGCGCAAGTAAGCCACGCCGCGAAAATCGCCGCGCGTGACGACATCCCCCGCGCTACGCGCGCCCCCCTTCCTCGGAAGGGGGTAAGTTTTCTTCCCCCTTCGCTTGCGAAGGGCGAAGCGGAGCGAACGCGCGCGAAGCGCGAGAGGGATGGCTTTCATTCCTTCCAGCGCAGCGTCGCGTGCAAGACGCCCTCGCTCAACTCGAATGACAGCGTCATCCGCAGTGCCTTGGCCGCGGCAGCGGCCAGCGCAAGGCCAAGTCCCGCGTGACCCGCGCCCTGCGCCTCCTTGCGCCAGAAGCGCCGGCCGAAGTTGGCAAGGTCCTCCGTACGCAAGACGGGCGCCGCATTGCTCACTTCGATGCCGGCATGCCGCGCGCACACGCTGACCGTGCCGCCAGCCGGCACGTATGCCACCGCGTTGCCGAGCAGGTTGTCCAGCACGATTTCCAGCAGCGCGGGATCCTCCTTGAAAACGAAATCCGGTTTGACCGCGGCGTCGAATTGGATCCGCACGCCGCGTGCCAAAGCATCGTCCTGGTGACGCGTACACGCGCGCCCCAGCAACGGCAGCAGGGGCACGTTTGCGGATTGCGATTGTTCGAGTCCCGACTGGATCCGCGCCAATTGCAACAGCGCGGTCACGGTCGCCTCCAGTTCGGCACCGATGCTGCCGACTTCGCCCAGCAGGCTGTGCGCATCGCGTCCACTCGGATATCTGGTCTCGACATCGACCAGCATGCGCAATTCGGCGAGCCGCGTGCGGAACTCGTGCGCCAGTCCCGATGCGAATTGCCGTTCGCGCGCAAGCCCATCGTCCATGCGGGCCAGAACCTCGTTGGTGCGTGCTACCAGTGGCGCCAGTTCGGTGGTGTCGCTGGCGGGCAGGCGTCCGCCGGGCGTGTCGGGACCGATGCCTGCCATCGCGCGATCCAACACCGCCAGCGGGCGCAAGCCCCGCCGCACCAACCACGGCGTCGCGAGCATCACGAGCACGCACGCGCCAAGCAGGCTGCCGAGGAGAATGATGTCAAGCGTGCCAAGCAGGTCATCCAGCGGGCCGCGATCGAGCGCATAGCGCAACCGACACATGGGCGAATCTGTCGCGTCCGCGCGGCGGCCCTCGCTCGCGGGCGCAAAACGCAAGGCGACCACGCGCAGCGAAGGCTTGCCAGGAAGTTCCGCATCCGCGAAAACGGGCTGCACACCTGCGGCCATGGGCGGTGGCACTTCCGAGGTTCGGGCGACGACGTTGTCGCCGCAGCGCAATTCGTACCAACTGGTATTCGCATTGCCGGGGAAAACGTTGGCCTCGGCATTGTCGGCGTCGACAACAATGCGGCCGTTTTCGATTTGGGTCAGCGCCGCCAAGGATTGCGCGCGCGAAAGCAGTGAAGCATCGAAACGCTGCTGCATCTCGGTGTCGGCGCGCCAGTCCACGATCTTGGCCGCCGCGCCGAATACCACCAGCACCGCCAACGCAAGCAGTAGCGTCAAGCGCGCCCGCAGGGAAAATGTCTTGACGCGCGCATTCATGGAATCAGATACCCGGCACCGCGTCGGTTCTCGATCAGGCTCGCGCAACCCGCGCCGGCCAGCTTGCGGCGCACACCGAAAACGACGACTTCGATGCTGCGGTCCGAGGCTTCGCTTTCGCTGCCGGCGATGCGTTCCAGGATGTCGGCACGCGGGAAAATCCGGCCGCGATGCCGCAGCAACAATTCCAACAGCGCGAATTCGCGCGGCGTGAGTTGCAGCACGGCACCCCTCGCGGTGGCGCGGTGCGCTTGCGCATCCAACCGCACGTCCGCGTATTCCAGCACGTCCGCGTGCGTCTCCGCGGGACGCCGCGCCAGTGCGTGCAACCGCGCAACGACTTCCTCGAACGCGAATGGCTTGACGAGATAGTCGTCGGCACCGGCGTTCAATGCATCCACGCGGTCACCAACCTGATCGCGCGCCGACAGCACCAGCACGCGCGGACGCGCGCCGCCCGTGGGCAGCGCGCGCAACACGCCGAAACCATCCAACCGCGGAAGCCCGAGATCCAGCACCATGAAATCGTAGGCGTAACCCGCCAGGTAGCCGCTGGCTTCCACGCCGTCTTCCGCGACGTCCACCGTGAAACCGGCCGCGCGCAAGCCGCGCGCGAGGTTGTCGCGCAAACGTTCGGAGTCCTCGACCAGCAACAGCTTCATGTGCAGCGCCTGCCATGCAATAGGGGAAAGCTAACACCGCCCGCGTGCAGCCACCACCAAGCCAGGGCCAGGCCCCCGCGAAGTGGGAGCAAAGACTCGTGCCACGAACGGATCACTCTTGCTCCATACCGCACATCCATTCACGGGCCCGATCGAAACCGCGACGACCGGGACGGAATGCCTGAGCGGCGAAGTCGCTGCTTGCGGCAGCCTTGCAAGATTGGTGAAAGCTGCGGTGAAGCGGGCGCTAAGCGTCGGGTAGCAAAGTGTCCAGCATCGCGCACTGGCAACGACTGGCATGAAACCCGGAATCCTCTTGCGGCGGCTTGGAACGCTGCTGTTGATCGGCGTCTGCGCGGCGGTACCGCTACGCGTGGCGCGGGCCGGTGGTCCGTTCGGCATCGACCACCGCATCGCCTACGACAACAGCGGCATCTGGGCGCGCGGCAACCAGAAGACGCTGATGGGCGCGACGATCCTGACGGTCGTGGGCGGTTCGCTCGCGTTCGGCGACCAGGACAAGTTGGGCGATACGTTCTGGCGCTCACTGGATTCAATGGCGGTGTCGGCGACGGTTGCAGAAGGCGGCAAGTGGATCTTCCAGCGCGAGCGTCCCTCGCAGACGTCCAATCCGGATGAATTCTTCAAGGGCACGCGGTACCAGAGCTTTCCCAGCGGCGAAGTCACCGCCATTGCCGGCGCGGTGACACCATTCGTCGTCGCCTACGGTCACGATCATCCGGCAGTGTATGCGCTGGAGCTGTTGCCGCTTTACGACGCCGTGGCGCGTGTCAAGACACGCGGGCACTGGCAAAGCGACGTACTCGTCGGCTGGGCCATCGGCACGGGCGTCGGCATCTGGGCTGCGCACCGCGATTCGCCACTGATCCTCGGTTGGTTGCCGCACGGCTTCGCGATCGGCTTCGTGCACCGCTTCTGACTGCCGCGCCGGTGCGCAACTGGCACGGCGCGTACCGATGCACCGGCAAGAGCCGGTCAAACCGCCTTCGAGATGCCCCCCATACCCATGGAAAGTACATTCAGTCCCTTCGCCGATATTGTAGCCAAGGGATTTCCAACGAGCAGTTCGGGTTGTGAATGACCCGCGCCTTGCGGCCACTGATGGATTGTCGATGCCCGGATCAGTCGTAGGTAATCACCACGACTCGCACGTCCCCTTTGCGAGGTGGCAGCACGACCACGGTTCGCAGCGGGTCATGTCTTCCCGGATCGGTGCTCCCACGGCGAATGGTTTGACCGGATGGCAATGAGGCGACGCTGTGGGCGTCGGCGACGGCATGAGATCCCGCTGGTACCACGACGGCGCCATTGAACCGAATCTCGCTGGGTGGCGCAAAAGTCGCGTCGTTCTCGCTCGGCGCAGCGTCGATACCATCATCAAAAGCGATCAGGGCGACCACGACCAGCAGGGCGGGCGCCAGACGGGTCATGACAGAAGCCAGCGAATCACCGCTTGCAAGCGGTTCGGCGACCCCAGCCAATAACGTGTTCCGCCTTCATCCCGAATGTAGACCTGTCGACCGCTGATCAACGGCTCAAGCATGAAGCCCGTTGGCGCACCCCCGGTTCGGATGATGCGGCCGTTACCGTCGATGCCCAGGTCATCCGGTGCCAGGGCACGCCGCGCTTTACTGCGCCAGTCCATGGGGAGCGGCAGGCCACCGGCGAGTGCGCACCTTGCCTCATCCCGCTCAGGCGCGAACCTTTGCTGGCGCACGGTGACCATTTTCGTCATCTGGTTCCCTCGTTCCGGTGCTTGAATGCATTCCGCGCAGGCGCAGGGCCGGGATTGGGCTCATGGGGACCTGTGTGTCGAAATGCGATCGCCGACATCCAAAACACCGGCGTGTGGTTTCGCTTGCACATCATGACCACGCGACCCACAGCCATAATTTGCACCCAATCACGAAGTCACTTTTTTTAACGATTGCTCTGCATTCGACCTCCCGCTTGGTCGCCTTCTCTTTTTCCCGCGGATCGGTACCGCGAACTTTGGACGGGCGCCACTTGATGCGCGAGTTCTGCATCCGCGCACAAAACAACGTTTGCAGTCGTGTTATCTAGCGTCGGTGCAACGGGCAGTTGGCCGCGACTGAACCGCAGCTGCGTTCCGTCCGAGAGGTAGACCACCGATGTCTGGTACGCGAGGAGACGCAGTGAATTGGGCAAATGCTGCAGGGTTGGTCCTGCGAAGCTTCGAAGTCAGCGTCCATCCCAACATGATCGTGTCGTTGACGAGCCCGGGCTGCCCGGTCGTGCGCGTGAATGCCGCGCTCGAGGACTTGCTTTGCCTGAATCGAGACGAGCTGATCGGCCGCTCCTGCCGTGAGGTTCTGGGCTCGTCGGGTGCTGCGGTGGACATCGATTTGCATGCGTCTTCCGATGCAGTCCTGACTTGCCGGGCAGGCCGACGCGAGCCATTCCTGTGCCAGCTGGAGGTGCGCCCCGTGCCCGATGCGGAAGGGGGCGCCACGCATTCCCTGTGCACCCTCCGCGACATTTCCGGGCAAGTGTCCCTGCAGGGCACCGGCGGACACCCGGCTTCCCGCGACTCCCTTTCAGGGCTGATCCTGAACCATGTTCTGGAAGAGAACATGGCGGCCGAGCTCGTGCGCGCCGTGCATGAATGCTCGCGCATCATCGTCTGCTATCTGCGCATCGATCGTTTCGACATGATCGATGAAGTCTGCGACTTCAGCGTTGCAGCGAACCTGACGCGCATGATCGCCGAGCGGTTGACCCGGTGTGCAGGAGACCCTGGCCGGGTTTCCCGTACTGCAAGCGGCGGGTTTGTCGCGGTGTTCGTGGGTCAGGACGCAGCCACCGATCAGCTGGATGTGGGCCAAAGCATCGCCGCGGCGCTGGAACCGCCATTCGTATTGGGCTCGATGACGCGACGGGTAACCGCCAGCGTGGGGGTATCGTGCTTTCCGGATACCGCATCCGAGGTGCGCGAACTGCTGCAGCAGGCCTCCGCGGCGGCCTATGTCGTCAAGCGCACCGGGGGCAACGACGTACATGCGTACACCGCGACCCTCGATGGTGACTTGGGCAGGCAACTCAAGCTTGCCGACGAACTCGATGGCGCCGTGCAGCGCGGCGAGATGGAATTGGTCTACCAGCCGGTCCTCAGTGCTGCCAAACGCGAAGTCGTCGGCATGGAGGCCCTGGTGCGTTGGCGCAGCCCGAAGCTCGGCTTCCTCATGCCGGATCAATTCATCCCTTTTGCCGAGAGCCTCGGGATGATCGAAGAGATCGGGCGCTGGGTGCTGCAGGAGGCTTGCGCCCAGGCGCGCCGCTGGCTGGACCTGGGCGTCGGAGACTTCACGTTGTCCGTCAACGTCTCGCGCGCGCAAATGCGCGGGCGGCAATTGCTGGAAGACGTGCGTCGCGCGCTCGATGCGTCGCGCCTGCAGGCGAACTTCCTCGACCTGGAGCTCACTGAAACCGCCATCATGGCGAACGTCGAGGAAGCCACCTGGACCATGCGCGAGCTGCGCAAAATGGGCGTCAAGCTCTCCATGGATGACTTCGGGATCGGCCAGTCCTCCCTCGGCCACCTGCAACGGCTGCCGGTCAACCGCATGAAGATCGATCGTTCGTTCGTGGCGGCCGTGCCGGATGACGTGAACGCCGCGCGCATCTGTCGCGCGATCATCGGGTTGGCGCACGAGTTCGGATTCTCGGTCGTGGGGGAAGGCGTGGAGAAGGCGGTGCAGCTGGCCTTCCTCGAACGCAATGGCTGCGAGTTCGTGCAAGGGTATCTCTTGAGTGCCCCGGTATCGGCCGACGCCATGCTGGCGATGCTGCGCGAACCGGTGCTGTATCCCCGCGAAACGGATGGCAAGAGCCGGAATGGTGCCGTTCTGCTCGTGGATGACGAGCAGAACGTCCTGCGTGCCCTGGCGCGCCTGCTGCGCCGCGACGGTTATCGGATCTTCACCGCCTCCTCGTTCCACGATGCGTTCGAGATCCTGGGCACCGAAAACGTGCACGTGGTCATGTCGGACCACCGCATGCCGGAAGGCAGGGGAACCGAGTTCCTGAGCCGGGTCAAAGCCACGCATCCGCACACGATCCGCCTGATCCTGAGCGGCTATGCGGACCTGGGCGCGGTGACCGAGGCCATCAACGGCGGCGCCGTCTATCGATTCCTGACCAAGCCGTGGAACGATGACGACCTGCGCGAGACGCTCCGCGAGGCGATGCGAATGGCGCAGGCCGCGGTCAGCGAGACGTAAGCCAGCTTCCCGTTTACAGGTAATGCTCGTCCAGCACGATTGCACCGGTATCGTCACGCTCGACGCGCGTGATGCCCGGGCATTCCGCCTCGAGCTCGCGCAGTCTCGCATCCTGCTCCGACAGCTGGCCGCGCTGCACGCGAACCTCGTCCGCCAGGCGCTGGTTTTCGGATTGCATCGCCCGGGTTTGCAACGCCAGGGCCAGGGTGACCTGCAGTTCGGCGTCGTCCCATGGTTTCGCCACGAATCGGAAAACCCCGATGTCGTTGATCGCGGCGATGGCCGATGGGAGGTCGCCATGACCGCTGATCAGTATGCGGACAGCTTCGGGTTGCAGCTCCCGCGCCTGGCGCAGGAAGTCCAGCCCGTCGACACCGGGCATGCGCAAGTCCGAAACGACCGCATCGTAGGTCACGTCGCGCAGGCTCTCCAGCGCGTTCTCCGGCTTGTCGAACCCGTGCACGCGGCGACGGGCGTCCAGCAAGTTGGGGGGAATCCGATCAATTGCGCGCCGCATTGCGTTGATGATGGCGGGCTGGTCGTCCAGGACGAGGATGTTGTACATGACGGTGGCCTCAGGCAGCAGAAGCGATCGTGGCAAGCGGCTGCTTCACGGGAAGGGTTATCTGGAACAGCGAGCCTTTGGCCACCGCCGAGCGCACCGCGATGTCGCCACCGTGCTTCTTGACGATGCCGAAGGTAATGGACAGCCCGAGGCCGGTGCCGCTGCCGACGCCCTTGGTGGTGAAGAAAGGTTCGAAAATGTGGCCGAGAACGTGCTCGTCGATCCCGCACCCGTTGTCGCTGACATCAACTTGCACTCGGTTCGCATCGAGCTTGCGGGTGGTGATTTCGATGCGTCCGTCCGCACCCACCGCCTGCGTTGCGTTGACAAGTATGTTCATGAAGACCTGGCTCAATTCGGTCGGATTGCACTCGATCAGCGGCAGCGCATCGAAATGGGTGGCGAAGCCGAGATGTTTGCCGGACAGGCTTCGCACCAGGTCGAGGGCGGTGGTGAGCGCGCGATGAACGTCGAACAGCTGAAAGGCTTCGGTTGCGTCACTGCGCGAGAAGTCGCGCAAGTTCTGCACGATCTTGCGGATCCGGTCCACGCCTTCGCGGGATTCTTCCAGCAGCGCCGGCAGGTCCTCGACGATCATGGCGAAATCGACGGCCTGCTTGCGCGTCTCCATGGCGCGCGCGCGTTCCTCGGCAGTCATGCGCGTGTCGCGCAGCAGGTCATCGCTCAACTCCAACAACCCGAACAGCTTGTTGAGGTAATCGCGAAACGCGCCCATGTTGGACTGCACGTAACAGATCGGGTTGTTGATCTCGTGCGCCATGCCCGCTGCGAGCTGTCCGACGGTCGCCAGTTTGTCGGCCTGGAACATCCTGTGCTGCTCCGACGACAACGCGTCCGTGGCCCCGGCCGACGTCGGATGAAGACTGAGCTGGCCTGGGTCGCTGGTACGCGCAGGGCGAATGGTTACGCTGAGCAGACTCGTATTGCCGCAAATGCGCCACTGGCGCACGACACAAAGCGGCAACCCGTCCATGCCGTAGCAGTTCAGGCAGTCCTCGCAGCCTTCGCTTGGCGGCTCAGGATTCGAACTCAGCCACGGCGGATTGGCAACCAGCTTGGCCAGGCCAAGGTCCGGATCGTCATGGACGACCGTAGCCAGGCCGCGAGCGGGGGCATTGGCGTAATACAGCGACCCGTCGTCACGCAGCAGCGCCACGGACAACGGCAACGTTTCCAGGACGGCAATCGTCTCTGGCACGATGTCATTGGAGACCATTGCGTCCATTGCGCACAAACCGTCGCCGTCACCCGCCCCATGCGGGCATGGATCGGTAGCGTAGGAGGCCGAACGCAAGCCGGCGCAGTCGCTTTGCGAATTGTTGCAATTCGCGCGGCGACGCGTGAAAGCCATCACATCAAATGGCTTCGGAACCGTCGACTGAAGCAGCCAGCCATCATTCCGACATGCGGGCGGTCGGCTCGACCGCCTCACGCTCCAACGCCGACGCGGCCCGCGATGCCCCTGCCAGATCCTGACCAACTTGGGCAATCTGCTCGACACGCTCGGCCGGTTCATAGAACCATGTGTCTGCTGGACCGCTGCCCTCGCGGTCGATCCGGACTTCTGGATGGCACCCGCCAAACCGGGCACGTGCGCTGATGTTTTATGCAGGCGTTCTTTACGATCCGGGGCATCAGTTGTCTCCGCGTACCACGCACATCATGATCTGACCCAAGCCGTCGAGCTGATAAACAGGCATCCATACCTTGGTGATGCTCGGCTGGAGCGGATCTTCGCGGCATCAGCCGCCGACATTGCACGTCGTTTTGATCTGGCCGCCATCGCCGAGACTCATCGACCGGCGGAGGGAAGCTTGGGCCGCAGCAAGACGGAGCACACCTATCGCCGCTGGTGCCTGATGAATGTCTACGGCGAAATTTCGTACCTAGATGTGTTCGGCCTCAGGCATACTCAAACGTATAGGCTCATGCACGGCGGGGACGAGCCTGCACCGCCGGGAGCCTTGAAACCGTGTGGCGACGGTAACGAGGGAAATTAGTGCGTGCTAACAGCTCATCCAGCGGACGCAAACCCGCTGCACGCGTCACTTATCTCGAGTGTTGGATCAATATCCCGCCGCCGCCCCCGCCGGGTAGCGCGGATCGTTGACGCTTTCCAGCATGCCGGTTTTCGGGTCCACCACGATCGCGGCGATGTCGCCCATCGAATGCACGTCGCGGATCTTGTAGCCCATCGCTTCCAGCGCGGATTGCACCGTCGGCGTGAACGCACCGGGTTCCGCGAAGATTTCGTCCGGGTACCACTGCATGTGGATGCGCGGCGCGTCGATGGCCTGTTTCACGTTCATGCCGTACTCGACCACATTGAGGATGCTTTCCATCGTGGTGGAAATGATGGTCGAGCCGCCGGGACTGCCGGTGACCATCACGAGCTTGCCGTCGTGCATAACGATGGTCGGGCTCATCGAACTCAGCGGGCGCTTGCCGGGCTCGATCCGGTTGGCCCTGCCCTGCACGAGGCCGAACTGGTTGGGCACGCCGGGTTTGGACGTAAAGTCGTCCATTTCGTTGTTGAGGAAGAACCCGGTGTCGCCCGCGATCTGCTTGATGCCGAAATAGCTGTTGACAGTAAAGGTCACCGCGACCGCGTTGCCCTTGCCGTCCACGACCGAATAATGCGTGGTGTTGGTGGCCTGGTACGGCCCGAGGCTGCCCTGCACTTCGGATGATGGCGTGGCCTTGCCGGGCTGGATGCTGGCGCGCAGCTTGGCGGCGTGTTCGGCTGAAAGCAGTTTCGCGATCGGGTTCTGCACGAACGCCGGATCGCCAAGATACGTGTTGCGGTCGGCGAACGCGCGGCGCTCGGCCTCGATGAAGTAATGCGTGCTCCTGGTGGAATGGAAACCCCACTGCGCGAACGGATACGGCTCGATGATCTGCAACGTTTCGCAGATCGTGGTGCCACCCGAACTCGGCGGCGGCGCCGAATAGATCATGTAGCCGTGATAGCCGCACTCGACGGGCTTTTCCCATTGCACGGTGTAGGCCTTGAAATCCTTCAGGGTCAGCAGGCCGTGGTTGGCCTCACTGGCCTTGACCACGGCCGCGGCGATCGGGCCGTCGTAGAACGCCCTGGTGCCGCCTTCGGCGATGAGTTCAAGCGTGTGCGCGAGTCGCGGCTGCTTCAGCACCTGCCCCGCCTTCCACGGCTGGCCATTGTCGAGAAAGGTCGCGGCGACGTTCGGGTACTGTTTGAAATAATCGGTGGAGGTGTCGAGGATGCGCACGTCGCCCGGCTGCAGTACGTAGCCATCTTTCGCAAGTTTGATCGCAGGCGCCATCACCTGCGCGCGACTCATCGTGCCGTATTTCTTCAGCGCGTCGTCGAAACCCATCACGGTGCCTGGCACGCCGACGCCGAGGTAGGTTTTCGTGCTGCGGCCCTTCACCACCTTGCCGGCGGCGTTCCGCATCATGTCGGGTGTCGCGGCCAGCGGCGCCTTTTCGCGGAAGTCGAGGAACAGGTTCTTGCCATCGGCGAGATGGATCGTCATGAAGCCGCCGCCGCCGATGTTGCCGCAACACGGATGCACCACCGCCAGCGCGTAGCCCACCGCGATCGCGGCATCGACGGCATTGCCGCCCTGCTTCAGGATGTCCACGCCTACTTGCGTCGCGAGATGTTGCGCGCTGACGACCATGCCGTGTTTCGCACTGACCAGCGGTTCGTCGGGGCGCTGGGGGTGGGCCTTCCCCTGCACCTTCGCCTGCAGCGGACCATCCTGCGCGGCGTGGGTGTCTTGTGCGAAGGCAGGTGACGAGCCAAACCCGTAAGGAATCGAAAACAGAAGAGCAAAGGTAGCCGCCAGTAATTTGCGCATCACGAACCTCAAGTTGATATGGCTTGCATGATCGTGCATGGCCAACGTTGGGCCACGCTGTCTTTCCCTCTCCCGAGGGGAGAGGGGAACAAAGCTGCACCGCTGCATCCACTCTTGCAGGAACAGGGGTTCAAGCATGGAGTGCTTCGATCACCGGCGCGACCTGTGCTTCGCGCCCCAGCGCACGACCGACTTGTCCGAGACGGGCGGCCAGCGTCGCCGCATCCGGCGCACACACTGTTGCATGGCCGACCTTGCGGCCCGCCCGCGGCGACTTGCCGTAGTCGTGCCAATGCGTTCCGGGAATCGCGAGCAGCTTGTCGCGATCGGGAAGCGTACCGATCCAGTTGAGCATGCACGACGGGAAGCGCCCGGACGTATCGCCCAGCGGCATGCCCAGCACCGCGCGCACGTGGTTCTCGAATTGCGAGGTCACCGCACCTTCGATGGTCCAGTGGCCGGAGTTGTGCACGCGCGGCGCCATCTCGTTGCCGAGCAACTGGCCGTCCTTCACGAACAGTTCCAGCGCGAACACGCCGACGTAATCGAGTTTCTCTGCGATCGCGCGCGCATGCGCGAAGGCTGCCTTGTGGATGGCCTCGTCGCGCACGGCAGGCGCGAGACTGGCGGAAAGAATGCCGTCGACGTGCCAGTTGCGCGTCACCGGCCACGCGCGGAATTCGCCATCGGCCGCGCGCACCGCTACCACCGATGCTTCGAACTCGAACGCCACGAAGCCTTCCAGGATCAATCCGCGCGTCGCTGCCTGCGGGCCCAATGCATCCCATGCAGCATCGGCATCCGCCAGCGTCTTGATGCGGAACTGGCCCTTGCCGTCGTAACCCTCGCGGCGGGTTTTCAGGATCGCCGGCGCGCCGATGCGCGCGAGCGCGGTGTCCAGGTCGGCACGCGTTGCGACATCCGCGAATTCGGTCGTCGGCAAGCCGCATTCGCGGAACAGCGTTTTCTCCAGCACGCGATCCTGCGCGGTCGCGAGCGACAACGCGTTGGGTGCCACGCGCGTATGCGCGGTCAGCCATTCGGCGGTCGCGGCCGGCACGTTCTCGAAATCGAAAGTCGCCGCGTCGACCGCGCGCGCGAAGGGCTCCAGGTCGTCCAGTGCATTCCAGTCGACGCCGAGCAGCGGCGCGATCTGTCCCGCACACGCATCCACCGCCGGATCGACGATGCGAAAGCGCACGCCAAGCGGCGTGCCGGCCAGCACCATCATCCTTGCGAGCTGGCCGCCACCCAATATCCCCAATGTTTGTTGAGTCTCAACCATGATGAAAAACCGGACTTCCATCGTGCGAACCCGCACGGCACCGACCCCCCCTCGCCCGCTTGCGGGAGAGGCGGCGCGAAGCGCCGAGCGCGTAGCGCCGGAGTGAGGGCGAACTCGCCGTTCCCATCATCAGCGCGCGTTCTGTTTGCGCGGCTTGGCCTTGGCAACCGGCGCCGGATGCGGCGGCGTCAGGCGCGGATCGGCATGGCGCAACACGTCTTCCGTCTGGCCGTCGCGGAATCGATCCAGCGTCCGCGCGACCTTGTCGTCGTGCAGCGCCACGATGGCCGCCGCGAGCAATCCCGCATTCTTCGCGCCGGCTTCGCCGATCGCCAGCGTGCCCACCGGCACACCGGCCGGCATCTGCGCGATCGACAACAGCGAATCCAGACCCTTCAATGCCCGCGACTGCACCGGCACGCCCAGCACCGGCAGGCGGGTCTTGGCGGCCAGCATTCCGGGCAGGTGCGCGGCGCCACCGGCGCCCGCGATGATCACCTCGATGCCGCGCGCGGCGGCGCCTTCGGCGTAGGCGAACAGCTTGTCCGGCGTGCGATGCGCGGAGACCACTTCGACTTCGTGCTCGATGCCCAGCGCCGCCAGCATCTCGGCCGCGTGCCGCATCGTCTCCCAGTCCGAGCGCGAACCCATCACCACCCCGATCCGGGGCGCGACCGTCGTCTTCCGCATGGTCTCACCGTCGCAAAACGAGTATTGTACGCGGCATGGACAAGCGATTGCTGGACATCCTCTGCGACCCGGTCACCAAGACCCCGGTGCGCCCGTTGCGGCGCGACGAACTGGACGCCTTGAACCGCGCCATCGCGGGTGGCGCGGTGGACACCGTGGCCGGCCAGAAGGTGGCCTCGCCGCTGGACGCCGGGCTCATCACGACCGACCGCAAGGTGGTGTACCGGATCGAGGACGACATCCCCGTGATGCTGGCCGAGGAAGGCATCGGCACCCTGCAATTGACAGATTTTCCGGGCTGACACGGACAGCCACGGCGGCCTGACGACGGGCCTGTGAGCGGCTTCACGGTCTGGCGACTGCGCCTCAGCATACTGAGCAGCCCTGTTCCCCCACTCGCGATCAGGTTTTTTCAATGACGCCCATTCCCTCCGACCCGCACGCCGATCCGGACAAGAAGGTGGTGGGCATCGGTTCGCGTGCGCCCGAAGCCGACCAGGAACACGTCGGCGGTTTGCTGGTGGCCGTGCGCGAGATGACGTTGAAGGAAACCGGCAACCTGGTCGCCGAACTGCTCGACAACGTCGACGACACGCTGTTCGACCTTGCCGAGAAAGCGGAGAGCAACGCCAGCCAGACCGAATACTTCGACGGCATGCGCGAGACCCGCAAGAAGCGTCCGCGCATCGAGCGAATGTTCGGCGAACGCGTCGCGCGCGGCTTCGCGGATTTCGCGGCCGGCCGCCCGACGCGCACCAACGAAACGCAACGCGCGTTTTCGGCCAGCGGTGAATTGAGCCTGGTCGACGATCGCGAACTCGAAGAGTCACTGGCGGTTTCCAGCATGGTCGCCAAGGCCGACGGGCGCCTGTCGGCCGCGTTGATGGCGCTCAACCAGAGGCTGTCGGTGCTGAGCGGCGGTCGCACCACCACCAGCGCCACCAATCCGCTCGCCCCGAGTGCATTGACCGAAGCCTTCCGCGAAGCACTGGGCGAACTGGCAGACGTCAACATCCGCGTGCGCCTTATCATCCTCAAGATGTTCGAGCGCTACGTATTGAAGGCGCTCGACACGCTGTACCACGACGTCAATGTCAGGCTGGTGCAGGCCGGCGTGTTGCCGCAGTTGCACCATCCGAGAGTGGTACGGCGGCCCGGCGCGCCCAACGGTGTTGCGCGCGCGACGCGCGCGGCCGCAGCAGCCGCCGATATCGAAGGCGGCGCGCAGGCGTACGCGGCGGGGGCCGACATGGTCGCCGACGAGTTGCATCAGGAATTGATGCAGCAACTCACCTCATTGCTCGCCGCGCGCCGTCACGCCGAGCGGCCGGACAGTGGCAGCTACATGGGTAGCGGCGCGGGCGGCGCGTCATTGACACCGGCCGAACTGCTCGGCGCGCTCACCCTGCTGCAGGGTGAATCGCGCCCGCTGCCGGCGCTGCCCGCGGCCATCGACACCACCGCCGCGGCGGAAATGGTGCAGCACCTGAAAGACGAGTTGATGGCGCAGATCCGGCGCCTGTCCGGCGCGGGCCACGCGAACGTTTCCGGCAGCGACGAGGACACCATCGATCTGGTCGGCATGCTGTTCGAGTACATCCTGCAGGACCACACCGTTCCTGCGCCCATGCAGGTGCTGCTCTCGCGCCTGCAGATTCCCTATTTGAAAGTGGCGATCCTCGACCGGCGCATGTTCGCGCACGCCTCGCATCCTGCGCGCAAGCTGCTCGACCAGATGGCCGACGCCGCCAAGGGCTGGTCGGAGGAATCCGACCGCGATCACCGCCTGTTTGAAAAAGTGAAAAGTACGGTGGAAGCGCTGTTGCAGGATTTCGACGACGACGTCGGTGTGTTCGAACGCAAGCTCACCGAGTTCATCCAGTTCGTCGAGCAGAATCGCAAGCGTGCCGAACTGGCCGAAAGCCGCGCGACCGAAGCCGCGCGCGGGCGCGAACGCCTGCAGAACGCGCGCCGCCATGCCGCCCAGGAAATCCTGTCACGCATCAACGACCACAACCTGCCTACCCTGCTGCGCGGCGTGCTGACGCGTCCGTGGGCGAATTACCTGGTACTGATCGTGTTGCGCCAGGGCGCCGACTCCGCCGAATTCCGCGCGGCCGTGCATTTCGTGAATGACTTCATCGCGACGGCTGAAGTGCCGCATGGCGAATCCGCACGCCAGCAGTACCGGAACGCGTTGCCGTCGATCGAAAAACACCTGCGCGAAGGCCTGGCCACGGTCGCCTTCCAGGAACCCGACATCGAGCGACTGCTGGACGAATTGCGCAAGTTCTGGCGCCGGCAACTGGGCGAACCCGCGCCGGCCATGCGGGCGCCCGAACCCGCCATAGACCCGGAGGCGGTACTCGGCGTCGCCCCGGATGCGCAACCCGCCATCACGGACGGCGCGCCGGATGTCGACGACTTCGATTCCGACGACATGTCGGTCGACATCGACGCAGGATCGCTGCAAGCCGTGCGCGATCTCAAGGTCGGTGGCTGGGTGGAATTCATCGACGAAACCGGCACGCGCGAACGCGCGAAGTTGTCGTGGATCAGCCCGATCAGCGGCAAGTATTTGTTCGTCAATCGCCGCGGCCTGAAGGTGGCCGACCGCACCGCCGTGCAACTGGCGACCGAGTTGCACGACAACCGCGCGATGATCCTCGAGGAAGTCCCGCTGTTCGACCGCGCCCTCGATGCCATCGTGGATCGCCTGCGCAAGACGCAACCAGCACAGCAATCCGCATGAGTGGTGCCGCCCCGCGGCTGCAGCCGCCGTCGCTTGAAGCCGTTCGCAGCGATGTCGCGCGCGCGCTGGCCGAAGATATCGGCACGGGCGACGTCACCGCGGCGCTGATCGATCCTGCCGGCCGTGCCCGCGCCCGCATCGTGTGTCGCGAGGACGCGGTACTGGCAGGAGGTCCGTGGGCCGACGAGTGCTTCCGGCAGCTCGATCCCGACGTGCGCATTCGTTGGCATCATGCCGATGGCGATCGCGTCGCCGCGGACGCCTTGTTGTGCGAACTCGAAGGCAACGCGCGCGCGCTGGTCGCGGGCGAACGCAATGCGCTCAATTTCCTGCAGACGCTTTCGGGAACCGCGACGGTCACGCGCACCTACGCCGATGCCGTCGCCGGCACGCATGCGAAGATTCTAGACACCCGCAAGACGATCCCGGGTTTGCGCCTTGCGCAAAAATATGCGGTGCGCTGCGGCGGCGGCCACAACCATCGCATGGGGTTGTACGACGCCATCCTGATCAAGGAAAACCACGTCGCCTCCGCGGGCGGCATCGCCCATGCCATCTGCGCCGCGCGTACCGCGAGTCCCGGCGTGTTCCTCGATTGCGAAGTCGAATCGCTGGATGAGCTCCGCGACGCGATCGACGCCGGTGCCGACCGCGTGCTGCTGGACGAATTCAGCGATGCGATGCTGCGCGAAGCCGTCGCGCTCGCCGCCGGCCGCGTGCCGTTGGAAGTTTCCGGCAGCGTCAACCTCGAACGCGTCCGCTCGATTGCCGAGACCGGCGTCGACTGCATCTCGATCGGCGCGTTGACCAAGCACGTCCGCGCGATCGATCTCTCGATGCGGTTCGACAGCGACTGAACACGAACTCTGGTTTTGTAGGTTGGGCTGAGCGCAGCGAAGCCCAACAAGAGCCCGTTGGGGTTCGCAAAAAACGCTCACCCCAACCTACGTTCATCGCCCGAAATCAGCGGCGCGCCTAGCGCGTCCGACGGATTGAGTTGTTGGCCTCCGCTGGCTGAAGCTGAGTACGGGCATTCGCGGGCGCAGATATCACGCCTTCTATCCATTGAATGTAACTTGAGATGCGAACGTCGTATGAGATTACGCCGTAGAGGCCCTCCACGAATGGGCGGCCCGGTACCCATTTGCTCAAAAATGGATGGCCCGGTGGATATTTGCTCCAGGAGGCCAAGCCGACGAGTTGCCTTGAACTCCCATGCCCAATGAGCAATGGGCCGCCGCTGTCACCGCTCCCCCCGATGCCTTCAAGCGGCAGGGCGGAAGGCGGTGGGTCGAATCGATACCAAACATAGCGCGCGTCTGCACCAACAATCACGTTGAAGGCACGGCGCAAGACGGTACGATGCGAGCTGTGAGGGTCCTGACCAACGTTGCCATTGCCCGTGGCGCCCTTGCCCACAAGCTCTACGGTCATCCCCACTTCCTTGTTCCCGCGATAGAGCGGAACAGGCGTTACGTCTGTTACCGGCGACGCAAGTTCGATCAGCGCGATATCGTTGGACGACGCAAGAAATGCCCACACCTTGGATAGATCGCCGGATGCCAATGCCTCCGTGATTAGCTGGTTGGGCAGTTTCTTATAGCCGGGATACGTGATGACGCGTTTGACCCTGCGCGCCATACCGCCGATGGATACATCGTCATCCATGCCTTGCATCTGCATTGGCGCTACGTGGGCTGCGGTCACGACCCATCGAGGCGCAATCAGGACGCCATGTCCTTCCCCCGGCATGTCGACCAGCGCGGGGAATGCCGAAGCCGGGACTCGATACTTGGAATCCTTGACGCCGCCACGAATAACAATAGCGTTGGCTGTGAACGAGATTGCGAGCAATGCAACGAGAAGAAGGTGTTTCATTTGTACCCCGAATATTGGAAGGAGGTTAACACCGCGGTTACGGTTCGATGCGTTGCAACTGGGTGGGCGTCAGTTCGCCGCTGATGGCGACACGCGTACCGTCGGCGCGGATCACCAGGGTGCGTGGCGTTTCGCCGCCCCAGTCTGGATCGATCAGGTAGTTGATGCGCTCGGGATTCGGTTCGGCATACAGGCGTGCGGGATACCCCGTCATCCCCATCTGCGCGAGCCGTGCCGCGACGGCTTCCCGCTGGCCGGGGCCATCGGTGGCCACCAGCACCAACTGGACGTCGCGCGGATGCGCGCGCTGCAATTTCACCAGCGCGGCGAGATTCGGTTCGCAGTAGGCGCAGTCCAGTGCCCACAACGCGATGATGCGTTCGCCGCGTGCGGGTGGCTTCACCAGTGCGGGAATGTCGGCGGCGGAAAGCGGTTCGAGCAGCGTGGTGCGCGCCAACACCGGCAGCGCGCAGCACAGCAGCAGCAAGACTAGTGCGCGGCGCATCATGGCGTGTCCTTCGTGGCGCTGCCGATCGCGACGAGGCGGAATCCGTTGGCGGTGTTCCATGCGACGAACGCGCGGCCGTCGTGCACCAGCAGTTGCGGCGAGTAGACGGCGACATTCGAATCAGCGATGGCGCGCGGTGCGCCGAATGCGTCGCCGCCGTCATGCGAAACGCGCAGCATCAACTGATAGCCTTTCGCGCTCACCTGATTCCACGCCACCCACACGTCGTGATCGTGCACCGCGACGTCGGCATGCCCGGCGCCGGGCCCACCGATCTTCAGCACGTGCGTGGGCGGATGGCCGGGATCGAGCTGGCCGTACCAGATCGCCGGCCCGTGACTGGCCTCGTACCACACGCCGTGCAGCACGCCGTTCGAGCCGATGGCGAGCCCCGGCCCCTGGTGTGGGCACGCGGCGATCTTCCAACCGTCGAAGGTTGCGCGTTGCGGGTGGACACCCTTGCCGTCGGTGCGCAGCACGGCGAATGCGTGGTCGCGGATGTTGTCACCGAACACGCCGCGGAAAAACGCCGCGATGTCGCCATTCGGCTCGCGCGCCAGCGCGATGCGACAGCATTCGCAACTGTGCTCCATCAACTTGCGGTCGGGTGCGAAAGTCCTGCCATCGTCGTCGGACCAGCTGTAGTAAATCGCGGCGCCGAGATACGGCTTGCCGGCGGCCTTGGCCTTGACCTCGTCGCGCTTGTCGACCCACGCGACCACCACGCGCCCGTGGCCATCGACCGCGAGCGCATCGAAGCGGTGCGTGATCTTCGCCAGGTCGTGGTTGACCGTGACCGGCGCGGAGAAATGTTTTCCGCCGTCGAGCGAACGCACGAAACGCACGTAGCCGGTCCACGGCCCCGCCAGCGGATGCGACCAGGTGACGTAAATCTGTCCCTGCGGACCGAACGCGATCCTGGGGCGGTTTTCGCCTTCGTCGTAAATCTTCTCCGCGGTCTGATTCACCTCGACCAGCGTGCTCAAGGTTTTGCCGAAGTCATCCGAATGCTGCACCAGTACGTGACCGTCGCGCGCGGTCACCAGCCACAGCCTGCCGTGCGCGTCGAACGCTGCGCTGGCGCCGAGCTCCGGTTCATGGCTCATGCCGGCCATGCGCATGCCATCCTGCGCGAACGCCACCGGCACCGACGCGAAGCAAAGCAGCAGGAACAGGCAAACGATGCGTTTCATGACTTGGAGCCTCCGATATTCCAACTCACCTCGCCGAACCAGGTGCGCCCTGCGTAGGGGTGATAGACCCAGTAGCGTTCATTGGCGAGGTTGTCCACGCCCAGCGATGCGGTCCACTGCGGCGCGAACCGCCAGCGCAGTTTGGCATCGGCCACGGTGAACGAACTGACCGCGCCGTAGGTGTTCACGAAATCGCTGTTGTCGAGCGTCGAGTATTGCCGCCCGGAGCGGCGCACGCCCAGCGATGCATCCCATCCGGGCGCGAAACGCCAAACCGCGAACAGCGTTGCGCGCAGGCGCGGAATGCGCGGGAAGCGTTTGCCGTCGGCCTGTGGATATTGCGCATCGCGCAGCGTGACCGCGTCGTTCCACGCAACGCTGGCTTCGACATCGACGTTCGGCAGCACGTCCTTGAGGTTCAGCGCAGCCTCGACGCCGCGCATCCGCACCGCGTCGATGTTCTGCACGCTGGTCACCGGCACCGGCAAGGTGATGTCGGTCTGCGAGTACAAGGTATCGGCGAAGCGGTCCTGGTACAGCGACACCCGCCACTGGCCGCGCGGCATGTCGCGGATCAAGTCGAGATCCGTCGACCAGTCGCGTTCGGGGTCGAGGTTTGGATTGTTGTTGACGATCGCCCCGTTCGACAACGAGCCCTGGAACAGTTCTTCGACCGTCGGGTAGCGCACGGCCTTGCCGAACGACAACCGCAACCGCCACGGCCCTTTGATGCGCCAGTCGAGGCTGGCCTTGGGTGACACGTCGCTGCGCCGGCGATCCGGATAGGCGACGCTGGACGAAGCGTTCGCCAGCAATCCGCGATACGCCCGCCATTGTTCCCAGCGCGCGCCGAGGGTCAGCGTCCATGCCTGCGCGAAATCCCAGACGTCCTGCAGGTACAGCGCGCGGGTTTGCGAGCGGCCGCCGTAGGCACTGGCGCGCGCGCCGTCTTCCGCATCGCCACGCCAGTCGGTGGCGGTGAACACGCGCGAGTCGAGCAGGTAGCGGTCGAAGTGCGCGCCTGCGTACAACGTGTTGCTTTCGCCCAGTGGTCCGGAAGCACTGAGATCAAAGGTGCCCCAGCCGGAGCCACCCATGTCGGCAAGCGTGTCCGCACTGCCCTGCGCAGCGAAGGCGTCATGTTCGAGGTCGTGCTGGAAATCGTAGCGGCTGGCGACGGCCTGCCAACGCCAGCCATTGGCGAGGCGGCCATCCAGTTGTGCGCCGAACAGCACGTGGGTCTGGTCGAAGGCGCTCGGCGCGAGGCCGCTGTCGGGCAGCGTCCACGCCTGGCCGTCGGCGAGGATCGCGCCGCCGTACACCGGGCTGCCATTCGCATCGCGCAGGAAACTGCGGGTCGCGTCGAACGCGCGGTTGCGCCAACCGCCGAGGGTGAAGCGCGCCTGGATGTCATCGGTAATGTCCACGCCGACCTGCAGGGTCGCCTGCGTTTGCCGGGTATGCTCGATGCTGTTGGCGCCATAGATCAGGCGCGGGCTGCCGTTGATGTTGCGGTCGAGCGTAGCGCCGGTGACCGCGACCGCATCGTCCGCGTCGCCGCCGGCTTTGGCGACAGCGTATTGCATCGGCTGGCCATCGTTGTCGAGACGGCTGACCGACAGCAACCAGCGCCACCGACCCTTGTGGTCGCCCAGATACGCCGCGAAGCGGTTGCCGTCGTAACGTCCGCCCGCGCCATAGTCGTCGCGAAAATCCTGCGAGAAATATTGCGCGTCCGCGCCGGCGACAAAATGGTCCGGCAGACGCGTCTGGATCAGCACCGTGGCGCCGGTCGAGTTGCCGGGATACAGCGCTGAATACGGCCCGTACAGCACCTCCACCGACTCGATCGACTGTGGCGACACCATGCCCCAGCGCGGCGCGCCGTTCCAGCCGTTGGTCATCAGGTTGGAGAGCAACAAGCCATCGGCATATACGAGGCTGCGCGCGCTCTGCAGCGTGCCCGCGTCACGGCTGCTGATGATCGCATTGGGATCGCCGATGTAGCGCTGGCGCACCTGCAGGTTGGGGAAATAGCGCAGAACATCGGCGCTGTCGGCGACGTTCTGCTTCGCCAGTTGCACGCGCGTCTTGCGCACGCTGACGCCGGCGGGAGTGGCCGGCAGCGGCGCAGCCTCGACGTTGATGGTCGGCAACGTCTGCGGTGACGTGGCGGCGGGCGCCATGGCGGATACCGCGGCAGCAGCCAGGAGAAAGCCCGCGAACAATGACGCGCCCCATACAAGTGAGAACTATTCTCATTTTAGGTGCGCCGGTTCGCGCGGCAATGCGACAAATTGTCGCAGCGCGGTTTGTCAGATGTCGTCGGCGCGTTCGTGGACCGGGCGCTTGCCGAGTTTGCGTTGCAGGGTGCGGCGATGCATCCCCAGCCGGCGCGCGGTTTCCGAAATGTTGCCGCCGCATTCGTGCAGCGTGCGCTGGATGTGTTCCCACTCCAACCGACGCAATCGCAATGGCGATTCGGGCAGGTCGGCCGTTTCGCCGGCGTCCGCGTCGCCATCGTCCAGCAACGCGCGCACCACCGCATCGGCATCGACCGGTTTGGCGAGGTAGTCGTGCGCGCCGCGCTTGATCGCTTCGACCGCGGTCGCGATCGAAGCGTAGCCGGTCAGCAGCAAGATGCGCATCGACGGCACCGCGGCGTGCAGGACGGGGATCAAGGCAAGCCCGCTGTCGTCGCCGAGTTTCAAATCCACCACCGCATAATGGGGCTGTTGCTCGCGCACGCACTTCA
>Ga0207707_10000072_pt1 | contig 102454 bp, 76 predicted proteins | sample KBSC83BmetaG_FD_184336 | JGI IMG/M metagenome (GOLD analysis project Ga0207707, IMG submission 184336) | Corn rhizosphere microbial communities from Kellogg Biological Station, Michigan, USA - KBS C8-3B metaG (SPAdes) (version 2) | ecosystem: Host-associated > Plants > Roots > Rhizosphere ... | reverse complement strand
CGCGCCCATCCATATTCGTGGTTACTGTCCTCACCCCAGCAACCACTTGAGACGGAGGATCCACCAACCGTCTCTCTTGCCCCACACTATACATCGCAACGCCCGTGCCGTGCAACTACGTTTTTCTGCAAGGAATAGAGGTTGTGATTTGCCTCGGGAAACCTTCCGAGATGAGACTGGGAGTCAGATTCTGGAAGTCCGGTGAAGGTGCGGCTCGTGTAGATTTTTCGCGACGACGAGTGTAGAAATTTCACGACGGTAAGGTTTACTCACCGATAGCTTGTTCGATCTGCTCAGCGATCTGAGATGCGTAAGTCTCGATAACTGTCTGGTTCTCTCCCTCAATCATTACCCTGGCCAGAGGTTCTGTGCCCGAGTAACGCAATAGCAATCTTCCTTTGCTCGACAGCCGTTCCTGAACCTCACGAACCATTTTGTTAACGGCCGGCAATTTATCAAAAGCAACCTTCTCTTTGACTCTCACATTCAACAATACCTGCGGGTAGCGGTGAAAGCCGGCCGTCAATTCTGACAAGGGCCTTTGAGCCTCGGCCATTGCTCTCAGAAGACATAAAGCGGTAATCATGCCATCGCCAGCTAGACTCAAGGCCGGGAGGATAATGTGACCAGATTGCTCGCCACCCAAACTTCCTTTACGACGTAACAATTCTTCGAGAACGTACTTATCACCAACGTCAGTGCGAACAAGTTCAACATTTAATGATCGCAGCGCGATTTCCAATCCTATATTGCTCATAACGGTCGCTATGACAACTCCCGCTGCGAGGCCATCATGCTTTATGAGGTGATTCGCAAGAACCCAAAGGGCTGCGTCGCCATCAACGAACGTTCCCTGCTCATCTACAAAAAGAGACCGATCAGCATCGCCATCGAAAGCAATTCCCAAGTCCGCATGTTCTGCAATCACTCTCGCTTGCAATGATTCGATGTGAAGCGACCCGCAGTTGAGATTGATGTTGCGTCCATCAGGCGCTGCGTTAATCGCAATGACGTTCGCACCCAGACTACCAAAAAGTGCGGGTGCAAGTTTGTAGCTGGCACCGTTAGCACAGTCAACGACAACCGAGAGTCCATTGAGGTTCACGCCGGCACCGATTTCATGCGAAAGAAATTGAAGATAACGGTGCTGCAGATCTTCGGCGGAATCGGCCGGCTGCGTTTGATGCGGTTGCGGCTCCTGCCTGCTATGGACTCTACCTTCGCGGATGTCGTCCTCAATCAACCGTTCAACCGAATCAGCGATTTTTTGACCTGACGGTGCGAAGATTTTAATGCCATTATCGTGATATGGATTATGCGAAGCGCTAATCACGACGCCGGCTTGTGCGTCAAGCACGCGAGTGAGATAAGCAATACCCGGTGTCGTTATGACTCCCGCCGAAAAACAATTCGCTCCCGCACCCGAGGCACCCGCAATAAGTGCGCGTTCCAACCAGGCTCCAGACTCACGCGTGTCTCGACCAATAACAATGGAGGGCACGTGTCCAGATTCCTGTGACAGATAACCTGCGAGAGATGATCCGATGATTTCTGCGGTTGGTGAGTCTAGTGGAAACTTTCCGGCTTCACCTCGGATGCCGTCGGTGCCAAACAGTGCTGTCATCTATACCTTGTTCTTCTTGTTTTGATCTGTACCTGGTTCTTCATACTTTGTCTGTCCGCAGACCGGACCAAACGCAAAGGTCCCAATACAAAACATCTCGTTACTTTGCCTGCGCGAATTTAGCTGGATTGACTGACTTCAAAATTAACTTTCCATTAAACGCGGACGGCAACTCCAGTTGAGGCTCGAGTGCCGCATTCAAAACTATTTTTAATTCGGACTTCTTTAATTGATCCAGTAACTTCGAAGGACCTAATATGTTGACACTTGCTGTGCGGGGCACCGTTGCGGTTCCGGATGGCCCAACTACCATCACATCCGAAAAACTCCGTTCTGCACGTCGTTCACCAATCACAATCTGAACATCCACAGCAGGATCGAGCAAATCAATCTTAGGATCAGTAATATCAATTGAGACGTTTGTCGCTGTGAAACTCCCTTTCTGGCCAGCTAACGGAATGGTTTCCGTAGGAGCTTTTTCAAGCGCGTTGACGTGTCCAGCCGGACCGCGAACCGTTACGGTTGGCTCGCTGGGTGTGACTGAGTAAACCTCGTAACCATTTACCGGCTCACCTTCAAGTCGCGGCTCAGTCCTAACTTCCTTCTCAACGATTGGTTCCAACCGAATCGGAATCGCGCCGGGTAAGAAGCCTTCGATTCTCACGCCATGCGGCAAGGGTATTTGTGCTCTATCGGACAATCTGAGCATCCGTTCACCAGCTCGTTGATCGGTAATGTCGATCGTTGCCACCAGATCAAGCGCGCTCAAACCATCGAGCTTGCCTCTGCTTCCGGTAAGTGTGACGTCAACTGACTTCGGTGGATCATTACTGATTTCGAGCGATTGGGGTCTTACGAAGTTGAGTTGTACGTTAACGTGTGTGGTTACCGGTTCGTTCTGACTGGTAACAACCAACCAGAGCACAAGCGTTATGCCCAAAGACAGAAGTTTCAAACTCCAATCCTCGACAAACAACTTACGCAGAATCTTCTCGACGCCAGACGGCGCTCGTGCAGGCTCCGCAGAAATCTCTTCAACGTCTTGAAAGGGCATTGCTGTCTTTGATGTTCGATTGCTTTAGCTTGTCGTGACTCAACCAACCAGGTGCGGAGTTTCTAACGACGTCTGAAATGTTGTGGCCTGGTTGGTTACGTCACGACAAGCAAAGCATTTCGGACGTTACAAAATCGGCGCGATCTCTTCGGTGTCAGTTTCATGCTCGGTTGGTTTTTCTTTTTCCTTACGCTTCGGTCCGCTGAGCGCATCAAAAATGGCCCCGCGGAGTTTGGTTGCATCAAGCCCACGCTTAAGCTCACCTGCCTGTACAAATGAGATCAGTCCGGTCTCTTCTGAAACAACCACAGCCACCGCATCCGTGTCTTCAGTAACTCCAATTGCTGCGCGATGGCGTGTACCTAGATCCTTTGAAAGTCGGGGATTAAGTGTTAAAGGCAAAAAACACGATGCGGCTGCGATGCGATGCCGTCGAACGACCACGGCACCATCATGTAGCGGACTCTCCGGGTTGAAAATACTCACCAACAGGTCGTAGCTGAGTTCAGCGTCCAGCTTTACGCCCCCATCAGTAATATTCTTCAGTCCGACGTTCCGCTCGATAACGATCAAAGCACCGGTCTTTGTTGAGGCGAGCGTCGTCGCGGCAAGAATGACTTCATCGTACACGCCTTCGCCGAACTGCCCTCGATGAACCCTGGAGAATGGCATGCGAAAGCGGTTGCCGAACGTAATTAGTGCTTGCCTGATCTCTGATTGGAACAGAACGATGATTGCAATCCCGATGTAGAACAATCCGTTGCTGAGAACGAATTCGAGCGTTGCGAGGTCTTGTTTACGGGAAAGCCAATAGAAGAAAACCAGAACACCAATTCCCGCGGCCATGGGAGCTGCACGAGTGCCGCGAAGAAGTTTAAGAACACCATACACAAGTAAAAAGACGAAAACGATGTCCGCGATACTTCGCGGCTCGATGAGGCGTCTCAAATACTCGGAGTATGGTAGTAACAGCAGCATCTCGTAATTTGTGTGAAAGCCAAATCGCGGCGTCGCAGTAACAAGTTAGTATCTCCAGGGCCCGCGCGAATCCGAGTGCTCAACCAGCGTGTTCTGGAACCGCTCGCGTATCAATTGACTGTTCGTCGCGGGCGGCTTCAAGAAAGATCATTTCAACCTTGGGTTCTGCCTGCTTGATTTGGTCCTCTACTTCTAAGATCGTGCGCTCAATATCACTCGTTGTCAGGTTCTGACGCAACTTGACGTGGGAGTTGATCAGGATCTGTTTGGGCGCTAAATGCATCGTAAGCAATTCTACAACTCTTTCAACATTTGGATGACTCTCGATGGCCTTTTTGATGGCTTCAACCGTCTTTGCATTAGCTGCCTCGCCCAACAGGAGGCCTCGAGACGATCTGGCTAAAACAAAGGCTACGACCGCCAGCACCAAGCCGATCAGGATCGACGCTAATCCGTCCCAATAGGCGCCCGCACTTCCTCCTACCTGAAAGTCCGTCATTAATAACCCACCTGCAGCAATGACAATTCCGAGCAGAGCTGCTGAATCTTCAAAGAGCACTGTCTTCGCGGTCGGATCTTTCGATTCACGTACATACTCGAAAAAACCTGAACCCTCGTGATGAGCCTCGCGCATCTCCTGGTAGATCGCCAGCGTGATTGACGCAGTTTCAAGTACAAAAGAAATCGCCAGAACTACGTACGCCCAGGTCAGATTTGTGGGTGGATGAGGGTGCGCAAGTTTTACGATACCCTCGTAAATAGCGTAGGTCGCTCCCACACCAAAAATGAAAATCGCAGCTATGAAAGACCAGAAGAAGCGTTCTTTTCCGAAGCCAAATGGATGTTTGCTGGAAGCTGGTCTTTTGTAGAACCTTAGTCCGAGCAGCAGGAAGATCTGATTGGTTGTATCGGCAATTGAGTGGAGAGCCTCGGCCATCATCCCCGAAGAGCCGGTAATCAAGGCTGCTACCAACTTCAAGACTGCGATTAGCGCATTTGCAAAGAGCGCCCCCAGAACGGCCAGCATACGCAAACACCTTCGGGTACTAGAATGTCAGCTCCGCTCGGATTATCTCGGAAAACGCCGTCTGCTGGCAATGATCCCAGATCCCGGATTTCAGATTTCAGATTTCAGATTTCAGATTTCAGATCTTAAATGCAAAACACTTACATCCAAGCGGAAGTCTCTCTGGTAATCTGAGATCTGAGATCTGAGATCTTACTTTCTTTTCTTTTTGAAAGTCCCGTTTTGAAGAAAGCCCACCAGCTCACCGTTCTTCCCAACCACCGCAAGTGAGCCAACTCCGTTGCGCTTCATTAGTTCACGCGCGTAATCCAGGGTTGCATTGGGTTCAACGAAGAAGCGAGGAGCAATTGGTCGCATTACGTCCATGGCTTTTGTGAGGTGCCATCGTTCGCGTGGTAAGGATTTTAGATCCTCAAGGGCAAGTATTCCGTGCAGCTCGCGATCTCGAGCCACCGGAAAGGCGACCTGTCGATGGATCGGTAACACGGCATCGATGAGCTGACTTATTGATAACTCAGGTTCGATTGAGAACGGCGCTGACATGGCTTCAGAAACGACATGCTGAACGCGAGCACGATTGTGTCTGACAACGCCATAAGCTGCGTCAAACAAGAAAAGACCAACCAGCACCGACCACAATCCCATGAAATATGATCGGAAGTTCGGCGCGACAACCATGTAAACACCGAAGATGATCAGAACGGCAGCGATAAGCATTCCACAAATGCCGGCCATCCGTGTGGCGTCACCAATTTTGCCGGTTCGTCGCCAAAGGATAGCGCGCAATACACGCCCCCCATCCAGTGGATATCCAGGAAACAGATTGAAAACGGCTAATAGAAAGTTGCCTGCGGAGAGCAACAGGAAAACTCCGGCCGCGGTTGGATAGTTGAGCTTGACTGCAGGTAACAACAGGACAAATGCAACTGCCGCAAAGAGGAAACTCGCAGCTGGACCAGCGATAGCGATTCGAAACTCGGCGCGTGGGCTCTCCGGCTCTTTTCGCAAGCGCGCCAGACCACCAAACGGATGAAGCACGATCTCCTCAATCTCAATGCCTTCGCCGCGGGCCATCAACGCATGCGAAAGCTCATGACCGAAAACCGACAGAAAAAGCCCGAGCGTTGTAACGATCGCAAGGATCCAGGCAGTTACATCACTAACGGGATGAAGCGTAACGCTACCTACCCACATTCCGCCGCGGGCGAGATTTACTGCAATCAGCCACACGCTAAGAAAGAAAACCGCGAACCAGCGAAAATCGATTCGCACCGGAATTCCATAGATGCGGGCGACGGTGATCTGTCGTCTGTAAAACGCGAGAAGATTCATCTAGGTTTCGAACGCCGTCACGTCAGTATCCATTAACGGGTGCGGTTCGGTCCGTGACACACGTCGCAAGAGCAGTGGTTCTTCAAACAACTGAGAGAGGCCCCGCACAATCGCAAACCTTGGTTCCTCTGCAACTCGCACACCTAATCCGAGTTGTTTTTGAAGATGCTGCGCCAAACCGTCCAACGAAGCGCCGCCGCCGGTAAGAATCAATCCGCGATCGTAGATATCGCCGGCGACTTCGGGGGCCAACTCGGTCAACATCCCACGGACCGAGTCAGCGATGCGGCGAATAATCGGTACTGTGATCGCATAAACCTCTCCAGCCGTGATGTCTACTGCGCCAGGACTGCCCGTTTGAACATCACGACCGCGAACATTCAGGTTCGTGGCCGGATCGCGCGGCTCAATCGCGGTGCTAAGTTCAAGTTTCACTCTTTCCGCTGTTAGGATACCGATTGTTAGACCATGGTGGCGTCGCAAACGATCCATGATTGCCGCATCGATGTCCGAGCTTCCAATTCGTTCGGCACGTGACGCGATGATGGAACCACTAACGATGGTCGCGACGTTTGTCGTGCCGCCGCCAATATCCACAACCGCAGAAGCGTGCTCGTCGTTCAATGGAACACCAGCGCCAATGGCAGCAGCCTGCCCTTCCTCGATCATGTAAACCCGGCTGATGCGCGCTTCCTCGGCCGCACTCAATAAGGCACGCTGCTCCACCTGCGTAACTTCTGACAGTACGCTCATGATCGCACGCCGGCTGAAGTGAGATATTCCACTTCGCGCCAACCTTACGAAGTGATCGAGCATCGCTCTGGTACGTTCAAAGTCAGCTACAACACCATCGACCAGTGGCGCGATCACCGCAACGTCGCGAGCTTCCCGACCTTGCATCTTGTGTGCTTCGTTTCCAAAAGCAATTACTTCCCCGGTTATTTTGTTGATGGCAACCACGGATGGTTCATCAACGACCACACCTCGACCGCGGACCGCAATAATGGTGTTTGCCGATCCCATATCGATCGCCATCGAGTCAGATACGAGATTCCGAAGCGCGTTAAGACCTATTAACGAACCCGTTTTGGCGATGATCGACATAAAACAAAAAGCGAACTACTACGGACCTTTTACCGCTGCCCGTAATTGTTCACTTACTTCTCCTCCCCCAGAAACTTTGCTATTTGCCGATTTGTCCGACGAACTTGGGTTTTTCGTCGAAACCAATCAAGGGCCGCATGAATCTTTGGACCCCTTTTCGACTAAAGTTCATCGGACATTTACCACGCTCCGCTGGCGCCTTGCCAATCCACTTCCCAAAGCGCAACTGGCTGCTGACGGTTCTTCACCACAATGGGATCGCGGGGCTGCAGCTTGTAACGACTGTGCGCCGCCTTCGCGGTAACGTCGCTTATCAGAACTTCACCACCTCGTGCGTTGGTTTCCAATCTCGAAGCCGTGTTCACCGCATCTCCGATCGCCGTGTATTCGGAGCGTCGTTCAGAGCCGATATATCCAACCGTCACTTCTCCCGTATGCAATCCCATCCCTACGCCTATTTCGTGCAAGCCTTCGTCTTTCAATTCCTGATTGATGCTGAGCACTCGGCGCTGCATCGCCACCGCGGCATTCAATGCATTAGAAGCATCTTCCGGAGTGGCGGTAGGAGCTCCAAAGAGTGCCATTAAACCGTCGCCGAGATATTTGTCGAGCGTTCCGCCGTGCGCAAAGATGATGTCGGTCATTGCCGAGAAGTATCGATTGAGCAAGCTAACAATTTTCTCAGGCGGCGCATGTTCGGAGATACGAGTAAATCCCCGGATGTCGGCGAAGAGAATGGTGATTGTTTGATTGACGCCACCAAGCTTGAACGACTCGGGGTTCTCAAGCATTTGCCTGACGACGTATTCGGGAAGAAACCTGCTGTAGTTCGCCCGTGCAACCTCTTCACGCGCCAGCCGCTCGTGCGCGCGTGCGTTCTCAACCGCAATTGCAGTCTGAGCTGCAACAGCGCTGATTAATTCGAGATCGTCGGGTTTGAAAGCTGCAAATGGATCAAGTCGGTCCGCATAGAGCGCTCCGTGAACCCGTGTCTCCGCGACGAGAGGCGCGCAAATCGTGGAACGAACTCCCTGTGACACGATCGAATCGACGCCGGCAAACTGTTCGTCTGAAGCTGCATCCTGAGACAGTAATGCGACTCGATCCTTCATTACCTTGCGCGTGATGGTTCGACCTATTGATAACCGACGGGCGTGCGCTTCAAGTTTGTTGTCGCGTGCGCGCATCGCAATGGGCGTCAGCTTAACATCCTCGAGATCGCCGTTTGCACCGCCCTCAGCCAGCAAAGCCACGACCCGATCAGCCGGCGTTGATCTAAAAATTACGTCTGTCGCTTTTTCGAAAATTGCATTGAGGTCGAATACCGATCCCAGCGTCTTACTCATTTCATACAAGGCGGTGAGGATATTCGCTTTGCGCTGCAGGGTATCTAACATCTTGTCGCGCTGCGGGGAGAGTGCCGTTGTCATCTCGTCCTTCGAACGAAGGACAGTACTCATCACGTCGTTCGCTGAAATCAGCAACTGAGTATGACCGAGAGGTTTGTCGTCGTAACGAACGTCTGTCGTGCGTTCTTCGGGAGGTTGTTCGAAGCGCAAAGTGCTGGCGCCGATAGTTATTCGATCGCCATTTTTGAGTTGCTGCTCAAAGTGCGGTTCACCATTTATGAATACCTTGTTAGCGCTTCTGCGAAGCTGTCCGTTGATTACTGCACCGTCAACGATAGTGAATGCACCGCCATCGTTAGCTTTAATGTGTGCGTGGTAACGGGAGGCGCGTGGATCGTCGAGCACTACAGCGTTGTCGGGCGCGCGGCCAATTGTGCAAATGGCCTGAGGAACAAAACTGAATTGCCATTGACGCCCACTTGCGTCGGTGATCTTGAGGTGCGCCATGCTGAAGTTGATCCTAACAGTAGGCGGAAACGCTGACAACAGGAAGGCAGGAGGAGGAATGGGAGCAGGAGCAGGAGCAGGAGCAGGAGCAGGAGCAGATAAGATCGTAATAGGTCCTATTGGTCGTACAGGTCCTATTGTTGGTCTCATCAAAAAATTAACTGCCCCTGCTCCTGCCCCTGGCCCCTACGCCCTGCCAAAACCTTAGCGAGTACAAAATGAAAGCAATCGTGCTTAGGTCGAGGACGAAGACAGCCGGTCTTATGGAAGAAGTAATTTCGACGACGCGCCCCACAACCTTGACGCTATCCGAGACCGCTTGTTAGACTCAAACCACTTACCAAACAGGGCCCGACGCCAGTCGCGTCGTTCGTATTTTTCTCCTTTAGACAAGCGCGTGCGGCGCAGTCTGATTTTTCAAAACCGATGGAGGTGTATGGTGGGCTTCAAGGTCGGCCAGAAAGTCGTTTACCCTAATCACGGAATCGGTACCATCGAACAGATTGAGCAGAAGCAGATCGGCGCTACTCTTCTTCCCTTCTACACGCTTCGGCTCGCTGCGAATAACTCAGTGGTTCTCGTTCCGGTTTCAAATGCCTCAGAAGTTGGTCTGCGTGCCCCGATCTCCTCGGGCGAGTGCGACATGCTCTTCAAGGCTTTAGCAGATGATTTTTCGTCTCCCGCTAATGATTGGAAGGATCGGTTTAAAGAATTCTCCGAGAAGATGCGCACAGGCGATATCTTTGAAGTCGCTGATGTACTCAAGCATCTGACCTATCTCAGCAATCTTAAGCCTCTCTCTTTTCGTGAGCAGCGGATGCTGGAACGCTCGCGGTACCTGGTTGTTTCGGAATTGGCCGCAGTATGTCGCCAACCTGAATGCAATATTGAACCACGAGTTGACCAGGCGATTGCCAAAGCATGCGCGAAACATGATCGCCGTCCTGCACGCGTTCGTGCTGCGGGAGCTGCTGCAGGCCATTAGTCTCAGCTCAAAAGCAAGAATCTCAGCCGCTCTTCACGAACAATCGTAAGACCACTCACGCTCCGAGGTAGCCGCGTACAGGTAGATCTGTACGCACCTCAGTCCTGGTCCAACTAAATCAATCTCGTCGATTCCACCCAACACTTCATGCGTGCTGTCTAACACGCGCTGTCAGTCGAAACACCGCGATTCCAAAGCTCATTACAACGCCTGCCTTGTTGCCGCTTGAAGGTGTGTACCGTTTCGTACCGAAGAAGAAGTTAGGTGTTTGGTAGATCGCCGATTCTGGAAATCCCGACTCTTTGGTGGTCTCCCCTAACCACGATGAGCACTTTAATTGAGAACATCGAAGAGAGTGCGGAGCCTGCCAGAAAATCCGGCAGACCAAGGGGCGTAGTTAGTTCGCAAACGCAAAGGATGATTGCCACATGGGATGCCAAGAAGCGCGATTGTCCAACGCTCAATAATGTCGCATTGCTAAATGCGGTGGCGGATGCGGTGTTTGGTCCGCGTGTGAATGTCCATGTAAGAAGACGCGATCGCATTCGACTAAAACGGACGCTGCAGCGCCATGGTCGACTGACTTAAAACGTTTCAGACAATACTTCGTTGGGTCGCCCTTCCAGCAATGCCATTATCAGTCTTTGATTCAATCCCCCAATGCTCGTTGAGCGGATCAAAGGTCGCTGGTACCTCTGCGTTATTTGTCATCACTGCCGCAAGCAGTTTGCCTTTCAGCGGGATACAGATCTCGCACCTCAAACTACCATTTGTCTAATCTGTAATGAGTGTCTGAAGTCTGACCATTACGAGCCCAAAGATGTTCAAAGAGTCCGCACTGCGTAGATTCTGTATCAGTCGGGCCTATCAATGAGCCCGTGCTATACTGTGCCTCCTCCTAATCATCATGGACGAACCCGGTAGTTATAGCCGACGCACATCTGCCAACCTTGGACCGCCAGGTGAATCCCTCATATGAACGCGCTGATAAAGCTCTTTGGGGTGGCGATCCTTATCGGAGGTAACGCCTTCTTTGTTTCGTCCGAATTTGCGCTCGTCTCGGTTAGACGGACGCGGTTAGAAACCCGGGCAAATAACGGGAGCAAGGGTGCTCGTGCGGCTTTGCGCCTGCTCGACAATCCCACCATTTTCATTTCAGCAGTTCAACTCGGTGTGACGCTCGCATCGTTGGCTCTCGGCTGGCTGGGTGAACCAACAATCGCAAAATTGCTTGAGCCCGTTGCACACTCGGTTGCACCCGAGGGACGAGCGAATTACGTTGCACACATCCTCGCATTTGCGATCGCTTTTTCTCTGATCAGTTTCCTGCACATCCTGCTTGGCGAACTTGTACCCAAAATGTTCGCTTTGGAAAGGGCGGAGATCGTCGCCGTTGTTACCGCGCCGGCACTTGAGCTCTTCGCCAGGGTATTTCAAGCGCCATTGTGGTTGCTGAATCGGAGTGGCTCGGCAGTAGGACGACTTATTGGTTTGAATTCTTCTCTCGAGCGCACCTCTGTCTACACTGAAGCGGAACTAAGGCAACTTGTTGACGTGTCTCGTGAGAGTGGTCATTTAAGAGCTGAAGAACGCCGGTTGATTCATCGAGTGTTTGAGTTCTCGGATACAGTTGTTCGCGAAGCGATGGTGCCGAGGACTGAGATGGCGGCGATCAAGCAGACATGCACACTCGAACAAATCACTCAAGCATTCGAGCAGCATCGCTATTCACGCTTGCCGGTTTATAGAAACTCTTTTGACGATGTGATTGGCTTTGTTCATAGCAAAGACGTAATGCCTTATTTGTTACATCCCGAATCTTTTCAACTGGAAGATGTTTTGCAGCCGCCCTTGTACGTGGTTGACACAGCCCGACTTGAACACGTCTTACGTCAGATGCAGAAAGCCAAGATGCATTTCGGTTTCGTCGTCGATGAACATGGCGGTTTAGAGGGAATCATTACTCTCGAGGATCTACTTGAGGAGATCGTCGGCGAAATTTCTGACGAACACGATGAAGAAGTTAATGAACAAATCACGCCGGTAAACGAGCACACGTACATCCTGGCTGGAGGCCTGGCGGTCCGTGATCTTAATCGTCGTTTGAAACTTACCCTCCCTGAATCCGAAGCTTATACAACCATTGGCGGGTTTCTGATGACGGAAGTAGGCCAGGTACTCAAGCCCGGCCAGATTGTGACTTACGATGATTTGTCTTTTCACGTTGAGCGGGTAGAGAAACGACGAGTAATGCGTGTGCGGCTGGAGGTCCGGGAACAAAAGCCGGAGCCGCAAACTGATATGGTGAATACAGCGGCTCGCAACAATTAAACTTGGAGGAGCAAACAGTATGAGTTGGATCGAGCAAGTTGTAGCTCGTGAGATTCTTGATTCTCGTGGCAACCCAACGGTTGAAGCTGAAGTGGTATTGGCCGATGGTGAGACTGGTCGAGCTGCCGTTCCTTCCGGCGCCTCGACTGGCGAACATGAAGCAGTTGAGCTTCGTGATGGGGACAAGAAACGATACGGCGGCAAGGGTGTGCTACGAGCTGTGCGAAACATCAACGAGACCATTGCTCCGGCACTAGAAGGCATGGACGCGCTCGATCAAGTTGAAGTGGATCAGGCTTTAATCAAACTTGATGGCACCACAAACAAGTCGAAACTTGGCGCCAATGCGCTCTTAGCCGTGTCGCTGGCAACGGCGCGTGCTGCTGCATCGTGTCTAGAAATTCCGTTGTACTCGTATCTGGGCGGTCCGAATGGCCGAACACTTCCAGTACCGATGATGAACATCATCAACGGCGGCGCTCATGCCGACAACAACGTCGACTTTCAGGAGTTCATGGTTGTACCGGTAGGAGCCTCTTCCTTTCGAGAAGCTTTGCGGATCGGCGCCGAGGTATTTCATGAACTGAAGAGTGTTCTTAAAAAGAAAGGGTACGCGACCAGCGTTGGTGACGAAGGAGGCTTTGCACCAAACCTGCGCTCGAACGAAGAGGCTATCGAAACAATTCTCGAGTCGATTACAAAGGCAGGTTACTCTGCCGGTTCAGATTGCCTGTTGGCACTTGATCCTGCAGCCAGCGAGTTTTATGACGGCAAGTCGTACGTTTTTAAGAAGAGTGACAAACGTAAACTCGCTAGTGAACAGATGGCAGCGTTCTGGAAGTCGTGGTGCAATCAGTATCCAATCGTTTCAATCGAAGACGGAATGGCTGAAAACGACTGGACGGGTTGGAAATTACTCACTGACGAAATCGGTCAGCGAGTACAACTGGTTGGTGACGATCTCTTTGTAACCAACACTATCTTTCTACAGAAGGGAATTGATCTGGGTGTCGCTAATTCGATTCTCATAAAGGTCAACCAGATTGGCACACTGACGGAAACACTTGACTGTATTCAGTTGGCTCAAACAAACAGGCGCACGACTATCATCTCGCACCGGTCGGGAGAAACGGAGGATCCGTTCATTGCCGATCTCGCCGTTGCCACCAATGCCGGACAGATTAAGACGGGCTCGTTGTCGCGAACCGATCGAATCGCAAAATACAATCAATTGCTGCGAATTGAAGAAGACTTGCGCAGTGCTGCACGATTCCCCGGCCGCAAAGCATTCCATCAAATCCAACTGGATGGTGGCAGTGATCGTTCGAGAAAAGCGCGCGCAGCCAAGAGATAATGCAATCAGATAGTGTCAACGAGTGGCGTAAAGCAGAATTCGTCATTAGTACCGATCGCTCTCGTCTCAACCTCGAATTCATTCACAGTTTCCTGTGCAACAAAGCCTACTGGGCCATCGGTAGGAGTCGCGAAGTTGTGCAACAAGCAATTGAAAACTCGCTGAACTTCGGTGTCTTCGATGGCAATCAGCAGATTGGATTCGCGCGGGTAGTTACCGACTTCGCGACGGTTGCCTGGTTAGCGGATGTGTTCATTATCGACGAGTATCGAGCGCGCGGACTTGGGATTTGGTTAATTGAAGTCATTACCTCACATCCAAACTTGCAGGGATTTCGCAGGTGGATTCTTGCCACTCGAGATGCGCACGACCTTTACCGGCGGTTCGGTTTCAACGAGTTGGCCAATCCCCAACGTTACATGGAAAAGTTGTCCGATATGCTTTAGCTTCAAACAACGATTTCAGATCTCAGATCTCAGATCTGTTCGCGCGAACTAAGAATTATTTGAGATCTGAAATTTGAGATCTGAGATCATTGGAGGATGCAGATTGAACACTCAACGAGGTCCGCTTGCCCTGATAATCATTGACGGTTGGGGGTATTCGCCAACACGCGAAGGAAATGCGATTGCGCTCGCCAGCACTCCGCACTACGACGAAATCTGTTCCAAGTATCCGCAAACACTGCTCGAGGCACATGGATCCCGCGTCGGATTACCAGCAGGTGTAATGGGTAATTCAGAGGTGGGACATTTGAATCTTGGCTCCGGCCGGGTTATTCGCATGGATGTTTCACTCGTGGACCATGAAATTAACACCGGCGCATTCTTCAAAAACGAAGTAGTGACAAAAGTGATGGGGGGCGCCAGGAGCCGGGGGCACGCTTTGCACCTGATGGGTCTACTGTCAGACGGCCAGGTCCACTCATCGCAAACACATCTGTATGCTCTTTTGAGAATGGCCAGGGACCACGGGCTCGATCAAGTCTTTGTTCACTGCTTTCTCGATGGTAGAGACACTCCGCCGTCGTCAGCGATCATCTACCTCAGCTCGCTGCAAAGAGCGATGGCCGAGATCGGCTGCGGTGAGATCGCCACAGTTGTTGGACGCTATTACGCCATGGATCGTGACAAGCGTTGGGAACGAACTAAGAAAGCATACGATCTGCTCGTGCATGGCGTTGGCGAACGCTACCAGGACCCTGTTGCCGCCGTAAAACATTCTTACGAGTTGGGCATTACTGACGAATTCGTTGAACCAATCGTAATCGTCAAGCAAGACGACACTCCCGTAGGAACCATTCACAATGATGACTCGGTAATCTTCTTCAACTTTCGTCCGGATCGGGCACGACAGATCACTCGAGCGCTCGCGGTTCCTGGCTTCAGCGAATTTTCGGTTGCTGATCGGCCTCGTATCGATTTTGTTTGCTTCACAACTTACGACAGCACATTCCCCTTGCCAGTCGCCTTTCCGCCACGTCACCACGCACGCGTGCTTGCAGAAGTTTTCGCCGCCGTCGGCACACGAAATTATCGACTGGCAGAAACTGAAAAGTATGCGCACGTCACATATTTCTTTAATGGTGGAGTTGAGCGGGAATATCCCTTCGAGCGTCGCCTACTGGTTCCATCGCCCAAAGTAGCTACCTACGATTTACAGCCGGAAATGTCAGCCTTCGCCGTTACAGATAAAGTCCTGCGAGGTATTGATGAGGGCGAAACTGATGTGTTCGTTGTGAACTTTGCCAATCCGGACATGGTCGGCCACACCGGTAAACTGGAAAAGACCATTGAAGCCTGTCAGTACGTGGACACCTGTCTCGGGTCGATCACCAAAGCTATGCGGCAACTAAAAGGGATCACTCTAATCACAGCCGATCATGGGAACGCAGAGCAAATGATCGACCCATTGACTGGCACCCCTCACACAGCGCATACCATCAATCCGGTACCTTTCCACCTCGTCGATGAAGCATCGATCGGAGCGAAGTTGCGAGAGGGCGGCGCTTTGGAAGATGTCGCGCCGACAATGCTTGCACTGCTCGGTCAGGAGAAGCCAACCGAAATGACTGGAAGAGATCTGCGCGAAGTGTAACAGGTACGACAGGCTGTTAGCCTGTCGTTGCGTTTGAGTGCCAGTTAAAAATAAGTGCAGTCAACCGAAACCGCGACAGGCTAACAGCCTGTCGTACACAGCACGGTTGGTCGTTAGACTTGCGACCATCTCCAAATTAGAATCTGTCTCGAAAATTGAACCATCAATCTGCTCCTCGTGTCGTTTGATCCACGCAACATTCTCGTTATTCACTTCGGCCAACTCGGAGATGTCGTGCTAGGTCTGCCGGCGCTTAGTGTCATACGACAACGTTTTCCGAATGCAAAAATTACGGCGATCGTAGGAAAACCAGGTCTACCCATTGTCGAGATGTCGCGCACGGTCGATGAGACGATTGCTGTCGATCGGGTCTCACTCAAAAAGGGCAATACGCTCGTTTCGATCGGTAGAATAATCAAACTCGTGAAGCGCATCCGCAATCGGGGCTTCGATTTCGTGATCGATCTACACAGTCTGTCGGAGACTAACTTGCTGGGATTCTTATCCGGCGCACCTCATCGGCTCTACGCTCATCGCCCATCACGATCCATTGACCTGCTATCAAATTTTCAACCACGTGCGAGGCGCGAAGATCTGAGTAAACACGCTGTCGACCGGTATCTGGACGTAGTACAACCGCTCGGTATCACCAGTCAAAACCGCATTCCTGGAATCCAGACCAACAGCGCCGACGATGCTGTTGTTGAATCTCTCTTGAAAAAGGAAGGTGCAAATTCAAATGCCCTTCTGGTCGGACTTTTCATCGGGGCCGGCCACGTGCTCCGTCGTTGGGCGATCGAGCATTACGCCGCTCTCGCCGATTCACTGATTCGCAACGACAGAGTTCGCGTAGTCGTTTTTGCGGGGCCGGAAGAACGAGATCTCATGTCTCAGAGCAGGAAGTTGTTTCCGCCAACGACGATCTTCTTTGACCGCCTGACGATTTCTCAACTTGCCTCGGCTCAGGCCCGTTTGACCCTGTTCATTTCAAACGACACCGGGCCTATGCATATCGCCGCCGCGGTGGGAACACCTGTGATTGTTTTGCTCGATCGCCCGACTACCCATGCTTATGTTCCATTAGGCGACCAGCACCGTATCTTATGTGCTCCAAAGATCAACCAGATCACGATAGAGCGGGTATACGACGCCGCGCACGAGTTATTGGCCCTAAACCGAACAGAACAGATTTTTACGCGAGCTGACCTGCGTTGATTGGAAGCATTCCTCCGGCTCCCCTGCATAACTCGCTCAAATCAGTTTGCTATAGACAAACAGCGTTTAACTCTATTACTATGACTCTGGTTCGACGGGTTTACCTGTGGAACTGAGGGTTTTGTCCTGCCCGACCTCACGCGTCAGTCATTCCAGAATTAGCCCGCCTCAGCGAGTTTATGGAGAAAAAAATGCTTAGAATGCCGAATCTGTTTTGTGGAATAGCCCTGTGTTTGACGAGTCTTTCCCTGACCGTCAACGCCCAAACCAATCTGACAGCAAAAGCGGGTGTTCCGACTCAACCTGTCGCGGCGGTCGAGACCGATCGAACGCGGGACGGCCTGGTTGGTCCCGTCAGACGCGTTCGCACGGAAGTCGCAAAGTTGAGCAGTGCGGGCGCTGGCCAGCAGGAAGGTAAGCGAGTCGTCCTCGAAATCGTCGCTTACGACCTGAAAGGCAACAAGATTGAGAACCAATACTTCCCGATCGCCGGCGCAACCTTGACCGGCAAAGAAGTTTATAAGTACGACGAAAAGGGAAATATCAGTGAGATGACGCTTCTGAATCCCGATGGTTCTTTGTTGAGCAAGGAAACGTACAAATACGACTTCGACTTTGCGGGCAATTGGAACAGGATGATGACATCGGTAGCGGTCGTCGATGGGGGACGCGTGACCTTTGAACCAACGGAAGTCACTTATCGATCGATCATGTACTACCTCGACGAGAACATGTTGAAGTCCGTCCAGCCGCAGCCTTCGCCAACGACCCAGCCCGTCGCCACTGCACCCACGAATGTGGCAACCAAGGCCAATGTCGATCCGAAATCACAACCCAGGACTCTGGGTAACAAACCGGGCGAAAAGACAAAAGCGTCAGCTGCTCCTGTCCTTCCAAATGCAACTGCGAACGCAGGCAAGGTAACCGGAACAGGGCCCTCTGACATCAAGTCCGTCGACATGTCTAGTCAGGATGTGCCGTTAGTTACGTTGGACTCAGATCCGCCACCGGCGCCCCGGCCAATCCTTAAACCTGTTTCCGGTGGTGTGCTGAATGGAACTGCCGTTTCACTACCACCTCCTGCATATCCGGACGCTGCGAAGCGAATGCGAACCTCGGGTACTGTCTCAGTCGATGTCGTTTTAGACGAATCCGGCAAGGTGGTTTCCGCGATTGCGACAAGTGGTCCACAAATTCTGCGGGACGCTGCAGTACAGGCCGCTCTCAAGGCCAGGTTTTCCCCTACTAAGCTTTCTGGACAACCAGTAAAGGTATCGGGAGTAATCAACTACAAGTTTGCGCTAGTTCAATAGCCTGCCTTTATGATGGCGCGCGATTCCCCTTTCGCGCGTCATCCTCTCCTTTTCTTTTCCAACCTGATGTTTTCTTCAGAAGGGATTTGTTCTCATGGCACTAACTGGACACCTCAGTGACCTTTCACTTTCAGAGTTAATTGAGTTCTTCTGTAATCAGCGAAAGAGTGGACGCTTAAAAGTCCTCTATCCGAGCGGCGCCGGCTATTTCTATTTGCAGGCAGGTTCGGTTGTGGATGCGCGCATCGGAGTTCTGCGTGGGATCGATGCTGTTTATTATGCTCTGACGCTGCCTAACGCGGAGTTTGAATTCAGCGTCGACGCCGAAGCCACTGAACGAACCATAAACCAACCGTGGACGCAGGTTGTATTGGAAGGACTTCGCCGCCTCGATGAAAACATCGCCCCGGGAGTGGCATTTCCTCCTGATTATGTTCCCGAGCCAGATGAGTTGCAGATCTCCCAGTCAGATGTGCAGACCAGTTCTGAAGTGCACAGATCGTTTTCGCCGTCGTTTCTTCGCTTTGGCAGTTCTGAATCGTCAGGGCCTCGCAGGCCATTATTCATCGGTGCAGTTGCGGTCGCCGTTCTCGGAAGCGTAGCGGCTATCGGAGTTCCCGCTGGTTGGTATCACAAAAATGCAACTCCGACACCTGAGGTCTCAGCTCAACAACCTGCGTCAACAGCAACGAATCAAAGTGAGACCACAGCACAACCGCAACCGGTAACACCTGAATCAAACGCGGCTTCGGAAGATGCGGCGGCTTTGGCCGCGCGACGGCAGCGTGAAAAGAAACTTCGTGAGGCAAAGGCTGCTGAGACTGCGGCCAACGCAGCGGCTGCGGCAAATGTCGCCGAGCCAAAGTCAAATTCTAAACGTGTAGTTGTGACCGTGACCTATGACGAGTCTGGCCGAGTTACTCAGGCATCAGGTGGTGATGCTAACGCTCTGCGAATTGCGCGTCAGAAGCGTTTTCCACCAGGGAAAGCGGGGTCTGCAACAGTCTCGATTCCGATTAACTAAATTCTGGCATGGATAAGATCGTCATAGGACCTATTCGACTGACCACTGACTAACGTTTTTATTGGTGGCTAAGTTTGAACGCCGACGGTTCCAAGGATCGTTAACAAACCACGCTGCAATCCTTTTTCGCGATTGGTAGGGTCGTACCATTCGTCCAAAGTGTGGGAACAACCAGAGGAACCGCCAGCACCAATTGTAATGGCGGGAATTCCAAGCGATATCGGTAGATTTGAATCAGTCGACGATTGTTCCAGTTGTGCCAATCTGCCCACAGCACGTGTTGACTCTTGAGCAAGTTCGACCAAAAACGAGTTGGCTGGTGTTTCACCGGTTGGTCGATCTCCCACCAATTCAAGCTGCAGGATTAAAGGGGAGTCGCCCGGCCGCCGTTTTGCATTTTCGCGTTCGACCGATTCGTGAACTGCCCGGCGAAAGTAGGCGTCCAATCGTTGCAGCTCAGCGTCGTCCGCCGAACGAAGATCTACATCGATCGAAGCTCCGGATGGAATCGCATTGATACTTGTACCACCCTGTATCTTTCCAACGTTGAAAGTTGTGCGCGGCTTATTGGGAAGTGGATAACTCGCGAGCTTTGAAATCGCACTCCCAAGTGCGTGAATCGGATTGGGTAAACCGAAGTCTCCCCACGAGTGTCCTCCTGGACCCTTCAGGCTTGCGCGATAACGACGCGATCCGAGGGCCTGATTGGTAATCCCATCGATCCCCGTCCCATCAAAGCTCAAAAATGCATCGATGCGATTAGCCCATCGCCCTCGCGAGAAAAGGTAACGAACCCCACGCAGGTCACCTTCACCTTCCTCGCCGACGGTCCCAACAAAAAGAATTGAACCCGCCGTTCGCACTCCAGTCTCAACAACACACTGGGCGATTGCAATCAAAGCAGCGAGACCAGAACCATCGTCGGAAATTCCAGGAGCAAATATTCGATCACCATTTCGCCGGACGGTGAAGTCAGTATCGGCAGAAAAGACTGTATCGAGGTGCGCGCTCACGACCATCAACGGTTTTTCAGCGCTTCCGCGCAGCAAACCGAGACAGTTTCCTTCCTCATCGATCTCGACCTCAGCCAGGCCCAGGTCAATTAACTTCCGACGCAAATGTTCTGCACGTTCCTGTTCGGTGAATGGGCCAGCCGGTATTGAACAGATTTCGATATGCTGTTTGGTGATGTTGTCAGCCTTATCAACGAAATAACGAAATGCGTCGTTGACTAAAGACAGACGCAGGAGTCCCTGCACAATCTCGGCGGGCGCGATTTTCACTGCTGATGACATACTGATTGTGAGTAGTGATGATCTTAAATAGGACCAATACGTCCAACGGGTCCTATAAACCAACCCTACAGCTCAGCCTTCCAACAATCTCAATATTTCGTTCTCTTCCAAAACGCCATGAGCTGACTTCGCATGTTCGTAGATTCGATTCACTCGATCTTCTGTCGCATCGATCCCGCGCTTTTCCAGCCAGTAGACGACATTTGATTTACCGCTCATCGGTCCGATCTCTATTACCTGTTCTAAGCCAAACTCACCGGCCGGAACTCCCGAGTAAACGATATCTGCCAAACGCTGATCGCCTTTTCTATAGCTCTTGATTACGGCTGCCGCATGAACTCCTGTTGCGGTCCGGAAAGCATCGCGGCCAAAGACGGGATAGTTATACGGTACCGACCAGTCGCAAATTCTCGCTGCTGTCTGACAGTACTCACCAAGGCGTGAAAGGTCGTTTCCAATCCACCCCATGAGTTTTAAGTTAACCAATAACTGATCGATTGGCGTGTTTCCAACTCGCTCACCAATTCCCAACGCCGAACCATGCACTTGATCCGCACCACCCTGAATGGCCGCGATCGAGTTAATAACGCCGAGGCCCCGATCCTGATGACCATGCCAGTCTAGCCGTATGTTCGCGCCTTCTTCTTCGATGATTCTCTTCACAAATCGCACCACAGCTCTAGCTCCATCGGGAGTCGAATGGCCAACGGTATCGCAAACACAAACTGCTCGAGCACCGCAGCGAATCGCCGTCGTATAAAGAGCACGAATCACATCCGGCTTTGCACGAGTCGTATCTTCAGTTACGTACATTACCGGCAAGCCTTCACCAACAGCGAACGTCACAGCTTCTTCCGTCATCTTCAGCAATTTTTCCAGTGTCCAGTCTTCGGCGAAGAAGCGAACTGACGACGAACCAATAAAAGTACAAGCCTCGATCGGTATGCCGGCGCGCTGAGATATTTCGACGATGGGGACGATGTCGTTCCGATGAGTGCGAGCTGCGCAATTAGGTTTGATCTTTAATTTTTGATCGGCAATCTCGCGCGCGAGTCTCTCAACGCCTGCTGCATGCGTTCCACCCGCACCGGGTAAACCAATGTCCGCCGTATCAATATCCAGTGCATTCATCAAATGCAGTAATTCAATCTTTGCTTCAACCGGAGGTTCGCAAACAGAAGGAGACTGCAAGCCGTCGCGAAGCGTCTCATCATCAAAGCTGATGTAACGACCGGGCGCAGTCAGGGATGGGTCGATCGTGTTCCAATCGTAGACGAGTTCTTCAACAGACATTTGATTCAACTCCGAAAAGAGCGCCAGTGCGTTCGATGAATGATTTGAGTTTCGATTACAGCAAACGGCAGATTTCAAAGTCAAGGCGCGCGAAATTTAACCTTAGGCCTTATCCTTTGCTCTTCGTCTTCTGTTGGTTCGCTGGTGTATCAAAGGCCAAATACCAAAAACCAAAGACCAAATGGCGGTTCTTTTGACTGAACGCGGCGCAATGCGGTAGCCTCTGTCCCGCTTCATCAGACAATCTTCGATAAAGTTTCAGTGCCGACCAAAACTATCGCTTTAGGCTCCGATCGAGCAGCAAAGATCATGGCTGTACGCGCAAGTGTCGCACGTGTTGCGACAATCGATCCGGCGTGGGCGAACGCCAATGTTGTTGCTCGCCGCGTGGAGGTCAGTGCGCCGTCTATGCCACTGACAGATTGGCAACTCATGCAGGGAGCGCGCGAGCGCGCGTTTGCTGCTCAGGCATCTCTTAAAGCACGCCACCTTCAAGCAGATATTTATGTCGGTCTCGAAGGCGGCTTTCACTCGATATCAATCGAAGGTGAGTGGCACACTTTTCTTCGCGGGTGGGCTTACGCAACTGATGGTGGCGAGAAAGGGTCATTCGGAGCAGCACCTTCAATTGCCGTTCCTGCCCACATAGTAAAGAGTGTCGTCGAAGGACGAAAAGAACTGGGCGTGGTAATCGATGAAGTAACTGGCGGGAGAGACATCAGAAGCAAACAAGGAGCATGGGGGGTTTTGTCGCGAGATTTAGTTACTCGCTCGCTCAGCTTTGAGTTGGCGCTGATTGCTGCGTTCGCACCGTTCTATAATCCGAAGTTGTATTCGTGATCGTCGTGCTGAGCGCAACGTTATGAGCTTAATAAGACAAACCTTTTTTACGAAACAAGATGGATGAACTCGTGACACAAGTTAATCACGAAGAACCACCGCCACAGAAAAGATCGGCAGTAGGTTGGATCGAGGTAATTGCCGGCTCAATGTTTTCCGGGAAGTCGGAGGAACTGATTCGCCGTCTGCGTCGCGCGAAAATTGCGAGGCAAAAAGTCCAGGTCTTCAAACCACTAATTGACTCTCGCTTTTCTGACAACCACATCGTTTCGCATTCCGAGATGCGACATGAGTCCTCCAACATTCACAGCGCGGCGGAGATTAGGGAGAAAACTGAACCCGGTACGGAAGTAGTTGGGATCGATGAAGGTCAGTTCTTTGATGAAGAGCTCGTGAATGTGGCCAACGAGCTCGCCGCACGCGGAGTGCGTGTGATCATCGCCGGCCTCGACCAGGACTACACCGGAAAGCCGTTTGAACCAATGCCGCAATTGCTTGCGATCGCCGAATACATCACTAAGACGCACGCTATCTGCATGAAATGTGGGCAGCCCGCAAACTACTCGCAACGAACCTTTGAATCGGAAGAACGCGTCGCCGTGGGTGCGGCAGACAAGTATGAAGCACGATGCAGGGGCTGTTTTGTGCCTCACGCAGACGCACCCACAGTGCATGGGGATTGAAACGGCATGCATGCAGCGGATCGGCTTTGAGCTTAGGCGCCTTTCTTCATCGAAAAAAAGCTAGTTCGCAGGTAACCGTAAGTGGATTTGCCTTGTAGTTATTCTTCCTCAGGCGCAAAATCCAATGGGCTACAGAACCTGCCCTAACGTCCATCAAACCAAACTTAACCCACCTACCCGAAAGGCGTTGATTATGAAAAGAATAGCTGCCTACACAACTGCATTGCTGTTCACTTTGTCCACACTACCTTCTTTAAGGGGCGGAGCAAACGGACCGTCGAAGCACAGCGCAAAGAGTGAAAACGTACATCAAGAGTCGAAAGCAAATTTGACTATTGTCTTTCACGGCCTGATGGTCCTTCATCCTGATCCAGCAGGGCAGTATTTCGAGGCTGGGCTTCTACGAACTGCAGACCATGGGTTTCGAATTAAGGTGTCGGAAACGTTGGGCGCGGCCATCTCAACCTTCCAGGTTCCACTCGGCTCATTTAGCGGATTCTTAAATGATGTTTGGTCTTTTGAGTTTACCAACTCATCTAAGCGCGGCGTTCACCTCTACCAAAATGGGTCGTTCGACAGAAAAGCCGATATTGGTGATTCAAGAGACTTCCGGTGGGCAGTTGATCTGGAGGGAAAGGAGTTTTACAACGAACAGTTGACGACCAAAGCAAATCAACTTGGCGTTCTGCTGCGAGTTACGAACGGCGAGTTTTATACGAAGACTAAAACGGCTCCGCTGATGCGCAACCAGGGAAACGGGACATTCCAGTATTTCGGAAGCGCCGCCAATGAGATTGCAACCGATCTTTTCCTGGAAGCAGGCGATGTGGTCTTACGATCCGCGAAAGCGAAAAGAGAGATTTTTAGGTTGCACATAAAGACGGATGCGACCTATGAAATATTAGTTGAGAACGAACCGCTGACTGATGCGCACATTGACAATGTCGAATCCGGCGATCACTTTAGATATTATTATCAGCTGATCACCAAACCGAAGCTCGAATGGTATGAATTCAAACTGGCCAGTGAAGCAGCTCTGACACCATCCGAATCAGATCGTTTCATTTACGCCGATTACATCGGGCCGACGACTCCTGGTACCCTGAAAACCCCATGCATGATGGCAGGTGTTGGAAAGAGAAAGACACCTTTAAATGAGCTCGAGAAGCAATAACTTGCATCTCTCGACGCGCTGTCTTTGAAGAGTTCGGTTGGATTTCAGGGCTCGATCACGATTACCCCAGCAAGCGTCAACCGAAGGCGCAGCAAGTTCCTCGCTACTGCTGATGCCTCACTAGGAGACCGCTCTATCTGCAGAAGGGCCAGTCATCCAATCACTCGCAGCGCACGTTTGAATGCGAGGAACGTAGCCGTGGGTGCGGGCCGACAAGTACGAAGCACGTTGCAGGTCCTGCCTCATCCCGCACGCAAACGCACCCACGGTGCAGGGTGACTGAGACTGATCTACCCATCGACGGGGCTTTGCACAAAAAGTCAGATACCATCTGCTTTAGCAGCGTGGAGTCTCAGCTTCGCGCTAGGTGGTAGCTTTGGAGTGACGGTTAGATACCACCTGCTTAAGCAGCGTGGAGTTTCAATTTTCCGCTACTGAGCAGCTTCTTACCGCGGTTTTAGCGAGAAGTTGAAACTCCACGCTGCTGAAGCAGGTAGTATCACCTCATAAGGTTCAGGGCGCACTCTAGCGCAAATTTGAATCTCCACGCTGCTAAAGCAGGTGGTATCTGACTTTTTGTGCAAGGCCCATCGGCGGCGTGACATTCGTCATATAGTAAACGGAGGCTGTGCCAAAAAAATCGGATCCGGTTGTCCTGCCTGCGATAAAACCGGCGTTTGCTGTCCTAAGAGCCTGGAAACAATGTCGACAACTAACTCACCGTAGTTCGCCTTCTTGGACTGAAGAGCATCAAGCAAAGCTTGCGTGAACAGACCATGAGGATTGCCGTCACCAGCATTCTGACTATCCAGACACGCAGCCAAAAGCACGATACTGGCTTGGATTGGTGGGCCAATAACCGGGATCAGGACACCCTGGTAGAATTCTCGACGGTTTACAATATGTTTTCTTCGAGTCGTCTGCGAAACTTTTCGCGCCACAGAGTGGTTCAGAGATTTTTTACCGTTTGGAGGAATTGTGGCAACTGAACCGCTGTGGCAACTGTCTGATACCATCAGAATGCGCACGCCAGCTTTGAATTGCGGCCAGAATTCCAGTCTCAACACATCATCGAACAGTAAACCATCAAAGAGCAATATTGTCTCATCCTGATGATCTAATTCGTCATTGTCTCGATCCACTTCTCCGCTTCCATGACCAGCGAACGTAAACAAAAAGATGTCACCAGCATCAAGAGTGGACGCTGCGCCAGATATACCTGAGATGACTCGATTGTATGTTGCCTCAGCTCCCAAAAGTAATTGACTAAATGAAAACCCATGGAGCGTCGCAACTTGTAACATCGCCCGCGCGTCGTTTTCACAACCAATTAATGTCGGAGCGTTAGGGAATGATGGGTCCACCTGATTGATGCCGACGTGGAGTGATATTCCTCTTGCCATTTCTTCTTCTCCTAACCTGAGCGATTTCACATGCAGCGTTTCTTTCAAATATGAAGAAGAACCGACATGCACGGCGTGCGAGTTGATCCACGATGAGGCGGAGGCTCTGGAAACACCAGTTCAAATTGCTCCCCTTTTGGCGTTATCGCAGGTAGGATTTTGTAGTACTCCTCAAATTCGTCATGTTTAAATGGGGCTGCCACAGAGTCATCCTCGAATAACGGTTCGTTATTTATGTAGACTTCGTAAGTAAAGTCCTTAGATTGTTCCAGGTTAAGATTAACGTCTCGCCCAGACTGTCTCCAGGTGAGTTGAAGTTGTTGATTCGGATCCCTCGGGTCCAGGTAAACGTTTGCTCCAATGACCTGTGGCACTTCAGTGAGATTAACTTCTTTTTTGCCATCTTTCTTTTTTAGAGTGGCTTTCATTGGAGTTAGTTCAGCAGTGTAGAACGTGGCATCATCGAGCAGGATGCTTGGCAAGCCCCCAACGACATCCACTTGTCCAGGTAAAACATCGTGTATTTTTGATAGATCAAATGAATCCCGTAATTTAGTTCCCTCGCTGGATCCTTGAGAATCATAACCTTTAATACCCTTTGGCCCAGTCGGGATCCCTATTGAACGAATCAACAAACCATGAGTACGGCTTGGATCGCCGCCCGTGAACGAAAGCGGTCCAAGAATTCTCATGATGATGATATCGGGCTTTCCCTGCCGTTTGCGTCTCACTTCAATCGATAGATTGTGATCAATGCTGCTGTTGTGAACAAAGACCTGGCAGGTGTTATCAGCAAGTGGCTCCAGAATAAGCAGCCCGCTAAAAAAGATTCTGACAGCGGGATTGGGCCCAAGATCATTGGTGGGGGTGAATGGCATGTGAAAAACCTCCTCTAAACCTCAATGTGTTTTCTTAGCTTTCTGTTACGACTAATAGGTTGAAATTGCACCGATATCAACAAATGCGGCCCAATAATAGGGATGTCGGTACTTTGCTTCCGAGCCCAGCGCCATATACAGTTGCGCATTTCTCAGTGCGGTTCTGACGGGCATTTTCTGATTACGGTAATGATGAAAGCTTTCCATTAGCCTGGCGGAGGCATCCGAATCGACTGGCCAAAGACTCGCAACCACAACTGGAATTCCAGCAACGAAAAATGGACGCGCTGCTCCGACCGCGCCTTCACCTTTGTACTCTCGTTCGATTCCAGTGCTACAACCAGATAGAACGATAAGACGCGCACGTCGAAGACGCATCGAATAAATTTCATTAGCCTGAAGGAAGCCATCTGAGCTTGCAACATCCTTATGAAGTCGATCGCTGGCAAGAGGAAAACCAGAGAGCAATTCTGAACGTTCATTCAGCACGTAGTGCATAGCGAGATGTGCTACATCGCACCACTCAAGTTCTTTTCGGATCACCTCTTCTTTGGCGTTGTCTCCAATGAGCAGGTGATGATTCTGGTAAAGCGCGGAGATAGCTCTTGCTTCTGTTGCGCTGGAGGGGATGTCCGGTAACGAATTAAAGATTTCTCTGTCAAAGTTTGGATCACCAACGACCAGCAGACGCTCTGGAAAGTTGCCGACTTTTCGCTCAGCCGCGGAAGATAAGTTAACGAGCAACGTGGAGCTTGGGGCATTCAGTATGTCGTAGTCCTCAATTAGAAAGCGACCGCTGACCGGCGACATGAGGGCTGCGAAAGGCAAGTAGTGAAGTACTTTGTCCGCGACAAAGCATAGGGTTTTAGTTCGGTCGAGTGCGCTCTCGATCGGTGAAATTAGAATGGCATAGAGTTTCTTGGCCTGAGCCGACCAGTCAAATTCGTGATCTAAGCGTCTTCGACTAACAGATTCTAAATAGGCTTTTACCTCAGCAAAAAGGGACGTGGCTGTTACCGGAACGTCCCAATACTTCGCCGCTGCTTTCGTGACTACCCAAATCAGAAGTCGATCGTCAACAACCGCGTACTGTATAACCTGCGCGGTCTCGGGCAACCTTTGTCGCAGTTCTGAAAGTGAGAGTGGGTGCGTAATTGAGAGTTCGCTGAAGTCGTGCGTTCCCTGTTCAGCATCGGCATGTATTCCATTCTCAACTGCGTCTAATAATGAGCGTGCGCGACTACTTTCGGAATACTCAAAGGCGGCATCGGTGTTGTGCATTCTCGTAGCTTCAAAAGTGATCGCAGCGTCATAAAGATTCTGTTCAGCATCAAAGTAACTGTTGCGCTGAGAGTCGACGGTGATTTTCGAGCGGGAGGTTTCGGCTAATGCAAAGACTCTTGGTAATTCAACCGCAACTGCCGCGTCATTCGAATCCGCCAAGAAACAGAAGAGTCGGCCTTTGTGGGCCAGATAATTGTTGTAGTCGAAATTCAATCTAGTGTAGAGCTGAATGCTTTGATTGTAATTATCGAGGGCGTCATGGCAATCGCCCTCCGCCCGGTGAATATCACCTAGCTGCAACAGAGCTTTGGCAACGATTTCAGTACCCCCTGGACTCGCCTCGATGCTCTTACCTATTTGAAGAGCGAATGTCGCCTCGGATATCGCCTCTTTGTACATCTTCAATGCGGCGTAGGTAGCACCCACATATCCGTGCGACCGCGATGTGATTAATGGACGGCCTATTTCTAGTGCCACAGTCAATGCTTCCTTTTGATAAAACAGAGCCGCCGCATTGAGCCCCAATGAAGTCATACTGAATCCGATCTGATTGAGCACTCCCCACTTCTGCGGAGCTTTGACTCTCTCGCTGTGCGTTAAGGCTAAGCCGCGGCTCAAATAACTAAGAGAATCATTAAGTAAGTTCACGGCCTGATGAAAGTCCGCCAGTTGGATAAGGGCATTCAAGGTCCCATTGACATCGCCTAACCGTTCAAATTCGGCTAGAGCACGGCGGCTGTGCAAGATCGCGTTTGAATATGCGTTGCGGTCTGCACGGGCGTGAGCCAAACCAAAGAGACACTGTGCGTAAAGCCAGCGATAATGTTTTGCCTCAACAACATCAGTTAATTTCTTGAACATAGACTCCGCAGTGTTGAGCTTGGGAAGAAAGAGATAACAATGAGCGAGGCGGTACTCTACTAGAGTCTCTTCAATCCGGTTGTTGGCTTTTTCATATTCGGATTTAGCTTTGGAGTATTCGACAATGGCTTCCGAAAACTTTGATTGCGTGAACAAGCTGTACGCTTGTTGCATGTGAAGTCGAGCGGTCGTCAATATTGCTTTCTGTATCGGGGTCAACTTCTCGTAATACTGTAAAAGGTCAGTGGTATAGAGATCACCCGATCGACTGCTTTCCAACCTTGCAACATTGGCCAGGGTATTAACCGCTGCTTTCTCGTCGACTACACCGGTAACTCGCTCGGCCCCTGTGATCTCGTCCAGAAGTCTGTTTGTTAGATCGTTGCCAGCCGACGTGTAGGACGTGCTAACTAGGTTCCAAGCTCGATCATCGTCATGCTCATGAGTTGCCGTCTTCAGATCTATCAATTCATCGTTTATGTGAAATGTGGTTTGACTCCTTTCTCGTATTAAACCGAGGTTCTTGCGCGCCTCATCCGCCCATGGAGACGACGAATCCTTTTGGAGATACTCTTCCCAAGCATCTTCCGCCTGTACTGAAGGCATCATTTCTTGCAAAACAAGAGCTCGATTGAAATGAGCTTCGAGCAACGAATTATTCAGGTGGATGGCTTGATTAAAATGCTCCAGGCTCCTTGCAAAAATCTCTAACTCCTTTCCGCTTCCCCTTCTTGAACGTTCCAATTTGCCTTGTTCCAAAAGGACAGCACCCAGGTCACTTTGGATTTTCGCGTTGTTGGGATCGAGATCGGCTGCGGCATTCAGCTGCTCAATAGCCGAATTGAATTCTCCGGCTGCAAGATAGTACTGACCAGCAGCGTGGTGTGCCTGCGCGGTTGGATGGCGCGCGACCTCTGAAAGCAATATGGTTCCAGCAAGGTCACGCTGGATTGAATCAACCCTAGTTGAGCCACCACGTTGATTGGCGAGAGGAGCATACGAAAAGCCTGACAAGCGCGCGGTCACAGGCCGTTGCTCGCGATAAGCTGCTTGAAGGGCAGAAAGACCTTTATCGATGTTTCGCTGAGCAAAGTAGGATCGCCAAACCCAGAAACTCAGACCGGAGACCACAAGCAGACAGGCAGCGAGGGCGAGGTAACGAGTGTAAGACCGTGGAGGGCGTTCAATCTTGTGCGGTCTAGCCTGGCGTTCCTTCAATGCCTCGGCAAATCTCAGTTTTTCGCGACGCTCCAACGATTTCAGAAAGTAGCCCTCAATCCGCCGCAGTTCGTCCTTATCAACCTTTCTTGATACATATCGGTCGATCAGCTCATTGACCGTTATGTCCAGCTCGGTAACAAACTCTGAGTCACTGAGCAAACGAACCTCGATCTCTGTTTCCTCTTCGAGTGAGAGGTCACCCAGGAGATATGCCGTAAGCTGCTTTTTATCTGGTTCAGCGATGGTGTATTCCTCCGCATTGGACGCCGCTACTTAACATGCGTTATCCAGGTGATTCTGTTTCACCGTTGCCGGCCACGCACTCGCGGACACAAGTTTCGAGGGTTGTTCGGATTTGGTGTGCTCGCCCTCTCAAAGCTCCTTCCGAGATCTTAAGTTGTTGAGCCATGTTCCTATGTTTTTGAATTTTGTCGTGCCCCCGGTAAAGGTAGTAATCCAAAATGAGATCGCGCTTGTTCGCCGACAACAGTTGGAGACACCTTTCTAAGCATTCCATTGTCTGATCTTTGGAGAAGACAGTTGGCTCTACCGGGATGGAGGGCAATTCAACTGCAATCTCGCGCGGTCGAGACGCCTCCAGCAAAAGGTTGCGAGCTACGCCATGGAAATAGCGCACTGGTTGTCCTTCATACGTATCGATAATGTCCGGGAGCCGTTTGATAACTCGATCAATCGTCTCGTCTGCAAGGTGTTCAGCGTCACTAAAACCCTTGGACACAAAGATTCTCACTAGCCCCGATCGGATAGTCTCGTATTTCTCACCCGCAAGGTCGCGGTCTCGGTCGAGCCAAGTCAGGAGCGTATCGAAAGCTTGATGAAAGTCAGGCAATGCGTTCCTCGCGGGGGTCGAGTTGCGCCCGAAAGTGGCGGAGAAGTTCTTCAACGATAGCGCGGGAAAACTAACTCACGTCCAAACCAATAGCAAGAGTTTTTGCTACTCCTCAAATGCTAAATCTTATTTGACGGATGGGGGACGACCTCGCGCGTCAAGGATTGAGGAACTCACGGCACAATGGCAACCTAATAAGGTCATACACCGTCTCACAGCGCAAGAAAGGTCCTAATCCTCGTTCTAGCTACAACTCGTCTCCCGTAAGCCAGCAATCAATTTTGGTCCCAGTCGTCTCCCCACAGACGCCAAACCAAGGAGTACGACAATGTATCGATCTCAAAATCCGACAATCAGCGGCCTCGCAGTGTTGGTTGCAATTACTGTCAGCCTGGTTCTTAGCAACTTCTTACTGTCAGCAAGAGGTCAAGGTACGCCGCCAACTAAGGCCAACCCGTCAGAAAAGGAACAAAACCCCAACTATCGCCTCTCTGGTCCGTACACACACAAAAACCTCACGATCTTTCTCGTTCACGGCAATGAACTCATTCCGGGCCACAGCTTTCTCACACTTCAGGAAGCCCTGGCTCAGAAGAAGGTCATCGTTTACGAAACCAAGGACGTTAACGAACTCGCCATACGGAACCTATCCAATCAGGATATCTATGTGCAGTCCGGCGATATTGTTCGCGGCGGGGATCAGGATCGGATGATTTCAATGGACTTCATCGTTCCACCTAAATCTGGCCGCATGCCAATTGCGGCGTTCTGTGTAGAGTCAGGTCGGTGGAGCAGGCGCGGGAATGAAGTCAACGCTTCTTTTGCCAGCTCTGACAACTCCGCCTCAACCAAAGAGCTCAAGCTGGCAGCGAAGAGTGAAAACTCTCAACAGGCCGTTTGGGAAAATGTTGCTGTAGCTCAGGAGAAACTTAGCAAGAACGTAAATGCAACCGTAAATGCTGTTGTCTCGCGTTCCAGCCTCGAGCTGTCCCTTGAAAACGTCAAAGTCAAGGAGAGCGCGGCAAACTACATCCAGGCTTTTGCGAACGTGCTGAAGAACAAGAAGGACGTTATCGGTTTCGTGTTTGCCATTAATGGTCAGGTGAACAGCGCCGACGTTTACGCCTCAGGCGCCCTATTCGCAAAGCTCTGGCCGAAGCTTCTTAAGGCGACCGCTGTCGAAGCAATTGCAGAATTAGAAGAGAACACGAAACCAGCTTCTGTTCAGGAGAGTGCTGTCACCGCCTTCCTGGTTGGTCCTGATAAAGCGGCTTCTGAGAAGGACGTAACTCGAAGGGTTAGGCTTCTAACGCGCGAAAACGACGAAAGTGTTTTCTTCGAGACGAGAGACCGTCAGAAGAAAGATGCGTGGATTCATCGCAACTACATCAAGAAGTAGAAACACTTAACAAAAAGCGAGCGACTGGGCATTTCGTTAGTCGCTCGCTCTTATCATGACTGAGGCATGCTTAACGCATGGGCGGTGAGGTTTTTGTTGCGTGGGGTAAATTCGTTCTGAATCAGGCTCAGCTCTCTAATTGGGACTGATACCGGACATCTCAACTAGAATGACTTTTTTGATCAAAACGTTTCAGGGATTGTTAGGTGAGCCTATTGGCGATGGGATTACTCGCAGCTGGTACTCGTCTTGATATTCAATCTGACCGGAATTCGTGGCTCCGCTAAGCTTGAATGTGTAATCTCCAGGTTCCAACAATTGGGCAGGAATTAACAGAACCAGGACCAAATGACCATCCTTGTTCTGAGCTTCGAGCGATTTGTAAGTATTGATTGATTGACGCTCCTTTAAGAGCTCCACTTCGTAACGCTGGTACTCATTACTGCCTATTTCGAGTTGAACTTCCACAGTTCCATAAGAAGCTGGCACCGCAATTCGTTGAATTCTCCCGTCGTTCGCTCTACTGGAACCTGGATCTAACGTGATCGCGAGGGTTTGACCATTTGAGCCCGTTTTAATTGGCCTCTGACTCACCAGCCAAAGGGCAGAAAACACCGCCAAACAAACCACCACGAGCGACGCAACCAAAACAGGCCGAGGCCCTAACCTAAATCGTATCAGGCTCGATTTGTTGACATCTTGAATTGTCTTAATGTTGGGCAGCGACTCCAAATATCTCAGGAGGGTTCTGCCAAAGTGAAGCTTTTGTTGTCGTTCTTTCGGAAGCAAAAAGTAAGATTCAAACTGGTTGCGCTCCTCAGCGTTCAACTTGCCGCCGAGATACTGATCGATCAGCGCATCTTCGGTCGCCTGAATTTCTTCATTAATTTCTGCCTCATTTAACACGCGACGATCGAGTCTCTCCCTCGCCGACTCGGAGAGATTCCCCAGCAAGTATCGCCTTAGCTCGTCGCCTTCACTGTTTCGGTTCCAAATTTTCATGTGATGGATGCCGCTCTTATTGTTAATGACCAAATCCGCCGTAACATTTCAGTCAGTCTTTTCTCCCAAACACTTCTCAACACATTTCAGTAATGAAGCTCGGATTCGGCAGGCCCTGATTCGCAACGCATTTGGCGCAATACCCAGGCGTTCCGCCAGAAGCTTGCGGTGATCGATCCTGGCTTGTCTTTCATCCTGATAGTATTGAATTACAAGGTCGCGATTGTCAGCGCTCAGTGCACTGAGGCACTCTTCGAGACAACGGAATCGGTCTTCCCTGTCTTCGTTTTCATCGACTGCTAATGGAACGTGCGCTAATGGTTTCTTTCGGAGGAACTCAAGATGCACATTGCTGGCGACCGCATAAAAGTAAACAGCCGGATCGCCCGAGTAAGTACCACCAATTTCCGGCAGCTTACTGGCCACACGGTTCATTGTTTCATCGGCAAGATCTTCGGCTTCGGTGCAGGCACGAGCCGTGAATATTCTGATGAGGCGCAAACGAATTTCTTCGTATATCTGACCGGCCTGATCGCGATCAGCAGACAACCACTTTAGAAGGGCGTCGAAGGACTTCTGAGAGAGGACCCAGTTTTTCTTCATGAAGGGATGGCTGATGAGGACTCTTCATCTATCGATCCTCGACGTAGCCGTGCGCATTGTAGCTAAATAGCATTGCTTCGTCTGCCGCGGATTATGAGAATCGCACCCGACAACACGACGGCTATGAACACCGATACCATTGCTATTTTTTTCGCTGAGAGATAGTCGAAGCGTGAGCTGTTCAGTTGTTCGTCATAGCGTCCTTGAATAATGAAGCCCGCCCAGTAATAAGGAGATCGCCAGGCTTTTTGCTGTGACATCTGTAGTTGGGCATCTCTCAAAGCAGCAGCGGGCGGGAGTCCCTTCTTGAACAAGCCTGCGTAAAAAAGTTTCATCAGTTCAGCTGTCGCTCGGTCGTCAACTTTCCATAACGACGCGACGACGCCAGACGCCCCTGCATACATGAATCCGCGCGTCAGTCCGATAAGACCTTCTCCACGGACGTCTTTTCCAAGGCCGGTGCTACAGGCACTGAGAACAATCAGATCGGCAGGCAGATGAAGATTGTAAATATCGTGTAAACGAAGGAAGCCATCCTGCGAATGACCTTGTTGATCGAACAGCGACAGCACTATGCCTGATAAGTCAGGATGGTCGTTATTGATCAAGCCGTGCGTCGCAAAATGCACGATTCGATAGTGGCCCAGTCCAGCGTCTAATATTCGCCCGCGATTTGCATCGAACCCAATCGCCTTCAATCCAGTGCCCCACGGAGCCGAAGTCATGATTGCGTCCGCCTCATCACTAGAAGCGAAGAGTCGAGGTATTTGCACGCCATCAGCGGAAATCCCAATATCTCGCAGCGCCTCTTTGACACGCAACGACTCCGTGCTTTCGGGAGTTGATTCATAGGAAGCTCGCTTCACTCGTGGGTCGTCCACTTCAAAAACCGGATCCGCAAAAACCGCAACTGTGTCTGATGCCGGTACCCGGCGTTTAGCCTCGTTAACCAACAGAGCCAATGTGGAAGCCGACGGCTCCCTCACAACTTCATGTTTGGAATTCAAGTATTGAGGCGCGCCCGGATCGGAGTCAGGATCGTGCAATGCCGCAAACGGGATGTATTGAAGTGCACCATCCGACACAATCAGCAAACGCTTGTTCCCGAGCCTTCCCGCTAATGGACCGAGCACCAGCTTGCTGAGCGATGCAGTATCAATAGGCAACGATTCGTCTGCGTTTTTTTGTCGTTCATTTCGAGCTTGCAAAGACTCTCCTGCGACAATCTGATATGCGACGAAGTTGCCATACAACTTCTGAGCAGCTTGTTCGATATCCTTCCGCGATGGCAATTCATAGCTCGAAACACTATCTGGTGCGATCAGCCATACGTAGCTTCGGTCGTCGCCTAATGCGTACTCCAAAAGGATTGAATCCTGATCCAGGATCTGATGCTGAACCTGTTGCAAATTCAAAAGTTCTGGCGCAATTAAGGCAGCATAGCGTGGACTGGTCGTTCGAATTTGATCACGAACGCGGGCGTATTCGACGGACAGTTCGTCAATTTCGGCTTTAACGTTGTTGGCCGCCGCGGAATTCTTTGCGGCCAATAACTTCATGTGACGATCAGCTTTAATGTTTATCGTCTCACTAAGAGATCGTTCCTTCTCCAGCAATGAAGCGTCCACACCCTGGCGAATGTTTGCTTCACTTTCCCGCAACGATTCAAGGAGCGCACGCGAACGCGCACGCTCGCTAATGGCAAACGCCTGCGCCTCGAATCCGTGATCCGGAGCCTGCCTGTGCTGCATCATGAGCACGTCGATGTACAACTCATAAATCTGGTGAATCGTTGCGACATACGACATGCGCAAGTCCTGACTAGACACGTCTTCGCGAATCGACTCGATGATTTTGACAGCGGCTTCGAGTTGTTGTTGAGACTCAACCAGGGATCCTTGATTACGTTCGAGACGCGCGATGTTGCACAAGGAATTTGCCTCGACAATTGGATCCGAGGCTATGCGGCTCAATCTCAAAGCCTCGCGATAATTCTGGAGGGCCGCCACGTTATTATTCAGCTTCTCATAATCGTTGCCGATCAGATTACGAGCATGGGCTTCGTATCTGAAGTCTTGATCTGATCGGCTGAGCCCTATGGACTGTTGAAAGGTTTGAAGGGATTTGTTGTAGTCACCGATTGACGCTTGCACTATTCCGATTTCACGAACGGCTTGAGCTTCCAGTCGTTTCATGCCTTGAGCTCGAAAGAGCGCTAATGCGTCTTCAAGATATGAAATCGCTTTTTCGTGATTGCCGAGCGTATTGTTGATTCGTCCCAAATCTAATTTTGCTTCAGCTGTGCCCCACGATGCGCCGATCTGTTCGAATGTTGTCGCCGCTTGCTCGTCAAACTCGCGCGCTTTCTCAGGGTCTCCTAGCCAGTAATAGACCGAGGAAATGCCACCAACAATACTTGCCCAGGAGAGTCGATCACCAATCTGCTCAGCCATCGGTTTTGCTTTTGCGAACGCGTCCAAAGCTTCTTGTTTCCGACCCAGCTTGGATTTCACATTGCCTGTCGCGTTGAGAGCGAGCACTTGCGCACGAATGTCTCCGGATTGTTCAGCGGAACGCAACGCAGTCTGTAGATAATCGAGAGCCTTTTGTGGCTCGGTCAGGTTTATGCTGTAGTAGCCAAGAGCGATTTGTGATAAGGCAAGGCCGGGTAAGTCGCCTAGCACCTTCCAAAGATCCAGTGCTTCTTCCTGATATTTTTTTGCCGTTGCCAAATCGCCGGACGCAAATGCACTTTCACCGAGATTGGTGAGCGCTGCGGCTTTAAGACGGTCATCTTTAATACGATTCGCGCAATCAAGTGCCTTCAGGCTTTTCTCGCGGGCTGCGTCTGCTTCACCTTTTAGAAAGTAAACGGAAGCGAGTCCATTTAGAGCTTTGCCTTCCTCTAAGACATCTTTTGCCTTAAAGCTTCGATCGAGAGCATCCTGAAACGATTGAAGAGCGTTTCTCAGATCACCAAGTTCCAGGTAGATCTCGCCAGCTTTCCTTAGGGCCCCCGCAGAACGACCGAATTCCCCGGCATTGGCCATGAGTCGCGACGCTTCTGAAAATTTCTGAATCGCTGCTTGATTGGACTCGCGTTGCTGTTGTGCGCGTAGTGACTCTGCTTGTTGGAGAAGAGTAGCTGGCGATTCTACGGGGTCAGGCTGTTTGATTTGCTGCTGTAATGCGGAGTTGACGGTGGGCGCAGGGGCAAAAAGGAAAACAGTCGTGACTAAGACCAAGACGACGGTCGAAGAACCTCCGACAACTCGGAACCGCAACAACGAACTACTTTTTGAGAGTTGGCTCATTATCAGCAGCGAAGAAAGTTTCACTCAACTGCGGGTCTTTGAAGGTGAATCGATGGGCTTAGTCGGTTTTTCTTTCACACCAGCGCACTCGGTTGGCAGGAAGACAACTGGAGGATTCCTCATGCTACTTATTCGATTTGCCTCAGTCGTCATCATCCGATCCTCCGTCATCCGGTCCTCCGTCATGCGATCTTCAGTCATGCGATCTTCTGTCATGCGATCTTCTGTCATGCGGTCTTCAGTCATGCGGTCTTCAGTCATGCGATCCTCCGTCATGCGATCCTCCGTCATGCGGTCTTCGGTCATCCGATCCTCCGTCATGCGGTCTTCAGTCATCCGATCCTCCGTCATGCGATCTTCGGTCATCCGATCTTCCGTCATGCGGTCTTCGGTCATCCGATGCCCCGACAGAGTCGCTGAACTCGACATTCGAGCTTGATTTCTGTAATTAGCCAGGCCCCTCGGTTCACGCCGCGTCAATTTCGTATATGTTCTTAAAAAGCTTAGCCAACCACGATGGTGCGACTCAGTAACGAAGTCCAGATTCTGATACTTTGCCAGTACTTGAGACCACGGAAAATAGATCGAGACGCCATATGAATACTGATACGCCGCTCCGCTGTAACAAGACTTCAACACAAACTCTTCAGTGATAAACCGCCGCATCTCCCTGCAACGACGGTCAACCGCCTCGGGCGGCATGCGTGCTTCCAGGCAAGAACAGAAATCGTATACATCCACAAAACGCTCTCCGTTATAGGATTGGGTTTCCCAATGAGCCAGCAGAAGTTTGTCCTTGAATGACTGGCCGCCAGCCTTGGCGAAATGCTCGCGTGTCAACTCGTGTTCCATTGCTTCAGCCAGATCGTTGAGACGTAGACGCAACTCCTCAACCTTGCGCACGTCCATGGCAGACTGTGCGACTGACATTCCCGATATCCAGTAAGGCGAATAGTAATTTACGTACTCCTCCACAACTGCTTTCGCTGCTTCGGGCACAAACGAATCCAGTTTCGAAGCTTGCTCATCAACGAAATCCTCTCGTAGTCGTTCAAGAATCTGACGATAGGGCCAGCCTGAAGCCGGACTAAAACTCTCACAGCCGACTACTACGTCAACACGATCTCGCAACTCATAACAAATTTCACTCATACTCATCAGACAGTTATCCATACCAACAATGTCGATGGACTGGCCCTTAAGATCGCGCCGGAGCTCGCGAAAGACCTGTTTCATTTCATTGAAGGTCAATGAACCTTTCGAACTTTCGTCCTTCAGTAGATAGTCCGTTTCGATGCCACCTGCATGTCCAGACAGCACGGCCATATAGTGTTCGGCCGGATACTCTTGAATACAGTAACTAAGGAAGTTGTAAAGGGTAGAGGGCGATCCAGTGTCTGTATCGTCTCTCGTATCTTCTTCCACAAACGATAACGAGCTTAAGTCAGTTACTCCTGCCAGCACATCTTTAACCCGCTGCGATGTTTGTGTACGGCGGGTAGCGAGCGCTTTCGCATGCTGACTTTCATTTTTGAACTCAACCTCTCCTGTCGCAGGGTTATAACGCGCCTCATCGATGATGTCATCGAGGAGTGTGCTTTCGTCTCCTTTACGGTTTATTTGATAACGCCGCGTGGGCAGGTAGTCATCTCGAGGATCGAACTGTGCTATGACATTCATCTTTGCGCCTGGCCGAGCCTTCTTCATCTCAGTCAGTGCGAACAAACACTCAGACGTGAGATTGTTGTCGCCGGCGAGGTAGACCATTATTGTCCATATAGCATTTGGTTTTGACACTGTCTTGACCTCCAATGGGAGCGGAACTGATTACGGTCAGATCCTGGAGTCGGTAGTTTGTTTTTGCCCGCCGCTAAGAAACACAGAGGCTAAATTCGTCTCCGAGCCGTTGGGCGATTGAGCGCGAAGGTGATCGATGAAATTAACGGGGCTGTAAGGATCAAACTCAATCCCCGGGGAAACAGGCAGAGAGTTAGCGTATATGGGTAGAGTTGTCAACAAGACACGGGCCGTTCAGGAATCGGGCCGGGAAGCGCTTATTGATCATTGGTCATTTTCCATTTGTCATTTTCCATTTTTGACTCATACAGGCTTTATTGATCCGATCTCGCTAGAAACTTTCAAACGTTTGCGAGCATTAAAGGAAAATGGAAAATGTGAAATGGAAAATGACCAATGACCAATGAGCTTTTTCCTGGTGCTGCCCCCGCCAACCATCAATGCGTTATCTTCATGGAGTAGAGAATTCCGTACATCTCGTCCTGGTGCGATGGGAATCCTTTTCCATTCGATGCCAGCATCACATTAATCTGTTGAAGCTGCCCGGCGAACTTGCGGAAACCGAGCCATTGTAAACGGCGACTGTCATCCGCGTGTTCTGGATTGGCTTCTCGAAACTGCACTCCTTTTAGGCCGTCGATTTCAACCCACTTCACTTCATCTACTTCACCGTTTTTCGCTCGGGTCCTTGCTCCTTCGTATTCCGCTTTAATACTGTCATTCGCGGGAAAGTCTTCGGCCATAGGAGAAATGCTCACGATCAGCGAGGCAAGTTCACCCTTGGTCGAATTCCATACGAACTCCTTCGACTCATTCGTCGTTTCTTTCCACGAGGCAGGAACGGTCCACGACATCCCTTGTCGATCCCATTTGGCCGGCTGGCCGCCCGCGATCGCAGCCAACTGAGCTGGCGTTGCTGTGCCATGTTCAGCACTTATGTCGCTACTGTTACTTGAGCTGGAACTGGAGCCGGAGCCTGATGAAGATTTTCCACCATGAAGCTTGCTCGCCAGGTTGCAAAGCGAAAGCGTAAAGCCAAGTAGTAAAAGAGCGGGTAATAATTTCATGAGCAACTCCCCACGACGCGGTTTGTGAAAGCCATGCGCTTCTATCTAAAACCAGGCGACAAGTCAATTCTATGTTTGGCCTTTGGTTTTTGGTCTTCGGTCTTTGGTCTGAACTAACGTGTCATCCGGGTCCGAAAAACTGCAAGCCAAAGGTCAAAGACCAAAGACCCAAAACGTGCTATCCTATGGTCCTTCCCTATCAACCCCCTATCAAGAATGTCTACTGCGGTTTTTGCCGCAGAACTCTGGAGAGTGTTGATATGAAAACTTCTGCGATCTTGGGTTTGGTGACGATTCTTTTGACAGTGCTTTTAGCCGTCGGAGCCTGCCAACGAGGTGCTGTTACCGAATCCAACGTAAATGTAAATACAAACCTTTCAACCAATGCCAATCTAACTCCGGCTAACGCTAACACAGCCACCCAACCAATTTCGACCCTCGCTGCGCGTGAACCGCAGACTTACAAGGCCACTTTGGTTTTCACCGCGCAGACCGAAGGTGGCGAAAACGCGATCGGGATTCCGCCACTGTCCGCCGAGGTAGCCAAAAACGGCGATGATCGCCGCTTGTCTTTCAAACTTCCCGATGGATCCGATCTGATCTATCTGGATCATGCGGGCACACCCTATGCAATTGCACCTGCGCGTAAGCAATACGCTGAACTAACCCCGGAAGCCACCGGATTCCAGTTGCGCAAGATGATGACGCCGGGCCAACTTGTGGCTTATCTCGATCGACTTCAGGGTATCGAACTCGTCGGCGAAGAACCTGTTAATGGAAGACAAGCTGTGAAGTATCGTTACGTTCGTACAAGCAACACGAACACTTCAGCCGGACAAGTTAATACGGAATCGTACATCTTCATCGATAAAGAAACTGGTCTGCCCGTGCGCGCCGAACTCTTCAGCGAAGCGAGCGGGAATGTTCAAGGCGTTAAAGGCGCAAAAATTGTCGCCGAAATGCGCGATATCACAACGAACGTCGATCCGAGTTACTTCGAAGTACCCGCGGGTCTGAACAAAGTTTCGGAAGCACAAGTGAGGCAACAAGTGGATGCCGTGACAAACACGGTAGCTGCCGTCCTGAGAACACTGCTAACAAATATGAACTCGGCACCTCCGCCGCCGAGTCCGACTGTCTCCCCAACAACAAGTCCAACGCCGTGAGGAGTGTTGAATGAAATACCTTCTTATTCTTCTGTTAGGTGCACTACTTGGAGCCGGTGCGACCGTTTTCTTCCTCGGTGCGCCACGAGCACGTACGGCACCAGGCGTGAAAGTGGGTGCACCTGATTCAAACGGTGATCCACCTGGAACTGTAGTGGTGAGTTTAGACCAGGGCTTTGTTGATGCAGTGTTGGCGACGACGTTTTCAGGCCTGGGAACGCCAACATTCGATCTGGGCAAACTTCAGCAGTCGAACTCGGAAGTATTACAACAAGCTAACTTCCAGGGAGGCTGCGCCAACAAGATCACACTGCTGCCTGAAGGAAGCGGTGTGAAAACTGGCGTTCAGTTTGTAAATGGCAAGATTTCCGCACCAATGGCGTTTACCGGCAGTTACAACCTCATGGGAAACTGCATGCAGTTTAAAGGCTGGGCACAGAATGCGATTGATCTACGATTCGAGGAAGCCAAGCAAACTGTCTATGGCAATGTCACCGTGGAAGGTGTGAATCTGGAAGGCGTCTCGCCCGTTGCGAACAACTTCATTACTGTCTTCGTTCAGACTGCCATTAATCAGAAGGTCAATCCGCTGGTTCTCGTTAATGAACGGCAGTTGTCTTTGCTGGTTCCAATCAAAGCAAGCAATGGATCAGTGAAGGCCCGAGCCAGGGACGTCAAAGCTGAAATTCTAAACGGTTCGATGAAGCTGCATGTGAGTTATGAGTTCGCCGGAGTGAAGGGAGAGGTTTAGGCAGGAACCAAAATTAGATGGGTGACGCGGTGACGCGGCGACGTGGTGACACTGAGACGCGGCTGACGCGGCGACGGGGTGACGGGGTGACGCGGTGACGCGGTGACACGGTGAAAGATTTGCGCGTCGCCGTGTCGCCGTGTTGCCGCGTCCCCTTCTCCGCGTCCCCTTCTCCGCGTCCCCTTCTCCGCGTCACCCCGTCGCCGCGTCACCATTCTGTGCTTTGTCAGCAAGTGCTTTCTGTCTGTCGAAGTGCTCCGAGATCTCTTCCGCTGTCTTCCGACCTACAAACGGTGTTAACTCAGAAACGCTTGCTCGCGATATTCGTTGGATCGACCCAAAGTGTCGCAGGAGTCTTCCCTTGCGTTTGTCTCCAACCCCCGGAATGGCAGTCAACTCCGAAGTAAAGTCACGCAACTCCCGTCGTTTGCGATGATAAGTAACTGCGAACCGATGCGTCTCATCGCGAATCATCTGCAGCAAACGCAATATCAATGAATGCGAGTCAAGATAGATCGGCTCGTCCTCCCGGCCTTTCATTATCAAATAGGCAACTTCGTTATGGCGCTGCGGAGGCTTAACAACACCAACCATCGGTATCGCTTCCAATCCTAATTCGCTCATTACTTCTGCTGCTGCGTTTAGCTGCGCCTTACCGCCGTCGATGAGAATCAAATCGGGCAAAGGTTTTCCTTCGTCGAGTAACCGGCGATAACGGCGCAGCACAACTTCGCGCATCGACGCCACATCGTTTGCGCCTTCTACTCCACGAATTCGGAATTTGCGATACTCCGAACGATTCATTTTACCGTTGTCACAGACCACCATGCCGGCAACATTCTCAGCGCCTTGAATGTGGGATATGTCAAACGATTCAATTCGCGACGGAAAATGGGGCAGCTCGAGCGTCTCCTGCAACTCCTCAAGTACCAATTTCATATCCGGCTTCAAGACACGAAATCGTTGTTCGAAGGCGAGCTTCGCGTTTTTCTCTACCAGATCGATCATGTCGCGCTTCTCGCCACGCTGCGGCACGATAATCCTGACCCGACGTCCTCGACGTTGTGTCATGGCTTGTTCCAGCAACTCACGATCGGCGAAATCAACAGGCACATAGATCTCTCGGGCCACGTAATCAGACGCGTAATACTGCGACAGAACATCGCTCAAGAATTCAGCCGGGTCGAAGCTATCGGGCGAAAGGTCTTCCCAGAAGAACTCACGCCTGCCAACGATGTGACCCTCACGCATCGTGAACAACTGCAAAGCGAGTTTCTGTCCTTCTCGGTAATAACCAAAAATGTCGACGTCACTCTCCGACGTGGTCGCCATCTTCTGTTGGTCTGAGAGTCTGATTACCGTCTTTCGCAGATCGCGATACTTCGCAGCCAGTTCATAGAGCGTCTGCTCTGACGCTTCCAGCATTCGCTGTTCCAGCGTGTCAGCGAGTTCTCTATTCCGACCCTCCAATAACAATCGGACGTCGCGCACCGCTTCCTCATATTGGTCAGGTGTGCAGAGACCTTTCACGCAGGGCCCGAGACAACGTTTGATGTGATACTCCAAACAAGGACGCGGCGCTTTTCCGTCGATCTCAATGTCACAGGTCCGCAGCTGAAACGTTCGGTTGATAACGTCTATCGTCTTTCGAGCAAGACTGGCTGGAAGAAATGGCCCGAAATAGAGCGCACCGTCGCGTTGAATCCTTCGAGTAATTACCACCTTGGGAAACGGTTCGTTGATCGTGAGCTTTAAATGCGGATACGACTTGTCGTCCTGAAGTTTGATGTTGTAGCGAGGCTTGTGTTGCTTAACTAATGAAGCCTCCAGGATAAGTGCTTCAACTTCGTTGTCGGTAACTATGAACTCCAGATCCGCAATCTGTTCGACCAACGCATCAGTCTTGCGATCAAATGGACGCGCCGCTCGGAAATAAGAACGGACTCGGCTCCGCAGGTTCTTAGCCTTGCCGATGTAGATGACTTTACCGCCCGCGTCTTTGTGCAGGTAGACGCCGGGCGCGGAGGGAAGTTCTTTTAGTTTATCTTCTAAGGACACGTGGAGATTTTAGCTTAGTGGTAGGACAGGCTGTTAGCCTGTCGTCGTTGCCCAATCAAGTCACTCTTTGGCACGACCCGACAGGCTGACAGCCTGTCGTACAATAAACACATGCAACTTCCCTTTACGCTCCCAGCTAACAAACCGTTCGACGCGGTCGGCTTCGGCTTGAACGCTGTCGATCACTTAATACTCGTTCCTGAATATCCCGCATTCGATACTAAGACGCGGCTGCTCGAGCACAAACTTTCCGCTGGTGGTCAAACAGCAACCGCCATGGTCGCACTCAAACGCCTGGGCTTGAACACCGCGTATGCTGGACGGTTTGGTTCCGATCAGGAGGGCCAGTTTGGTCTCAGTACTGTGCAGGACGAAGGTGTGAATGTCGATTATGTTGAGGTGGTACCTAACTCATCAACTCAGATCGCATTCATAACGATCGAGGCACGTAGCGGTGAGCGAACTATCGTATGGGATCGAGATGACCGTCTGGCTTACAAGCCGCACGAAGCCCCACGCGGTTTTGGATCGCAGGGCAGGATTCTTCATCTTGACGCCCACGATCCACCAGCATGTGCTGTGGTTGCCGGGGACGCGCGGGATGCTGGAACAATTGTCTCCGCTGACATTGACAACATCTACGAAGGGTTGCCTCAGTTACTGCCACTGGTTGATATCCTGGTTGGTTCGAAAGAGTTTCCGCGCCGGCTCACGGGAATAGAAGAACCGAAGGTCGCACTCATCGAACTACAAAATCGTTATGGATCTCGAGTAGTTGGCATGACGCTCGGCGATCGCGGCGCGCTGATTTACTGCGAGGGTCAGTTTATTGAGGCGCCTGCATACTCTGCGCCCGGTGGTTGCAAAGACACCACCGGCGCGGGCGATGCTTTTCATGCGGGATTGCTTTACGGGTTTCTCGTGGGCGAAGACATTGAAACAAGCATGAAGCTTGGCAATGCGGTTGCGGCGATGAAATGTTCTGCTCTTGGTGCAAGGCCGGCCCTGCCAACGAAAGACCAGTTGAAGGCGTTTCTTGTTTCGGTCGAATAGGTCCAATAAGTCCTATAGGTCCTATAAGTCCGAGCCTGAACAAACTCTGCAGCAACCCAAAAAACAAGGGCCGCTCACGCGACCCTCAAAATCAACAACCACTGGAATCTAACTAAGGCACGATGGTAATTGTCCCCACAACTGGACCAACTGGTGACGGTCCAAGAGCGTTTTCCATCGTTATCAGCAGGCCGAAGTCTTTGAAGTCTGTCTCGGCCTTGATCTCTGCTTCATTCCTTCCTCCGGTATTAACTACCTGCCCAATCTTTTGAAACTGATTGTCAGGCGAAACGGCCCAAAGGATGAACTTCTGATCCGCGGGCGCTTCCTTCAAATCATGGAACCGCACGTTAACTTGCGTCGGCCCATCTTTGCGTGGGGTGATAAACACATTCGCCCGTGCACCAGTCATCGCGCCCGCAAGGTTAACCTTGATCTTCGTATCGTCGCCCTTCTTGTAGGCCGGGATATTCAACATCGCAACTTGATACGCGCCTGGCTGAGCTACTACAGCGGTCGACCCTGCTGGTGCTGCGCTCACCGTTGCCGGTGCCGCGACTGCAGCTACCGTCTCTCCTCGAGCACTGCTAACCGGAATTACGGTATAGCCCTCGGGTACCGCGCTACGAAACACAACAGCAGTGCTTGGTCCATACGTGGATAGCGACGCATCGGGTGAAGCAATCAACATGAACTTGCTAAGTGGAACGCTGCTGGTCAACGTACCGGTTCCATTGCTAATGGTGACCGGACCAATCGGGGTTATGGCACCCGTGTCATCGACAGCATACAAATTCAAGGCTGTCACGTCCGCGGGAATACTTGTCAGGTTCAGTTTGATGCGGGTCCCATCATCGTCGCGCAGGATGGTGGCGACGCCTTTCGCTCCCGTGATGTTCACCGGATTCAAATTGATCATTACTTCTTTTTTGGCGGGATATTCAATAACTGTGTACGTGCCATCTGGGTTTTGAACAGTTTTAGTAACTTTTGTGGTGGTGGTCGTTTCTTGACCAAGAGCGAACGCGGCGGTGGCAAGACCCAGGACTACTGCCGCCAGGACGCTCAATCCTTGCTTCTTCATTCGGTGCACCTCCCTTTGGAAATTGTGGCAATTGTTTGTTCAAGCAGGGGAATGATGTCGGGAAGACGCGCTCGCGCTAAATAAAGTTTTCGCAAGCTATATGCCAGCTAATGCGAAAGAAACAATCGCTTTTTAGGGCTTATTTTCGATTAGTTGTGAGGAAACAGGGATAAAACACGCGGAACAGATCAATACACGGTGTATGGGAGGAAAGCAGCGATATCGCGAATCAGAACATTGAATATGAGTCAGCAGAATAGGGTCATTTAAGTCAAATCGGTCATATTTTAGATTCGGCTTTAATAAGCTTTCACTTCGACAATCGCTTTTGCCACGTCTCCGATCTGAGGAAGGATCGCATCCTCCAACACCGGCGCATAGGCAACAAAAGTATCCAGTGCGCAAACCCGACGTACTGGCGCGTCGAGATGCTCGAACAGGTCAGTTGCAATCCGCGCCGCGATCTCTGCTCCATATCCAAACGAAAGAGAATCTTCATGTGCCACGATGACTCGATTCGTTTTCTTAACGCTCTCCGCAATCGCATTCCAATCGTAGGGCACAAGACTGCGCAGATCGATCACTTCAACGCTGATGCCATCGCGTTCTGCCTGTTTGGCGGCAACAAGTGATCTTTGGACCAGTGCGCCGTATGTAATGATCGAGATGTCGCCTCCCTCTCGAACTCGCTTAGCCTTTCCAAAAGGAACCATGAACTCGGGACCGGGATACTGCGATTTGTTATACGCCTGGCGGTAAAGGTGCTTGTGCTCGAGAAACATCACCGGGTCGTCGCAACGAATTGCTGTCCTCAATAACCCATTCGCGTCGAGAGCATTCGATGGATAGATAACGCGCAATCCCGGAATTTGGGTGAAGGTCGATACGCCTGACTGCGAGTGATACACAGCGCCGCCTTTCAGATAACCACCAACTGGAACGCGGATTACAACCGGCGCTTTCCATTCATTGCCTGAACGCCACCGCATCAATGCGAGTTCGTTTCTGATCTGGTGCATGGCCGGCCAGATGTAATCAAAGAACTGAATCTCAACAACCGGCTTCAATCCGCGCGTCGCCATCCCTATCGCTCGGCCGACGATATTCGCTTCCGCGAGTGGAGAATTGAATACCCGCTCACTACCAAACTTTCGTTGCAGGTTCGCAGTGACTTTGAAGACGCCGCCTTTGCCTTTAACACTTTCCAGATATTGCTCACGAGAGCAATCCGCTACATCTTCGCCAAATACAATAATGCGGGGATCGCGTTCCATCTCTGTGTGCAAACATCGATTGATCAGGTCAACCATTGTTCCGGGAGTGCCTGTCAGTTCCAGTTCGTCTTCGGTGTCGAATTCCTTCGAGGTGGGATCAACATCCGGTGAGAATACGAATTTAGTAACGCTCTCAACTGGCGGCTGTGAACTCGCGATGGCTTGATCTGCAGCTGCTGCTACTTCACGATCGATGTCGTCTTTGATTCGCTGCAATCCGTTTTGATCGATTACGCCTTCGTCGATGAGTCTGGCACCAAATCTCTTGACCGGATCGTGCTCAGCATCCGTAGCTCGCTCTTCATCAGACCGGTAAAGGCGTTCATCATCTGAGAGCGAATGCGAATAAGGTCGAATTACTTTTGCGTGTACTAACGACGGCCCTTTGCGATCCCGGCAGTACTGGACTGCGCTCCGCATCACTTCGAGAGATTCAATTGGATCGGTGCCGTCACATCTCTGGATGTAAAGCGAAGGAAAACCTTCGACGAGCTTTGAGATATCGCCACCGGCAGTTTGCACTTCAACCGGTACGCTGATCGCGTATCCGTTATCCTCAACTAAAAAGACAACCGGCAGTTTCAAGTTACAGGCTGTGTTGAGTGATTCCCAAAACTCACCTTCACTGCTCGTACCGTCGCCAAGCGATACATAAGTCACTTCATCATCATGAAAACTCTCAAAGCGTTCTTTGAGCTCGTTGACTAGATTGATGCGATATGAGGCCTCTGCTGAACCGACGGCCTGCAACAACTGGGTTCCTGTTGGCGAAGACTGTGAAACGATGTTCAGTTTCTTATGGCCCCAATGAGATGGCATCTGGCGACCATGCGAGTTGGGATCGTCTTCGGCACCGACTGCCGCAAGTAGCTGCTCAAGCGGAGTCATTCCCAACTGCAAACACAGAGCTCTGTCTCTATAGTAAGGATAGAACCAGTCATAACCGGCCCTTAGTGACAGGCCCGCCGCGACCAGGACCGCTTCATGTCCGGCGCCACTGATCTGAAAATAGATTCGGTTCTGACCTTTCAGTTGAATCTCTTTATCGTCGAGACGTCGCGACAAGTACATTGTGCGGTACATCTCGAGTAGGGTTTTGTGATCGACCTCAGGCTCGCCCCTGGATTTGGCGGCAGTGGCCTTCGCCATATGCATCGGCTTCGCACCTGGAACCTGTGCAGGTTTAGGTTTCTCAACTGGAACTGGTTTCGGAGCCGCAGTCTCCCGCGGTTGCTCAGTTAAGGCCTCGCCCGCCGATGCTTCCGACTTGCGCACGAGCTTTAGAACCTTAGTCTCAGTATTCATAATTGCTATTCAGAGTCATTCGATATTCTTCTGCCATGCCTGGATGACCGTGGCGCAATGCGGTTTCGATGCCGCGTTCGTAGGCCTGTTTTGCCTCTTCTCGTTTTCCAAGACGTTCATAGGCACTGGCCAACATTCCGAACGCGTTGCCTTCATCTTCCGTGGCTTCCAGATAGTTATTCAAAGTTTCAATCAAGTGCTCATCATCGCCGGCTTTTTCCAACTCTTTTGCAAGACCAAACATTACGGCCGTGTTTGAAGGATCGCTGGCGAGCATTTGTTTGAAAAGATCGATTCGTGATGACATTGCTCACTCGCTGTCAGTCAGTAAGATAGGACCAACAAGACCTATATGACCTATTGTTCAACATGATTCACTCAACCCCAATCACTTACCGCCTATAAGCAGTTTCGCAATCGTTTGCAACTGCATGTTGGATGTACCTTCGTAAATTGCGCCAATCTTCGAGTCGCGCCAGTACTTCTCCACCGGATAGTCTTTCACGTAACCATAACCGCCGTAGAGTTCGATCGCTTTTGATGTAACGCGTTCGGCAACTCTGGACGAGTAAAGTTTCGCCATTGCCGCTTCCTTGACGAAGTTGATCCCAGCATCCTTCATGCGGGCGGCGTTGTAGACCATTAATCTCGCAGCTTCGAGTTCAGTTGCCATCTCAGCCAGCTGGAACTGAACACCCTGAAACTCATTAATTGCTTTACCGAACTGCTGGCGCTCCGAAGTATAGGCAAGCGCACTTTGCAGAGCGCCTGACGCAATGCCAATCATCTGGGCACCGATTCCTATGCGTCCTTCGTTCAACGTTTCGATCGAAATCTTATATCCCTTGCCTGCTTCGCCGAGTACATTCTCTTTGGGAACCTGACAGTCTTCCAAAATCAGCTCAACCGTAGATGACGCGCGGATACCGAGTTTGTTTTCCTTCTTGCCGACTGAAAAACCCGGATAGCTCTTCTCAACTATGAATGCCGTAATACCACGGTATCCCGCTTCCGGATTTGCGTTAGCAAAGAGCACAAAAATCTCAGCCTCGATGCCGTTTGTAATCCAGAGTTTCCTTCCGTTCAGAACATAATGATCGCCGCCATCGACAGCGCGAGTCTGCAAAGCAAACGCGTCAGAACCAGAACCTGGTTCACTTAACGCGTACGCACCGACTTGTTTACTTGCGAGGCTCGAAAGATATTTCTCCTTTTGTTCGGGAGTGCCCCAACGAATCAATGCGTTATTGACAAGAGTATTTTGAACATCAACGAAAACACCAACGGAGGCATCGACTCTCGACAACTCTTCGACCGCGAGAATTGCAGAAAAGAAATTGGCGCCGGCCCCACCGTACTCCTCCGGTGTTTCAATACCCATCAAACCCAGATCAAAACATTGTTTGATAATTGCCGGGTCGAGTTTCTGATGCTCATCCATCTCCTCCACTCGCGGTCGCAGTTCTCCTTCGGCAAACTCGCGCACACTGGATCGAAACATCTGTTCATCTTCAGAGAGTGTAGTAAGTGGGCGAGCGATTGGTTGCTCAATAAGGGTTTGGGATTGACTCATAGATACCTTACTTTGGCTGCAATAGGTGGCTTAACACTGCATCATAATCGAATTCAGAACGGGAGCGAAGCGGACTAATGTCCGATATGCTTCAGCTTGTCGTGAAGCACCAACCAGGCCCCAGAGTTTCTTAGAGCATCTGAAATGTTAGGGTCTGGTTGGTTGCGTCACGACAAGCTGAAGCATATCTGACATCCGTCGGTATGTATGTTGCAGGGACAAATGTGTCCTATCACAAGGACCTACCTCAGAGGACCACGCTATAAATGGAGTGTGCTACGGTAAATTGAGATGACCTCCAACAAACATCCGAAACCGAAAAGATTTGCTCCGGTGGGCATTATGTTCGGTGTCATTGGCCTTCTGTTGTTTGCCTACTTTGTGCGGAAGGCAGGACCAGGTGAAATCGTTTCAGGCATCCGCCGGCTGGGTTTTGGTTTACTTCTCATCCTCGCGATTTCCAGTGTTCGACATATCGTCAGATCACTTGCCTGGATAAAGTGTGTTGAAAGTCCTTACAACCTGCGCTTCCGAGATGCGTTCGCAGCGCGGTTAATGGGCGATGCTCTCGGCAATATCATCCCGTTAGCGAGCGTAGCCGTTAGCGAACCATCGAAAGCTGTTTTTGTAAAAGACCGTATTCCTTTGATGGTCAGTTTGTCGGCGCTCGCGATCGAAAACATCTTTTACAGCTTGTCGGTTGCGCTTTTCATTTTCGCGGGAACGAGCACGCTGTTACTAAGTTTCTCGCTACCGAAAGCCTTACGCTACGCGAGCATTGGTGCTCTCGTAACGACTCTCATTATCGTTCCGCTCGGCTTTTTCGTAATTCGCAAGCAAGCACGATTCATAAGTGGTGCACTTGAATTCCTGGGTGCAAGAGGCGTCGCTCGCAAATGGATGATTAAGGTGACCCCTCGCGCACAAACACTGGAAGAACGCGTCTATGGGTTCTACGAACGCAACCAGCGTAGTCTGATTCCCATCTTTTGTTTGGAGATGTTGTTTCACGCTGCGGGTGTGGTCGAGATCTTCACGACAATATGGTTCATTAGTCCAGTCGCACCATCATGGCGCCAGGCATTTATTCTCGAGTCCGTCAATCGAATCATCAATGTGGCATTTAAGTTTGTGCCTTTGAGAGTCGGCGTTGACGAAGGAGGGACGGAACAGGTGTCGAAGGTACTCGGGTTTATTAAGAGCACAGGGGTGACTCTGGCAATTGTGCGAAAGAGCCGCGACATTTTCTGGGCAATGATTGGTGTGACGCTGATGATGAAGAAGGGCTTTTCGCTGCGCAGTGTTTCGGCGGAAGAGAACGTGATTGAAGGGGAACCAATAGGACCTATAGGACCCATAGGACCTATATCGTGATCTCACTCATAAGCCAGGGCGTTCACCGGATCCAAATTAGAAGCTCGAACAGCAGGATAAAGCGCCCCCAGAATGCCTCCCACCAAACCAATTACCGCAGCGGTCAGAGCCCATTGCCAACTGTACTCAAAGACCAGACCGTATGCTTCATGGATGAGGTATCCAGCAAGTCCCGATACGGCAAAACCGACGATCAAGCCGATTATGCTGATCAAGATCGCTTCTTTCTCAATGATGCCCACGATATAACCTCGTGAAGCACCCATCGCCTTCAAGATCCCAATCTCACGTGTTCGCTCTGTGATTGTTGTATACATAGCCAACATCACGACCAGAGCGCTGACCACCGCCGCTAATCCAACCAGCACACGAAGGAAAATTCCCAGATACGGAATGCTCTTCTCAAAACCTGCAAATACTTCTCGCGTCGGCTGTATCGTGTTTCCAGGAAGCTCTTTGCTGATCTTTGCGGCCATCGCATCGACCTGTTCGGAGTTTTTTAACTTCACAAAAACAAACGTGCATTTACCCGGTGCTTCAAGTGCCTCCTGCAACGCCGGCAATGTCAATTTCACGCGTGGCCCGGACTCAGGTGAATAGATTCCGGCGATCCGATAACCAGCACCACCAAACGGTCTGATGGTGTCTCCGACGTGATAATTATTATTGCGGGCCTTTACCTCATCAATCAGCGCCTCGTTGTTTCCAGCAGGAGCCTGGCCGGCTACGAGCTGAATTCCATTCATGGAGGCATAACTTTTCCAATCCACGCCATCGATCTGTTCAAGCCCGATTCCGGTAGGGCCTTGAAAGAAATATCGACCGATGGGAATTGCGTCTTCAACCCCGTCGATCGTTTTGAGGCGAGTCGCATACTGAACATCCAGGTTCATGGAAGCGCCGGTGGCTTGAATTGCCCCGGGTCGCATAAAGATCAATTCCGCGCGCACATTAGACGCACGTCGTTGCAAGTCGTTGGACATACCTCGCGCAAGCCCGGTGAACAACATGACCAGACAAACGCCAAGTGCTATGCCCGCAACGCTGACTAGCGTGCGAATCGGTCGCTGGCGAATGTTAGAAGTAACCAAATTGTCCATTTATAAGTCCGATGGTCGACGGCCAAGTGTCATCAATTCCGGGCATGACAGTAAACGAATAAGTATTCATCGAACAAGTAAGGAAGGGCGGTTTACCCCCGCCGGTGCCCAACTCAAACGATGAGGCTCTGTTGCAACCAGTGGGGGTAAACCGCCCTTCCTTACTTGTTCAATAAACTGAGTCTGGGTAATCGATGTAATCTGCAGATTAATCTCTCCTCTACTTGTATGAACCCCCTGCGTTAAACTACAACAGCTCCAACACGACAACGGTTTTTGTAGCACAACATGCCCAAAACAAAGTCCACGTTATTGTTAGTCTCTTTAGTCCTTTTACTCCTTAGCTGTTTTCCTCAGTCGGGGGCAGTGCAATCCGAGCGCCTTCAGATCACCATCCTGGGAACAACGGATTTGCACGGCAACATCGATCCGATCGACTACTACACGAACAAGCCCGATAACCGTGGTCTCGCGAAGATTGCCACTCTGATAAAAGCGATTCGCAAGGATCAACCAAACGTGTTGCTCATCGATTCTGGTGACACGATTCAGGGATCGCCGCTCGAGTCGTTTCACGGTCGCAAAAACAATAAGCCTCCCGATCCCATGATGCTGGCTATGAATGCTCTCAATTACGACGCAATGACCGTCGGCAATCATGAATATAACTTCGGATTGAAAGTGCTGGAAAAGGCCCGACAGGAAGCGAAATTTCCATGGTTGTCTGCGAACACATACGAGACGAGCAACGGCCAAACACATTACAAGCCTTACCTGATTCGGGATGTTGCCGGAGTCAAAATCGGCATACTCGGGTTAACCACACCAGGCATTCCTAACTGGGATAATCCTCCAAACTACGCAGGCCTCGAATTTCACGATCCAATTCCGGAAGCACGGAAATGGGTAAACGCGTTGAGATCGCAAGAGAAGGTCGACGTGGTTGTGGTGGCAATGCACATGGGCCTTGGCGAGGATCTACGAACTGGTGAAGTAAGTCCCGGTCAAGTGCCTCATGAGAACGAAGCGATTGCCATTGCACAGCAAGTGCCTGGTATCGATGTCATCTTCATGGGACATACTCATCGGGAAGTATCATCGCTTTCCATCAATGGCGTCCTCATCACACAGGCGAATGCCTGGGGTCGTCACCTGGCACGTGCTGATTTGTATCTCCAAAAATCATCTAAAGGCTGGTCTGTCTACGCGAAGGCGGCTCGCACTATTCCTGTCGAAGACCGGATCCAACCAGATGCTGAGATAGTCAAAATCGCCGAACCATACGATCGTGAGACACAGGCCTGGCTTGGGCGCGCCATTGGTGAATCGTCCAAAGAACTGACTGCCAAAGAAGCACGGTTTCGAGATACGGCAATTCTCGATTTGATTCAGAAGGTCCAACTCGAGGCGGGTAAAGCTGATGTTTCGATGGTTGCGAGTTTCAATTCAGAGGCACGGATCGCTCAGGGGCCAGTAACGGTGCGCGACATCGCAGGACTGTATGTTTATGAAAACACTCTTGTCGTGTTGGAGGTCACGGGGCAACAGCTAAAGGATGCACTGGAGCACTCGGCGAAGTACTTTAAAGCTTACGTTCCCGGCAAACCTATTACAGATCTGGTGGACGAAAAAATCCCTGCTTACAATTTCGACGTCGCGGAAGGGGTCAATTATGACCTCGATATCTCAAAGCCAATTGGTCAACGAATTCAACATCTGACTTTTCATGGACAACCTGTCAAACCCGATCAGAAACTTCGTTTGGCGACAAATAACTATCGAGTGAATGGTGGCGGTGGATACACGATGTACAAAAACGCGCCAGTTGTTTATCGATCCAGTGAAGAGATTCGGGAACTGATCATCGATTGGGTTGAGCGTCACAAGGTCGTGCCGACTGAGCCGACGAATAACTGGCGGCTGCTGCCATAATGTTCGATATGCGTCTGTCTTGTCGTGACGCAACCAACTGCTGCGACGATTCCTGAGGACGCCTTGCGCACTGGCGTTACGACAAGCTAAAGAGCCACTTGTAGGATTGGTGACTCTTCTCATTCACCGCAAGCTTCAGCTTGGGGTTTGGCGCGCTGAGATTCTCCCAACCGTTTCAACGGTTTATCAACTCTGGAATCACGAATCGGCGAAGGGCTAAGCTCCTCACGCAAACCGTTGAAACGGTTTCCGAAATCAAATTCTTCCTCGACCCCCGAGCTAAAGCTCGGGGAGAATGAGAGGTTGCAATTCCAAACAGTCCGTTTTGCGAGCGGTATCACTGATTTTGCAAGAGCCTCCAAAGCATATCGGACATCGAACACCGGACAAACCAAAACGGCAACCCGGGGGCGTTGGGTTGCCGTTTTGGTTTTTGTGGAAACGGTCTAACGATCTTCTCGGCCGTTTCCCTTGCGCGGGACCTCCACTAATTCACTGACCAACGACCATTACTTCGATTACCTGATAAGGTTGCTTGCCACTATTCGAGGCTAGCTGCTCTCGTTGCATAACCTTTTCGCGGTTTGACTTCACCAGCTGGCGGCCGTCGGACTCGCCCGACACCCAAATCTCTGAAAGAAAGTATTGATCCTGGTAACGATGGAAAACGAGTTTTCCCCTGCCACTGTCGTTGCGACGGAGCGGACTTGTCAGTCTAACGGTAGATTTCGAATTCTCGGTTCCGGCGATCCTCAGGATCCCGCTACCCATTGAGGTCGGTTGAATCCGGTAGTTACCTGTTGGCAATTCCTTGTCACCAACGATGAAGCTGAAAGGAACGTTTGCGACTACTTGCCTGCTTGTTTGTGCGGACACCGCGGTTGTGGCCAGCGCGACCACCGCTAAGAACACCAACATCGAAAACGTTTTGATCATTTGCTTGGCCATGACTTCCTCCTAATTTGTCTGGGCTGTGTTTCTGCTTGAGTCGGTTTTTGTTGCATCGGTTGCGACATCATCAATGCTAAGTTCGTGCCAAACGAATTGGTGAGGAAAAACTGGGATTCTTGAGATCGCGAAACTAAGAAGGGTCAGGAAAGCTATCTATTCGGATAGGTTCACTATCCACGAGGATAGATGTACGACAGGCTGTTAGCCTGTCGGCGGTCTTGGGTGACACCGTGAGGCAAACACGACAGGCTAACAGCCTGTCCTACTCAATCAGAGTTTCCTTTAGTTTGTCGTGCGTAAAATACAGTTGCCATCTTTACCACCAAGTAGCTGCATCCCACCCTCGACAAACGAAAGTTCGCCGGACTTAGACTATTGTCTGAAACTAAAGGGGCGCGTAGACTCTCGCCCTAAACACCTTAACTAAGTCTTCGCAAATGCAACCGCGACTCTCAGCAATTTCGGGCAAACTCAAAGGCGGGATCTTTACGATCAGTGACGAGCCCTTTGTCATCGGGCGCGAAGTCGCGGCGACCCTTTGCGTTGCTGAAGCTGCCGTTTCTCGGCGCCACTCCATCATCGAAAAGAATGCTGAGAACTATGTGATCACCGATCTGGAGTCGCTGAACGGTACGTTCGTTAACGACGTGCCAATCAGGACTCGAAAACTTGAACACGGCGACCGTGTTCGGATCGGAGAATCGCAATTTCTCTTCCTGATCGGCGCGGGAGATGCCACTTCACAATCGAGTTTTGTCAAGATCGACGATGCTCAGGTGCTGAGTGGATCCACCGTTCAAATTCGTTTTGACGACGCGCTTTATGTCATGGCTCGTGATCTCAGCGCGTTGATGAAAATCAGCACCACGATTAACGCAATTCGCGGTGTGGACGAATTGCAAAGACGTTTGTTGGAATTGCTATTTGAAGTGGTTCCCGCTCAACACGGCGCGATCCTGCTGACGAACGACGACTTTATCGACAATGACTCTATCTTCGCGCTCGATCGTGTTAAGGGAAAAGACGAAACCGTAACGATAAGCAAAACTATTGCACAGCAAGTGATTCGTGACGGCGTTGCACTTCTAACCAATGATGTAGTCAATGAGAATTTAACCAGCGACAGCGTGATCGCGTCGCGTGCGCTCTCAGTGATGTGCGTGCCGCTGATTATGTTGGAACGCAAGATTGGCGTCCTGTATCTCGACACTACCCTTAAAGGCGATGAATTCAACAAGGATCATTTGCAACTCGTGACGGCACTTTCTGGAATCGCCGCCGTGGCTATCGAAAACGCTCGCCATTTTGAATGGCTGGAAAGCGAAAATCAGCGTTTGCTCGAGGACGTCAATCTCGAGCACAACATGGTTGGCGAGGGCCCCGCGATGCAGCGCGTCTATCATTTTATCGGGAAAGTAGCACCTACAGATTCAACTGTCCTTATTGTTGGTGAGAGTGGAACCGGAAAGGAGTTGGCTGCCAGAGCGATTCATCGAAACAGCAAACGTTCCCAGAAACCTTTCATCGCGATCAATTGCGCGGCCCTGGCAGAGACACTGCTTGAAAGTGAACTATTCGGTCACGAGAAAGGTTCATTCACGGGAGCATTCGCACAAAAAAAGGGCCGGCTCGAAACAGCTGAAGGCGGCACATTGTTTCTCGACGAGATAGGTGAGATTTCTCCGGCTCTCCAAGTAAAGCTTTTGAGAGTTCTGCAGGAACGCGAGTTTGAACGCGTAGGCGGAACGCAAACTATCAAAGTAAATATTCGCGTGATAACTGCAACGAACAAGAATCTCGAAGAAGCAATTCAACAGGGAGAGTTTCGGCAGGATCTTTTCTACCGGCTCAACGTTGTGTCGTTTGAAATGCCTCCGCTTCGCGAACGGCGTGAGGACATAATGTTGCTGGCTAGTTACTTTGCAAACAAATATGGACCGGCTTGCAATCGGAAGTTAACTGGCATCACACCTGCAGCCCGTAGTTGTCTCATGAATTACGACTGGCCCGGTAATGTTCGCGAATTGGAAAATGCGATTGAACGAGCAGTCGTCCTGGGAACAACTGATCTGATCCTTCCGGAGGATCTACCGGAGACAGTATTGGAGATAGAGACAACTACGCCGGTTGCGACAGCCGGATATCATGAAGCGGTGACGCAAACCAAGCGTGACATCATTCTGAAAGCGATGGATCAAGCCAAGGGCAACTTCACTGAGGCCGGAAAGATTCTTGGCATTCATCCCAACTATCTTCACCGCTTGATCCGCAACCTGAATCTAAGGGAACAGTTAAAATTTTGAAGCCAGAAAAATTTGCAGATTTAGCGAGCGCTGGGTTTCAGCTTGCTGAACGTCTCCGAGCCTCGGTAACGGATGCAGCTATTGTGCTCGGTATAGCGAGTGGAGGAGTTCCCGCAGCCACGGTTGTTGGGAAGCAGTTAGGCTTACCGATCGATCTGGTGCTTATCAAGCGCTTGTTCATGCCGGACGGTCCGATGTCTCCGGTTTGTGCTACGTCGGTTGCGGGATCGTTGGTGATAGACGAGTTTTCATCACACATTGCGGAATTGCCTGCGCTCGATAGCTTTGTCGATTTTTCGCTCAGGGAATTAGCGCGCCGCGAAAATTTATGTCGTGGCGGAAAACGAGTTGTCGACATCCGTGGAAAGAATGTGATCCTTGTAGACAATGGCGTGCATACTGGCTCAACAATGTTGTGTGCCATTCGAGCGATTCGCAAATTAGACCCTTTTAGGATAGTTTCAGCAGTTCCTGTGGTTGCGGCCGAAAGCAGAGGTGCCATTGAGTCTGAAGCCGATGAGTTTATTTATCTATCGTCCGCCCAGAATTTCGGCCACGTCGGATTTTGGTATTCAGACTTCACAAAACCGTCAGACGAACAGATTCGAGTGATGCTGAATAGTTCAATAGCAACGTTCGCATCAAATCATTAATTGGAGAACAATCACCATGAGTGAATTCCAAACTCAGGCAGAGTTTGCTGCAAATTTAAACACTACGTTTCTACTCAAGCTTGATTCGCTGCAACCGATTGAATTGAAGTTAATTGAAGTGAAAGCGCATCAGAGTGAGGCGCACCTGAGGCCGGACATGGAGCGCTTTTCCATATTCTTCGTCGGGCCCGGCGACGTTCCGCTGGCCCAAAGTATTTACTCGGTATGTCACGAAAAGATGGGTGAGTTTGATGTGTTCCTGGTACCCATTAGTAAAGAGTCGGACGGATACCATTACGAAGCAATCTATAACTACTACAAGTCCCAACCCCAGCAGGCCGCGTCGTAACCGTGACACAAACTTCTTACTGGAGTACTGAACGAAGATAACGATGCGTCGTCGCGCACGAATTGCAAATGTGAAATAGAACGCCGCAGCCCAATGTTCTCTTTATGGGATAGCGGCAAACGAAGAGAAACGGCCTGCGGCATATTTGGATAGAACATGCCGCAGTTTTAGTTTACGGACACGCGTTTCTCCAAAGCTTGCGCGAGGAAACACTCTGCTGACGCAAATCTGTAATACTCGTTCTAACTAACGTGGTTGAAGACCGCTTCGTAAAAAAGCTCGCCGTTCTGTCCGGTGCCTCGAGACAGGAATAGATCGAATTCTCCAAGAGCGGCGTGTTCAATCCTGTAAATACTTGTGAAAGCGGGAAGCCGCTCTTCGCTGCTGAACAACAGCGAGAATGATTTCGTGTCAACGGCCCTCGATGTGAGTCTGTTCTTCGCCTGAAACGTCTCGACTTTCAAAAGCTTTAAAGCAATCAGCTGACCTCGTGCATTGCGAGTTTGAAAATAGCCGCCGATATAGGGCTCGAAAGTCGCGGCGGTAAACATGAAAAGGGGGTTCTTCTGCGATTCGATTGGAATGTCGTCGTCCTGAGCAGCAAGTACTGAACGAATATCCGTCGCAATCAGAGCGGCCGAGGCGCCAAAAAACAGACTTGATGCTAGGAACTTGCGACGCGGTATAAACATATTCTTTGTTCTCCTGATTGAAGGGTTTAAAAGACGTAAGCAGCACGGTGGTAGAGCACCAGTGTCGATAATGCTGCCTGGAAGGTTTCCGCACGTCGTAATTGAAGTTTCAGGGCACAACATCAAGAACGACCAAAATGTTTCTTAAAAGCAGTGACAGTTTGAAAGGCTTTCGGAAGAACCGTCACTATTTGTTGGCCCAGAATAGAAAATTGGGCCTGCAAGGTATTTTGCTTGACCTATAGCCGACGCCGCACTAGAATCCCGTCTGCTAATTAAGTCTGCGTCCCGCAAGTACACGAATGCCGAGTGCATTCGTCAGATCCGCGTCCAAACAGCCGCTCGTTGTTTGATCTCGGAATAACAATCCTGTCCGATCAGTGCGGCCTCAGATGGGATCTAACCCACCCCCAGGTTGGTCTCAAAAGCCACGGGCGTGGTTTCGGTTCGTTTCGATCAAGGGTTTTTCGTGTCCTTCCAGTAAGCCTTTCCCGGCCCTTATGGAGGACTACGAACTACTCACTTTCAATTTCAGATCCTTAGTCCCAAAAGGAGTTTCCTCAATGATTCCCAGTAAAAAACTCTCGTCTCGTAAAGTAAAGATCCGTCCTTTTACTCCCTTCTTAATAGTAGCTGCCTGTCTCCTGGCAGCAGTCGGTTTTTCAATTTCGGTCGAATCCCGAAGCTCCGGATGGTTCCGGAAGGATCAACCGAACACCAAACAGATTAACGCTGAACGTACCAAAAACTCCAGATCAAATTCAGTTCCGATGAATTCCCACAGTGCGACGGGGACGAGCACAACACTCGTAAGCCCGGTGGCGCCGACAGTGACGGCCACTAAGGTCGATTCGCTTCTGACCGATGGCGATAATGACGGCAAGGCCGATCCAGGCGATACGTTGAAGTACACGGTCGTAATTAACGCGACTGGCGCGGATGCTACGGCTGTACAGTTCACTGACACCGTGGACCCGAACACCACCTTTGTCGCCGGATCGGTGAGGACAACACCTCTGGCTCGACCTGACAGTTATTCCGCAGCAGGCAACATTCGCATTTCGGTTGCCGCACCCGGTGTGTTGGCAAACGACTCCGACGCGGATGCGGTAGGCGGTCCAATCACCGCAACAGCAGGCACCTTCTCAAGCGCCCAAGGCGGAAATGTGACCCTTAACGCGGATGGTTCATTCACATACAACCCGCCGGCAGGTTTCGAAGGCTCGGACACGTTCACCTACACGTTGAACGATAACGACACCCCGAATCAAACGGATACGGGAACAGTCTCCATCACCGTTAGCGGGATGATCTGGTTTATCGATAACAATTTTGTAGGCACAAGCGATGGCCGCTTGACCAATCCATTCAAAACCCTGGCAGCCTTCCAGGCCATCAACATTGGCGGCGGCAATAATGCCAAAGACAACCAGAGTATCTTTATCTACGAAAGCGCGTCCGCTTACAATGGCTCGCTGACCCTGCGTAATGGCCAAAAGCTCATCGGCCAGGATGCGACAGATACTCTTTCCAATATTTCAGGCATTACGCCACCGGCCGGCAGCGATGCTTTGCCCGCCACCAACAGCGGCAACGCAACAATCGTCACCATCACGAGCGCCGCAACCGCAATCACTCTAGGCCTAAACAACACGGTGCGCGGGTATACCGGCGGGGACGCCGTAACAGATATCAGCGGCAGCGCGTTCGGAACTCTCAATATTACCGATGTCACGCTGAACGGTAATGGCCAAGCGCTGAACCTTACGAACGGCACCCTTTCTGGTCCGGTTTCATCTACGGCTACCTTTGGAAGCATTTCTTCAACCAACAGCGCTACGACCGGAGTGAGCCTCGACACTGTCGCGGGTATCTTGAGCAGTGGCTCGACAACTGTTACGAACCCAACCGGCATTGGTATCAGCGTTAATTCATCCAGCGGCACGTTGGGTTTCGCCAACACATCCGTCAGCGGATCGGGTGGCACTGGTATCAGTCTTACGTCGAACAGTGGAGCTATTACTTTTGGCTCACTCGGCATTTCGCCGGATGCGAATCAGAGAGCCCTCCTGGCGACTGAGAATAGCGGCACAATCACGGCAACCAGTGGCGTGATCAGTAATAGCGGGGCCACGGCCGTGGAAATCACCCGCACCAGCAGCACGACCCCTTTGAATGTCACCTTCACGAGTGTCACTTCCTCGGGCGGTACGGCGGATGGTATCCGGCTTTCAAATACCAGCGGCAGCTTTAGCGTCATCGGTGACGGTACTAACACGTCGCTCGGCGGCAACAGTACGGGCGGTACAATCTCTGGGAAGAGTGGTGCGGATGGCAGTACGACGTCGGGCATCGGTATTTTCCTTAACAATGTGACTAACATCACGCTGCGCCGGATGACGATCAACGGCACGAACCAGAACTTCGGGATCTACGGATCGAGTGTCAATGGCATGACCCTCGAGTATGCGACCGTTGGGGGTACCGAGGGAGACAGCACGGGCGGGGACGAAGGCAGCATCATCTTCGGCGCACTCCCCTCCTCGGCAGTCAACGGCCTCATCGGCACCTCGACGTTCACGAATGTCGCTGTATCCGGCAGCATCGAGGACAACTTCCGCATCAGAAACTCGAGCGGCACGTCGAACGTAACCATCACCGGTTCCACCTTCACAAACGCGCCGAACGACAACTTGATCATTGAACCAAGCAGCACGGCGAACGTCAACGCTCACGTAACTAACAACACCTTCACGGGAGCGGGCGGCGACCACTTCCAAGCGTCGACCACCAACAGCGCCACGTCGACGGTTGTCTTTACTGGCAATCTTTACAGCAACGGCTTTGGCGGCTCGCTAGGAGGCGGCGTCACCATCTCCGGTGGCAACCTGGGCAGCAGCGAGCAGGTGAACTTCAACATCTCGAACAACGGCACGGCGCTGAATCCGCTTGTTGGTAGCGTGCAGGGTGGCGCTATCAACATAAATGAAGGCCAGGGTGGAGGCACTTGGCAGGGTCAGGTCTCAAACAACATCATCGGCAACCCGCTGGTAGCGAACTCCGGAGCGGCCCAGTCGTCCGGCATCCGCGTGGAGAACCACAGTACCAGCGGTACACTGACGGCGATCATAAACGGCAACACCATCAGGCAGTGGAATAACGGCGCGGCAATCAACACACAAGCGGGTGATGCCGGCAACGCTTCGAACACAGGCGTGCTGAACGTCACAGTAACAAACAACACGTCGACAAATCCCGGAACGCTTTCGCAGCACGGATTTGTCGCCAACATCGGCGCGGGATCGGGAAGTGGTACGGCGGCAAACGTCGCGTGTGTCGACGCCCGCACCAACACCCTCGACGGCAATGTCGCCAATGGTGGCGCGGGAGTCCGCACGCGGCACCGCGAGGTCTCGACCGTGATGATCCCTGGCTACACCGGTACGCAGTACAACACCGCCGCGGTGGCGACCCTCCTGCAGACGAACAACCCGGCGAGCGTCGGGCCAGCAACAGCTGCTACTAGCAGCGCCGGACCTGGCTACACAAACACTCCTGGTCCCGGTAACCCCTGCCCACAACCGACCGTGCCGAGCGGTCCGATAACTAGTGGCTTAACCACGAAGAGTGACTCGCTACAAGCATCTTCAGCCGCGTCCGCTGCTGACAAGGGCGACGACATCTTGTTCGCGGTGAGCGGAGAGAATACTGCCAAGTCCCTGTCAACCTCAGGCAGCCTGACGCCATCCGAAGCTTCTGCCATGTTGCAGGCGGCTATAGCACGATGGGCTGACGCTGGTCTCTCAAACGGCAACCTGGCTAAGCTTCAGTCGCTATCAGTTGAAGTCGCCGATTTACCGGATGGCCAATTGGCAACTGCAAACTCTTCCAAGATCACACTGGACGAGACCGCAGCCGGCTATGGCTGGTTCTTCGACACCACACCATCAAACGACAACGAGTTTGACGTTCCCGTACAAGACAAGGAACTACAAACCACTGATACGAGTGCAGCCAACGGTCGTATCGACTTGTTGACCGTGCTCTTGCGTGAACTCGGTTCACAAATCAGCCGTGGTAAGTCTTCGCTCAAGGGTCAGCAGGCGTGGTTGATGCAAAGCACGCTAGGCACTGGTACCAGGCGCGCTCCGTCATTCAAGCACGAAGTCGGACAGGTAAACCCAACTCCGACCAATGGCTCGAAGCAAGCTCGCGTAGCGACAACTCAGCAGTCATCGCAACGTGAAAGTTATCAACTCGCTTCCGCAAATCCGTCACGCAACGCGCGTGGGTTGAGAAATCACGCGATGCGAGCACCGACGTCGTTCTCCGACGTCAATCTCAGCATCGGAGACATCCCAGCAGGTCACTCAATTACAATTACCTTCAACGCGCAAGTTAAGGATCCCTTCCCGGGACCAGGCGCGCAAGTTTGCAACCAGGGCAGTGTCACAGGTAGCAACTTCGCGACTGTCCTGACAGACGATCCGGATGTTGGTGGAGCTACAGATCCAACATGCACTAACATCGACCTGCAGGCTGATCTGGAAATCACTGCCAAAACTGATGCACCAGATCCTGTGATTGCAGGCAATAACATCACTTACACGATCAACTTCCAGAACAATGGACCGAATGCCTCCGGCGCCACGATAACTGACGCAACTCCGGCAGGTACGACGTTCGTCTCCGCATCAGTGACAACCGGCACCGGCTGGGGTGCTCCAACGACTCCGGCTGTCGGCGGCACTGGGAACGTAGTCTTCTCGAAGGCGAGTGTTGCCAGCGGAGAGTCCGCTGTCTTCCAGATAGTGGTTAAAGTGAATAGCAGTGTTGCCGGTGGCTCGACCATTACAAACACTGCTACAGCCGCAACCTCCGGTGGTCCCACAGATCCCGATCTGACAAACAACAGTAAGACCGCCACAACCGCAGTCATAGCTCAAGCGGATCTGTCAATCACGAAGACGGACGGAGCTACTACAGAAATTCCGGGCACTTCGATTAGCTATACGATCGTAGTGTCGAACGCTGGTCCAAGTGACGCTAATGGGGTAAGCGTGGCTGACACCTTCCCGGGAACACTTACGGGAGTGACATTCACGAGCCTCGCCGCGGGTGGAGCTACCGGAAACACCGCAGCTGGAGCTGGCAACATCAGCGACACGGTCAACATGCCTGTAGGCAGCAGTATCACCTACACGGTAAACGCAACCATCCAGTCGTCCGCGACCGGAAGCCTGTCCAACACGGCAACAGTGACCGCTCCAGGTGGAGTAACCGATCCGACGCCAGGTAATAACAGTGCCACGGATACGGACACGCTTACACCTCAAGCGGATCTGTCGATCACAAAGACTGACGGCGTTACAAGTAAGGCGCCGGGCACGTCCGTGACCTACACGATCGTCGTCAGCAACTCCGGTCCAAGTGATGCTCCTGGCACAACGGTGGCCGACACCTTCCCGTCAGATCTTACGGGAGTGTCGTTCACGAGCGTCGCCGCGGGCGGAGCTACCGGAAACACCGCCGCAGGATCGGGCAATATCAGTGACACCCTCAGCTTGCCGTCAGGCAGCAGCGTCACCTATACGGTAAACGCGACCATTAAGTCGTCAGCCACAGGAAGCTTGAGCAACACTGCAACGGTGACCGCTGGGGCCGGCGTAACTGATCCGACGCCTGGTAACAACAGCGCGACGGATACTGACACACTGACACCGCAGGCGGATCTGTCGATCACTAAGACCGACGGCGTGGCCAGTAAGATTCCAGGCACGTCAGTGACGTACACGATCGTGGTGACCAACACAGGCCCGAGTGATGCACCTGGCACGACGGTGGGTGACACATTCCCAGCAACTCTCACTGGAGTGTCGTACACCAGCGTGGCCTCAGGCGGCGCGACGGGGAACACTGCCGGTCCAGCCTCGGGCAACATCAGCGATACGTTGAGTATGCCGTCCGGCAGCACTGTAACCTACACGGTGAACGCGACCGTCCAGGCATCGGCCACCGGAAGCCTGAGCAATACGGCTACAGTGACCGCGGGAGCTGGCGTAACCGATCCAACGCCCGGTAACAACAGCGCGACGGATACCGACACGCTTACGCCGTCAGCTGACGTTTCGGTAACCAAGACTGATTCACCCGACCCAGTCGTTGTAGGCAATAACATCACCTACACGATCACGGTCACCAACAACGGCCCGAGCGACGCTCAAACCTTGTCGCTCTCCGATGTAGTGCCTACGAACACCACGCTGGTTTCAGTAACAACACCAGCGGGATGGTCACGGACCGATCTAGTTCCCCCGGGTGGCACGGGTACTTTGACATTCACGAGGGCAACGCTGGCTCCGAGTGTTTCAAGTATCTTCACAGTAGTGGTGAACGTGAATGCCGGCACAGCGAACGGCACGACCATAACCAATACCGCCAACGTGTCGAGTACAACAACTGACCCGACACCTGGCAATAACTCAGCAACGGCGACGACGCAGGTCCAGAGCAATGCCGACCTGGCAATCAGCAAGACTCGTACGCCAAATACCAGCAGCATCGACGCTGGATCGAACGTGACTTACACTGTTCAGGCCGTCAACAACGGACCCGCGGCCGCCAGCAGCGTGACCTTGACTGACGTCGTACCGGCAGGCACAAGTCTGGTGTCTCAGTCCAACCCAGTCGGATGGACTTGTAACACCATTCCGGTTGGCGGCAACGGCACCATCACTTGCACCAAGGCAAGCATGGCTAACGCTGAGACAGCCACGCTAACGGTTGTCGTCACAATCAACTGCAACGTTGCTAACGGCGCCACGATTAACAACACGGCAACCATCGGTGCTGTATCGCCGCCTGACAACAACAGCACCAATAACTCGTCTAGCACGTCGTTCACAGTTAACAACCCAGCGGTGACAGTGGTTGCGTCGGTTGCCATTAGCCAGCTTCCGCAGAACAGTCACGACTTGATCAACGTCGGACTGGCAGCGGCGGCGTCAGGTGGCACTACTAACTGCCCACCAGGACCGCTCACTGTTCAAGTGTTTGGCGACGAAGATGATCAAACGCCAACCGCCCCGGGTGAGGTGTTCTCACCGGATGCCAAGGACATTGCTGTTAGCACCTTGCGTCTGCGCGGAGAACGCGTGAACACCGGAAATGGTCGCGTTTATCTAATCGTGGTCAGATCCGGAACGTCATTCGCTACAGTCACTGTGGTCGTCGCGAAGAGTTCGAGCCCGGCCAACGTTAATGCTGTCAATGCTGAAGCAGCTGCAGCCAAGGCGTACGCCGATTCACATGCCGGCGCTGCGCCGGTTGGCTACTTCGTGATTGGGGATGGCCCAATCATCGGCAACAAACAGTAATCACTAACCCACTAAACCAAAGGAGCGCTCGAATTTCTTCGAGCGCTCCTTTGCCTGTCTAAATGAAAACTGAAAAATATCAAACGACAAATGGAAAATGACTCGGTCTAACTCTGGGCAGATTCACTGTTGCCCCTCCATTCCATGTGCTTGTATCCACCCAAATCCTCAATCGTCACAAATCCTAATCTCTCGTAGAACCGGTGAGCATTGTTATTGAGCACAAACACCATGTGCCGCAACGGCTTGTTTTTCGTCACTGCCTCAGCAATCAACTCCTTTAACAGAATCGTACCAACACCGAGGTTTTGAAACTGAGTCAACAACCCAATATCGAGCAACCGAATTTGGGTTTCGTCTTCCCCAATCCAAATTCGGCCGGCCGGCTCCTGATTTACCAGGATCACTTGATAACGAGCGTCCGGATAACGCGCTTCGTATTCCGTGCGCTGCAGATCAAATTGCCAGCGAACAAAATTTTCCTTCTGGCCTTCCTCCCAATCTATCTGGGCCAATTCATCCGCGCGAGTGCTGGTATAGACAGCCAACAAGAACTCGTCATCCAGCGGCGACACCGGACGAAGTGCGATATTCACAGCAGGTTTAGATGGCGAATCTGTCAAGACTGAAAGTGGTTGTGCAATGGAATGTGATTGATAACAACGTCAAAGATGGCCTTCATAAACTTAATTTGCAAAAAGTTAAGCGCATGTATTCTCCCCACCTGTTGGCGTTGAGCTGGTAGTTTATTTTAATTTCGTTATGAGTGCCAAGACTTTACTCTAAATGCCCATTTGCTTCTTGTAATCTTGAAGTAGTTCCGGTTAAAATCCGTCCGCTTCAAGTAGGTCAGTTTTAGCATTCTTGAATGCTCAGGTTTTCTTTCTCAAGCTCAGAGGAAGACCTTCTACCTGGACCACCAGAGATCACTCAATCCACCCTCGTAAAGAGTGTCTTTGCTTCCAGCCGATTCCACATTTCGAAAACTAATTACGTAAGGAGTAGACCATGTCGGAACCGTTCCTTAGCGAAATAAAACTCGTGTCCTTTAACTTTCCTCCGAAAGGGTGGGCCCTTTGCAACGGGCAGCTTTTGCCCATCAACCAGAACCAAGCGCTGTTTTCTTTACTCGGCACAACCTACGGAGGTAACGGCCAAACCAATTTTGCCTTACCGAACTTAAGAGGACGAGTGCCTATTCACATTGGCAATGGCCATACACTCGGTGAAGCAGCAGGAAGTACCGCAGTGACGGTCAACATTCAGCAACTTCCAACACACCTGCACCAGGCGCAGGCATCGACGACTGCTGGTGATGTACCATTCGCAGCCAATAACGTTCTGGCCAAGGCTCTCAATCTCTATGGGCCTGTGAACGCTTTGACGACGATTCAGCCATCCACCATTACGAATGTCGGCGGAAGCCAACCGCACAACAACATGATGCCGTACCTGGTGCTGAACTTCATCATCGCTTTGCAAGGCATCTTCCCGTCGCAAAATTAGACAAGGAGAAAAAAAATGCCAGAACCTTATGTCGGTGAAATTAGAATGTTCGCGGGCAATTTCGCACCGAACGGATGGATGTTTTGTGAGGGCCAAACCCTTCCCATCTCGGAAAACGACGTGCTCTTCACATTAATTGGTACAACCTACGGCGGCGATGGGCAGGAGACCTTTAATCTCCCGAACCTTGCTAGTCGAGTTCCGATTCATATGGGTACCGGACCGGACGGAACCACTTATCAGCTTGGAGAGATGGCCGGCACCGAACAGGAAACGCTGACCGTTCAACAGATCCCGGCTCACACGCACCCAATGACTGTCTCAACTGCAGCGGGGACACAAAACGACCCGGCAAATAATGTAATCGCAGCTTCTGCCTCTGTGACGCTTTTCATCGGGGATACTCCAGACTCAAATATGTCACCTAACGCAGTAACGCCTGCAGGCGGTAGTCAGCCGCATGAAAACACTCAGCCGTTCCTCTGCATCAACTTTATCATCTCGCTCTTTGGTGTATTTCCGTCTCAAACTTAAGGAGAAGCAAAAATGTCGGACCAATTTGTCGCCGAAATCCGAATATTTCCTTTCAATTTTCCGCCAAAGGGCTGGGCGTTTTGTGATGGGCAGTTGCTGCCAATCTCGCAAAACACCGCGCTCTTCTCATTACTGGGAACAACGTATGGCGGGGATGGGAAGTCAACCTTCGCGCTTCCTGATATGCAGGGCAACGCACCAATGCAGCCTGGTCAGGGTCAGGGATTAAGCCTACGGGATCTTGGGGAGCAAAGCGGTGTTGAGACCATCACACTCTTGCAAACAGAGATTCCAATCCATACCCACGTCATGAGAGCGCATAACGGTGACCAGGCTGATGCCCAAAATCCATCACCCAATACTTCGTTAGCACAATCGGCTAATGGGTTTGCGTTCCAGTCAAACTCATCGGCAAACCTGACTGCGCTCGCCTTTCAGACGTTACCGCCTGCCGGTGGAGGCTTGCCACATAACAACATGCAACCGTACCTGACGCTCAATTTCTGCATTGCGCTTCAGGGGATATTTCCACAAAGACCGTGACAGCCGCACGCGCGTAATAGATTAAGCCCAGAAGAATCGGTCCGCAGTCGAGTCCCTATCCGCGACTGTGGTATCTTCGATCTCATCATGAAGGCTTTGAAATTACCTATTCCGAACTCGGGGCATGGTTCTGCAGTAATTCCAATCGTTTTGATTGCGATTTCCCTTGCTTGCTCAACCTCGAGGTCAGCTGGTCGTCCTCAGGGCCAGCTGACCCAGAACCAATTGGCTACGCAATCAGCGTCTCCTGTTAACACTTCAGTACAAGAGAACGGGCCCTGCACCCTCAAAATATCAGAGGCACCCGTGATCGAGCGACTGAAGCTGAGTATGACCGTTGACGAAACTCTCGCGCTCTTTCCGGGTAGCAAGGAAGACGCAGAATTACGTTCAGCGCTATCCAAACCTCCTGGGCGCTTTGGCAATTCATCATTCCTAATCACGCCTTCGAAATATGGAAGCACTGCACAATCCAAAGCAATCAGTCGGCTCACTTTTTCAATGCTTGATGGTCGTGTTTCGAACTTCACAATTAGTTACAACGGCCCAGAGTGGCCAGATGTCGATAAGTTCATCGAGAAGTTCCGCGAAGGCAAGAACCTTCCTCCCGCAGATCAGTGGGAACCTTACGAGGGAATGAACACCCAAATGAAGATGCTTACGTGTAATGGTTTCTCAATTCGCATCTTCGCGGGTGGAGAAGGTGGAAATGCGAACTACGTGCTCGTAGAAGATCTCGATGCCGATAAGAAACTGAAGGAGCGCAGGAAAAAGGCTCGTGAACAAGCAAGTCCGACGCCCGCTCCGACCACTACCCCAGGCCGGGAGCCAATGAATCGCGGATAGGTTAAATAGTTGCCCAATTGACAGCGCTCATCCTGACCGTCGCCTCAGGTGATTAACAGAGAAAAACCGTTGACTCGCAAACAACGGTTGGCATAGAGTCGCTTTCGTGTCGTACGTACTCGGACCGTTTCCCAAGCAGGGCTGATCGTTTGTTTCTTAGTAGTAACTGTCTTTCACTTAAATCCCGTTGACTCACAGTAGCACCTCTTGACGGTGCACCCGTTTTAGAAAACTTCCTAACCAGGGGACTCAGATGAGCATAACCACATCCGCAGGGTACCACTCGTCCGCTAAAACTCTCGTCGCATGTTTAATCATCTCGTTGATGATTCTGGGTCCTCTCGCTCCGCTAGCTACTGCTTCGGCACCGGCGAAATCAACCAAGACTGATGCCGGTTTGCCAGCGGCAGATCCAGCGGCACCCTTTGCACCTGCGATTACTGCAACAAAGACCGATTCGTATCCTGATCCTGACGCGGACGGAAAAGCTGCTCCTGGTGAGACGATCACGTATGACGTGAACATTACCAACAACGGCACTGATGCTACCGGTGTAAACTTCACTGACACGATCGACGCAAACACAACGCTCGTCGGCGGATCACTCAAGGTTTCGCCTCTTGCGTTCGCGGATACTTATACTGCAGCGAAGGATACACCGTTGAGCGTTGGGACTCCCGGTGTTCTTACGAACGACACGGGAGTTCCCGCTCCCACAGCAGTGCCGATCGCAGGCGGTGCAACCGCGCAAGGTGGCACTGTCACTCTCAATGCAGATGGTAGCTTCCTTTACACCCCCGCTGCGGGGTTTACTGGAACCGATACCTTCAATTACACAGTAACGAATGGATTAACACCAAACGATACGGCTCAAGTCTCAATTACTGTTGACGCACCCCCGAGCGTCACGGCCACAACCCCAACGAACGGCGCAACGAATCAAGCCGGAAATACGAATATCTCGATTACCTTCAGCGAACCTGTCAACGTGACAGGTAACTGGTTCCAAATCTCGTGCACCACGAGTGGTACCCGCAACGTCGCCGATACCGTAGTTACGGGTGGCCCAACGACTTTCACTATCAACCCCAACGCGGATTTTGTGGGCAACGAAACGTGCACGGTCACCGTGTTCGCGGCACAGGTAACTGATCAGGATGCAATCGATCCGCCAGACAACATGACTGCAGATTTTGTCTTCAGCTTTCAAACAACTGATGCAGCGCCCAGCGTTAGCAGCACAACGCCAACCAACGGAGCAACGAACCAGATCACGAATACCAACATCGACGTTACCTTCAGTGAACCAGTTAACGTAACCGGCAACTGGTTTCAGATCGTTTGCTCCACAAGCGGAACGCGAAACGTAGCCGACACTGTTGTTACCGGCGGGCCCACAACTTTCACAATCAATCCGAACTCAGATTTTGTGGCCAGTGAAACATGTACGGTTACAGTTTTTGCCGCGCAGGTCACCGATCAGGATTCAAACGACCCCCCAGACAACATGGCGGCGAACTTTGTCTTCAGCTTCGGGACTGAGGCCGCACCGACCGTCAACGCCACCACGCCAACCAACGGCGCAACCCAGGTCGCAAACAATACGAATCTCACTATCACTTTCAGTGAACCAGTAGACGTCACTGGCAATTGGTTCCAGATCGTGGGCGCCACTAGCGGCACGCGTAATGTCGCCGACACCGTGGTGACGGGCGGTCCAACCACGTTCACGATAAATCCGAATGTTGACTTTGCGAATGGTGAGTTAGTAACTGTAACTGTGTTTGCTGCACAGGTCACTGATCAAGATACAAACGATCCACCTGACAACATGGCGGCGAACTTTGTCTTCAGTTTCACTATTGATCAGGCACCCTCAGTTATCGCAACGACGCCGACGAACGGCGCAACTAATGTGGCACTTAATTCGAACCTAACGGTCACATTCAGCGAACCCGTGAACGTCGCCGGCAACTGGTTCCAAATTGTCTGTCCGACCACAGGAACTCGTAACGTAGCTGACACCGTAGTAACGGGTGGCCCCACAACTTTCACGATTAATCCAAACGCCGACTTCACCTTCAACGAGGCGTGCACGGTCTCTGTTTTTGCCGCGCAGGTAACGGATCAGGACACTGGGGATCCGCCGGACAACATGACCGCGAATTTCGTATTCGGCTTTACTACGCTCGATGCGGCGCCGACTGTTTCCAGCACGACGCCAACGAATGGCGCTACTAATCAAGCCACGAACACGAACATCAGCATCACCTTCAGTGAGCCGGTTAATGTCACCGGCAATTGGTTCCAGATCGTTTGCGGTTCGAGCGGTACGCGAAACGTCGCTGACACCGTGGTGACTGGTGGACCAACGACGTTCACTATCAATCCAAATACTGATTTCACTCAGGGTGAAACGTGCACGGCAACAGTCTTTGCTGCACAGGTCACTGACCAGGATACGAATGATCCGCCTGACAACATGGCAGCCAATTTCGTCTTTAGCTTTACGATGGACGCCGCACCCAGTGTTACTGCGACGACACCTACAAACGGCGCGACGCAGCAAGCGGGTAACACTGATATCACGATTACCTTCAGCGAACCGGTGAACGTCACTGGCAATTGGTTCCAAATCGTGGGCGCGACCAGCGGCACCCGCAACGTTGTAGACACAGTTGTGACTGGTGGTCCAACATCATTCACAATCAATCCGAATGTTGATTTTGTGAGTGGTGAGACAGTAACAGTGACAGTATTCGCTGCCCAGGTCAGTGATCAAGACACCGGAGATCCGCCCGATAACATGGCGGCGAATTTTGTCTTCAGCTTCACTATTGATGTCGCACCGTCAGTTACCACGACGATTCCGACAAACAATGCGACCGACGTAGCGTTGAATTCAACCATTACTATTAACTTCAGCGAGAACGTAAACGTCGCTGCGGCTGGCGTAGTGATCAACTGTGGTGGTGCAGTGGCGTTCACACCAGCTTTACCCCAAAACAACCTGACTTCGCTCGTGTTGACTCCCACCGGTGGCCTGCCCGCGGGTAGCAACTGCACCGTCACCGTAGATAAGACGAAGATCTCGGATACTGATACCGCTGATCCGCCGGACAACATGCTCAATGACTTCGTTTTCAGCTTCAAAGTGAAGCCCGACGCGGTTAACGATATCTACCCCGTGACTCTGGTTGGCAACGTCTCTACCAACTCGTTCCTGATTCCGTTTAGCGTCACTACCAACGACGTTTCCGCGAATCCGTTCACGATTAGCGCTGTCCAGGCAAGCAACACGATTGTTACAAACACAATCACGACCACGTCAGTGAACGGCGGGAACATCGTAATGACCGTTTCCGGCACCGACATGGGTAAGTTCACTTACGATCCGCCTGCCGGCTTCGAGGGCACTGACAGCTTTACTTACACGATCAGTCGAGCCGATGGTGGTGGCACAGACACGGCGACCGTTCAAATCGCAATTAGCGGTATGGTTTGGTTCATCAACAACACCGCCTCTTCCTGCATTGTCGCGGGATGCGGTCGTCTTTCGAATCCATTCTCAACGCTGGCTTCGTTCAATACTCTTAACAACGGCACGGGCAACAATCCCGCAGCAAACGACAATATTTTCATCTTCACCGGTTCCGGTAACTACACCGGTCCGCTCAGTCTGCTCAGCAACCAAAGAGTGATCGGCCAGGGAGCCACATCAAGCGTTTCGACCATTACTGGTCTTACGCCTCCAACTGGTAGTCCTTCATTCCCTGCAACCGGTGGAACTAAACCTTCTATAACAACGGTAGCGACGAGCGGGAACAACGGCATCAATCTCGCTTCCGGCAATCAGCTCTTTGGTTTGGCTTTCAGCAATACAGATGGCGCTGCGGTAAGAGGATCTGTAAACATCGGCACTGCAACGATGAACACCATCGCAATCAACAACACCGGTGGTGGTGGCATCATTCTCGATGCGGGCGGCACGATTACGATTACTGGAACGAATACCATCGTGACAACCACTGCGACCGCCTTGAATGTCACCAATACGAACATAGGCGCTGGCAATATCACCTTCCAGAGCATTTCCTCGAGTGGTGGGAGCAATAACGGGATCATTCTAAACACTACTGGCGCCAGTGGCGGTCTCATTGTGACTGGCGACGGCACAAATACTTCGGTGGGCGGCAACTCCAGCGGCGGCACGATCGCAAACAAATCAGGGGCCGACGCTAGCACAACGCAAGGTAGCGGCGTTTTCTTGAACAGCACGTCAAAAGTCGTTCTTCGCCGAATGACAATCAACGGAACGAACCAGAACTTCGGTATTCGCGGCACCAGCGTCACGGACGTTACCGTCGAATACTGTACGCTCGCCGGAACGAACGGCAATAACACCGGCGCCGACGAAGGCAGCATCATCTTCGACGGTCTTCTGGGCACATCTACCTTCACCAATGATTCAATCGCAGGTAGCATCGAGGACAACTTCCGCATCAGAAACTCGAGCGGCACCTCGGACGTAACAATCACCGGTTCCACCTTCACCAACGCACCAAACGACAACCTCATCATTGAGCCGAGCAGCACAGCGAACGTAACTGCGCACGTGACCAACAATACTTTCACAGGCGCAGGCGGCGATCATTTCCAGACAGCGACAAGCAACAGCGCCACATTGACGGTTGTCTTTACTGGCAATCTTTACAGCAACGGCTTCGCAGGTTCGCTCGGAGGCGGCATCACCATCTCCGGCGGCAATCTGGGCAGCACCGAGCACGTAAACTTCAATATCTCCAACAACGGCACGGCAGGCAACCCGCTCATCGGCAGCGTTCAGGGTGGCGCTATTAATATCAACGAGGGCCAAGGCGGAGGTGTTTGGCAGGGCCAAGTATCAAACAACTTTATCGGCAATGCGGCCGTCGTGAACTCCGGGGCATCTCAGTCTTCCGGCATCAGAGTGGAGAATCACAGCACCAGCGGCACGCTAACAGCGATCATCGACAGCAATACGATAAGACAGTGGAATAACGGTCCCGCGATCAACACACAGGCGGGCGATGCTGGCAATGCAACAAACACCGGCGTGCTAAACGTCACGGTCACGAACAACACTGCGACCAATCCTGGAGCGCTTGCGCAACACGGGTTCGTTGCCAACATCGGTGCTGGCTCCGGCAGCGGCACTGCAGCCAACGTTGCCTGCGTAGATGTTCGTACGAACACCTTGGACGGCAACGTCGCCAATGGTGGCGCGGGGGTTCGCACACGCCACCGCGAAGTGTCGCAAATCAAAATTCCGGGTTATACCAACACACAGTACAATACCGCGGCGGTCGTAGCCTTGCTCACGGCAAATAACCCGGCGAGTGTCGGCCCTCCAACTGCCGCAACCAGCAGTACTGGCCCGGGTTATACAAACACCGCACCCGCCGGCTCGCCGTGCGCGCAACCTACCGTGCCTTCGGCGCCCACATCCAGTGACATCACAAGCGGTGAAATTGGCCGGATCAGGACCGTTGGTAATAATCAAATGGTGAGTTCGGTTATTAATTCCACCGGCAACAACTTGCTGCCGACTTCTCAGAACGAAGCGATTCGCGTGCGTTCTGCGGCGGCAAGCAAACCAATACCCGAAACGATCGTTTCGCGTGTGCGGAACAACACGATTGGCCTCGCGGCAAATAAGGACCGCGGCTCCAACGATCAAACAGGCACTCTGGTTTCGCACCACGCCAAGATTACGAACCGAGGTAGCGTCAAGGAATCGAGCGAACCGCGCTACGAGGCTGTGCCTGGTTCATCGATCAGAACGCCCGCGGTCAACAAGATCGCGACGCGTCAACAAGCCAACGCGATACAGGACAAGAAGCCTCGCGGTGGCATAGTCGTGAAACCAACGGTTGCTCCGCTGGCCGGTGAAACAGTCAGTCAGTCTGTGGGTACTTTGTTAGCAGGCAAGACTGTTCACATCCAGTTCCAGGTGACGGTCAACAACCCGTATGGCGGTGGCGCCACGGTTTCCAATCAGGGAACAGTTTCAGGTTCTAACTTCTCGAGTGTGTTGACTGACGATCCGGCGGCGGGCGGAGCCAGCGATCCAACGACGACTCCAATCCTGCTCAATCCAAACATCTCAATCTCGGATGCGCAGGCAAACGAGCCATCGTCTGGATCCGCGCCTATGCTCTTTACCGTCTCGTTATCCGCTCCGGCTCCAGCAGGAGGCACATCGGTTCATTACCAAACCGCCGACCAGGCTCCTGGTGCGGGTCATGCTGTTGCGGGAGTTGATTACACGGCAATACCCGACACGACTCTCAGCTTCGCCGCTGGCGAGCAGTTCAAGACTATTACAGTAAACATCCTTGCTGATGGACCAGGCCCTGAGCCTGACGAAACCTTCCTGGTCAACCTATCGACTCCAACCAACGGCGTCATAGTTGACAATCAGGGGATCGGCACCATCAAACAAGGTAACGCGGCCGGCACGGTCCTGATCTCTGAATTGAGAACGTCTGGACCAGCTGGCGCAGGTGACGATTTTGTTGAACTCTACAACAACTCCGATGCTCCACTCGTCGTTACTGCCTCAGATGCATCTGGCGGTTATGGATTGTTCAAGATGGGTGCTGACTGCAATGCCACGCCAGTGCTCATAGCAACCATACCGAACGGCACCACAATCCCAGCACGCGGACACTACTTGCTCGTTGGCTCCGCTTACAGCCTGGCTAACTACGGTGGCTTAGGAGCCGCCACAGGCAATCAGACGTTAACCTCAGATATCGACAGCGACAGAAACGTCGGTATCTTCAACACGGCGTCTCTCGCCAATCTCTCATCTGTTACGCGCCTCGATGCAGTCGGCTTCGGCACCAATACAGGCGGCACTTGTGATTTGTTGCGCGAGGGCACCACGCTAACACCGCTCAGCGGCAGCGTGCTCGAGTACAGTTACGTTCGCGATGAATGCGGTAAGAAGGGCAACCCTGCTACGTTTGGTCCATGTCCGACTGGCGGTGGGGTCAAGGACTCGAACGTCAACGGCGACGACTTCATCTTCGTTGACACTTCGGCTGCTTCGACACCTGCAGGTCAGCGTCTGGGGGCGCCTGGTCCACAAAACCTGGCGAGTCCCATCGTACGCAACAGCACGATTCTGGCTTTATTGCTCGACTCCAACATCGGAGCACCTGCGGCACCGAATCGCGTGCGTGATCTGACACCGTTGCCACCAAACGCACTAAACGGCACGCTCTCGATCAGACGACGCTTTGTAAATAACACCGGCGCACCTGTGACTCGCTTGCGCTTCCGCATCGTGGATATAAGTGCTATCTCGGTTCCGGGAGGTATTGCAGACATCAGGGCACTGACTTCAACGAACGTCGTGGTGAACGGAATCACTGACAACGGCACATGTACTGCGGCTGGCCTGTCGACACCATGCACCATCACTGTTCAAGGCACGACGTTGGAGACACCACCGGCTCAACCACTCGGTGGTGCTCATAACAGTACGATGTCAGCGGGAACGATCACGCTCGGTACACCGCTGGCTCCAGGAGCAAGTCTCAATCTGCAGTTCCTGCTTGGAGTTCAACAAACTGGTTCGTTTAAGTTCTTCTTCAACGTTGAAGCTCTACCGTAATAGGTCAGCACTTCAATAAAAGAATTCGAGGTCACCGGAGTTTCCGGTGACCTCGTTTTGTTGGGCAAACGACACTGGACGACAGGCTAACAGCCTGTCGTACTACTTTCCCTTTACCGTCATTGGCTCAGGTTCACTTGGCCGGCTACCACGCATCGAGTCCGACACGATTGGTGGCGGAGGATTTGCTACCAATACTTCTAACGCAGAATCGAGTACTTCACTGATCCTCGATATGAAAATGATCTGCAGGTCGTTACGAACATCGTCAGGAATCTCGTCCGCGTCAGCCTCATTACGGCTCGGCAACAAAATACGACGAATGCCCGCCCGGTAAGCTGCCAGTACCTTTTCTTTCACACCACCGATTGGAAACACCAGTCCGGACAGGGTGATCTCGCCAGTCATTGCAGTGTCCGGTCTTACTCGTCTTCCCGTGTAAAGCGATGCCAATGCAGAAGTGATCGTCACGCCCGCACTCGGACCATCCTTGGGAATGGCCCCCGCTGGTACATGCAAGTGAACTCCATAGTTCTTGAAAATTTCCGGATCGATGCCCAGCTCTGCTGCATGCGACCAAAGGTAAGACTGCGCAGCTCGGGCCGATTCCTGCATCACTTCTCCCAACTGTCCTGTTATCGTCAATCCACGACCACCCGGTAACAAGGTAGCTTCGATGAACAGAACTTCACCGCCCATTTCGGTCCACGCCATTCCGGTGGCGACACCGGCCGGCAGCTCTTTTCTCGCCAGCTCGGGATAGAATTTCGGTGGACCCAGAAGCTCGCGCAAATCTGCTTCAGTTACAGAGACATTTTCCGCCTCTGCCCGTGCGATCTTCAGTGCCGCTTTCCGTGCAACACTGCCGATTGTCCTCTCCAGCTGTCTCACGCCGGCTTCGCGTGTGTAACTTTCCGCCATAAGTGCGATAGCTTGATCGGAAACCTTGAATTGCGCCGAGTTGAGACCATTCTCTTGAATCTGACGAGGCAAGAGGTAACGCTTCGCGATCTCGAGCTTCTCGCGATCGCTGTAACCTGCCAGTCGAATCATTTCCATTCGATCGCGTAACGGTGTGGGAATCGGTCCAAGCTGGTTTGCCGTCGCGATGAAGAAGATCTTCGAAAGATCGAACGGCAAATCCAAGTAGTGATCGCGGAAAGAATTGTTTTGCTGCGGATCCAGGATCTCCAACAAAGCCGCCGCCGGATCTCCACGATAATCGTTACCGAGCTTATCTATCTCATCCAGCATCATCACGGGATTGTTAACTCCGGCGCGACGAATTGACTGAATGATCCGTCCTGGCAACGCACCAATATAGGTTCGACGATGTCCGCGTAACTCCGCTTCGTCACGCACGCCACCAAGTGACATTCTTTCAAACTGACGTCCCAGCGCTCGCGCAATCGATCTACCCAGCGAAGTCTTTCCTACCCCCGGCGGACCTACAAACAAAAGGATCGGACTCTTCGTGTCGGGACGAAGTTTGATAACGGCGAGAAACTCGAGAATCCGTTCCTTTACATCCTCGAGCCCATAGTGGTCCTCATCGAGAATTCGGCGCGCTTCAGCCAAATCCAACTTGTCAGTGGAAGACTTCATCCACGGCAGTTCCAAAACGTAATCGAGATAAGTGCGAATGACGTGATAGTCAGGCGCTGCCGATGGCAAACGCTCGAGTCGTTTCAACTCTCGGTCTGCTTCGGCGCGTACCTCATCGGGCAACGCCGCTTTCTCCAACCGTTCGCGAAGCAATTGAGCTTCGGCAGCTTCACCACCTTCGTCCTCGCCGAGTTCTTTTTGGATCGCGCGCATCTGCTGGCGCAACACATAATCCCGTTGTGCCTTGTCCATTTCGGACTGTGCTTCAGACGCAATCTTGGAGCGCAACTGCAGAATCTCGAGCTCTCGTGCAGTATTTTGATGTGCGAGATGAAGCAATTCGTCTGCGGTATTTGCCTCGAGTATCTTCTGCTCTTCTTCAACCCCCAGAGTCAAAACAGACGCGAGAAAGTAAGCTAACCTGACTGCATCAACCGATCCTAGAACGGCGACGCGCACTTCCGGCGGAATGTTTGGCATGAGAGATAAAGCCTGCTGAATCATCTCCTGGAGATTCCTTCGGGCGGCTTCCACCTCCTCAGCATCGATGACATGTGGCTCGGGAAGAATCTGAACGACGGCCTTCATGTACGGATCCTGCTGTTTCCATTCGCTGACCTTGATTCGCTCCGTTCCCTGAACAACGATGCGCATTGCGTCACCAACGCGCTCCATCCGCTTGATCATCACCAACGTGCCAATATCAAATAGATCGCCAGTCGTCGCATCAGTATCGTCGGCGCGATCCGGACGCACAGTGATGCAACCGAGCAGTTTTTCCTGCGTCGCCAGTGCTGCTTCGACGGCTGCAATCGATCGCGGCCGGCCAACAGCTAACGGAATCACTGTCTCAGGGAAGATTGTCAGGTTTTGCAGAGCCAGAACTGCGATTTCAAAAGGCTGTCCTGCCTTTGCTCCGGGATCACTAACCGGCAATGCGGCTGTGGTCGTGGAGGTATCCGCGGCTGGCAATGTTTCAGAAGGCTGGGACATGATGGCTCAGTTTGATGAGTTTTCACTTCGCAATTTGATGATAAAGAAACCGTCGTTGTAATCGTGAGCGACCCTGGCTCCTTCAATCCGGTCGGGAAACTGAATTTGTTTCTCAAACCGGCTGTATGTGATCTCCATTTGGTGATAGACAAATCCTTCAGAGTAATGAGTATCTTTTCGGCAACCGCGTATGGTTAACAACGAGTCCTGCAACTCAATCTCCAAATCGTTTGAACAAACACCGGCCAGATCCACCTTCACAATCCAACCGTCTGGTGATCGATAGACATCAGCCGACGGGTTCCACAGACGACCGGAGGGCGTCGGTCGACGACCCATGATCATAGAGAAATCAGGCTTGGGCTGTGGCATGTCAAAAGAATAAGGGAAGTAGTTGCCGATTGCCAGCGGGGGGTCTGGGGCGATTTCAGATTTAAGATTTCAGATTTAAGATTTCAGATTTAAGATTGCGTGGGCAGGAGTATAGGACTTATGTGACCTATGAGACCCATTCCAGTGACCACTGCCATCTTAAATCTGAAATCTTAAATCTGAAATTGCCCCCAGACCCCTGCTAAGACCGTTTAGCTAAATATCCGGCTCCAGAACGAAGAGCCTTTGGATATATCTTCGATCGCCTCGGCGAGTTCGAAATCCTCGTGCGTTTCAACGGCGATGTCTGCCATTGAAATCATTCCCACGAGATATCCATTCTCATTTGTTACTGGTATGCGACGCACTTGTTTGTCGCCCATTTTCCGAATGACGTCGACGACTCGATCATTTGGTCTTGCCGTATGGATGTCATTAGACATGATCTCCTCAGCTCGAGTGATACCGCAGTCCTTGCCCTCAGAGACGGCCCGTATCGCGACATCTCGATCTGTTATTAAACCCACAAGCTTCCCACGTGCATAATGACGCGACTCATAGTTTCTTTCGTCACTCCTGATTTTGCCGTTTCCGTCTGCGTCATAATCAACGACGGGAATCACACCGGTATCTTCCTGTTTCATCATGATTGCCACTTCGCGGATAGATGAGTCACGCGTTGCTACCGCCAGATCGCGCGTCATGATGTCGCGACAACGAAGTCGGGAACGTCCCGCTGCTGTTCGTGTGGAATAACCAGAAGAAATATCTCCTCGATCGTATCTGGTACTGCGTCTGCTGCTGTCTTCGTCCAAACGGTCGCGCGTTTCACGATAACGTGGTTCGTCATACTCGTACTCTGCGCGTTCTCCATATCGGTTGTAGTTCGGACGTCGTTCGTTCTCAAACGAGCGACGGCCAAGATAGGGTTCGTCGTATGCGCCCAGCGATTCCCGCCTGAGACGGCTCTCGCGCCCGTAAGCATCCCTCTCGCGCTCCTCGTCCACTTCGCCTCTATATCTCGCCATTTCTTTTCTCCTTGCAAGGAATAGCAATGTCGAGTCTATAACCCGACAAAAAAGCCAAATTGTTTGGGGGGCATTTCAGATTAGCGCTGAGAGAACAGGTTCCCACGTTGATGGAGGTTGTAACGCCTCAACTGCATCAATGGTCGGAGCCTGCGCTCCCAGCACCTAACACAGGGGATCTAAATCATCATCCGATCTCGATTTCAGCAATCAGCTGAACACGAGAACGAACATCCAATGAACCAACCTCGATGGGGGTATTTGCAGCAGCGTTTCGCATCATTCCCACCTGGAGGCCTTCGTAAATCGGTTGGGGCCGCTGAAAACCATCCTCCTGCACCTCAACGATGCGCGAAACTCTTCCGCCCAGCGCCTGCGCAATCACCTGAGCTTTACTCATGGCTTCCTTCGTCGCCTCACTTAAGGCGCGATCGAGTGCTGGTCGATCTTGTTTCAGAGTGAATGAAATTCCGCTGATGTCATTCGCGCCCGCCTGTCCTGCAGCGTCAAGAACAGCACCTACTTTCTTAAGATCGCTAAGCGTTACCGTGACGGAATTGCGAGCTTCATAACCGGTTATCGTGGGGGGCTGAGCTTCTTTATAGACTCGTTGCGGCTGCAAACTATAACCACTTGTCTTCACTTCAGCGCCAGCGCCCACTGCCGTCTTCAGGGCTTTAACGACGGCATCAGTTTGAGCAGCATTTTGTTGCTGCGCTTCTGAGGCTTGTCTCGCCTGAGTTACTACCGACAGGGTAACGATGGCAGTGTCCGGTTGTGCTTGAACAGTTGAATCACCGGAAACCGATACGCGTGTAACTTTTCTCGAATCGTCTGTTTTTGTAGTTGTCTGTTGGGCTGTCACCGCAATGGTGGCAGCCAGCAATACGGCGACAATTCCTGTCATTAATTTGAGCTGTTTCATCTTCTCTCCTCGTTCCTGCTAACCAAATTAGTGGCTTCAGCCGGGAGAGTACGTTAGCTGGCGCCACAACAGGAACGGTCGAGATGCCAAATCTTGCTGTCCGATATGCTTCAGCTTGTCGTGTGATCCCAACACGACAGATCATTACATACGGACGTCCCAGCTATCTTCCGATCTCTCGTGTTGGGATCACACGACAAGTCTAAAGCATATCGGACATGTGTTTTGTTACCATTCATCAAATGCAATCATTCGGTACTGACTCAAACGACACAACAGAACCCCCAGAACCGGGAACTCTTTTTCCCGTCTGTCCTGTAGACGCTTTGCCGCACGGCGCGCTGCAAAGGCTCAGTCTTCCCACCGGTGCCGAACTCGCGATCTACAACATCGATGGCGAATACTATGCCACCGACAATTTTTGCCCGCATCGCGGAGCAGCTCTATCAGATGGGGTCGTGAGTGGTCACGTTGTTGAATGTAGCTTGCATGGATGGCAATTTGATGTCCGAAGCGGAGAATGCTTAACAGTGAATGAAAGAATCAAGACGTTTGAGGTAAGGGCAGTTAACGGAATGATTTGTGTGGTGGTGGATTGATCTCAGATCTCAGATCCCAGATCCTCGTCAAGGCTTGATCTGAGATCTGAGATTTGGGATCTGAGATCTTACGCTACCCATCATTTCCGATTGCTTCAACCGGGCAACAGGTCATTGCTTCATCACAAAGCGTTTTCTCTTCCGGCGTCTCAGGCTGCTTGTAAACAAATGAATAATTGTTTTCGTCAGATCGCATGAAATTGTTGGGAGCTGTGTCGCGACACACATCGCAGTCGATACACGAGGAGTCAACGTAATAACTACCACAAACGTTCTCTCTTACTTTTTCGTTCTTATCAGGCAAGTCGTTCCAGGAAGCTCGGAGGTAAGTAAGGCCGGAGCTCCTCTAATCTTAAATCTGAAATTTGAAATCTGAAATTCTCAGGGGTGCGTCATCTCTTCCGGTTTCACTAGCCTGTCAAAGTCTTCACCGCGCAGAAAACCCAGCTCGATTACAGACTCGCGCAAACTAATGTTCTTCTTGTGTGCATTCTTCGCGACCTGCGCGGCTTTGTCGTAACCAATGTGTGGATTCAGCGCCGTAACAAGCATCAATGAGTGTTTTAAGTGTTCGTCAATCCGGCTCCGATTGATTTCGATGCCCGAGATACAGAAATCCACAAAGCTGCGAGTTGCATCGTGTAACAATCGAACCGAGTGAAGGAAATTATGAATCATCACGGGCTTGAAAACGTTCAATTCAAAATTCCCCTGCGATCCGCCGAAGCTAGTCGCGAGATCATTTCCGAACACCTGAACAGCGACCATCGTCATCGCCTCGCTCTGCGTCGGATTTACTTTTCCCGGCATGATCGACGATCCGGGCTCATTCTCGGGCAGAACAAGCTCTCCCAATCCACAACGTGGGCCGGAGGCGAGCCAGCGAACATCGTTTGCGATCTTCATCAATGAAGCAGCCAGCGTCTTGATCGCGCCACTTGCAAATACCAATTCATCGTGCGCAGACAAAGCGGCAAACTTGTTCGGATGTGATCTAAATGGCAAACCTGTCAACTCAGCAATCTTTTTTGCCGCTCGCTCGCCAAACTCTGCATGCGAATTCAGGCCAGTTCCGACTGCGGTACCGCCAATCGCCAGATTCAATAAACCGGGCAGCACAGAATTGAGACGTTCGATGTCGCTTTTAATTAAACTGGCCCAGCCACCCATTTCCTGGCCAACCGTCAAAGGTGTTGCATCCTGAAGATGCGTGCGACCGATCTTCACAACGCCGGCGAACTCGGTTGCCTTGGCATCGATTGCATCATGAAGTTCCTGAATCCGCGGGATCAGCTTATTCACCTGTTCGGCGGCAGCGATGTACATCGCGGTTGGGAAGGTGTCGTTTGACGACTGCGACATATTGACATCATCGTTGGGATGAATCGGCTTCTTACTACCCATGACGCCACCGGCGAGTTCAATTGCGCGATTCGAAATCACCTCATTGGCGTTCATGTTGGTCTGGGTGCCGCTTCCGGTCTGCCACACACGCAAAGGAAAATGTTCGTCGAGTTTGCCTTCAATGACTTCGGCGCAAGCCTGAACGATCAAGCTAACCTTATCCGGTGGCAACTTTCCAAGCTCTTCATTAACAAGAGCAGCAGCCTTTTTGAGGATGCCAAGTGCGCGGATCATTTCGCGTGGCATGCGGTCGTCGCCGATATTGAAGTGATGTAGAGATCGCTCGGTTTGTGCGCCCCAGTAACGATCGGCGGCCACTTCTACTGCACCCATCGTGTCTGTTTCAGTTCTCGTCTTTGCGGTCGGTTCAGGGGATTGTTGAGACATGGCTTGTTGTTTGGATCTTGACTGAGAGTGGCTACATTGGCAAGTGCAAACAGCTCACGCGGGGTGATCAGAAGCAGTAGGCATGAGCAGCTATGGTCATTTTCCATTTTCCATTTTCCATTTCTCAATTTCCATTTTGTTAGCGACCAGGTACGTGAATAGGTCCTATAGGTCGAATAGGTCCTATTACCGACGCAGAACAAAACGGAAAATGACCAATATGCTTTTCTCTGCAATAATGTCCTCACAATGACTGAAGATGCCGTCCGCCCTGGCCCAGAACTAACTCTTCGCTCAATACTCGTTGGACTCGTCGTCGCTGCAATCATTGGCAGCGCCTACCCGTACTGCGTCCTAAAGCTCGGCTTCGGTCCGAACCTCTCTGTTGTTTCAGCCTTCTTCGGATTTATCGCACTGGTATTAATTCTTCGGGCCGCAGGCACGAATGCTCGCGAGAACAACATAGTGCAGACCATGGGCACCAGCGCGGGACAAACCGCGTTTATGTGTGTACTGCTTGCTGCATTCGATCTTCTCAATGCCAAACAAGTTCTCAATCCTCCGATTCATCTCGGAACGTTTCAGATTTTCTTCTGGCTCTGTAGCGCCAGTCTCCTTGGTATTCTCCTCGCAGTGCCGATGCGTCGACACTACATCGATGAAGAAAACCTGACGTACGCCGACGGGATGGCGGCTGGTGAAACAATCAAAGTCTTACACGAGGGCAAAGAGAAGGGCGCTTCGGCAAAACCAGTTAGAGCACTCGCATTTGGTGGTCTTGCTTCGGGCCTCTTAATGGTGCTGACGAGTTTCCTCAAACTGTTTCCTGACACATGGCTGTTGCCCGGCATGCAACCAATGAACATTGGTTTCAACTGGAGTTTGTTATCTTTTGGATCGGGGCTTCTCGTCGGATTTCGTATTTGTCTGGCAATGGCGATTGGAACATTCGTGAGTTGGTTTCTGCTACCTCACTACCTCGTAACCCACGGAATGATTCCCGAACAAACATATCCCATGACTCTTCGGTGGGTGATGTGGCCCGCAACCGGATTGATGGTGGCAGGCGGTCTCACGTCGTTAGCCTTGAAATGGAACCTGATTGTTAAGACGTTCCGGGGTTTGAAGGCAAGTAAGTTGGAAAGTCGCGACATTCCGATGCAGTGGGTGCTGATCGGATCGATCGCAATGACTGTGATCATTTGCGTCATCCAGTTCATCAGCATGGGAATTCCCATTTGGCTTTCGTTCATTGCGATTCTTTTAACCCTGCCTTTAATGCTCGTCGGTTTGCGCGTCCTCGGCGAAACGAATTGGGGCCCGATCAGTGCAATGTCAAACATGATGCAGGCGGTCTTCGCCTTCATCTCTCCCGGGAACGTTCCTGTGAATATGTCTTCAAGTGGATTGACTGGAACGATCGCTGTGACTTCGGAAGCTCTAATGCAGGATTTCAAGGCTGGTCAGTTGGTCGGATCAAATCCTCGAAACTTGACCGTCGCTCAACTCATCGCGGCGCCGGTTGGCTCGATGGCGACGGCGATTGTTTACCCGGTGCTCCGAAACAAGTTTGGAATCGGTCCGCAGGGATTGTCTTCACCCATCAGCGTTAAGTGGGCCGGGTTTGCCGAGTTGCTTACCAAAGGGTTCGGCGCTTTGCCGCCCGGATGTTTGGTAGGGCTCTTGATTGGAATCGCCGTGGGAATAATCTTAACGCTGCTTGCTGAATACGTGAGCGAGAAGACACCCTCTCCCGCTGCGATCGGCATTGGGATGTTAATACCCGCCTCCGTCTTAATGACTTTCATCGCCGGTGGTGTTGGTCAACTCATCTGGACCAGGACCTCACCAGCGACCGAAGAAGATCTTCGAATACCACTGGCCTCCGGACTGATCGCCGGCGAAGCGATTCTCGCTGTTGTTCTCGCCGTATTAGCGGCTCTAGGCGTGAACTTCTGAACTCTGAACTAAGCGATGTCTCTTGCAAGAGTAATGTGCCGTTCTGCCAAATGGTTCTTTTGCGCATTGGACTCGCTATTAATTTCGGCTCGGCGCAACACATGTCACTCCTCCGGAGTGCGGGAATGGTTGGGCCACGCGTGCTATAAACATTGCACTCCTCCGGAGTGAAGCGCGTACCGACTTTTGCAAGCACCTCTAAAGCATATCGGACGTTCGAAACCCGCTCACTCCATCGTGCGAAAGCGTACATCCCCTTTCACTCTGCACGGTTTTATTAGCCCTCTTAATGAGGAATGCTGCTTGCAGTTTTACTCCGCTGTTGCTGGAGGCGGAGGCATCCTCGCCTGCTTGTCTCAACACATGGTTTATCGGCAGACAGGAAGACGAGGACGTCCACGCAACCGGCACGTTGTGATAGACCGAACATCAGGAGGTTAGATATGGGTTTACCAAATAGAGACGAAGTAGAAGGCAAATTCGATCAAGCAAAAGGGAAAGCAAAAGAAACTGTCGGCCGCGCTATTGATGATCGTGAAATGGAAAACGAGGGTGCAGCAGAACACACGGGAGGCAAAGTACAAGAAGGCTTCGGTAAAGCTCGTCGCAAAGTAGGTGAAGCGATTGAAGATGTCGGAGACGCTGTGAAGCGCTAACTCCGTTTCACCCCAGCGGTAGTCGGTGGTATAGGTCCAATAGGTCCTATACCACTGACGACTAAAGATAGACCACTGACGTTCTACTACGCTATTCAGTGCGAACGTGTTGCGCTCCCAAGTCCGACAGTAGATCTTCAAGTCGCTTGACGTCTTCATCTGTTTGAGCTTCGACGCCGATCAGAATTCCACCGCCGCGGATCTCCGAATCGTAGACCTTTGCACGGTACTCGGGAATACCGGCGCCAATTAACGCGCCAATAAGCCCACCAGTCGCTCCGCCAGCCCCGGCTCCCGCCAGTGCCGCGGCAATAGGCCCAGCAATGACCAGATTGATGCCTGGCAGAAAAAGTGTTGTGCCCACCGCAACGATTGCGGCGAGCACCGCGCCTACCGCACCGCCGATCGCGCCACCAATACCCAGTCCATCTGCCGCGTGACTTCGCGTTTGTAACGCGAACTCTTTGTTCCGCGTCGCGTCAGACATCAACACGCTAATGTCATCGCGCGTGAAGCCATTCTTGATGATAGCGTCCACTGCCGCCTCAGCTGCAACTTTGCTCTTAAAAAGTCCTGTCACTAATCTCGCCTTAGCCATACAATTTCCTCCCCAACAAACAGAGTGTTCCGGATTAAAATGGCAACCGTTGTGCCTATTTGAAGTGTTGCTTTTTGCTGGAGTTCTCCAGAGAAGTCAGTGGGTAATCAAAACACTTTGGGAAGTGGCTGTTTGGGTTTGGTACGGCGCTCCCAATCTCAGATCTCAGATTTCAGATCTCAGATTCGAGGCCGTGAGATTAGAATTCAATCTGAGATTTGAAAATTTGAGATCTGAGATCGAGCGATGCGCATTCTTCAAATCAGTTCGGCGTCGTCCTTCGGTGGCGGTGAACGCTACCTGGCCGACTTGTCAAACGCTCTACTGGGGCGTGGCCATGAAATGTTCGTTGCCTTACGACCTGACTCTCCCCTTCAGAATCAACTTCGAGTCCAGTCGCAGAACATAAAGACTCTGCCGCTGCGCAACGCGCTGGATGCTCGTAGTGCCCAGGGCCTCGCTCGACTCGTTAAGCAATACAGCATCGAAGTAGTTCACGCGCACATGGCACGCGACTATTCGCTCGCCGCTTATGCAGCTCGCAGTTATCCCCGACCAAAATTATTCGTGACGCGTCACGTCCTGTTTCCATTGAGCCGCCTGCATCGCCGCACACTTTCCAGGGCAACTAAAGTCATCGCGGTTTCTCGAGCTGTCGCAAAGCAGCTTAACGAGCAACAAATTGTTCCCAATGAGAAGATCGCATTTATCCCCAACGGCATCGACGTCGATCGTTTTGTAAATGCCTGCCAGAGATTTGATCGCGCAGATTTACTGAAGGCCAGGAATCTACCCGCTGATTGTCTTCTGGTTGCCAGTATCGGGGAGTTAAGGAAACTGAAACGTCATGACGATCTGATCAGGGCAGCAGCTATTGTCGAGCGAGGTATGGACAACGTTCATTTTGTGATCGCCGGTGTCGATACCTCACCGACCGGCGAGAATCGCAAAGTCCTTATCGATCTCATCGGCAAATTAGGTTTGACCGGGCGGGTGCATTTGTTGGGTTGGTTAGACGACGCGGAGCAATTGTTATGTGCGACAGATGTGTTTGTTTCGGCTTCAGAGACGGAGTCGTTTGGCTTGTCGATTGCCGAAGCAATGGCCTCCGGAACCGCGGTAGTCGCTACTCGGACCGAAGGGGCACAGGAGGTTGTTACCGATCAGCAAACCGGTTTGCTTGTAGCAATTGGTGATGTCGATGGACTTGCGACGTCTATTATTCAACTCCTGAAGAACACAGAGGAACGAGAGCGCATGGCCAGGCAAGCCGCTGTCGATGCGCAATCGCGATTCAGTTTGGCTAGAATGGTGAATGAGATCGAGAAACTTTATTTGGGATGAAATCAGCACGACATCGTGCTAAAAGGTGTGCGAAACCTCAACATCTCATTCTCCCCAAGCTTCAGCTTGGAGTAGCGGACACTGGCTTTCTGTGAACCGTGTTCAACGGTTTTCTCGTTTTGAGAGCGACAGAATCGGTGCATTTTCGAAAACCGTTGAAACGGTTATGTAGCCTGAAAATGCGCGCCACCCCAAGCTGAAGCTGGGGGAGAATAAGAGGCTCTCACTTGGACTCCTCGCAAGGAATTGTCGTTAAATGGAACCTGAAACCAAACAATTGCAAGCCCGGCTGCAGGATATTTCGGAGCTGTTTGAGCAACAAATGCGCGCTCGGGGTTTCGATCCTAAACAAACCGACAACGTAGCATTGCCAACTGGTCTGGCTCGTTTGTATATCGAACGCAAAAAGATTCTTGAGCAGTTAGAGGAGATCGAGGGGAGAACGAGCAATGACGGAACTTGAGCGAATCAGCGATCAATTTCAGCGGGCATTTAATGGACAGGCGTGGCATGGACCTTCTGTATTATCGCTGCTCAGTGGAGTCACGGCAGCGCAAGCCGCCGCACATCCAGTACCTGGTGCGCATTCGATCTGGGAGTTGACCCTTCACATCGGCGCCTGGGAAAGTGCTTGCCTGCGGAGGCTGAAAGGCGACCCGGCACAACTTACCGATGAAGAAGACTGGCCCAGCGTAAACGACATCAGCGCGGATGCCTGGACTGCGACGAAACAGTGGTTGAGTGACATTCACGAACAGTTACTGGATGCGATTTCAGCAACGGACGAATCGCGACTTGATCTGCCGATTATTACTGAAAGCGATGCGAAGTTCTCCACCGTGTACGTAACGCTGCATGGCGGGGTGCAACACGATCTCTATCATGCTGGACAAATTGCAATTTTGAAAAAAGCATTACAAGGAGTGGCTTCTTAGTAAGCAAGAATCTATGAGCGAACTATCGAGCAAACAATGCGTCCCTTGCAGGGGAGGAGTTCCACCTCTCACCGCCGATGAAATCAAACCGTTATTGAATCAACTTCAAGGTTGGGAAGTCGTTGACGAACATCACCTGCGAAAGGTCTACAGGTTCTCCAACTTCAGAGAGGCCCTTGGTTACGTTGATAAGGTCGGCGAACTTGCAGAAGAACAAGGACATCATCCAGACATTTGTTTCGGTTGGGGCCAGGCAGAGATTAAGATCTGGACACACAAGATCAATGGGCTCACCGAGAGTGATTTTATCCTGGCGGCGAAGGTAGACGAGATCTAGTCAGTGGTCAGTAGTTAGTGGTATAGGTCCTATACTTCGAATAGGTCCCATAACTGCCGACCACTGACTATCTCCGCTTGTTCCTCCAGCCCGCGCTTGATAGTCTTAACTCAAGCCTTAATCATAACGTTTTCATTCTTGCGCTGACCCACTGATTGGCCTTCGCAAGAGTGTCTCAACAGGAGGCTCCGTGGCAGTTATTCGTCCTTTTCGCGCCTTACGTCCACATCCAGAGCAAGCAAAAGCCGTAGCGAGCGTCCCCTATGACGTGGTGAACACAGAGGAGGCTCGCGAACTTGCCAAAGGAAATCCGCTGAGTTTTCTTCATGTGTCGCGCCCTGAAATAGACCTGCCTGCGGGCATCGATCTCTATAGCGATGCTGTTTATCGAAAGGCTGTCGAAAATTTTCAGGCGTTAATCCAAAATGCTCCACTCGAAACTGAAGCTGCACCCAGTCTTTATCTTTACAAACTGGTGATGGGCCAACATGAACAAGTCGGTATTGTCGCCTGTTGTTCTATCGATGAATACGACGACAATACGATTCGCAAACACGAGCGAACGCGCCGCGACAAGGAAGATGATCGAACGAGACACATGTTGATGCTGAGTGCGCAGACGGGTCCAGTTTTTCTGACTTATCGACATCGCAAAGAAATCGACGATCACGTAACCGCGGCGCTCTCGACCCAACCGTTGTTCGATTTAACTGCGAACGATGGCATCAGACACACAATATGGCGTCTCACGGACACCGATAACCTTGTGAAGAGTTTTGAAGCCGTGCCCTTACTGTACATCGCTGACGGTCATCATCGTGCCGCCAGTGCGAGTCGCGCCCGCTCGGAGTTGAAGGAGAAGAGTTTCGGGCATACTGGCAAAGAAGACTACAACTACTTTCTAACAGTACTTTTTCCGGACTCGCATTTACAGATTCTTGCCTATAACCGCGTCGTTAAGGATTTGAACGGTTTATCGAAAGAAGAGTTTCTGAATGCGATTAAAGATCAATTCACCATTGTTCGCGACGCTGCACCAGAACCAATCACGCGAGGTCAATGGAGCATGTATCTGGATGGCGAATGGTACGGACTACAGCTTGCCCCTGATGAGACTCTGCCTGTTGGTACAGTCGCGCATCTGGACGTGAGCATTCTGCAGGATCGTTTGCTCGATCCGATTCTCGGCATTCGTGATGTAAGAACAGATAAGCGCATCGACTTCGTTGGTGGGTTGCGAGGAACAAAGGAACTCGAACGATTGGTTGATGAAGGCAAGGCGGCAGTTGCCCTTTCCCTTTTTCCAACAACTGTAGAAGAGCTTTTGCGAGTCTCGGATGCGGGTGAGATCATGCCGCCGAAATCAACCTGGTTCGAACCGAAATTGAGGGATGGGTTGTTGATCCATCGGATTTAGGTCTTTGGCTGGACTTTGTTCTGCTCAAAATTGAAGTTTGGATCACAAGCGGACTTAACAGAAGCCAAAGATCTAAGACCTAAGAGCAAAAACCATATGCTGATCCTAATCGCAGACAAATTCGAACAGTCAGGTCGTGATGGCCTACAAGCAATCGGCTGCGATGTTTCGTATCAGCCTGATGTGAAAGACGAGTCGCTGGTCGGCGCGATTAAGGACACATCGCCCGACGTGTTGGTCGTCCGCGGCACGAAGGTCACTGAACCGATGCTTGACGCTGGGCCAATAAAACTCGTCGTCCGCGCGGGTGCCGGTTATAACACCATCGACGTGGCAGCTGCTTCCAAGCGTGGTATCTACGTTTCGAATTGTCCCGGCAAAAATTCAATTGCAGTCGCGGAGCTGGCGTTTGCATTGATTCTTGCACTCGATCGACGCGTTGTTGATAACGTGATTGCCTTAAGACAGGGACAATGGAACAAAAAAGAGTTCTCAAAAGCTCGTGGCCTCTTTGGTCGTACGCTTGGACTAATAGGTCTCGGAAAGATTGGTCAAGAGATGATTCCCCGCGCCCGAGCTTTTGGAATGCCGGTGATCGCCTGGAGCCGTAGCTTGACACCGGAACGAGCGGCACAGCTCGGTGTCGAATACAAAGAAAGCCCGATTGATGTAGCCGCGGGTGCCGATGTAGTCAGCGTTCACATGGCACTCAATCCTGAGACACGAAACTCGATTAATACTGATATTTTCAGTGTAATGCGTCCCGGAAGTTACTTCATCAATACAGCACGTGGTGAAGTTGTGGACCAGCATGCGTTGGTGGATGCCATTAAGAATCGCGGCATCCGCGCAGGTTTGGATGTTTACGCCGTCGAGCCTACCAGTGCCGTCGCCGAGTTCCTGGATCCAATTGGCAAAGAGGAACACCTCTACGGTACTCATCACATCGGAGCATCAACGGATCAGGCACAGGAAGCAATCGCGGCAGAGACTGTGCGTATCGTGAAAGAGTTTAAGGAAACAGGAAAAGTACCAAACGTAGTTAATCTCGCCCGACAAACGCCTGCGACGCATCGTCTCGTGGTTCGACATGTTGATCGACCTGGCGTGCTGGCCGGTGTCCTCGATGCGATTAAGGTTGAACAGATCAATGTTCAGGAGATGGAGAACATCGTGTTTGAAGGGGCGGCTGCAGCAGTAGCGCGCATTAATCTCGACAACGCACCGTCAGCCGCTATGCTCGACCGCATTCGTAGCGAGAGCACCGACATAATTGAACTGAATCTGATACGGCTTGCCGGCTAAATGAATACAACGCTAATAACTGGAGCCTCGAGCGGAATAGGTGCGGCCTTTGCTCGTAAGTTCGCAGCGTTGGGTCGCAATGTGTTCCTGGTCGCTCGTTCTGAAGACAAGCTAATCACAATCTGCAATGAGCTGGGACGAATGAGTGGAATTCGCGCTCAGTATTTTGCGCTTGATTTGACTCAGCCAGATGCGCCGGCACGTCTTTTCGAAGAGGCCACGAAGCGTGGACTCGAGATCGATATGCTCGTAAACAATGCCGGGTTCGGATCCATGGGCTACTTTGACAAACTTGATGCCGCTCGTGAGCTCGAGATGATTCAGCTGAACGTAACAGCACTTGTCGATCTTACTTACCGGTTTCTTTTGCCAATGCGCGATCGAAAGCAGGGCACAATAATCAACGTAGCTTCAACTGCAGGATTTCAACCAGTTCCGTTCATGACGACTTATGCAGCAACCAAGGCGTTCGTTCTTTCTTTTTCAGAAGCACTCTCGGAAGAGAACAGACGTTTTGGGGTTCATGTTATGGCTTTGTGTCCGGGCGTTACTGAAACAAACTTTTTTGAAGCAGCCAAAATGGATCGGCCACCAATCCGCGGGTCACAAACACCTGAAGAAGTAGTTGAAACTGCGATCCGAGGTTTGAATCGTCGGAAAAGCGTGATCATCTCCGGGTGGCCCAATCGTCTGACTGTATTTGCCGAACGGTTTTTTCCGCGATCGATTGTGTTGAAGGTCGCCGGGAAAGCTCTAAGGGGAAGATTTGAATAGGTCCTATAGGTCAAATAGGTCCTATTACTCGTTATGAGGAGACAATTATGACCGACCGCATTTTTAATTTCAGCGCCGGACCCGCTGTCCTACCGGTTCCGGTCCTTGAAGAAGCGCAACGCGACATGCTGAGCCTTCCCGGCGTTGGCATGTCTGTTATGGAAATTAGCCATCGCTCGAAAACATTCGACAAGATTATTAGCGATGCTGAAGCAGGTCTGCGCGAACTCCTTGGCATCCCGGGCAATTATCGAATTCTTTTTTTACAGGGTGGCGCCAGCCTGCAGTTCTCCATGGTGCCCATGAATTTCCTGCCTGCTGCTGGTTCGGCGGATTACATCATCACCGGCAGCTGGGGAAAGAAGGCGTTAAAAGAGGCAAAGAAAGTTGGCGGTGTGAATGTTGCTGCAAACATGGCCGATGGCGGTTTTACTCGCGTTCCAGCCAATGACGAAATCAATCTCAATTCGCAAGCAGCTTATGTTCACATCACCACGAACGAAACGATTGAAGGAGTTCAGTGGAAAACTGAACCTGACACCGATTCCGTTCCGTTGTTTGCGGATGCTTCGTCAGACATTCTCTCGCATCGAATTCCTGTGGAGAAGTATGCACTGATCTATGCGGGTGCTCAGAAGAACATGGGTCCAAGCGGTGTGACTCTTGTCATTCTTCGTGATGACCTCTTGCAGCGCATTCCTGAGGGTTTGCATACGATGCTCGATTTTAAAACTCAGGTTGAAAACAACTCGCTCTATAACACTCCAAACACCTGGGGCATCTACATTATCGATCTGGTTTGCAAGTGGTTAAAAGCTAAAGGTGGACTCGCTTCCATGGAGCGAGAGAACGAAGAGAAAGCTAAGCTGCTCTACGACGCAATCGATGCTTCGTCTTTTTACCGCGGTCATGCTGATGCGGACGCTCGGTCGACAATGAACGTCACGTATCGCCTGCCATCTGAAGATCTCGAGAAGAAATTCACAGCTGAAGCGACAGCACAGGGATTAGACGGGTTGAAGGGCCATCGTTCAGTTGGCGGCATCAGAGCTTCCATCTACAACGCCTTCCCGCGCGCAGGCGTTGAGGCACTGGTATCGTTCATGAAGGAGTTTGAGCGGAAGAATGGGTAACCTCGGATCTCAGATCCCAAATACCAGATCTCAAAATTCCTCGGCGCCTCGATTGGAAATCGATCTGAGATCTGAAATTTGAGATCTGAGATTCTTATGGATCCAGAAAACCTCACATTCAAAGTCGATGACACCAGTGTTGATTCTCGTCTCGACACCTATCTTGCCTCACAAATTCAAACCTGGAGTCGTGCGCGTCTCCAACGTCTAATCGAAAACGAAGACGTCGTTGTAAATGGCCGAAGTGTGAAGTCTTCTTACAAATTGAGAAAGGGCGATGAAATAGAAGTCGAACTCGTCGTTTCCCCAGCCGCAGTCTTTGAACCCCAAAACATTCCTGTTGATATCGTCCATGAAGACGAAGTCATGATCGTCGTTAATAAACCTGCGGGACTTGTGATGCACCCCGCTGCGGGGATTCATTCCGGCACTCTCGCGAATGCACTTGCCTTTCACTTCCAAAACTTACCTGGGAGTACCGGCTCAATCAGACCAGGCATTGTTCACCGTTTGGATCGCGATACATCTGGTCTACTTGTGGTCGCAAAAACCGAAGCATCGCTGGAGAACCTATCCGATCAGTTTCGCGATCGGACGGTCTTTAAATCTTATGTTGCACTCGTTCACGGCCGAGTGGAGGATGCTGCGGGACGAATCGATCAACCACTCGCACGTGATCCGGGAAATCGCACGCGAATGGCGGTCGTGCGCAGTGGACGCAGCGCACTAACCTTGTACAAAGTACGAAAGCACTATGATCGATTCACGCTGTTGAATGTGGAATTAAAGACCGGGCGAACACATCAGATTCGCGTTCACCTGGCGTGGCTGCATCATCCGGTTGTTGGCGATGAGACTTATGGGGGCGGCCGCGACAATAATATTCAGGATGCGCGATTGAGAAGTAGGGTTCGGAACTTAGGTCGCCACTTTCTGCACGCTGAGAGGCTCGCGATCACCCATCCAAACACTGGCGCAAGGTTGGAATTTCACGCTCCACTTCCCGACGACCTCTCTAGGTTACTGACTCAATTGGAAAGCGAGACATGAGATAGAACAAGTAAGGAAGGGCGGTTTTACCCCCGCAAGTGGCCCAACTATTAACTGGGCTCTAAGTCGGCGACCATCGGGGGTAAACCGCCCTTCCTTACTTGTTAGATTCTAGTTAGATTCGAGACTTGTTAGATTCTTGAGAGGGTCTGTGGGCTAAGGTATAGGTTCGAATTTCTTTGTAAGCTGCTTGAACCTGTCATCGTTCCTCAATCCATCAAACATCGGTTCGATCCGTATTAGCACCAAACCCGGATGGCGACTTTCAAATGCCTTGTTCAGATATTGAATCGCCCGGTCGTTGTCTTTCAGTCCAACGCAGACCACCGCAAAGTAAATCCCTGAAACATACCGGCGGAGCGAGAGCGATTGCAGTTGATTCAGAATCGCTTGCGCTTCCGCTCGCTTCCCGGCCATTCCATATACAAACCCAAGTGATGCCGACGCCTCAGTTTCACTTGCCACGACTTCATCCGGAAGTGGACCGGATGTCGGAGCCTTGATCAGTGAACGAAGTTCAGCAATGGCTTCGTTGTACATCCCCTTCTGCACATACGCTAGCCCCAGGTAATGTCGAGCCACCCAGAAATCCGGATCGCTTTGTAGCGTCACTTTGTACTTCGCAATCGCGTCGTCGTAGTTATGTTCGTAATAAGAATAGAGTCCGGTGTTGGAACTTATGATTGGTGAAAGCGGGTCCAGATTGTGAGCCTCTTCAAGTTCCGCTTTGGCTCTCGCAAACTTTCCCATTTGCATTAAGTATGAGGCGTACCATTGATGCGCCGTTGGATATTTCGGGTTCAACTTCAGTGCTTGCTGGAAATCACTCTCCGCCCCGAGCCAGTCCCAATCGTACGAAAGCTTCACAAAAGCACGCGACGTGTACGCTTCAGCCAAATTCGGATCAGCATCGACAGATCTTTGTGCAGCGGCTTTGGCTTTAGGCATTGCGTCAACCGGAGCGACGACTCCGATATCGCAAAGCAAGGCGTATGAATCTGAAAGTCCCGAGAAAGCCAGAGCGAACGACGGGTCTCGTTCTTCTGCGCGTTTGAAATAGTCGATGCTGTTTCGAAATCCTTCTTCGTTTCGCTTGTTCCAGAAATATCGGCCCTTTAGATATAGCTGGTACGCTTCGGCATCGCTGCTATAACGCTTGGCGAGTTTTTGTTCCTCTTCCCCCGTCAACTTCAGTCGCAGACTCTCGGTGATCTTCTTCGACACTTCTTCCTGGACCGACAAGATATCTGCGAGCGTGCTCTTGAACTCGTCACCCCAGATCTGCGAGCCATCGGCAACCTTAATCAGCTCAGTCTTGATGATCACTTGATCTCCAACTTTGACAAGTCTTCCGGACAATACCGCACCAACATTAAGACTTCGGCCGGCTTCTTCCGGATCCTGCTTTGCGTTCTTGAACCGGAATGCCGCATTGCGCGACATCACCGTTAGTCCCGGTAACTGTGAAAGACTATTTGTGATGCTCTCGGTTATGCCGTCAGACAAATAATCCGCGTTTGGATCGTTGCTCTGATTTACGAACGGTAAGATCGCCACGGAAGTAATCGGTGCCGGCAACGACCGCCAGTAAATCACTGCCGCTACCAACACTGCAAAGATCACGGCGCCGCCCGCAATTATGACAACCCGATGAGCTCTTTGACTTACAGGACCGGTGTGTAATGCTCCTTCCGGAAGCGTCTCAATCGGTTCACCTTTGTGGGTTGGAACATTAGCGACCACAACCGTCTCAGCTTTACTGGGACGGTGCCGTTCAGACGTAAGCGTGATAGAGGACGTCGAACGAAGTTCATCGCGCAGCTGCTCGAGATCAAGTTTTAGATCCGTTACAGTTTGGTATCTCTTTGCGCGGTCTTTTGCGAGCGCCTTATGAACTATACGTTCGAGTTGGCGCGGCACTTCAGCGGCATGTTCCAATAGCGGTGTTGGTTCATGATCGAGAATTGAAACGCGTGTGTGACTCTCAGTTCGGCCCTTGAACGGAGGATGACCGGCAACCATCTCGTAAAGTACAACACCCAGACTGAAAATATCTGAACGCGAATCGATCGTCTCTCCCTCAGCCTGTTCCGGTGACATATAACCACTCGTGCCAATAACAGCTCCCGGACTTGTCGCCGTTATCGGAATTGTCACAGCTTCGGGATCTGCTCCCGCGGTTTCCGGCTCAGTTAGTTTTGCGAGACCGAAGTCGAGCACCTTAACGAACCGATCTCGAGCAAACCCGTCTTCTCGCAACATGATGTTCTCGGGTTTGATATCGCGATGAACTATTCCCGCGGCATGTGCAGACTCAAGCGCCATTGCCACCTGTATCCCGATACCCAGAACTTCATCGATCGTTAGTTGTTGCTGCGATAAGCGCTGCCGCAATGTTTCGCCTTCAATAAATTCAGACGCGATATAGTAGCTGTTGCTCGACTCACCGATTTCGTAAATCGTAATGATATTCGGATGATTCAGCGCTAACACCGCGCGAGCCTCCTGACGGAAACGCTTGACGCGGCGTTCTTCTGTGAGCAATTCCGGAGGCAAAATTTTCAAGGCGACTCTGCGGTTATGTTGCTTCGTATCTTCGCCCAGAAACACCTCGCCCATCCCGCCCTTGCCGAGTCTTTGCAAGATGCGATAATGAGCAATGTATTCCGGTATCGCGGGACTGTTGCCTGAGTTTGGTTTGATAGGTTTGTCGGGCATTTGCGCGACTATTCAGGCCATGTTTGGTGTCCAGCGCATTGTAGCACTCGCTCAGAAAATTGAACTATGAACGCTTAATCCGGCTAACAAAGCCACTCAGAAAGGGCAACAGGTTTGCACTCACTAGCATCGAATCGCTGGCATTCAGCAGACTCCAGAGATCGCCTGAACTATAATCCAGAGCCTATGTCACATGCTTTAGTTCCTTATTTTTTCAAAAGGATGTCGCTGCTTGCGATCTTGTTGACTGTGGCTACCGTCGTCATTGCGCAAAAGCCAAAGCCTTCTCCAAGTCCAACGCCAATCGATGAAGGGCAGTCAGTAGTCACAAACATTCGACGCGTCCGACTTCCCATTACCGTGACGGATAAGAAAGGTTCATTCGTTCCCGGTCTGACAAAGGAAGACTTCGTGATCCTCGAGGATAAAGTTCCTCAAGTTGTCGAAACGTTCTCTGACGATCTCGCGCAGATCACACCTCTCTACGTAGGGGTTCTCATTGATACGTCAGCTTCGACTGCCGGCAAACTCAAGTTTCAACAAGAGTCGGCAATGAACTTCATTCAAACGGTTATCAAACCGCGGAAGGATCGAGTGTTGTACGGGACGTTTGATGATGAAGTGAAACTGCGTCAGGACTTCACCGATCAACTTGACATGCTGGACCGCGCAGTCTACGCCACCAAGCAAACTGGCACACACACTGCGCTCTACGACGCAGTGTGGCAATTTTGCGATGAGAAGATGCGCTCCGCACCCGGGAGACGAGTTCTCGTACTTGTCACCGACGGCGGTGACACCTACAGTCGCGCGAGCATGCGTGATGCGATCGACATCGCACAGAGAACTGAAACGACCATTTTCACGATTTCAACAAAGGCAGGCTTCCTGAGCACGGTGCCGGGAGTTGAAGCAGGTCAGGTATCCACCGAGAGTGATCGAGTGCTGCAAACTATCGCCGAGGAAACTGGTGGAATTGCATTCTTCACCGGCGATATGCTTTCGCTTGAACGTTCTTTCAGTAAGATTTCCAAAGAACTACGCGCCCAGTATCTCGTTACTTACAATCCCGCGAACAAGAATTACGACGGTAGTTTCAGAAAGATCGAAGTTAAAGTCGCATCGGGTCATGGAGATCTCAAAGTACGAACCAAACGAGGTTACAAAGCAATTCTGGATGTACCGTAAAGAAACGTGAAAGTAATGAAGAGTCAAAAACAAACAAGACGTCCCCTGTTGCTGTTATTCATGGCGCTATTGATTGGCTTTGGAACTGCCGGAACGTCCATGTTTGCTCAGACCTACAATACGAGCGGTCAAGTTTCCAATGCGCTTCCATCGCCATCACCAACGCCGCGAAACCGCGAAGAGTTGCCACAGGAGTCCGATGAAGTAATCAAAACCGAAACGAACTTAACCAATATCTTTTTTACTGCTGCAGATAAAAACCGCCGGTTCATATCGAATCTGAAAGCTGAAGACATACGAATCCTCGAGGATGGACAGCCTCAGGAGATTTTTACCTTTCAACAGAATATTGATCTGCCCCTTTCGATCGCCATACTCATCGATACGAGTATTTCAGAAGAGCGAACTCTTCCTGATGAGAAGAGTGCCGCGCAAGCCTTTCTAGAGAGCGTCATAAAGGCACAGAAGGACGAAGCGGCAATCCTTTCATTCACCGGTGACACCACTCTTGAACAAGGATTCACAGGGAGTTTGGAGAGACTGCGACGAGCCATCGACAGAGTAGAGTTTGTGCCTCCCTCGGGCTATGTAGGCGGAGGAGTTGTTGTAAACGGTACTCCTCCTATTTCAGGGACCAATCAGAGCCTGGCCGGGTCAACCGCAATCTGGGATGCCGTCTGGGCCACGTCTGAGGAATTGATCAGCACATCAGCGGAACACACGCGTCGGGCCATCATTCTGCTGACAGACGGAGAAGACACAAGCAGTCATATGAAAATGCACGAGGCCATAGAACGCTCGCAAAAGGCAGACGCTCTAATCTACGCCGTGGGCATTGGTGACCGCTATTCAGGGCATGTTGATGAAGGCTCATTGCGAAAAATCGCTGAACAGACCGGTGGGCGAGCTTACTTTCCCAAGCATGAACGCGACCTCCGCGATGCCTTTGAGCAAATTCAGCGAGACCTGCGAGAGCAATACCTGGTGGCTTACTCGCCCTCGAACAAAGCCCACGATGGCTCATACCGCCGCATCGAAATCCAACTAGTCAACTCTGAGTTGAAGGGGCAGAACCTGAAACTTAACTATCGTTCCGGGTACTTTGCCAAGACTGACACACCGGAGCCGAGTCGGAAAAGGAGTCACTAGGAGCAGGAGCAGGAGCAGGAGCAGGAGCAGGAGCAGGAGCAGGAGCAAGGAGCAAGGAGCAGCAAAAGCTAGTTAGGAACTGAAACGCAGTCAAGTTCTTTTCTGAGGGGTAGCGTCAAATATTTTGTGTAAACGATCGGGATTTCTTTTTGATTTGGCTGCTTTTGATATTGATCTCTAGCAGGGGCTGTGGGAACGGTGGGAAAACGCAGTTTGTTTTTCCACGGTTTCCAT